>Ga0209810_1000051_pt1 | contig 342190 bp, 285 predicted proteins | sample Coa_R1_7_FD_187159 | JGI IMG/M metagenome (GOLD analysis project Ga0209810, IMG submission 187159) | Surface soil microbial communities from Centralia Pennsylvania, which are recovering from an underground coalmine fire - Coalmine... | ecosystem: Environmental > Terrestrial > Soil >...
ACGTCAGCCATTGACCGAAGCCGCCCGCGCTGCCAGGATCATAGACCGAACCGGCCTGCTGATTGAGGGCGTTGGCCGCGCCAACGATGTGCGTATCATAGGTCGAGGCGTCATAGGTGGCACAGGCGCTGAATGCTCCTCAGTAAAAAGAGTAGGCAACACACTTTTTCGCGTAGAGCCAACGGAGAGAGCGTGTTAGCACACTATATAAGACAGAGAGAGATGCAAAGAAAAAGGTCACCTGAACAGTCAGAGAATGAAAGCCAGAAAACAAGAGAGAGGGAAATGAGGCAACCCCTATTGCCTGCGTTCTCCGAAATATGCCTGTTTCCTTTGCTGTTGACCAAAGTATAGTCGATTTCTGTTGTAGAGTCAAGGGTACAAGCAACCTTTTTTGCAGGATTTGTCAAAAATCACAGAGGCGAGGAGATAGAAGCGATATTTAGAGATGGCAAGTCCAAGAATAGTTTGGAGGAATAAAGAACCAGGGGGCGACCGCAGGGATCTGATACGTGGAGGTGTTTCGAAGCGGAGTCCGTCCCCGTAGGGGCGGGAGCGGGGTTGGACCCCACTATGGGGGGCCACAAGGGACCCAACCCCGCCCAACTCCACTCCCGCCCCTACAGAACCCCTCCAGACCTCCACGCGCCAGCCCCTACTGGCACCCGCGCTGTTTCAAAACGCCTACCCTTGCAGGTGCGCTGGAAGGGGCGCAATACATCTAGCCCCTACTTTCCTTTCGCCTGCTGGTAGCGTTTCTCGACCTCGTCCCAGTTGACCACGTTCCACCAGGCATTGAGATAGTCTGGACGGCGGTTCTGGTACTTGAGGTAATAGGCATGTTCCCAGACATCGTTGCCCATAATCGGGAAGAGTCCCTCCATCAATGGGCTGTCCTGGTTAGCGGTAGAGATGACCTGGAGATTGCCGTTGCGGTCCATGACCAGCCAGGCCCAACCGGAGCCGAAGCGTTTGGCGCCGGCATCGTTGAAAGCGGCCTTGAACTGATCGAACGAACCAAAGGTCGAGTTGATCGCATTCGCCAGCTCGCCGCTGGGCTGGCCACCACCATTGGGCTTCATGATCTGCCAGAACATGCTGTGGTTGGCATGGCCGCCGCCGTTGTTGCGCACAGCCGTGCGAATATTCTCGGGCAGTTCGTTGATGTGCTGGATCAACTGCTCAACCGGCATGGAAGCATACTGGCTCTGGCCCTGGACTGCCGCATTCAAGTTGTTCACATACGCCTGGTGGTGCTTGTCATGATGCAGGTGCATAGTCTCTTCGTCGATATACGGCTCTAACGCGTTGTAGTCGTAGGGCAAAGGTGGAAGTTCATACGCCATAAACATGTCTCCTTAAAAATAAACTACTGATCCATTATTAGATCGCCTCAATGCCTTGCCTCATCGATCAACTTGCAATTTGATACTCTTTGTCGAGCCTGGGCAAGTCCTACTATTCTCGTCTGAGTAAGGCAGAGGCGATTTTCAAAGCCTTTCTGTAATTAGTTGTATTAGATGCAAGCGCAAATGTCAAGCTGAGGGGCAGTTTGGGCCGATAAATCGGCCCCGGCGTTACCTCAATCCCAACACTTTGACAAGTCGCAATATCTCGGCCCCGGTATTGAGATCGTGGTTGGCGATGACCGTTTCTGCCGCCTGCCGGAGTAACATGATGGCTTCAGGGGTGTTGAGATCGTTCTCCATGGCAGCATGGAAGCGACCGCGCAGGAGCATGTCCTCGCCGCCTGTTTGCTCGCCCACCAGGGCCTGCACTTGCTGAATATGCGCGGTGATCTCCGTGGCTACCTCCAGATCCGCGGGGAAACATTCCCAGGGATAGCGATAATGGTGGTTGAGCAGCGTGATGCGAATGGCATTGGCGCTGTAGTCTTTGAGCAGGTTCCTGACGAGCGTGAGGTTACCCAATGATTTGCTCATCTTCTCGCCTTCCTGGTAGACCATGCCGGTATGCATCCAGATGCGCACGAAAGGAGCAATACCCGTAAAATGCTCGGATTGCGCAATTTCGCAGGTGTGATGCGGGAATGCAAGGTCCGCGCCCCCTCCATGAATGTCGATCTGCGGCCCCAGGTATTTCATGGACATGGCGCTGCATTCGATGTGCCAGCCGGGACGCCCGGGACCCCAGGGACTCGGCCACGCCGGTTCCCCTGGCGCCTGCGCTTGCCAGAGTACAAAATCAAGCGGGTCCTTCTTGTGCGGGTCATCCGGGTAATTGCCGCGCTCATTGGCGATCTTGAGCATGGCGTCATACGAATCCAGGCCCAGCACGTGCGGCATGACAGTAAATTCCGGGTCCTTTTTGACGCTGAAATAGACGTTGCCCTCGCGCTCGTAAGCATAGCCGCGCGACACCAGCGCCTGGATTACCTCGATCATGGTGGGAATTTCTTCCGTGGCGTGCGCGTACACATCGGGGCGGCGCACATTGAGCGAATCCATGTCGCGCAGGTAGCGCTCGGTTTCGCGGCGGCCCAGTTCATCCCACGCCATGTTTAGTTCGCGGGCCTTACGCAGGATATCGTCATCGATGTCGGTCACGTTCTGCACGTATTTGACCGTGTAGCCGCTAAATTCCAGGTAGCGAATCAAGGTATCGAACGAGACATAGGTGAAGGCATGCCCCAGGTGGGTGGTGTCATAAGGGGTCACGCCGCAAACATACATACGCACCAGTTTGTCTTCTAAGGGAACAAAGTCTTCGAGGGATTGCGTCAGGGTATTAAACAGCTTCATCAGGGTTGTTCTCCAGATTGAACAGGCGAATGGCATTGGCGGTAGTTACCTGGGCAATTTCCGGCAGGGACATACCGCGAATCTCGGCCAGCCTTTCGGCAGTATATTTGACGAATAATGGCTCATTGCGCCTGGCACGCAGCGGCTGCGGCACCAGGTAAGGACTATCGGTTTCGACCAGGATACGCTCCAGCGGGGCCATACGCGCGACCTCCGGCAAATCATTGTCCTGGCGGGTAAGCGGGCCGGCAAACGAGAGCATGAAGCCGTCGAACGCCAGGCATTCCTCCGCCTGCGCAACGTTGCCCGAAAAACAGTGGAAGACGCCGCGCAATCCCTGCCCATGGGCGCGCAGCAACTCGATCACATCATCATGGGAGTCGCGGACATGGATGATGCAGGGCAGATCACAGGCGCGGGCAAGCTCAAGGTGCGCGCAGAAGACGGCCCTCTGCACCTCGCGCGGCGATAGCATGCGGAAATAGTCCAATCCGAACTCGCCGATGGCTACCACCTCCGGCTCGCGTGCCATCTCACGATAGCGCGTACCGACCTCCTCAGTATAGGTCGTGGCATCGTGTGGATGAGTGCCTACGCCGGCAAAGATACAGCCGGGATGCGATTTTGCCAGCGCCAGCGCGAACTGGCTCGACGCAAGATCAACGCCCGGGTTAATAATGCGAGTAATACCTCCCTCACGCGCAGCCGCGATCACGGCTTCGCGGTCGGCATTGAAACGCGAAGTATCAATGTGGGCATGACTATCGACGAGCAAACGATTATCCTTTCCTAACGTATCGTCACCTGTAGAGACAGCGCCCTGTGCCTGTCCTGGGCTTGCAATGCCTCCACACTTCATAAAGTATAGTCTTAGCAATCTGAAGATGTCAAATCAACAATTGAGGAGACAGGGACAAGCCGCCTCTCCTGGTGCATTCATGTGTCCCAAAACCAGGGTTTACATCGTATAAAGGAAAAAGGGGTTGATTGATTGGCATTGACAAGCGGTCAAACTTTCTCGTACACTTTGATACAGGCGATGTCCTTTTGTAGGGGTATACCACGTGCTGGATCAATCGCCGGGCGACCACAACGGTACGCCCCCGCGGATGGTCGTTTTCGAGGGTAGACTATGAATATGATAAGCTGCCCAAATTGCGCTGAGCCGCTTCCCCGGATCGCAAAATACTGCCCGGCATGTGGACTGCCCCTGGTGGCGCCTCTAGCCGGTATGGATGGACAGGCGCCTGGCGCTGTCCCTACAGGTGGAAAACAGGCTAACCCTCCTAATGCGCCAGAGGCTCCGGATTCTGGACGAACGGCCATCTTCAAATCACATCGTCTCTACCCACTACGCGAGAACGAGGAACTTCCAACGCAGCCTATGCCCGCGGAAGAAGAGGCCCCTACTCAGGCTATGCCGGGCAATGCCGGCAACGAGGATGTAGAGACGCAGCGAATAGGAAATCGCGCCGGCGAAGAAGTTGTGGTCATCTCACCCAGCCAGTGGCAGCGCCTGGCCGCGGGCGACGATATATCATTCTCAACTCGCCTCATGGACAGCGAGGATGGTATCATTCATGACCAACCTGAGATGCGGCCTTTCTCGACCTGGAATAAAGTTGTCCGCAATAAGAACCGTAGCACAGTTCTCACACCACCGCAACTTGAGCCACTTGTCACACCCGGCACTCCACCACCTGTACTGCCAACGCAACGCGTACAACCTGTTCAGCAACAGCCACCACCCAGGCGGCCCCAGCCGAAGCTATTCTTCTGGCTAAGCACGCTTGCGATTATAGCCCTCTTGCTGGGCGGAATTTTTGGCATCGTCAGTGTCCTGGGGCGCTCGCCCACGGCACAATCGTCGTCTGGACAAGGCGCGTTCTCGTTGCAGGTCACTCCTTCTACCATTGCGCTTGGGGGAACCATTACGCTGCGCGGCACCAGGTTCAGCCCCAATGGGCGCGTAGGCCTGACTCGCGATACGCATATTCCGGTCATCGATACCGCAGGCTCGCATATTATAACCACCAATAGCTCAGGTAATTTCAGCGACACGGTCACGGTCGATCCAACATGGTTGTCCGGTTCGCATACCATACAGGCAGAAGATGCTGCCACCCATAAAACGGCCAGCTTTGCGATTAATGTGACCGGCAAAAGCGCCTCAAAGCCACCGCACCTGGAAATCTCGGTGAGCAGCCTCAATCTCGGTTCCGGCGACCAGGCGACCGACAGCGCCATGGCGATTACGCTGAATAATGCCGGCGGCGGAACGATTTCCTGGCAAAGCGGCACGACGCAGCCCTGGCTGCTGCTTAGCCCGAATAGCGGCACCTTTGTGGCCGGCCAACCGATGAAGGTAACCATTGCGGGAGACCGCGCAAATCTGAAGCAGGGAGTATATAAGGGCAACGTGATCTTTTCATCGAACGCCGGACAATTAATGCTGCCTGTCAAGATGAATGTGACGCCGCTCGAACCCCAACATGAAGCTGTACTCCAGCTCATGCCCGGCGTACTTTCCTTCACCGGCATAGATGGCGGCGCCAATCCGGTGGCCCAGGTCGTCACCATCAGCAATCCCGGCCTGCTACCTTTGCAGTGGAGTGCCTCGAGTTCCACCGACGATGGGTCAAACTGGCTGGTAGTAGGGACACGATCCAGCACCATAGGCAAAGGTGGCAGCCTGGCGGTAAAGATCGGCGTGAATACCAGCATGATGCTGCCGGGTACGTATAGCGGTCGCGTCACGTTCTCCAGCACAGGACCGGACCCGGTAAAGGATAGCCCACAATCGATCTTTGTCAGCCTGACCATTCTACCGCAATGCGCGGTCCAGGTCTCACCGGGCAGTCTGACGTTTACCGCTGTATCTTCGCAGCCCTCACCGGGGCCCAAGACCATCGATGTGGGCCTTAGCCAGGGATGTTCAAGCCCGATGCAGTGGAACGCCTCAGTCACAACCAATAATGGTGGGCACTGGCTCAGCATCAACCAGGCTAGCGGCAGAACTCCGGCCTATCCTCAGGTGAGCGTCAATAGCTCTGGCCTCTCGCCTGCCACATATACGGGCGCGCTCATCTTCAGCACAAAATCAGGCAATCAGACTATACCCGTGACACTGATCGTGGCACCGGTCGCGACACCGGTTCTCAGCGTAGGGCCCGCGACGATGAATTTTAGCGCCATCTACGGCCAGGTAAACCCACCTGCCCAGGTCGCTACGATCACCAACTCTGGTGGAGGCACGCTGGCATGGAATGCCTCGGCGACAACATCTACAGGAGCACCATGGCTTTCAATTTCAACCACCTCGGGCAGCCTTTCCAGCGGTCAGTCGGCCAGCATTACCGTTACAGCTATACTGTTACAATCGCTCTCCCCCGGCACCTACACTGGAACAATCACCTTTAACGCGACGGATGGATCGGGCAATCCGGCAATGGGCAGCCCGCAGTCGATTCCGGTTACCTTTGTCGTGCAACCGCCGTGCGCTATTGGAGCGACTCCGCTCGCGCTCAACTTCACGGGCATTGTTGGTCAGGCAAACCCCGCCACGCAGGCTGTGAACATCGCCGCCAGTGGGACATGCGCGCACGCGCTGAATTGGACAGCCAGCGTCAATACCTCTTCCGGTGGCACATGGCTGTCGGCCTCACCCGCCAGCGGCACGGTCAGCCTCTCGGCCTCCTCGTCCACCAACGTCGGCGTCTCGCTTGCCGGTCTATCCGCCGGCAGCTATGCGGGCACGGTTACGATCACGGCAGTTGACAGTGTCAGCGGGCAGCAGGCGGGTACAGCGCAAACGATTGCCATTACGCTCACAGTGCAGCCGCCATGTATGTTGCAAGCGCCATCGGATAGCGGCGAGACCTATTCCGCCGAGGTAGGATTGAACCCCGCCACGCAGACATTCAGCATTGCCGTCAGCGGCACGTGCAGTGGTAGCGTAACGATTACGCCAACGGTCACGACGGGCGATGGAGGAAGCTGGCTCGCGGTCACGCCATCGTCGGCGCAGGTAACGAGCGGCAATAGCGCTACATTTACGGTCGCGGTAACATCTGGCTCGCTCTCTGCCGGAACATACAACGGCACCGTTTCGCTGGCAGCGGTGGATAGTAACGGTATGACGATTGAGGGCAGCCCGCAGCAGGTCGGAATAACCACGAATGTGATAGCGGCGCCCGTGCTGAACGCAGGTCCGGGCGCGCTGACGTTCAACGTTGATACAGGATCAAGCGACCAGCAGATTGCCATCAACAACGCCGGCGGCGAACCGTTGAACTGGACGGCGGCGTTGGACCCCAACGCGCCATCCTTCGTCTCGCTCTCGGCAACATCCGGCACGGGCCTGGCGGGAGGAAGCGGCACCAACATCGACGTGATTGTCGATGCCAGCGGCTTGCAGGGCGGCACAACCTACACCACCAGCGCCACCATAAGCGCCATTGATCCGATTACGGGTAATGCTGTAGCGGGCAGCCCGGTCACCGTTCCCATCACCATCAACATCGCGCCACCCGCCATGCAGCTCAGTTCAGACAGCCTGGCTTTCACCGCCAATGTGGGCGTCAACCCCGATACGCAGGCCATTACGATTACCAACACCGGCGGCAACTCGCTCACATGGACGACCGATACACCTTCTCAAAGCTGGCTGACCGTTTCACCCACCAGTGGCAGCGACGATGCTGGTCAAAGTTCCTCGCTCACCTTCTCGGTGGATGTAACGGGTTTGTCCGCGGGCACCTACTCGGCCACGGTCGATATTACGCCCTCTTCTGGCAATGCGGTCACGGTGACGGTCAGCTTGACGGTTAGTTAATGTCTCTAACCCCTTAACAAAAAGGAGTAAAGATGTCAGGCATATTGGGTTTCCCTCCTCTTGTCATACTCGTCATTGTTCTCGGACTGATGGGTTATCTGGCGTATCACATGGTTTCTACCGGAACGGTCGATCCGGTAGCGGTCATCATCCTGCTCTTTCTCGGATTCATCCTTATCCAGGTACTATTTCGCTTGATACGCAAATCTCACGAGAGCGAGGCTGATTAGAGTCGGGCATGATCATAGGATAGAAGAGAGTTGGTAAAATAGTCGAGAAAAAGAAAGCAGTTACGCCTCTGTTATCGCCCCATCCACCACCTGATATCTGTGGGCTTTACCCAGAATCTCCTGCGGGAAATTGGTGAAATCGGTGGCCGTAATCAAGACCTGCTCGTGCTGTAGTATCTGGCGCAGCAGGTATTCGCGGCGCAGTGAATCGAGTTCGCTGAATACATCATCCAGCAGCAGGATTGGCTCTTCGCCGGTGACGCCATGCATGTAGGCCAGTTCCGCCAGCTTGGCCGAGAGCGCCACGGTGCGCTGCTGCCCGCGCGAGCCGTAAGTGAGCATGTTGACGCCGTTGACCAGAAATTCCAGGTCATCGCGGTGCGGGCCCAACAGGCACACGCCCTGGTAAATCTCCTTGCGCCGCGCCTCGTGCAGTTGCTCGCGGTAATGCTCAAGCGCCTCGATGGTGTTCCATTCGGGATTGACGGTGAACGAGGGACGATAGACGATTTGCAGGTGTTCGCGCCCGCCGCTGATCGTCGCTTGCAGTTCATCCACCTGAGCATTGAGCGAGGCCACCATGCGCTGGCGCTCAAAGATGATCAGATTGGCCCACTCGGTCAGTTTCTCATCCAGGTAGCCGAGCATGCGTGGATCTTCCTGATTTTCGCGGATGCGCTTGAGAAGGGCGGAACGCTGTGTAATCACCTTGCGATACTTGCCAAGCACTGCGCAGTAACGGGGTTGCATCTGGCATAACGCGCGGTCCAGAAAGCGGCGCCGCTCTTCGGGAGGGCCATCGACGAGTCGCAAATCGGTAGGAGCGAAGAGCACGACGGTCACCTGCCCTACCAGGTCCATAGGCTTCTTTGGCACATTATTGATTTTGACGCGCTTGCGCTGCCTGCTTTCGGGAACGCTGAAATCGGCGCCATTGGCAGGCGTAGGATCGACGATGACGATCTCGATCTTTACTTCACCGCTGTGCCGTTCGACGCTGGCCACGAGACGCGCAATGTGATCGGGCGCCTGCCAGTTGACGATTTCGCGGTCGGAGGCGGCGTGGAATGAATTGGAGGTGGCGAGCATAGCCACGGCTTCGAGCAGGTTCGTTTTGCCCTGCGCGTTCTCGCCACAAAAGAGATACAGACCAGGCCCAAGTGGAAGGTCGAGTTGTTTATAATTGCGAAAGTCGTGTAGTGCGAGGTGAGCAAGATACATGCATGTGTCCAGACTGGCAATGGCTTTTGGAAGATGTTTGTTGTGCGCGTGGGGGCCGATCAATCGGCGATGTGTACGGTGAACCGGCCCCTACGGGCAAAGTACTCATCGATTGATATGCATGGGCATAATCACATAGGTATAATCGTTGGAGCCTACAGGTTTGATAACGCCCGGTTTGGTAGGCGCGTTGGCTTCGAGCGCTACTTCGGGCGTATCGATAACGGCAAGTACGTCGGCCAGGTATTTGACGTTAAAGATAATCTGTAGTTCGGGTCCATCGACGGCGGCGTTAATGGTGGTGACGTTGTCTCCCAGGTCTTCGGCAGTCGCCTCGACGGTAACCGATCCCGGCTCCAGCCCATCGTTCGCGCCAGGGTTGATTTTGATGCGTGTGATATTGGAGCTATCACGGGCGAACAGGGCGGCACGTTTAGCGGCTTCGGCAAATTGCTTCGTTTCGACGACCGCGCGCGTGCTGTGTTCCTTCGGAATAATCTGCCGGAAGTTGGGAAAGGTGCCATCGATGAGACGCGAGACCAGGTCCAGTTGCGGCGTATGGAAGAGCACCTGGCTGCGATTGGGTGTCACGATCATCTCGACCTGCCCTTCGGATGGCAGGATGCGGGCGAGTTCGGTGAGGGTACGCGCCGGAACGAGGATGTCGCCGCGTGGATGGTCATCACCGGGAAGCGCATCGACGCGCACGGCCAGGCGAAAAGCGTCGGCAGCGGCAAAGGTAATTTTCTCTTCACTGACCTGAATGAGGACGCCGGTAAAAACGGGACGGGAGTCATCATCGGCGGCGGCGAACGCGACCTCATCGATCATCTCTTTCAAGCGCGAGGCTTCGAAGCGCACGGGCGGCTCTCCGCCCTCGGCGCTGGGGATCAAGGGAAATTCGGATGGGTCCAGGCCTTTAATGTTGGCGCTACTGCCCGCGCTTTTGACGCTAAGGATATTGGAATCTTCATTGGCGCTGATATCGACGGTGGCCTGCGGCAGGCTGTTGACGAGATCGGTGAGCAGCCTGGCGGGTACGGTGGTAGCCCCATCTTCGGCGATCTGCGCGTCAACCCAGCAATTAATGCCAATCTCCAGATTGGTAGCGGAAAGTTTGAGGCGGCCATTATCGGTCGCGAGCAAGATATTGGAAAGAATAGGGAGCGTGCTGCGATTCGACACGGCGTGGCTGACGGCAGAAAGCCCGCGGCTCAAGTCTTGTTGTTTACAGGTTAGTTTCATATGATACTCTTCCTCCAGAACACAACCAAAGAAATGCAGGGTCAAATTCCTGGTTAGTATACAGTATTCCGAGACGGCTGTAAACCAATTTCATCAGAACCTATGCAATCTCATTGTGGCACCTGCAATTGAACCGCAGCCGGAGCAGGGTAGAGCAGCACAAGACATTGAGGAGGACGGGCACGAACACAGGCACAAGGCGCTGTCCCTACAGGGAATCGAGGCGCAATTTCTCTAGTTCGCGCTGCAATGTGAGCAGGGTTTGCTGTAATTGATCTTGCCCGACGGCGATGGTGAGGTCGCCGCGCGTCTTTTCGAGGATACCGCGAGCAGCATCGGTAGTGCGGCGCAGGCCACCGGTAATGGCATCGGGGTAGTCGATGGTGATGAGGAGGGCATAGATATCATCCATGTAACCCAGCAGGGTTTCGCATGTCTCGATGTTGCCGCGGCGCAATTGATCGAGCAGGTAGCGGCGAAGTTCTCCAACGGTCTCACCCAGCCCATTGAGATAGGGAATCCAGTCGATGGAGAGTTCAGAGGCAAGCGGAACGGGTCGATGTTGCGCCAGGGCCAGAAATGTTGCGGCTTCGGCATATTCCTTCTGCGCGTCCTGCAAAAATCCCGCGAAATAGATATCCTGCTGTTCCTGCAAATCAGCGCTCATTTCGGCCAGCAGAATATTGGCGTGGCGCAGAAGTTCCGCCGCAGCTTGAAATTCCTGGCGGTGCGTCGCGCGGATGCTATTGGCGCAGTAACGGATGGCTGTACGCGATTTGGGTAAAGCCCGTTCGCGCGCCGCATGTTTGAGCGCCAGGTATTGTTGCGCAGCGGATGCTGCCTGATCAAGTTTGTCTGTCATAAGAAATGTTACTCTCATCTATGCCAAAATCATTCCATTTCAGTGTACCACAGGATGCGCCGGAGTGATAGGGGAAATCAATCACTTCTGTAACTTATCTCCCTCATAAAACGTACTCTCCAGGATGAGCCACCGTACTTTTGATCGACCTTGCTACGTCACTGTTCCCAATTTTCACTATAAATATAAGGAAGCAAAGAAGCCGTAATAGGAGCCACTTAACACCAATTTTAGTACTTTTTGCCAAAACAGTTATTTTCGTGGCCGAAATTTGCCACCAAACGTGCAAGCAGAACGTTCCTACTCTAAGAGGTATTACTATAACGTTGGGCATCCCCATACCCGGCGTTTCCCCCTAGTAATACCTCTTTTTTCGTCTACTACAGCATGTAGGGGAATCGCAGGGCTGTTCCTCATGAATTTTGCCTTCCACAATCGGTAATCTGGAGGCTCGGGTTCTGTGATTCTGAGCGTGCGAGCCGAAGCCCTGAGCGCAGCGAACGGGGAAGAATCTCTGGGCCTGGACGCAGATTCTTCGCTGCGCTCAGAATGACACGGCTAGAGGGTGCTTACAGGTTGTGCTGGTGAAACTTCATCACATGTCCGCAAATCCTCTATGAGTATTGTGAAGCCGTTAATGGTGTTGTCCCATTGCTAGAGGTATCAGCCTCTAATGGCCGGGTGAACCGGCGAGGGTAGGGACCAGATTGATTGCTTCCCTGGGATGAGGCATGCTGAGCATCTCCTGCTCTCATGGAGAGATTGCTATCGACAATGGCGCCATCCTCAATAGAGACGTGATAGGGAAACAGTGTAGATTCGAAAGCGCTGTCGTGCGAGATAAACAGCACCTGCTCAAAGTGCTGGCCGAGTGCATCGCCTGTAACAAGCTGCGCCAGGGCTTGCATGCGGTCACGGCTAAAAGAGCCAAATGGCTCGTCGAGGAGCAGAAATCCTGGCGCGGCGCTGAGTTCGCGTGGCAAGGCAGCAATGGCAAACGCTAATCGCAGCGCCAGCGAGATTTGATCGGCGGCGCCGCCCGAAAGAGCCGATTTCGCGATATATTCTCCGGCAGAAGGCTCCCATATACTCAGTTGGAATGGCCCTCCACTGGCAATCCCCTCTTCCGGTTCTGTTGCCAGGCGCACATCATGGTAGCGACCGCGTGTCAGCAGGGGGAGTAGCTGCTGCATAAAGTATTCTATGCGCGGTATCATCTTGCGCATGATGCGCTCGCATGTGGCATCGATCAGCAGACCGCCGCGTTTTTTGGTCTGGTAACTGCGTTCTTGCTGCTCCAAATGCTTGCGAGCCAGCTCGAGATCTAACTTTTCACCGCCCGTATGGAGTTGCGTGCTCAATTCCAACTCCTGTTGTTCTAGCTGGTGCAATTCCTGGTCGACGCGCGCCAGATCCTCTTCAAGGCGGGCGCGCTGCTCCGGCGAGTATTCGCCAACGAGGGGCCAGACTGCCGCGATATCAACAAGGGTGAAGCCTTTCGCGGGTGGCCGGTTGCGTTGTGCCAGTATTGTGGCAATGCGTTCCTGGGCGATTTCAATCTCTCCGCGGCATAGCTCGATTTTCACTCGCGAGGCGCCCTCCTGGAGCCTTAAGCCTTCGAGTTCGCGCAAGATATTTTCCTCACCCTCTTGCTCTATCTCGCGCTGGCAGCGGCTGCGTAGAGCCACGAGGGCTTCGGCAAATGGATTCGGAGGAACGATCCAGCTGCCAAGGGTGGTGCTGAATTTTGCCAGTTGCCGATAACCGGCGGATAGGGCTTCCTGGCGTTCCTTGAGGAGAGCGGTATAGAAAGCATGGCGATTCTCAAGCTCTATCTTGCTATCGAGCGTGATATGTAGTAATTCCAGTTGCTTACGAGCGCCGGATTCAGCACTGTTGATTGCCGCCTGACCAAAGGCGAAGCCAAGCGGCTGGACACGCTTACGCAAGGAATCCTGCAAACTGCGAAGCGCATCGCGCAGTGTAAGCTGTTGTTCGCGGGCGCGTTCTATTCGTTGCATAGGGAGATTGTCCTGGTAGCGCTCCAAACGCTCCAGGTGTGCCTGTTTTCGCGCGAGCAAGACATCCAGGGCATCTTGATAGATTTTGACCTGGGTAGCAAGATCCGGCAGAGATGACAGCTTACCATCCAGTACGGCTATTTCGCGTTCGGTTGATTTGATGGCATCTTCAACCACGCTCTCATAGGGTTTGACCTGCTCTTGCCCGTCTTCCATGGGCGCGTTGAACGTTTCTCCTACAGGCAATGGTAGACCCTCTTTACCGGCGGCAACTACAATCTCGTTTTGTATTTGCCCGATGGCCGCCTGCTTAGCCTGTAGCTTTTCATGAATGACTTCCTGGCTTTCCCGGTTGCCGAGCGCTTGCAGGCGCGCACGTTCCTTACGAGCCGCGGCTACCGCTTCCATGGTCACATTGACCTGGTTGCGAGCCGCCAGTGCCTTGTTACGGCTCTCGTTCATTTGCTGCTGGATATCGGCAAGGCTCTCGTCAGAGGTAGAAACCTGTTGCAGCAGGTGCTGTGCCTCTTCCAGGGAGCGTGGTACAGCGCCACCAAGCGAGCGAATCTCGTGTTCTATCTGCTCAAGCGCCTCCTGATTGCCCCCCTGGCCCCCGCTCATGCGAATGGCAGTTTCGCGCGCAGCCACCATCATGCTTACCTGGTTGATGGCCTCCTGCATTTGCCGGTCGGCCTCCTGCTCCTTTTTACGTATCTTGCTGTACGTCTGATAGCTGTAGCCGGCGCTGGCAGCTAACAAAATAGCGGCTAAACCGGCGATGGTAGCGAAAATGATTGACTTATTCAGGGCCTCGACAAGCGCTGCACTACCACAGAGCAGGAACAGAACAACACAGGCGATAGTAATACCAAGCTGGATAGTGGCGGCGCGGCGCTGAGCGAGGGCCTCCAGTGTCAATCGCTCCTGCTGCTGGTGAGCAGCCATGACATGTTGCTCGGCTTCAGTCAGGCCTTTCATCAAGCCTTTTAAGCGCTGCCACTCTTCCAGCTGGCGATGCAAACTGAGCTTGCGCCAGCGCTTCTCGATGTCATCGGCCTGCTGTTGTAGTTGTTGCGCTTCATTCTGCACAAGCGCGAGTTCCTGTTCGCTTTCTTGCAGTTCTCGCTCAACCTTCTTGAGTTGCTCTATCTGTTCCTGAGGCGATCCCTGCCGGGCCTGTATCTGCCGGTATTCTTCCTCTGCCTGCCGCAGAGCATGAAGTTGTTGCGCTAACCGGCGCAGGCGCTGGAGTCGCTGTTCTAACTGCGGTTTTGCCGAGCGCCGCTGCTCTTCCATCTCATGCCGGGCCTGTTGAGCTTCTTCGACGCGCAGGCGGGCGTGAATAATTTTCTCGTCCAGTTCCTGAATATCTGCCTGCACCTGTTCATAGTCTTTGAGTTCCTGCTCCAACTCTTTGATGGTGTTGACGACCGCCAGCAGGTCGCCCGCCATACGCTCCAGCGTTCCGAAGGAGCGAGAAAGTTCGGATAAATCGCGAACCCGTTGTTCGAGCGCGGGCAGTTCTTCGCTCCTGCGGAGTTCGAGTTCGGCAAGCTGGCGTTCAATTTCGGGCAGAGAACGCTGGGCCTCGGCGATGGCATCATATGATGCCATGATTTCGCCAAGTACAGCATCGGCTTTCTTCAACTGTTGAATGCGACTCTGGCGCGCGCGCAGTTCGCGACGCTGCACCTCGATCTGTTCGAGCGCCCGCTGCTGTTCATCGATTTCTACCTCTTGCCGGTCTATCTCGGCCAGGTGTTCGGTGATGGAGACGGCGTCGAGCGCGGCCTCAATGTCTCCCAATTGCATACTTAGCTCAGGGATACGCGCCTGCACTTCGGCCAATGTTAGACGCATGCGACTCTCGTTGAGAAGTTCCTCATCCTGTTCAGTTAATTTGAATTGTTCGGACAGGCGGGTAAGCTTTTCCAGGCCAAGCAGTTTGCGCAACACTGTTTCGCGCTCGCGACCATCCATTTGCTCCAGTCGTGACAGTCCTTTTTGCTCAATCAGGCAGGAATTGCGCAGCGTCTCGCCATCGATGCGCCCCAATTCGGCAATGATACGCTCATTGGCGGCCTTCAGGTTCGTAACCGGTGACTCTTCCGGCATGCCCAATCGCTGCACTCGCAAGCTGACCTGCTGCCCCTTACCGCGCTCAATAGTGCGCCTGATCGATAATGATGTAACGCCTATCGAGAGATCAAGAGACACAATAGCGGAAGGCTCGCCATAGTGGATTAAATCGTCCAGGCCGCGATCCGAGTCCCGGCGTTTCCCGCGTTGAGACGGGGAAGTCAGGGGTTCGCCATAAAGCGCGAAGTAGATAGCTTCAAAGATCGTTGATTTGCCTGCCTCGTTCGGTCCCTGGATGAGGATACTTCCGCGCTGTGGGAAGTACAGGTCGATCTCGCGCAAGAGTCTGAATTGTTCAGTTGTCAAATGCTTAAGGATGATCATAGGTTTACTCCAGAGGAGAAGGCTGCCAGCAATTCTTCCCTTGTCATCTGCAAGGCTTGCCGCTCCTGCTCATCCTGGACAGCGGCAATCCATTCGCCGGCAAGGATAATAAGTTCCTCACGAACAGATATGCGTTCTTCAAATGCGTTAGAACCGGCTACACCGGTCGCAAGTCGCGATTCGTCGCTCGCAAACAGCAGGCCGCTTTCGTCGACTTCCAGGGCAAAACAACGTTCTTCGCCAAAATGCCGCACCCGATTTAAATCCAGTTGATGATACTGGCTGCGCGTCACCTCACCTGTAAGCTGGATTTGCACCAGCGTCTCCGGGCTGCATAGCGGCTCGAGAAGCTGGAGAATGCGCTCTGTAACGGAGCTATCCTCGCTATTTGAATCCTGCGCCCAGAGTTCAGCCAGGTTGATGCGCAGGCGACGCAGCTTGAGGGTATCTACAGGAATATGCTGGCACCAGCGAATGCCACCGGCGGCTATTCCGAGGAAGACAAAGCCAGGCTCGTCGTCAGGGTCATTGAAGTCAACACGCTGCGTAGTCCCGGCTACGACAACATCAGCCTGGCCGATATGCAATTGACGATAGCTCTGGTGGTAACCAGCTAAGATATATTTGAACACGGTCTGGCTTGCGATGCTGGCGTTGGTGACCATTGAGGTTCCACCAGAAGCGCCGGTGGGCATGGCTTCAAGCGGGGCATGCAATATGAGCAGGGGGATGGCAGCACGCTCGATATCGCTATCTACATGCACATGTGCCAGGGGGTCCCCATCCTGATCTGCCTGAATGCCGAGGCCACAGATACCAACCAGTGTGTCGCGCACATTCACCATGACCGGTTCTAGATAAGCGCCTCGCGTTGCCGGCTCGCTTGCACGTCCATTTGCCGGAGGTACGCTCCCTGCCGGCGGAAAATACTGCAGCGCGCCCAGGCGGGCATAACTGATTTGAGGTGGCAGAGCGTGGGCGGCATAGCTACCGGAATCCACAGTGGCATATGCAGTGGCGGGTGTATCAAGCACGCCGCCAAGCGCAAACGCACGAACTCCAGCCTGGCGCAGTTGTGCCAGGCGTTCGGCCACAAAACTGCGGTCTTCTTCGTCGGGATTGGTCGAATCAAACAGATCCCCAGCCTGTACAAACAGGTCGACGCCCTGCCCGGCGGCAAAGTCTGTTACCCGCTGGAAAGCCTGGCGCAGGCGCTGCCGTCCCTCCTCGCGTTTATGAGGATTTTGAGTGAAACTGAAAGCAGTGTGTCCAAGACGATTACCGGCCGTGAGTACAATGGTAACGATATCACCTTGCCCATGACCATTGCGCGATGCATCTTCGCTATTTTCCTGCGTTACAGCAGGATTTTGCAGCATATCTTCTTCCATTTTTTCACCCCTCGAAAAGGAAGCCTACCCAGGGCGCGATCAATCTGGCCCCTACACCCTCCCCTCAACCTCAAAGCTGCACAATCCCTGGCTATATTTCTCTACCTCAAGATGAGTCTATCACAAACGGTGACGATTCAATACCAGTGGCAGCGAAAGAGGGACTATTTGGTAAGGGTTTGAAAATGACGCGCTTCATTCGTCATACATTAGTACCAGTTAGTCCGCAATTTGAGACGATTCGTACTGCCAGGCGGTAATCTTAGTAAGGGCTTCAGTACTGTATCCAGAAGTCCTAACATTTTGACCAGAAAAGCCGATGTTGCTATGATGCGCATACACCAAAAGCTGAACCTGTAGGCGTCTTCAGTATAAGATGTATGTTCCCAGGAAATATGGTCCGTAATAAATCAATATGAAGAAAGATGATAGGAGTACCGGCTACTCTACCATCTTCAATACATGTGGTATTGCTCATGAAATATACAGCAAATAAATCAGCGCAGCGGGCTTGTAGTTACGTGGAGTAGAGTGGTGGGAATAAAACGTTTTGATCAAGAGGCCGAGAACCGGCAGGTGCTGCTCTCGTTCGCCAAAAGCATTCAGGAACGCGACATTGTGACGTATGAACACTCGCGGCGCGTCGCTACATACGCGCAACGACTGGCACGTTACCTGGGATGGAGCAGGCGAGAGGCGCGCGATCTGGCACTGGCGGCGCTGGTGCATGACCTTGGAAAGACCTGGATCGCCAACGATATTCTGATGAAATCAGAGGCCCTTTCCGATGAAGAACGGCGCAAGATGGAGCGGCATCCGATTATAGGCGCGCGTATTCTGATCGGTTGCGATGTGCATCCCTTTTTTGTCGAAACGGTACTCTATCATCACGAGGCCTGGGACGGGCGCGGCTACCCCACCGGCCTGAAAGGTGAAGAGATTCCGTTAAGCGCCCGTATTCTGACCGTCGCGGATGTCTATGATGTGCTGACATCGCAGCGGCCTTACAAGGCTGCGCTTTCTGAGGAAGCGGCACGCGAGCGTTTGCTCCTGGGGGCGGGGCGAAGTTTTGATCCCATGATCGTGCGCGCCCTGCTGTACCTGCTGGATACGCACCCCCATTTCACGCTGCCACAGCGTATCTGCGCTTTGCCGGAGAAGACAAAACGCAAATTCCGCTTTTCCCATATGGTAGAAGTGTGAGATTAGAGGATCATCCGCAGAAATGCGCGAGTACGCTCGTTCTGTGGGTTATCAAAAATCTGTTCCGGCGGGCCTTCCTCTACAATGACGGCTTTATCCATGAAGACGACGTGATCGGCCACTTCGCGCGCGAAGCCCATCTCATGCGTAACGACGACCATGGTCATGCCTTCTTCGGCAAGCTGGCGCATGACTTTCAATACCTCACCGACCAGCTCGGGGTCAAGCGCGGAAGTGGCTTCGTCAAAAAGCATGAGTTTGGGATTCATGGCCAGGGCGCGGGCGATGGCGACACGCTGCTGCTGGCCGCCTGAAAGCTTGTGCGGATAAACATGCGCTTTATCCGCCAGGCCAACCTTCGCAAGCAACTCTATAGCGCGTTCCGTCACCTCTGCCCGCGGCTGACCCAGAACATGTATCGGAGCCTCGATAACGTTCTCAAGCGCGGTCATATGTGGGAACAGGTTGAAGCGCTGGAAGACGAAGCCAATTTGCGAGCGGATGCGGGCGATAGTCGCCTCGCGGTCTTCCACCAGTTTGCCGTTCACCTCGCGATAACCGATCATCTCTCCTTCTATATAGATACGCCCGCTGTCGATCTTCTCCAGGTGATTGATGCAGCGCAGCAGGGTCGTTTTGCCGGAACCGCTGGGTCCAATGACAACCACAACCTGCCCGCGCTTAACCGAAAGGTCAACGCCATTTAACACGGTTAGATTGCCGAAGCGCTTGACGATCTGCTCGGCGCGCACCATTTCGTCGGTACGTGTGAGAACGTTACCATTGGCGGATTCTATGCTCATACTATTTTTAACTCCTTATTTGCCGTAAATCACTTCTAACGACCGCCGACGAGGGTGCCACTACCGGTTCGCGAGCCGAAGCCGATGACGCGCTGGGTGAAGCTCTTTTTATCTGCCAGTTCATATTTTGTGGTGCGATTGGGATCTATGCGGTTCTCTATCCAGCTCTGGATATAGCCCCATAGTGTCGTCATGACCAGGTAGTAGAAGGTAGCAACGATGAGTAACTCGAAGTAGGTGAAGCTCTGAGACCCATTCGTCTGCGCGGTGTACGTGAGTTCAGCGAGTCCAATAACCAGGGCAAGCGAAGTCGTCTTAAGCATGTTGTTGAATTCGTTACCAAGCGGAGGAATAATGACGCGGGCAGCCTGCGGCAAGATGATGCGGCGCATGGCAAGCGAATAGCGCATACCGAGTGCTTTCGCGGCCTCCATCTGGCCCGGGTCTACCGATGTGATACCGGCACGAATGATCTCCGACATATAAGCGCCTTCATTGAAAGAAAAGGCTATAAGAGCTGCGGAATAGACGGTAATATATGGAGTTAGAGCCGGAAAAACTTCGGGAACACCAAAATAGAGGATGAGAAGCTGCACCAGTAGGGGACTACCGCGAAAAAGCCAGATATAGAAACGCGCAAACCAGGAAAAAACGGGAAAACGCGAAATGCGCATCAAGGCAAGGAATAGCCCGATGATGACTCCACAGGCCTGGGCAACCACCGCGATCCATAGCGTTGTCCACGCCGCAGCAAGAAAAACCGTCGAGAAGAGATTTTGCCAGACGACATCCCAATGAAACATATACACCTCCTTATGGAACCATGCTGATTTTTCAAATTATACATCATGGAAGCGTAGATAGGGAGATAGTAGCACTGCTGATTTCCCAGCACGAGGTGTGCCAGGATAGGGACCGGCCATTGTTCCTACAGGACGATACGATGATCTTAATTCGCCGATTCGATTGTCAAAATTCATCAGGCGCCTCTGCCAATTTACGAGGTGCCTGATGGGAGTTGTATAGTATCGTTGGGCTTTGTGATTTTCAGACGTAATCGGCTCGCTGGACGATCAGTGGATTTCCTCGTCGGTCAGGCCCCATTTTTCGATCAGAGCATGATATGCTCCGCTGGCCTTCAACTCATTGAAAGCAGTCTGAATAGCATTGAACATCGAAGTATCGCCCTTGCGCACCACGATACCTTCAGGAGCTGCGTTCACTACAGAACCACCGACGGTGAATTGGCCGGGATGCAGCTTGTTGTAGTAATCGGTAACCGGTGAGTCCTGGTATGTCGCGACGACACGGTTCGTCGCTAACAACTGGATAACATCGGTCTGATTCGTCAGCGCGGTGATGTGGATAGCAGGTTTTCCCGCTTTTGTACAATTGGCGCTGGCCGTCTGCAAATCGGTCTGCTCCACCGTGCCGTTCTGGACTCCTACATTCTGCCCGCACAGCTGGTCAATACTGGTGATGTGCATGGGATTGCCGCTCTGCACAAGTAGAGACTCACCGGCATTGAAATACGGTATGAAATCCACCTGTTGCTGGCGCTGCGGATTGATGGTGACTGCCGATATGACGACATCGAAGCGCTTCGAGTTGAGGCTATTGATGATCGTATCAAAGCTGGTGCTGACAATTTTTGCCTGCAGGCCCATGCGTTGCGCAATCTCGGTGATTAAATCGATGTCGAAACCGGCAGGCTGGTGAGTAGTGGTGTCGATGTATTCCTGCGGCGGATACGTCGTGTCACTACCGACTGTCAATGTGCCGGGAGTCAGCAGGTCGTTGGGCGGGGTAACGGTGGGCGTTTTGGTATTGGGAGTGGGAACATTGCCGCTGCCCGTGGATGTGCCACCGTTGCCACATGCGGCGAGCAGCAAGGTGAGTGAGAGCAACACTCCCACGAACAGCATAGCCATTGAACCGCGTTGTCCTCGTTTAGCTGGGGAAAAAGATATCATGAAAACCTCCTGTAAGTCAGAAATAGCCATATGCTTCTGGATAAGTAAACCTAGTTTAGCATAGTTGTTTCTTGCTTACAAGAAATTTCTTCTGTACTTCTGTAAGGACTGCTGGACAATCACCCATTTCTTCTTCAACTTCAGACGATATTACAAGCTCTCAGGCACAGGTTCAGGCAACTCACCCCTATCCTGCCTGATCTCATCGACGGCTGGCTGAGCGGATAGAACAGGGACACGTATCAGTCCAAACGCCAGGAACGTGGCCAGAAAGTTGAAGCCGGCATCGACGAGCAGCAGGGGCACAATCCCGATGCGATCACCCAGGCCACCTGCCAGGCCCATGCCTACGAGCAGAGTGACCGCCTGGATAGCATTGAGAGCGCCGAAGATGCGCCCTTGATATTCATTCGCCACATTAGTTTGCAGCAGGGTCAGCATCGGAATGAAGAAGCCGACAGCCCCGGCTCCCGCGAAGATGATCAGCGACAGAATGACAGGTACCAGCGGCATCAAAGCGAGCACAACGATCACACTGCTGAAGACGAGCCCGCAGATGGCCATTAAGCGGCCAGGACGCAAGTTTTTACTCAGGCGCGGAATGGCCAGGGAACCCAGGATACCACCGACAGCCTGGGCCGACATCAGCCAGCCAAGCACCAGCGGCGTACCGTGCAAAATACGCTCGACATAAGGCGCAATCAGCACCTCGATAATGCCCTCGCCGACCATTGCGACGCCGATGATAATGAAAATGGCGCGCACAAGCTGCTCTTTTTTCACCAGGCCCATGCCTGCGCGCCATTCCTGCCACACTTTTAGCAGGCTATTCTTAAGAATGCCGCCTTCGCTACTCGCTAACTGCTGCTCCTGTTTCACTGCTGTCACGCGAGCCGGAATAATGATCAAAGCCACAAGCGCAGCAGAAAAGAGGAACGAAATCAAATCGACGGTGATAACGCTGCCGATGCCCAGCAGGCCAAATAGCAGTCCACCCAGCGAGGGACCGACCAGGCGCGTCAACTCCTGGCTCATGGAATTGAGGGAATTGGCCGCTAACAGGTCTTTCTCCTCGACCAGCATGGGGATAATGGCCGTCTGGGCCGGATTAAAGAATTGCGAAACCAGAGAATCGGCAAACGCGCAGAGGTAGACGATCCAGACGAGGTCTTGCGAGCGTACCAGGAAGAGGGGCAGCAGGATGAGCGCCTGCACCAGGTTGACGATGACCATCGTATACTTACGATTCCAGCGATCTACGAACACCCCTGCCACCGAGCCAAAAAAGAGCCTCGGCAGCGTTTGCACGATGAACATGATGCCGGTAGCCAGAGTTGAGCCTGTCAAGGCATAGATGTAGAACGGCAGGGCGATGAAGAGTACCCAGTCGCCGGTCATTGAGATAATCTGTCCAATCCAGAGCAGGCCAAAATTGCGTTGACGTATAACTGACAGCATGATTTTCTCTCCCGGTAATAAGTTTCACAAAATGGTTTTTATTTGGCACTTTTGATTAATTTTATGATAATATTTTACATACAGGTGGATGGTCTGTCAAGAGTATCTTGGCGAAAGTTTGCAAATCATTGGCGATTTTATCAATTGTGATACAATGAGCTGCGAAAATTTGCGCTGCCGGCTTTTTTTTCATAGAAGAAGAGAGAAAGAAGGACTATGCAGAGACAAAACATCGCCACAGGCACTCCCTGGGAACCCATTGTCGGCTACTCGCGGGCCGTCCGTGTTGGCAACGCCGTCTACGTCTCAGGCACAACCGCGACCAATACTAATGGCGAGGTGGTTGGCGCCGGCGACCCGTATGCTCAAGCCGTTCAGACCCTGAATAATATTCGCGCTGCCCTTGAGATGGCGGGAGCGAGTCTCAAAGATGTCGTGCGCACGCGCATCTATGTCATCAACATCGACGACTGGCCGCACATCGGCAGGGCGCACAGCGAATTTTTCGGCGAGATTCGCCCGGCCACGTCAATGGTGGAGATAAAGCGTCTGATCTCACCTGAAATGCTGGTTGAGATTGAAGCGGAAGCATTAATTGAGGAATAATAATGGCCTTACACAATCAGCATCGCGTCCCCGAAGCTGAAAAAGCGATAGCGTTCGCGAATCGCTTCCTGGTAGGCTTTTTCCATCAATTGCTTACCCATGAAGGCGCTGACGAGCAGCAGCAGCGTTGACCGCGGCAGGTGGAAGTTGGTAATCAGGGCATCAACTACCTGGAAGCGATAGCCTGGGGTGATATACAGGCGCGTGGAACCCGAATAGGGTTGTATCTCGCCGTTGTAGATACTTGCCACGCCCTCTAGAACGCGTACAGATGTTGTGCCAACGGCCACGATGCGCCCGCCTGCTTTGCGCGTCTCGCGAATCAGTTCGGCTGTAGGAGCATCCAGGTCGATTGCCTCGCTGTGCATCTTATGCTCGCGATAGTTCTCGATCTCGACAGGCCGGAAAGTATCCAACCCCACATGCAGCGTCACGAAGCCAACACGCACTCCTTGCCGGCGCAATTCTTCCAGCAGGTGCGGGGTAAAATGCAGACCGGCTGTGGGCGCAGCTGCCGAGCCACTGATGCGCGCGTAGACTGTCTGGTAACGCTCAGGATCGGCCAGCGTTTCGTGAATATATGGCGGCAACGGCATGCGCCCCAGACGTTCGATGAGATTTTTGACGGCCAGGTCTGTGACATCGGGCGTGGAATGCGGGGCCGAGAAGCGCACAATGCGCCCGCCTGCCTCGGTGCGCTGGAGAATTTCCGCCTGTAATGTTGGCCCTTGCTCTTGCTCATCGCCAAAAAGGATGCGTGCGCCTTCGCGCAGGCGGCGTCCTGGCCGTACCAGCGTTTCCCAATGATCGGGGCCGAGGTCGGGCCGTTCGGCCAGCAGCAGGACTTCTACTGCGCCGCCGGTTTCCGCGCGCCGTCCCAGCAGGCGTGCTGGAATCACGCGGCTCTGATTGGCAATTAGCAGATCTCCCGGATGCAGGTAATCGCCGATATCACGAAAATGGCGATGCTCAAGCCCGCCCGTCGCGCGATTGACGATCAATAAACGCGAGGCATCGCGTGGCTCAATTGGTGTCTGTGCGATCAGTTCCTGGGGTAAATCGTAATCGAAATCGCTCATTTGCCAGGTGTTGGCGTCGTTGCTGTTGTCCACAATCCCGGTCCTATTCCATTTCCGCCATGCGGCGCGTCCAATCCAAGGTGCGCGTAGGCTAAGCGCGTGGCGATGCGCCCGCGCGGGGTACGCGCGATGAAGCCCAGTTGCAGCAGGTATGGCTCGTACACATCTTCAATCGTTTCAGGGTCCTCGCTCGTGCTGGCGGCCAGCGTATCCAACCCGACCGGGCCACCATCAAATTTTTGCATGATGGTGAGCAAGAGGTTGCGGTCGGTCTGATCAAGCCCGATATGGTCGATTTCCAGCGCGTCCAGCGCCGCCTTTGCCACATCGCGCGTAATCACGCCATCGGCCCTTACCTGGGCATAGTCACGCACGCGCTTGAGCAGCCGGTTGACGATACGCGGCGTGCCACGAGCGCGGCCCGCGATTTCCTCGATGCCTCCCTCGTCTGCCGGAACCTTGAGAATGCGCGCCGAGCGGATCAAAATCTGTTTTAGCGAGGCAGAGTCGTAGTATTCCATGCGGTAGATGGCCCCAAAGCGATCGCGCAGGGGGGCAGTCAATGCACCGACCCTGGTGGTGGCTCCCACAACCGTGAATGGTGGCAGCGAGAGGCGCAGCGCCCTGGCGCTCGGTCCTTTGCCAATCATCACGTCGAGGGCAAAATCCTCCATGGCCGAATAGAGGCGTTCCTCAACGGCACGAGCCAGGCGGTGTATTTCGTCAATGAAGAGAACTTCACCCGGTTGCAGCGCGGTGAGGATCGAGGCCAGGTCGCCGGCATGTTCGATGGCCGGGCCGGAAGTGGTCTTCATACTGACGCCCATCTCGACGGCAATGATATTGCATAAGGTGGTTTTGCCCAATCCGGGCGGGCCATACAGCAGCACGTGGTCAACCGATTCATTGCGTCGCCGGGCCGCTTCCAGCAATATGCTCAGATTCTCCTTGATTTTCTCCTGCCCGATATATTCCGACAGGCGGCGGGGGCGCAAACTGCCCTCGATGGCCTGCTCCTCTTCTGTCATCTTCGGTGAGACGAGCCGGTCGCTCATGGTCTTATGTTCTCCTGCCTGCACAAATGAAACTGGTGTTCTATTTATCGCTGGTATCATTATATCAGAGTTGAGTATGAACGTCGAGATGCAGATTGCTTAGAAATGGGCGTGGGATTCTTCGCTGCGCTCAGAATGACATGATGAAGGACGGTCCTTCATCATGTCATTCTGAGCGCAGCGAAGAATCCCGCCCAACTTCTGGGGAATCATCAGGCAGATTAGTCGCACATTTGGAACAGCTTTGGAAAATCATTCCAAAAACTATTGCGTATTGCACAATTTGCTGGTATAATCTCCGATGTTGGAGAAATTACATGACCCTCGAGCCTTGTGGCTGGCACCATTAATAACGGATAGCTAGTTCATTCGATAGTGGACTTCGTTCGGAACAAAGAGGTTTCTTTATGGCAACAAATTGTGACTTCAGCCGTTCTTCCTTGCTTACAGAACAGTACCAGCGCGAAATGGAACTCATCGCTGCCGCTCTTCAGGAAGAAAGTCAGGATGAACGTGATGAGCGCCTTGGCCTTGTAGAGCGCTCCTGGTCACTTACCTGCACCTGTTTCCATGGGCAACTCGAAGCGAGCGATGCCTCGACTCCGGCACATGTTCCAGTGGCCGTGGCCCATATGTAACGTCATTGTACTCCTTGTTTGTAAGAAGATTTGTAGCTAGCAATGCCTCACCCACAAGAACTTGGACCGGATGCACTTACCTACCAGACGCCAGTGCAATTCGGCATGTTGTACTGGGTCAACTTCGGTTATCCTTCCCTCCCACCTGGCATTGAAGAGAAGCGCATCCTCGATTGGCATCCCGCACTGGTCGTTTCAGGCGAGCCCTTTTGCCGGCATGCCGGAGCCGTCAACGTTGTAGCCCTGACCTCCTACCGTGGAAAATTGCGTCCTTATCACCACCTCCTCTTAAAACGCGACTATCCCCTGCTTGACACCGACAGTCTTGTCAAGACAGAATTGATGTATCCTGTCCTGCGCAGCCTGCTGGCAGACCAGTACGCGATCTGTATGCTCAACGAAGCCGACCTGCGCGCTATCATGGGCAAGGTCGCCAACAGCCTGGCAATTACAATGTTTTACGCGCTACACTAGTTGTTTCTATCCCTAAACGGGTACAGGAAAGGCCTATCCTCGTCAGGGCCGCCAAACCCGCAAAGGTCAGGTGCAACCGCGCTGGCGAATAGCCATTGGTTCACAAGGAAGTATGCACATACATGAACGTCGATCAGGAACAGCTTCGACTCTTGCCATCTATCGATGAACTGCTGCATTCGCCTGCCGGGCAGCAACTCATTGAGCGCTTTTCCCGCCCCCTGGCTCTCCGCGCTCTCCGTGCCACTATCGCCCAGGCGCGCACCACTATTCTCGCCGGGGCCTCCTGTCCTTCTTCACAAGAACTCCTGCTTGCCGCCGGACATATGCTGGAGCAAGAGCAGCAGCCAAACCTGCGACCCGTCATCAACGCCACCGGCGTGATCATCAACACGAATCTAGGACGCGCTCCGCTCAGCCAATCAGCGCTCGCCGCGGTGCAGCAAGTTGCAGGCGGTTACTCCAACCTGGAATACGACCTGGAAGCAGGAGAACGCGACTCCCGCCATACCCACGTGATCGACCTGTTACGCGATTTGACGGGAGCCGAGGCCGCGCTTGTCACGAACAACAACGCGGCAGCGGTACTGCTGGCACTCAGCACACTGGCTATGGGACGCGAGGTGATCATCTCACGTGGTCAGCTCGTCGAGATCGGCGGCGGATTCCGGGTGCCCGACGTGATGCGCCAGAGCGGTTGCCACCTGGTCGAGGTTGGCACTACCAATCGCACGCGCATTGCCGATTACGAAGCCGCCCTGAGCGGGCAGACGGCCCTGCTTTTAAGCGTACATCCCAGCAATTTCCAGATCATGGGCTTCACCGAATCGACCCCGCTCAGCGCCATGGTGGAACTGGCGCATCGCCATGGCCTGCTCGTTATGGATGACCTTGGAAGCGGCTGTTTGCTTCCCAGCGAGCGCTATGGCTTAGCGCACGAACCGATGCCGCAGGAAAGTATCGCCGCAGGAGCCGATATCGTGTGTTTTTCAGGCGATAAACTGCTAGGCGGCCCGCAAGCCGGTATTCTGCTGGGCAAAGCCGCGGTCCTACAGCGCATCGCCAAACACCCACTCATGCGAGCCGTGCGTATCGACAAAATGACGCTTGCCGCGCTCGAAGCCACGCTGCGCCACTACCAGCGTGGCGAAGCGGAGACACATATTCCCATCTGGCGCATGATCTCAACGTCTCCCGCGAAAGTTGCCTCCCGCGCCACAAGCTGGTCCTCGCAGTTCCAGGCTTATGGTATCGCGGCCCGCACCCAACGAGGTGAATCAACCATCGGCGGCGGCTCGCTTCCCGGCGAGACACTTCCTACCACCCTGCTGGCCATCGATGCCGCGCACGTATCAATACCATTGGATGAACTGGCGAAACGCTTGCGAACGCGCAAAATTCCTATTATCGGGCGCATCTTTCGTGATACCCTGCTGCTCGATCCACGCACGGTGCTGGAAGAGCAGGATGGGGAGGTGATTGAGGGGTTAGTGGAGCAGATAGGGAATTAAGTCTTTGTTCCTGGAAAGTTTTTTTATCCTAATAGCGCCTGACATTTCCGCTTTTTCGGCTGCGAGTTGTATAGAGATATAGTAGGGAAACAAATATCATCCCTACCAGTCGGCCCAGGCTTTGAACAAATTCAAGCACCGGGTATTTTGTTAAGCCTGCGCTCATGTCTGCTATCGAAAGTACTTGTAAAGACGTTGATATCAACTCAACCGCCGAAAAGTATGTTATAATGCGTACAGACAGGGCGCGTTTAAAGGAGGTATTTTCATGCCAACATCGGAAGAACGGCTCGCTATCGTGGAACAAACAGTCACTACATTGCGCAACGATTTCTTGCAAGCGATTGTTGACAACACGCGCAGCATGACGACCCTTAATAAGGTAATTCTGCATCAAGAAGAGAATTTAAGAGATGCCGATCATGAAATAACGATTCTTACGGGTGTTGTTGGATCGCAGGGACGCGATATTAAAGCGATTAAAGAACGCCTGGATGGCTTTGACCTGCATTTCACGTCTCAAGGTCGCAATATTACTGCTATCAAGGATCGTGTGGAGGCTCAGGAACAAGGCATTACTGCTATCAAGGATCGTGTGGAGGGGTTTGATCAGCGCTTTATCTCTGTGGAAGGAAAGCTCGATCAGGTATTACAAATACTTGCTCGCGGACAGTAGGTCAGATAGCCGTTTCTGTGTTGCCACTTTGATTTCTAAAAAGTTGGCTGAGCCATATAATGCAGGCTCTGGAGGCTTCCAGAGCCTGCATTATATGGCTCAGCGTCTACCTCTCCTCCCCCGTCACCATCCTCACATAGCTGGTATAGCGTTCCTCGTTTATCAGGCCATCTTCAACGGCCTGGCGAACTGCGCAGCCCTCCTCGTCAACGTGCAGGCAATCGGAGTAGAGGCACTGGTCCAGGAATGGGCGAAATTCCACAAAGCACCAACCCAGGTCTTCGGGCGCTATATCCCAGGTCGCAAGAGCGCGGATGCCCGCCGAATCGGCCAGCCAACCGCCCTCTGATAAAGGGTATAACTGCGAACTCGTCGTGGTATGCCGTCCCTTGCCGGTCGCATCGCTCACCAGTCCGGTCTTGAGCGCCATTCCAGGCTCAATCGCATTCACCAACGACGACTTTCCTGCTCCTGAAGGGCCGGTGAAGAGCGTCGTGTGTTCTTTGAGCAGGGTACGCAGGGTGTCGATTCCCGTGCCGGTTTTGGGACTCGTCCAGATCACCGTATAACCCAGGTGGCTATACAGATCTGCCGCCTTCTCTACGCGCTCGTCATGTGGCAGGTCAACCTTGTTGAGGCAGATGATGGGCCGTATTCTTGCCGATTCGCAGATTGCCAGGTAGCGATCAAGCATACCAAAATGCGGCTCCGGGCGGGTCGTAGCGAAAACAATCACGACCTGGTCCAGATTGGCAAGCATCGTTTGAGCTGTGGGCCGCTTGGCATCGGTATTGGCGTCCTTGCGCAAAAGGGCGCTCTGGCGGGGCAGGATCTCCTCGATCAGGCCCGTTTTATTGTCGAGTTGGCGCAGCTTAACATAGTCGCCCACGGTAAGACGCTGTGGTAGGGGTGTTTCTAGTCCATTTCGCTGGTAGCGTGATGCATAGGATTTGTCTTTGTAAAGGCTGGCCTTGCCTGTTAATTTTGCGGAGCGGGCCTGAGCAAAGGATTTTTTGAGTTTTCCTCGCAGCGTGCAGCGTAAGATACCATGATCGGTATGTACATCATAGATACCATGCGCGCCGTGCAAAACAACGCCGGTAAGTGTCTCCGGGTCTTTAATCAAATGCTTTCCCTCCAGGAGAATAAAAAAACACGGCTCAATCAATTCTTTTGATGTCTACCGTGCGGAGGGAAGGAGCCATTTTCTGCCTTTTAGCAGATGCCAGGTAACTTCTTGTTCAGTCCTGGCAGCGTTCGCTCGATACCCTCTCCTTGGGTAGACAAGGTGCATACAAGCACAATTGCGAAATGTACGTGCTTCCTCATACTTTGCACCTCCTATTCACTGGCGAACCAGAACTTATGCGAACGTCTCTCTTTATTTAAATAGAGGATACTAGAAGAGGTACGTGTTTGTCAACTAGAAAACCCTGCTGATTCCCAAAAGTGGAGAAAATCAGCCTGGTAACACTCCAGAACGGCGGAGATTCTTCGCTGCGCTCAGAATGACATGCCCAGGCATGTCCGGAGCATGTCATTCTGAGCGCAGCGAAGAATCTCCCACCTCAGATCGTCCAGCCGCCCCGGTTTCAATCACCTGACCCACTTCTGAATCATCACCGGCAAAACCGGGCAAAATTTTGCCGGCTAAGATGTCGTATCAAAGAATGGCCTCTCTGCCGACCTGTTTACATTGGAACCCATCCTGTTCTGTGAATTACCACGACTCGCGGCATCGTATGCCCCATGTTTCTTCAGGATCGTGATAGCATGCTGAATTGAACTTTCGGGCAATCCGCCGGCCCTCACAGTTACAAGCGTGCGGCCCGCATCATATTCGCGCGCATAGAACTGGGCATCACCTTCCGGCACGCCCACATTCTTGAATTGTTTGAGCAGGCCCTTACTGCCATCACCGGGTTCCGCGAAGCCGAGGTAATCCTTGCCAAAGCCGAGGCTATCCAGTTCGTTATAAGCCTCTTCTGCCTGCTTGCGATCTTGAAAAACACCTACAATAATCGGAGTTTTGTTCTCTGCCATACTTTTCCCCTTTATGCACGTATCAGTGATTTTACTTCCAACCGTTCTTTTGAAAAGTACACGCGCGCGATTTCGGAAAAGTTGCAGGGGAACCTATCAACGAAGTTCGAAACGTGCCTCGATGCGGCCAAAACTGATGATATCGCCATCCTTCAACGGGCGAGCTTCATATGGCGGTAAAATCTCACCATTTAAGCGTGTCTTGTTCCGCGAGTTGCGGTCTTCGATCATCCAGGTACCTTGACTATTGATTAAGCGCGCGTGCTGCCGTCCGACGGTCATCGTCTGATCCTCGACCTGAATATCCGGGTGAATCTCGCGCTTGGGGTCCTCGCGGCCAACCAGCATCTCTGTTCCGTTTAGCAGTACCACCCTGTTGTTCGCCGTAAATACCAGGCGCGGCTGCGGGAGTGGAGCCGTGGTGCCTTGCTGGATACGCTGGATTGCGGCAATAAATTCGCGCGGCGTCTGGAAACGCTGCCTGGGGTCTTTCGCCATTGCTTTTTGGAAAAAGGCATCTAGCAGGGGCTTATCGGGGTAGAAACGTTGGATCGATGGCACTTCTTCCTGTTGATGCTTGATAATCACTTCTACCGCCGTCCTGCCATCAAATGGGGGACGACCGGTTAGCAGTTCGAATAGCACAACTGCCAGTGAGTAGAGGTCGGAGCGAATATCCGCGGTGTGGCTGCTCACAATTTGCTCCGGCGCGCAGTAGTAGACCGTCCCCATAAACTTATCGGAATGGGTGATCGTCGGCATATCACGACCGCGTGATAACCCAAAATCGACCAGTTTCACCACGCCCTTATTATTCACCAGAATATTCTGCGGCTTAAGATCGCGATGAATCACCCCATGCTTGTGCGCTGTTTCCAGCCCTTCAGCTGCCTGCTGCACATAATTCAAAGCGCGCTGGAGGTCCATTGGACCCTGATTGACCATATAATACTTGAGGTTTTGTCCATCGATATGATTCATAATGATGAAATAGATATCTTTATCGTTCCCATAGTCAACGATACGCACAATATGCGGGTCTTTCAATCGTTCCAGAATATAGGCCTCGCGCTTGAAACGCTCCAGCAGTTCATTATCTTCCGAGAAGCCGATATGCAAGGTTTTTGCCGCGTACAGGTAGTTGGTCTGCAGATCACGCGCAATATAAACCGCGCCGAAGCTCCCACTGCCTCGTTCGTCAAGCAACTTGTAACGGTTATTGATGATGCGCCCAATCATTGGATCGTTCATAACTCTATACTCCTACTCTGCGCACGAGATTCCTGACGCAAAGGCCCCAGGCCCGTAGGGGCGCGATAATGCACTTTAACAAAATACGCCGGTAATGGACGTAGGGCCGATGAATCGGCGGTGGGCGCGATCAATCGGCCCCTACTATGAACGCCGCGGCTGCGCGTTTTGCGTATGCCAATCTGTGAATTGCTGGTAGGCATGTGCGATGCGTAAGATCATCGTTTCTTCAAATGGCTTGCCTACAAGCTGCAAGCCTATCGGCAAACCCGCCGATGAGAAACCGCAGGGCAACGAGATCGCAGGCAGGCCCGCGAGATTAAAGGGCATCGTCAGCCTCAAGAGCGCCGCCGTCGCATTTTCAGTTGCCCCGTCGACGCGAATATCCTGGTCAATTTGCGCAACCTGTATAGCCGGCATTGGGATGGTAGGAAGTACCAACGCATCAACCGGATACATCGCCGCCCTCAAGCTGCTGGAAAAGGCGCGCCTCGTTTGCTGCGCTTGCAGGTAATCGACTGCTGTGATTTTCTGCCCGGCCAGCAGGCGCGCGTGTGTCACCGCGCTATAATCCTGGCTACGTTCCACCAGCCAGCCATTTTGCATATGCGCCAGCGAGGCCTCCGGCATCTGAATGGTGCGATATGTTTCCAGCGTCGGACGCTGTACATCGACATTCACGACCTCAGCGCCCGCTTCTTTCAACACCAGTATTGCCGCCTGCCATGCCGTCCGTACTTCTGCATCGAGCGGAGCAACAAATGCATCCGGCAGCACGCCAAGTCGAAGTCCCTGCAATGAAAGCGCTCCTCGTCCCTCCGGTCCCGCAATCAAACTGGCGCTGGCCCCGACCGGTGGGCCCGAAACACTATTGGGGTCGCGCGGATCATAACCGGCAATGGCATCAAACAATATCGCGCAGTCTTCCGCGCCGCGGCCCATCGGCCCGGTGTGATCCAGCGACCAACTCAAAGGAATCACTCCATAGCAACTCACGCGTCCATAAGTTGGCTTCAGCCCTGTCACACCGCAACAGGCCGCCGGAATGCGAATCGAGCCGCCGGTATCGGTTCCCAGCGCGCCCAGGCACATATTCGCCGCCAGCGCCGCCGCCGAACCTCCACTCGAGCCACCAGGAATGCGCGACAAATCCCAGGGATTGCGCGTCGGCGGTGTATACGTTCCATACGCAAACTCATGCGTATTCGTCTTCCCAATTATAATAGCTCCGGCCTTGCGTAGCAACTCGACCACTGTGGCATCCTCACGCGCGATATTGTCCGCCAGGACCTTCGATCCCGCCGCCAGGCGCACATCCTTCACGGCGATCAGATCCTTTATCGCGACAGGAATGCCATGCAGCGGGCTGCGATACAGTCCCGTGCGTAATTCGCGTTCAAGCCGTTCAGCATCGGCCAGCGCCTGCTCGCGCATTACCGTCACGTAGGCATGTATCTCTGCATCGAGCGCGTCAATGCGTTCAAGCGTTTCAAGCACCAGTTCGGCAGGGGTGATGAGGCCGGAATGTATCTCTTCAGCGGCTTCGCGTATGGATGTGTAGGGCATGGGTCTACTCTTTTCCTCGATTGCAGACAGTTGAAATTGCGGCCAGGAAACAACAAAATACGTTATCCACCGGCATTATTGTATCAGATTCAAGATGCTTGTGAAAAAGGCGGGCTAGGCCTGCTCCGAATGTACCTTTGCTTTAAAAGCATGCCACTCTTGATCTGTCAGACCCAGCGCCTTTTTCAGCCGCGCGAGCTCTTTGTCGGTCAGCGTCTCTTCTGCTTGATAGCAGTGCTGTCCGATTTCCTGCACTTTCAGCTTATATTGGACGCGCGTGGTCTCGTCTTTTCCCACCAGTTGTTTGAGCGCATCCAGATCGTTCGTCAGAATGGCCTTCCATTCACTAAGCATCCAGTCCTCTTCCTGCCACTTCTCCGGCACAAATAGCATGCCGGGGCTTAGATCTCTCATCCTCTCTATTAAGGTAAACGAAAAATTGGCAACGAAGGAAAACATCGTTGATAACTCTCTTGCGTTTCTCCCTCTACTTGTGGTAATCTCTTCTATGGAATATACTGGATGCTTCTCCTGCGGGGTCTCTGCATCTAACTCCAAACAGCCTGACTGTTTTCTTAATTCTCTGTACCTTAGTCTTGTTTTTTCTCATTCACTGTAGAGGTAATTGCCTATGCACTACAACATGGGGGCATATTACGAGCGCGCCAGCGACTATGACCTGGAATATTCGAGCCAATCGGAGCAGGATATTCCATTCTGGTGCGAGCTCATCATGCGCTACACCCCCCGGCGCGTCCTTGAACTTGCCTGCGGCAGCGGGCGCATCGGCCTCGAACTGCTGCACAGTCCCGGCGACTTCCTGCTCGAAGGCCTCGACATCTCACACGACATGCTTCATGCCTATCGCCGCAAGCTGGCACGCGAACCCGAATCCGTCCAGCAGCGCGTCACGCTGCATGAAGCCGATATGACCGGGTATCAACTCGAACACAAAGGCCAGTTTGACCTGATCTTTTTGCCGTTTAATTCCGTTACCCATCTCTATGAAATCGAACAGCAGCTTGATACCTTCAAAAACACCTATGACCATCTCGCGCCTGGAGGCCGCTTCGTCGTCGATACATTCCTGCCCGACATCGACTACCTCAGCGACGCCCTGAACCGTCCCTCGCATGTCTACCTGGAAGACGAGATCGAATCCGGCGAGAACGAATTTACCATGCTGCTCTATACCAGTCGCAAATATGATCCATTTGAACAATTGCAGCACATTCTATGGACGCACGAAAAATTTTTTGAAACCGGAGAAAACGAACGCTACCTGACCAAACTCGATATGCACATCTTCTTCCCGCGCGAACTACAACTGCTCTTTCTTGCCACCGGCTTCGGCATCGAGGCCATCTACGGCGGCTATGATTGGAAGCCCTTTGGCAAGGGAACCAGGCAGATTGTAGTGGGAAAGAAATAGAGAATTTTCCCTAGATCACCTGTCCTCATCCTCGCTGCATTCCTCACCACACGAGCGAAAAACAGGGAAATCTCCTCATGTGTTTTGGATGAAGTTTGCCTATACTCGACAGCAAGAGCGCCTTGTAGGGAAAGACCGGCCCGCCTCTGGCAGGCAGAGGAAATGGTTCTGCTCCGCACGATAGGCGCAAGGTAAGAACAGGTCCATACCCGGACACAGCACAAGGAAAGGATGTTGTGCATGAAGATACTCACCCACGGTCACGGCAGATTTCTGGGACGCCTGCTGCTCTTGCTGGGGCTGGTCGCCACGCTTGGCCTGCTGGCCAACTGGGCGGCAGCGCCCGCTTACGCCTATGCTGCTAGTACCCTTACAGTCACAAATTGTAGCGATGATAGTCAGTTGCAAGCCGATGTCAGTCAGGCCAACAAAGACAACAATGGGGATACCATCACCTTCGCCTGCGGTGGTGATATTCTCCTGAGCCGCACGCTCATCATCGCCGGTCGCATGACGATCGATGGCAGCAACCAGAGCGTTACCCTCGACGGCAGTGGCCAACTACAAGTGTTTTTGGTAGACATGGGTGTCAACTTCACCCTCAATGCTATCACTGTTGCCAATGGCTCGATTAACACCGGTGGTGGCGACCAGTCCGGCTACCGTGGGCGATGCAGCCCTCACCCTGACGCAGTTCGCGGCCAACCCGCTGGGTCATCACAGGGCCAGCCTGAGCGCCACCTTCACCGATGCTGATCCCAACGGGCAGGTCTCTGACTATACCGCCACGATCAACTGGGGCGACGGCATGTCCTCGACCGTTAAGGTGGGCAAAGCCGCCGGCCACCAACAGGGCTTTGACCTGGGTGGCTTGCACACCTATGCTAAAAAGGGAACCTATACTCTGACCCTGACCGTAGTCGATCAGGGCGGCAGCCAGCTCAGCAAAACAGTTACCATTACTGTCAGGTAATGAATAGCGACTGGCCTGTGCCTCATGAGACACAGGCCAGTCGCGCGTTGCCCTGATTTTGAGTCTCCCTCTTCCTCAGTTCATAAGCTCCTGGCACATCCTGATGAATATTGACCAGCTAGGCCCTGGTGGAAAGCTCGGAAATCTGCTCTTCTGTATGTCCTGCCTCCTGCGAGGAGACGCGGGCCTTGCCGGAACGCACCAGCACCTGCGCCAGGATCACGCCTACCAGCAGCGCAACAACGAGGGTGATGATCGACCCGAGCCAGTCAGGTTTCTCGACCATCAGAAAGACGATGCCCACGGCCAGCATCGCCATGCTGATGACCGATGTCCAATGCGCCGGATGATTCAGTTCCTGCCTGAGATCGTCGGGAATCGGGCCTTGCCCAAGCACCGCTGCCCGCTGGGCGATGCGCCTGGCATGCGCCCCGTTGAGCGCGGCACCCATAACGCTCAGAAGAATCAGGCAGGCCAACGAAAGATCGATCCAGGCCTGAGTCCACCCCCAGACATCCAATGTCATGACCAACCCTGCGCCAAGGATCAGCAAAGAAGTAATGGGGAATACAACATCTAATGGCTTGCTGGCGCTGCTCCACGCTCGCACAGCTTCGACAGTACGCGCACTGCGAGCTCCCATCATAACCGCCAGTTCCACTGCAAGCGCCATAAAGAGGCCCAGGACACCAAGAATGTGGATAAAGAGGGCCAGATGGTACCAATCCATTCTATGTAACTCCTTTCGTCAACAAACAGTTACTCTTTCATGATTGATATTCGCCTGTGAAGAGGCTTTCAACAGATAAACGATATAGCCTTTCTTTTTTGGAAGAGATTAAAGACGTTTTCTTCTACGTGGAGATACGTTGTAGCGACGTACCGAGATCATCCGATTCGGTTGTTCAATACCATCAGGATGCCTGGAAGAAGTACTTCGGCATCAACGTTTAAATCGCCCTGCCCTGGCTCGTATAAACCTTGCAGAATTCACCGATTTCTGTTACTATACAGTAGCAACAAAGCATGAATCTCTAGTTTCTTAGGAATATTTCTGCTTATCTAGTATAGTGGATACGCTTTGTAATGCATGTCTGCCCGGGTGCCCTGATTATAAGGGGGAAGAATCTCCCACGGCTCTGAAGTTCTAGTATTCACTACCAGCAGCGAGAAGTAGATAGGGAGAACAGAGAGTTCGTAGCAATGCAGGAGAATATCATCGCATTCCCCGGTTGGTCTGCGCCTGGCTCCGCGACGGTACCAAAATTCCACATCCCCACTTCGTTCATCCCGCTCATTGGGCGCGAGCGCGATGTGACCGCAATTTGTGCGTTCTTGCAGCGTCCCGAGGTACGCCTGCTCACCCTGCTCGGTACAGGCGGGGTCGGCAAGACACGCCTGGCTATTGAGGTTGCTCACTACCTGGGAGAAAGTGCATTCGATGGAGCTTGCTTTATCGGGCTTGCGGGGGTCAGCGATCCAGACCTGCTGCTGCCATCCATTGCTCAGGAACTGGGCATCCGAGAAGTAGGAAAAGAGTCCCTCCTGGAGCAGGTGACCTTCTCCCTGCATGAGAAGCACTTCCTGCTGCTGCTTGATAACTTTGAGCAGCTCGTCTCTGCCGCCCTTTTGCTGGAAAACCTTTTGAAACTGTGTCCAGGGCTGAAGTTGCTCGTCACCAGCCGCGAGGTTTTGCGCCTGCAAGCGGAATATATCTTTCCTGTCTCGCCTCTGGCCTTGCCTGATCTCGCTCACCTACCCGGCGAGGAGAGCCTTTTTGAATATGCCGCGGTATCCCTCTTTGTCGAGCGCGCGCGATCCGTGCTTCCCTCATTCCAGATGACGACGGCGAATGCGCGAGCCATCGCGGAGATTTGCGTTCGCCTGGACGGACTTCCGCTGGCGATTGAACTGGCGGCGGCTCGCATCCGGCTGCTCTCCCCGCCAGCACTGCTGGCCCGGCTCACACAGCGACTCGATATGCTCACGGGTGGAGCGCGCAGCCTGCCATCCCGGCACCAGGCGCTACGTAACACGCTACAGTGGAGCTATGATCTGCTCGATGCCCAGGAACAGGCCCTCTTCCGGCAACTCTCGGTCTTTGTGGGAGGATGGACATTGGAGGCAGCGCAGGCGGTGTGTCCCGTTCTACAGGATGGCACTCTCTCTGCCCTGGATGGCATGGCCTCACTGCTGGATAAGAGCTTGCTGCTGCGAACCGAATACGAAGGAGGAGAGCCGCGCCTGCAAATGTTGATGACAGTGCGCGAGTATGCGCAGCAGTGCTTGCGTGAGTGTGGAGAGGTCGAAATGACCCAACAGGCCCACGCACAATACTACCTGGCGCGCGCGGAGGAGGCCGCACCTTACCTCAAGGGGCCGCAACAGATGACCTGGCAAGCTTACCTGGACCGCGAACACGAGAATATGCGGGCAGCCCTCCAATGGCTGATCGAACACAACGAAACAGAGCTGGTGTTACGATTCCTCGAAGCCCTGGCCCATTACTGGGTGATTCGCGGCTACCTGAGCGAGGGGTGGCGCTGGCTGGAAGCCGCTTCAGGGATTTTGCAAATGCCAGACCGCACCATAGTACGAGCCAGAGCGCTGGCGGCGGCGTCAGAACTTGCCTGGGCATTGAGTAACTATACCGTGGCCTACCAGCAGGCGGAGGAGAGCAGCATCCTTGCGCGCGAACTGGGAGATAAAGCCTGCCTTGCTTACGCGCTTGGACAGATGGCGTGGATGCTGGCACAACAAGGTGATATGGTAACAGGACAGCCGCTGATTCAGGAAGCTATCGCACTGGCGCGCGAAATAGAGGACTTCTGGCTGCTTGCTTATTTATTACATATTTCCGGCAGCCTGCTCATTCTTCAAGAGAAGGCGGCAGAGGCCCGTATACATCTTGAGCAGAGCATCAGGCTGTTTCGAGAGCAAGCAAACAAATATGAACTCGCCAAGGCACTGGATTGGCTCGCCTTCAGCGTGGCATCGGAGGGCGATTTAGTAAAGGCCGAGGCGCTCTGGCGGGAAAGCCTGGCACTGGCCCGCGAGGTCGATTACCGCTTGCGCCTGATCAGCGTCCTCTTTCAACTGGGGTACGCGGTCATGCTGCAAGGGAACCAGGCGGAGGCCGAGGCGCTCTTGAAGGAGAGCATGGAGGTGGCTCAAGCGACGGGATACAATCGGGGTGTCTCTGCTGCATTGCAGTACCTGGCGCAACTTGCCATGCTCCGTAGGGAATGGACGCAGGCAGCAGAGTTTGCCAGGGAAAGCCTGAGCATCGCGCGAGTAACGCACTTGATGCTGGATATCGTGAATGCATTCCTGATCCTTGGGGAAATCGTTCAGGTGCAAGGGGACCTGGTACAGGCCAGGGCGCTCTTTGAAGAAGGTCTCCCGCTTGCCCGGCAGGCCGGGTACAATACCCTCGTCGGATGGTATTGTGTCGGCTTAGCAAGCCTGGCGCTGGCAGAACACCAGCCGCGACGGGCAGCTCGCTTATTGGGGGTCGCAAAGGATCTGCTCGATTTGCGCAACCTCATGGATTCCGGCCCCTATAGGGATGCTGCCTATCAAGATGTGATGGCAAGCGCCCGCGCTCAACTGGGCGAAGAGGCCTACGCCGCGGCATTGTCCGAAGGACGCAGCATGCCCCTCGAACAAATTCTTGCTTCACAGGATGCTGTCACTGAACAGTTAACTCCTATTCCTCAACCTCCTGTTTCACGGCCCTTCTCAACTCCTCCTATCGGACTGACCCGGCGCGAGCTAGAGGTGCTGCGCTTGCTGGCAGCAGGTTTGAGCAATGCTGAGATTGCCGGGCGCCTCGTCATCAGCCCGCGCACCGTGGACAACCACCTGGTCTCGATCTACAGCAAACTGCAAGTCTCCTCACGCACTGCTGCCATCCGCGCTGCCCAGGAACAACATCTCATTGGCGAATGAAGGCCACCTCGCCATAGGGCCTGCATCGGGAGGTTTTTGACAAGTAGTAGGGAATTCTCCCTAGACCACCTGTTCTTCCCGCACTGAAATCCCTTGCCACACACGAAAAAACAGGGAATTCTCCTCATGTGTTTTGGGATCAGCTTGTCTATACTCGATAGCAAAGGCGCTTCGTGGCAGAAGATCAGCCCACTCAAGAGGAAGAGGAGATGGCTCTCTCCCCATCAGGAGCGCAATGGAAGCACATATATGCCCACACCGGGACACAACGCAATGAAAGGATTATTTGCATGAAGACACACACGCATCATAGAGGAAGACGGCTAGGGCGCCTGCTACTCTTGCTGGGTCTAGTCGCCACGCTCGGCCTGCTGACCGGCACAGCGGTGCCTGCCTATGCCCACGCTGCTACGACCTTGACGGTCACCAATTGCAGTAACGATAGCCAGTTGCAGGCCGATGTCAACCAGGCCAACAACGACGACAACGGGGATATTATCACCTTCGCCTGCAGTGGCGATATCCTCCTCACCGGCACGCTCAATATTGAAGGCAGGATGACTATAGATGGCAGCGGCCAGAGTGTCACCCTCGATGGGCAGAACCGGTTGACAGTGTTTGTGGCGAACTACGGCTTCCCCCTCACCCTCAATGCCCTCACTATTGCCAATGGCTCATCTCCCTCTGACAATGGTGGCGGCCTCTACAACGTTGGCGACACGGTGAATATCAGCAACAGTACCTTCACCAACAACTCGTCCCCTAACGCCAACGGAGGCGGCCTCTACAACTATCAGGGTACGGTGAGCATCAGCAACAGTACCTTCACCAACAACTCAGCCGCTAGCGCCGACGGAGGCGGCCTCTACAACTATCAGGGTACGGTGAGCATCAGCAACAGTACCTTCACCAACAACTCGGCCCCTAACCTCGAAGGTGGCGGCCTCTACAACAATAGCGGTACGGTGACGATCAGTAGCAGCACGTTTGGCAACAACTCGGCCCTTAGCGGTGGCGGCCTCTTGAACGAGGGTACGGTGACGATCAGTAACAGCACCTTCGCCAACAACTCGGCCGGCGCCGGCGGTGGCGGCCTCTACAATCGGGATAGCAAGGTGACGATCAGTAATAGCACCTTTGCCAGCAACTCGGCCAGCAACGGTGGCGGCCTTTACAACTATGGGGGCACGACGAGCCTGGGCGGGAGCATCGTGGCCAAGAACACGGGCGGCGATTGCAGCAATTATAATGGCACGCTCACCGACAACGGCTACAACCTCTCCAGCGACAGCAGTTGTGGCTTTACCGGCACCGGCGACCTGCAGAACACCGATCCACTGCTCGACCCGCTGGGCAACAATGGCGGGCCGACGCAGACGATGGCCTTGCAGCGGGGCAGCCCGGCCATCGACCAGGTTCCGGCTGCGCAGTGTCCCTCCACTGACCAGCGTGGCGTCAGTCGCCTGGACAACGGAGAGAGCAGTTGCGACATGGGCGCCTACGAGTCCTCTTACGACTTCACGGTGACGAATTGTAGTAATGATAGTCAACTGCAGGCCGATGTCAACCAGGCCAACCAGGACAATGGCAATGATAGAATCATCTTCAGTTGCAGCGGCGATATCCCCCTCACCCAAACACTGACGATTAGTGGCAGCATGACCATCGATGGCAGCGGTCAGCATGTCTCCCTCGACGGACAGAACCAGGTGGGAGTGTTTTCCGTGAACGCCGGAGTCACTCTGACCCTCAACGCCCTCACCATTGCTCATGGCTCGGCCTACGTGGGTGGCGGCCTCTTGAACGAGGGTACGGTGACGATCAGTAACAGCACCTTCGCCAACAACTCGGCCAGCTCCGGCGGAGGTGGCCTTTACAACTATCAGGGTACGGTGACGATCAGCAACAGTACCTTTGCCAGCAACTCGGCCAGCAACGGCGGCGGTCTCTTGAATACTGGCACGGCGACGATCAGTAACAGCACCTTCGCCAGCAACTCGGCCAGCTCCGTCGGCGGCGGCCTCTACAACAATGGCGGCACGGCGACGATCAGTAGCAGCACCTTTGCCAGCAACTCGGCCAGCAACGGTGGCGGCCTTTACAACTATGGGGGCACGACGAGCCTGGGCGGGAGCATCGTGGCCAAGAACACCGGCAGCGATTGCTTCAATTATAATGGCACGCTCACCGACAACGGCTACAACCTCTCCAGCGATAGCAGTTGTGGCTTTACCGGCACCGGCGACCTGCAGAACACCGATCCACTGCTCGATCCCAATGGCTTGCAGAATAACGGCGGGCCAACCCAGACTATCGCCTTAGAGCCAGGTAGTCCGGCCAGCGACCAGGTGCCGCTAGCCCAGTGTCCCTCGACCGATCAGCGCGGCGTGAACCGACCCGATGACAACGAGACCGCCTGCGATATGGGCGCCTACGAGTCCAATTACACCGTCTCCCTGACACTCAATGGCACCAGTGTGACGGCCACCGAGGGCGCCACCTTCAACGGGGTCGTTGCCAGTGGTAGCTATACAGGCAACGGCACGCTCTCGGCGACCATCGATTGGGGGGATGGCTCGGCTCCCACCAGCGGCACCATCAGTGGTAGCACCAACTTTACGGTGAGCGGCAGCCATAGCTATGCCGAGGAGGGCAGCTACACCATCACCATCACGGTGACCGATGGACAGGGCCAGAACGCCTCGGCGACCAGTCCGGCTACCGTGGGCGATGCAGCCCTCACCCTGACGCAGTTCGCGGCCAACCCGCTGGGTCATCACAGGGCCAGCCTGAGCGCCACCTTCACCGATGCTGATCCCAACGGGCAGGTCTCTGACTATACCGCCACGATCAACTGGGGCGACGGCATGTCCTCGACCGTTAAGGTGGGCAAAGCCGCCGGTCATCCACAGGGCTTTGACCTGGGTGGCTTGCACACCTATGCTAAAAAGGGAACCTATACCCTGACCCTGACCGTAGTCGATCAGGGCGGCAGCCAGCTCAGCAAAACCGTATCCATCAAGGTGGTGTAACAGCCTGAAAACGGCCTCGTATCGTAGGGGCGGCTCTTGTGGTCGCCCTTTCTGCCAACTGGATCGCCCTCTTATCCAATCGTGGCGCCCTTTCATCCAACCACTAGATGAAAAAGGAGTTGATCGCCGGCTAGAAAAGCCCGATCAACTCCTGTATTTTTCCTGGTTGACGACCTTTCACCAAAGGTGCTAGAATATATCCTAGTGAACAGGTCGGATTAATTTAGCGCTGCTTAGTCATAGATGCCTGCCGGTTATTCGAGAGCGGCACAGCAATTCAGATACGGCGAGAAGGGAGAAGACCATGTGGTTACAAGTTTCTACAAAAGGCGAATATGGCGTGCGGATCATGGCTCATCTCGCTCGTCATTACGGCGGGCGCCCGCGCTCGCTTACCGATATTGCGCAGGCCGAGATGCTGCCCCTGGCATACCTTGAGCAACTGGTAAAACTGCTGCGCGAGGCGAATCCACCGCTGGTTACGAGTACGCGCGGCGCGCACGGCGGCTATAGCTTGAGCCGCGACCCGGCAGATATTACGATGGGTGAAATCCTGCGCACCCTTGAGGGGCCGATTGCCCCCATGATCTGCGCGACCGAAGGCGAAATGACCGAGATTTGCGGCTTCCTTGACTCGTGCCGCATCAAATATTTGTGGGCCAAAGTGCGTGACGCTGTCGCTCACACCATCGATACCATGACATTGGCCGAACTGGTAGGCTCATCCGATTCGGAGCAGGAGAAAGCGCATCCAGCTCCCACAACATCCCAGTTCATCGCCATCTCTGATATTCGTGTGGCTCATCCGTCCACAAACTAATACAAGGAGGAACTCTTTCCTAAAATGTCGTCAGAACTTATTATTAAAAACCTGCATGCCAATATCGAAGGCAAACCGATCTTACGCGGTGTGAACCTGACCGTCAAACAGGGCGAAGTCCACGCCTTAATGGGTCCCAATGGTTCCGGTAAAAGCACACTCGCTAACGTCATTATGGGCAACCCGAAATATGAAGTGACCGAGGGTGAAATCTGGTTCAAAGGCGAAAATATTCTCGAGTACTCACCCGACCGCCGCGCTCGCATGCGCCTCTTCCTGGCGTTCCAGTATCCGATGTCCATTCCAGGCGTCAGCGTGGCCAATTTCCTGCGCCGCTCGCTTGAGGCCGTGCGCGAAGGCAATAAGCCACTGGAAGAGGGCGAGAATCCTAGCGGCAAGGCTACCAAACGCAAGAGCATTCCGCCCGGCGAGTTCCGTAAATTGCTGCAAGAAAAGATGCGCCTGCTGCGGGTCGATAACAGCTTCATCAACCGTTCCATCAACGACGGCTTCTCCGGCGGCGAAAAGAAACGCGCCGAGATTCTGCAGATGGCGCTGCTGGAGCCGGAAATCGCGCTGATGGACGAGACAGACTCCGGCCTGGATATCGATGCCCTCAAGATTGTCTCCGAGAGCGTCAATGCCCTGCGCGGCCCCAATCTTGGCATCCTGCTCATCACGCATTACCAGCGCATACTGGACTATATCGTCCCAGATTTTGTACACGTCATGTACGATGGGCGCATCGTTCTCTCCGGCGGGAAAGAACTGGCCACCGAACTCGAAAAGAAGGGGTACGAATGGCTGCGGCCCATGGACGAAGAGAATGGGGTGACGGTCAATGGCTAATGCTCTATCCAATGGACTCTCGCGCGGCGCGGTAGAGGAACTTTCGCGCCAGAAGGGAGAGCCTGAATGGATGCTACAGAAACGCCTGCAGGCCTGGGACCTCTATGAAAGCATGGAGACGCCACTTGGCCGTCGTGGCGACCTGGGCACGCTACGCACGCTGGCGAATTTCAAGTTCCAGGCGCTCAATCCATACGTTCCGTCCGCGGGCAACGACAAACTGCCCGCGCCAATCGAGCAGTCTTTGCAAGAGGCGCTGGTCGATCAACGTTCCGGCCTGATCGTGCAGCGCAACTCCTCTGTCGTGCGTACCGAGCTTGACGAAGAACTCAAAAGCCGCGGCGTCATCCTCACCGACCTGGATACAGCCGTACGCGAATATCCCGAACTGGTGCAGCAGTACTTCATGACCGATTGCGTGCCAGTAAGCAGCAACAAATATACCGCTCTGCACGCGGCATTCTGGAGCGGCGGCATCTTCCTGTATCTCCCCAAGGGAGTAGAGGTTGAAGACCCTATCCTGGCGCAAATCTGGATCGATGCGCCCGCCTCGGCCATCTTCGCGCATACGCTCATCGTTGCAGACGAGATGAGCAGCGTGCGCTATGTCGAGGAACAGAGCTCCGCCTTCGATGGCGAGCAACCATCCTTGCTCAATGGCGTCGTCGAGGTGTATGTCAAAAACGCGGCGCATGTCGAGTTCAGCAACCTGCAGGACTTCGGTCAGAACGTCTGGACGGTCACAAATAAGAACGCCGTCCATGAAAAGGATGGCAGCACCACCTGGGTAATAGCCGACCTCGGCAGCAAGGTCATGCTTTCCAACGTCGGCATCGGTATGCAGGGAAGCGGCAGCGCCGGCGAACTGGTAGGAGTCTTTTTCACCGACCACGACCAGCGGTATTCAATCAACACGCTCTCCGATCACGCCTCGACCGCGACGAATGCCGAGACACTGGTCAAAGGCGTGTTGACCGACGAGTCGCGCGTGGAATTTATCGGAATGATCCGCGTGCGGCCAAAGGCGCAGCAGACGGCTTCATTCCTCTCCGATCACACGCTGCTACTGAGCGACAAGTGCCGGGCAGAATCGATACCGAGCCTGGAAATCGGAGCCAACGAGGTCAGCGCCAGCCACGGCGCCACTACCGGCAAGATTGACGAAGAGCAACTCTTCTACCTGATGGTACGCGGCATCGCGCGTGAAGAGGCCGAACGCATCATCGTGCAGGGCTTCTTCGAGCCGGTTCTGCAGCGCATCCCGCTGGAGAACCTGCGCACCCGCCTGCGCCGCAGCATTGTGCGCCGTATGCAGGGCGCCTACGAAACCGAGGCCGACACCTGGGTCGATGCGCAGGAACGCTGGGAGATCGAGGACGTTGACCAATATGCCATCTCCCTCGACGGCAAGCCCCAGGAGGAGGAGGAGATTCAGCTCGCTGAGTATTAGCCTACGGGGCCGGTGATGAATAGTAACAATCAAAATCGGCCCTGTCATTCTGAGCGCAGCAAAGAATCCCTCGCGGAGAGGTATCAAGACGGTACCAGAGGAGTATGTCGGGAAGCATGACACGAACGACCTGGGTGGTGAACATTCATCACCGGCCCCGCGGGGATATATCACAAGTATGTGACGAAAAACTCTGGCAAACTCTATTCTACCTACTATGATGAAATGTAATAGCAAGGACGCCTGATCGACGCCCTGGGAGAACGAAAATGGCAGGTTCCGACAACACGCTGGCGACGGTAACGCAAGAGACAACAGGACAGCATCCCGCTGTGCGTTCAGCAGCGGACATTCGCAAAGATTTTCCGATACTTTCACGCCAGGTACATGGCAAACCGCTGGTGTATCTCGACAGCACGGCAAGCTCGCAGAAACCCTATAGCGTCATTGAGGCCATGAGCGCCTACTACGAAACCATCAACGCCAACGTGCATCGCGGCGTCTATGAGATCAGCGAGGAAGCCACGGCAAAGATGGAGAAGGCGCGCGTCAAGGTCGCCCGCTTCATCAACGCGCGCCAGAGCAAGCAGATCATCTTCACGCGCAACACGACCGAAAGCATCAACCTGGTCGCCTATAGCTGGGGCAACACCAATATTTCCGCCGGTGATGTGATCGTCCTGACCGAAATGGAGCATCACAGCAATCTCGTCCCCTGGCAACTGCTCGCCCAACGCACCGGCGCGCGCCTGGAATTCGTGCCTGTCACCGATGAGGGACTGCTGCGCTTAGATATCTATGAACAACTCTTGCGGCAGCAGCCGAAACTCGTCGCGTTCGCCCATATGTCCAACGTCCTGGGTACAATCAATCCCGTACAGCAAATGGTTGCCCAGGCTCATGAAGCAGGGGCAGTCGTTCTGGTGGACGCGGCGCAAAGCGTACCTCATATGCCCGTCGATGTACAGGCCCTGGATGCTGATTTTCTGTGCTTCAGCTCGCACAAAATGCTTGGACCCACAGGTATTGGCGTTCTCTATGGCAAGCGCGAACTGCTCGAAGCCATGCCTCCTTTTATGGGCGGCGGCGACATGATTCGCACGGTCGGACTGCGGCAATCGACCTGGAATGACCTGCCCTGGAAATTTGAGGCCGGCACGCCCTCTATCGCGGAAGCTATCGGCCTGGGAGCCGCCATCGATTATCTCAATAAACTTGGTATGGCGAATGTCCGGCAGCACGAACAGGAAATTACGGTCTATGCTATGGAACAATTGCAGGCCGTTCCAGGGCTGACCATCTATGGGCCGGATGCCTCGCGGCGCGGCGGCGTCGTATCCTTTACGTTAGGGGATATTCACCCACACGACCTGGCATCCATTCTCGATCAAGAGGTCGGCGTGGCCATTCGCGCGGGCCATCATTGCGCGCAACCGGTCATGGAACGCTTTGGGCTGGCCGCAACTGCACGCGCCAGCTTCTACGTGTATACAGTACCAGAAGATATCGACGTGCTGGTACAGGGGCTGCATAAAGCGTTACAGATATTCAATCTTTAAAAAGATGTAGACCACAGCCCAAAAAGGGATAAAACTATGTCAATGGATTATCGTGAATATATTCTGGATCATTACAGGCACCCGCGCAATTACGGGAAGTTGGAGCATCCCGACGCGCATGCCGAAGACTCCAACCCACTGTGCGGCGACCAGCTCGCTATCGATCTCCAGATCGATGGAGACCGCGTCAGCGCCGTGCGTTTTCAGGGCCGCGGCTGCGCGATCAGCCAGGCCACGGCATCGATGCTCTCAGAGATGATCGAAGGCAGAACGGTGGAGGAAGTTGTCCGGCTCGGCAAAGATGATGTGCTGGACGCGCTTGGTATCCCCATCAGTCCGGCGCGCACAAAATGTGCTTTTCTCTCCCTGCGCGTGCTGCACCGCGGCCTGGCACTGGCAGGTCTGGAAAAACCACCCACAGATGATGAAGATGACGATGAATAGGAATGCGTTTCTCATATGTCGGATTTTGTACAAGTAGCGGAAGTTGATGATCTTGAAGACGGCGAACTGATGGCCGTCGAGGTAGATGGGGAGCCAATCTGCCTGGCAAAAGTAGATGGCACCGTTTATGCCTTTACCGACAATTGCACCCACATCAGCGGTCCCCTCAACGAAGGCGAACTCGACGGCGAAGTGCTGACCTGCCCCTGGCACGGTGCCCAGTTCAACGTTCGTACCGGGAAGGTCTTGCGCGGCCCCGCGCGCCAGGATATTTTCACCTACCCCGTACGCATCGACGGCAATGCCATTCTCATCAGCCTGCCGGAAGAGTAAATAGTATCAGGTGGGGCTTCTTCGCTGCACTCAGCATGACAGGCCCCGGACACAGCGGCGTGTGTCCGGGGCCTGTCATGCTGAGTGCAGCGAAGAAGCCCGCGCCAACTCATCGATAGTCATCAGGCCATTCCACTTGATCTTTGTTCTAAAACCCATTACAATGTGCAAACTGAAAACACAGGGATACAAAAACTTATCTTTAAAGGAGTCCTATACATCATGGAGGGTAGATCGCACCTGCTGATCGGCCTCACGGCGGGAGTCGTGCTCGATAGTGTCTTCCATCTGACGGGCAGCCCGCTCACTATGGCAGCCAGCATTCCATTAACGCTTATCGTTAAAAAAGGCGTTTTTTACTTCATGGTCGGCGTCGGCTCGCTGCTGCCTGATATAGACAATGCTCACAGCACGCTTGGTCACAAACTCGGCTGGGTCAGCAAGGGCATCCAACGTGTTGCCGGTCATCGTACCCTCTTTCATAGCCTCCTGGGCCTCGTACTCGGCTCCTTGTTGGCATTGGGTCTCAATTCGGTGGTAAGCTATTTGTTGGAGCAACGTGGATTTATCATTCCGGCGCAATTTATCAATGGTTCGCACCTGGTATTTATCGCTGTGCTTTTTGGATGTATTATGCATATAGCCGCCGACGCACTGACCGAAGGCGGCGTACCATTGCTCTGGCCGGATCATAAGCGCTTCGGGTTCCCGCCGGACCCGCGCTACCGGTTCCGTACCGGCACCTGGCCGGAGTTCGTCATCGTCTGGACTTTCATGATCCTGGTTGGGATCGGTATATGGCAATCAATTATCACGATCTAATGAAATATATCAAAGTGCTGGCAATCAAACTGTCGCAGGTACGCAATCAACAGCGCATCGCCTGGGGACTGCTGATTGTCTTCATGCTCATCTACGCGGTCGATATGAGCTATCAGGCCGTGCTACGCTATGAGACCTTTCAGGCGACAGCTTTTGATCTCGGCAACATGGACCAGGTACTGTGGAATACGATTCATGGTCGCCTCTTCCAATTTACCAATCAGGCCATCGATTATTATGGGCCGCCCACACGCCTGGCTATTCACTTCGAGCCAATCATTTTACCGCTTTCCCTGCTCTACCTCTTTCACGCAGACCCACGTATCTTGCTGGTTTTCCAGACGCTTGTGCTGGTCACGGGCGCGGTACCGGTTTTCCTGCTCACGCGCAAGTACCTGCCTGGCTGGCCCCTGCTGGCGGCGATTATGGCCGGCGCTTACCTGATAACCCCCGGATTGCTCGGACTCAACATTTTCGATTTCCATCCCATTGCCCTGGCCACGCCGCTGTTGCTCTATGCTGTACTCGCACTCGAATACAAACGCTATATCTGGTTCATCATTGCCTGCATCCTGGCCGCCGCCTGCAAAGAAGATGTGCCATTGGCCGTCGCGGGGTTAGGAATCCTGGTGATCTGGAAATACAAACTCCCGCGCCTGGGCGCTGTTCTCATCGTTGGAGGGCTGCTGTGGAGCTTGATTGCCTTCAAAGTGGTCATTCCACACTTCTACCCCGGTCTGCAGGCCAACAACTTCTGGTATCGTTATGAAGAACTGGGCAGCTCTCCAGGAGTTGCTATTGGAAACATCCTGCTGCATCCCTGGATTCTCTTCACCACCTTTATCACGTTGGATCGCCTCTACTACCTGTTCGGGCTTGTGCGCAGCACCGGCTTCCTGGCAGTGCTCGCGCCCGAGTGGTTAATACCGGCATTGCCCAGTCTTGCCGTTAATCTGCTCAGCACCGATCCATTGCTCTATAGTGGGGTTTATCACTACAATGCCGTCATCATCCCGTTTGTTATGATTGCCTCACTTCACGGTATACGGCGCTTCATCACCATCTGGCAAGGATGGCGCGGAACAGAACAGGCCAATTTCTTAGAGTCTGAAGGACAGGGCAGCGCCCCTCAGAACGGACGCGGTAAAGTGCGGGTTGATCCAGCAGGTGGTGACCCCTACCCTGTACGAAATAGGACAGGAGAATCCTATGGGATAGGGGCGGCTACGAACGCGATGAACCGGCTTTCTACTGTAGTCGCCCTGGGACGGGCCATTCCCATCTATGCTTTTGCCAGAACACCTATCCCTGCTCTTTCCCGGCGTATTGCATCAACAGCGCAAACTCGCCTTACACGGCTTACCTTGCCCAGGTGGCGTAAGACGCAATGGCAACGTTTCAGCGCGCAGATGAAACCTATCGCAACAGCCATTTCCATCGCTCGCCTGCAATGGGTACTGGTAACATGGATCATGCTGATGGCAGTGCTGAACTATCTCATCATCATGCCTACGCTCAATTCCTTCTGGCCCGATCACACCCCTGGGAGCCGGGAGCAACAGATACAACAGCTGCTCGACATGATTCCGCCCGACGCTTCCGTCTCCGCATCAGACGATCTCAATCCTCATTTGAGCGAACGCCAGTTGCTCGCAGTTTTCCCCTCGGTCTGCCTTGACTCAACCTGTACGCATACAGTAGAATATGTTATTGTTGACCTCAACAGTCTTACCATCGAAAATAGGGCAGCAGCAACCAGCGAACTGAATGCACTTTCGCGACAATTCCGTCTTGTGGCACGCAAAGCCGGTGTCGAATTATTCGTTCGCCGTAGCGCTTAACACCTGAATCATGTTATAATCGTTACAAGCATACAAGGATGTGCCTGGAACGCGATTTGTTCCACCTGGTCGCGACCAATGAGAAGTATTGTATGGAGGATTGCCTGAATGTCTAACAATCCATTTCCAAATGAGCCGGCAGGCTCGCAACCTACGGATGTTTTTCCGCCTATGGAAGAACTCCAGCCCAGACAATCCCAACAACCCCCTGCTCAAACACCCGTGCCTGCCGAGGACGCGGTACACCCGGTCATTCCAGAGGAGGTCGAAGAGGTTGAGGCGCGCCAGGAAGAAGCGCTTACTATTAAATATGCCATCGGCAAACTCAATGATTACCTCGGCTGGTTCCTGATCGTTTTAGAGACGACGCTGGTCATTCGCTTTGTGCTTAAGCTGATTGGCGCGGTTCCTTACAACCTGTTCGCCGGCTTTCTCTACGCGCTGACCGATATCCTGCTCTTCCCTTTCATGAATATCGTTGGTTCACCGCAGTTTAGCCAGTACCAGTCCTTTGAGTTTCCAACGCTGATTGCGATTGGCATCTACTACCTGGTCTTCTGGGCGCTCAGGCGATTTCTCCGTATCCTGATCTCAAGCCCCGAGGGCTCGACCGAGTAGCGCCATGCCTTCTGTGATATCCTACAGTTCATGCATAGCGGAAGTAGCTATGCATGAGCCTTTACACGGCATCGTTCACAGTGTCTTCAATGCTGCCGCTAATATTGCCTTTCCTTTTTCAGGATGGAACCTGCCCGGCCAGGATGTATTTGTCCTTTCGCTTAATGCGGCTGCGACGCCGCGCATCCCAAATGGCATCCAGCTTTCATCACCTGCGGGTAGCTTTCCATTTTCCGCCTTACGCCCCGGTATGCCCGTCATCTTCGGCGCCCAGCGTCTGCATATCGAAGCCATCGATTGCTCCCTCGACCTGTCGCAGTCCCCTCAATGGAATCCGCATATTCAAAGGCCCGCGCAACTGGATATGGCAGTCGTGCAAAGGAATTATTGTCGCTTACAAACGCTGGTGGAGAAATGGAAACAGGGGCATGGAGACAATGGGGTTGGAATAGATCAGGCGGCAGATATTCTTACCCTGGCGCGCGAAATTTGTGGGCGCGGCCCCGGTCTTACCCCCAGCGGCGATGATATGCTTGCCGGTTGGATGGCCGCCGGGTGGTTGCTCTATGGGCCAGAAGCGGGCTTTGTCGAGACCTGCCGGCGCATCGTCGAGATCGCCAGGCAGCAGACGCACCTGCTCAGTCAATGCTGGCTCTCCTACGCCGCCGGTGGAAACGTTGCCGAGCCAATTGCCACATTGCTCGATGCTATGACCCGCGCCGGCGATGCCCAACTGGAGCGCGCTCTCACAACTGTGCTTGCTATAGGAGCGACTTCGGGATATGATGTATGTCAGGGGGTTCTTCTCACTTCCTCTATCAGGGTAGCATAGGGGATATGGGTTGTGGTGTGGGACGTTCACCCACGCAATTCGTTCAAGTCCATGATCGCACTCATTTGGGGACCGGTAAAAGGGTGAGGCCCCGCCTCACTATAGCGTAAGGATGTGTTACTATTCATGAAAACTGTGACTCGACCGGCAATACGTCAAATGGTCTTTTTGCTCATCGCGTTGAGTAGAACCATCATCACTATCGCCTTCTGGATTGCCACCAGGATATCCTTTCGTATCCAGGTGCGCGGCCAGCAGCATGATAAGCGTCTTCCCAGCACATACTTTGGCATGGCGCATAGACGCGACCTGGATCCCATTATCCTGATTCCTATCATAACCTTCTTTCGTGGCTGGTCTGCATTGAGCAACAGCCTGCATTTTGCTTTGCGTGGCGACGCTTTCTCGCCGGGTTTCCTCGCCAGGATCGTGATGGAGCCGCGCTTCATCGCCCGTTTTTTGCGCCCAATCAATGCCGGCACGGTTCTACCCTGGCTCGGCGCCCTACCGTTGGAGAGCCTGTTTCGTCCAACCGAAGAATGGATTCGCGAACTGCTCCGCGTAAGCGGCGATGCCCGCGCGGGCGATCTGCTTGCGCCTATGATTATCTATGAACTGGCGCACGCCAGCGGAGAATCCTACGAGCAGATTGCCGGCGCTCGCCTTTCACAGCTTTTAGCCTGGCGTTATCAGGCCCCGTTGCAGCACTTCTACAGCTCCGAAATCATCCTTGGGCCAGCACGCCGCAAAATAGACCAGCGCCTGGTCGCGCGCATGAAACAACAGATAATCGACCTGGGAGCATGGCTGCAGTCTGGCGGAAGCGTGCTTGGTTCACCGGAAGGGCAGCTTTCACCGGATGGCACATTCCGGCCTATCAATTCGGCCCTGCATCGTATCTTGCGTTACGCGCCTGCCAGCACGACGATTCTTCCCTGGTATCCCACCTATGACTACATGACCACGCGGCGGCGCATCTCCGTCTTTATCGAAATAGGCACCGCTATCGAAAATGCGCCCACTTTATCAAAAGAACAGCTCGAACAGCAACTATACCACTCCTGGATACAGGCGGCGCGCTTCACCTGTAGCCTGCTGGCTTCGGGCTTTGTGATGGAGGCATCGCGGGCGGAGCGCTCGTTTACACTCGATGAACTTAGTGTAGCGATACACCGCCAGGCCCTCTCGCTCGCTGAGGCTGGCCGCCATGTTGACCGGCAATTGCTGCATCCGGGGCAGGCGCGCAAACTGGCCGCCAGATTCCTGGCCTATGCCCGCCGTCATCACCTCGTTTATCGTAGCGGCCCGAATGCGTGGGCACCCTCTCCCACACATTACAATATCAAGGTGCGCCCCATGGAGGTCATCTACGACATGGCGCCCTTGCTCTACTGTTGGAACGAGCTACAAGCATTGCTCGGCGAGCAGGGCGGGATGGAAGGGCCAGATGATGGACTGTAAGGAAATATGCCGGTAATTGGTGCGGGGCCGATAAATCGGCCTGTGCGGGATCAGGCTAATTTGTTCAACTCTATTATCGAGCCCCACATCCCCGCTCTAAACGCTGTCAGGCCAGCAACTCCGCGCTGTCGTGCTTCGGGTCGTTCACCAGGCGCGATACAGGGCGCGCCGTCATCTGATTCGATGGATAAGGAGCCAGCAGCTTTGTCAATTCATGCTCATCGCGCAAATCTGGATTGAGCCAGAGGTCGCGCGTATCGGGCAAGAGAATTGCCGGCATGCGATTATGAATGGGGGCTACTACATCATTAGGCTCCGTCGTAATGATTGTGCAGCTCAGAATCTGCTGTCCATCGGGAGCCTTCCAATGATCCCATAGGCCCGCGAAGGCGAACGGCTCCCCGTCCTTGAGGGTAATATACCAGGGAACCTTGCCGCCATGCTCCTGCTTCCATTCATAAAAGCCATCCGCAATCACCAGGCAGCGTTTGGAGCGCAAGAGTCCGCGAAAACTCGGTCTCTCCGCCAGCGTTTCCGCTCTGGCATTGATCATCTTCGAACCAACCGATTCATCCTTTGCCCAGGATGGGATCAGGCCCCAGCGTAACCATGCCAGGTGCGCCGACCCGTTACGCATGATGGAGACGACATCCTGCGTCGGCGCCACATTGTAGCGCGGCTGCGTATCAATCGTTGGCGGCACGCCGAACGTCTCGGCGACGGTTTTGATGTTGACGGTGAGTGTATAACGACCACACATGTGTTTCTCTCCTCTTCTCCATACAAGAAACATATCCATCTATCTATTACTATTGTATTCTTTTTTAGCATAACGCATCCGGTCTATCCTGTGAAAGGATGACATAGGGAGATACATACGCCTGGATAAGGACACATTAGCAAAATAGTCCCTCGCTGTTTACCTGCTACGATGAGTATCGATATTAACGATAGTACAGCCATTGCCTGTACAGGGGGGAAGCGTGTTGTTGAGCGAAGAACGGCAAAGCGCGTTTCCGCGTTGAGACAAATGAATATGTAGAAAGAAGGCACGTGTGATGTTCTATCCCGGTACTCAAGACATGCCTCAAACAGCGCGTGGGGAATGGCCCTTTCAGCAGGCGGCCCAGCCACCGCGCGAAGTCATCCTGCAAACAATCGGATTGACGAAAGCTTACGGCAAACGATTGGCAGTCAACAATCTGAACCTCGAAGTAGCACGTGGAGAGGTTTTTGGTTTTCTTGGCCCAAACGGGGCCGGTAAAACGACGACCATCCGTATGCTCCTCAACCTGATTCGCCCTACGGCGGGCGAAGTACTGCTCTTCGGTGAGCCACTACAACAAAATGCCCGTGGCCTTCTGCCAAGGGTAGGAGCGCTTATCGAGCAACCCGCCTTTCAATCCTATTTGAGCGGGCGCGATAATTTGATCGCCGTCGGAGGCTATACCGGCGGTATTTCACAGGAGCGTGTGGACGAGGTACTCAACATCGTCGGCCTGGGCGAACGAGGTCGCGACCGCTACTCCACGTATTCGCTCGGTATGCGGCAGCGCCTGGGTATGGGAGCTGCGCTGCTGACCGATCCCGAACTGTTGATCCTCGATGAACCCGGCAATGGCCTCGACCCCGCCGGTATTGTCGAGATGCGTGAATTGATCCGCAAACTTGCGCAATCAGGTAAGACCATCTTCGTCTCAAGCCATATCCTCGCCGAAGTGCGCCAGGTCTGCACGCGCATCGGCATCATTCGTGGTGGCCAGCTCATCGCTGTGGGCGGCGTAGAAGACCTCTTGCGCTCCACAAGCCGCTGGGAGATCGAAGTCCCCAACCCCGAACGGGCCAGTCAATTGCTGGCAAGAGTGCCCATCCTGCGCTCGGTCAGTATCGAAAATGGGCTCGTCGTACTCAACGCTCCCAGTGTTCGCGGGCGCGATCTCATTTACTATCTGACCCAGAACAGTATCTGGCCGGAGAGCGTGAAACGCAGCGAGGAAGATCTTGAACACATCTTCTTGCGGCTCACAGAAAAGGAGGCAGGACTATGAGCCAGACGATCTGGCCGTCAGCGCCGGTTCCTTTCCAATCAACAGCCGAAGCTCGTACCGCTACGCTCTGGGAATTGACGCGCAATGAACTGTTCAAACTCTGGCATCGCCGGCTGGTCTGGGGCATGCTGATCCTTGATCTCGTCTTCGTTTTTGCCGCGTGGTGCGTCCTCGTTTACTATGCGACAAAAACCTCGGATGGGTTTACCCCTGGACATTTACTGGGTGGAGCAAACGGGCTGAGCGACGCTATCGGCCAGCCGATGACGTTGGGCAGGCGCGCTGGTGAATTCATTGCCGCCGCCCTTGGAGCGCTCACCTTCGGTGGCGAATTCAGCAGTGGCTCTATACGCCTGGTACTCAGTCGTGGCGTCAACCGGGCCTCTTACCTTGCGGCCAAGTACATCGCGCTCGCTATAGCCTGTGTCGCGCTGGTGATTGCCGGCCTGCTGATGAGTATGCTGCTCACCAACTTTCTGCTGATTGTTCACCGGCCCGCTCCTACCCTGCTCAACCTTAATGGGCCGACTCTGCTGACGATACTCGCTATGTGCGGCGGTACGCTTGAGAATTTCCTGTTCTGCCTGCTCTTCGGCGCAACCCTCAGTATACTCGCGCGTTCGGCCGCTTTCGGCATCGCTGCCTCATTTGGCTACCTCATCGGTGAGGATATCGCGGCAGCCGTATTGCCCGTTATAGGAAAATCACTGCACACACCACTCGGCAACCAGCTCGCCAATCTGCTCTTCACAACCAACCTGGACGCTTTTTACGCCAATTCGCTGCCCACATTCCTGGCAAAAGGACTTGACCAGCTCGATGGTGTCATTGCCTGCAATCTGACAGCGAAGGCTTGCGTTCCCGTCAACATCGGCCAGTCATTTGCCGTGGCCTTGATATGGGCGCTGGTACTGGGGGCTATTTCAACGTACCTCTTCATTAAGCGCGATGTGTTGCAGTGAATAAGTAAAGCCTGATCACCGATCAAATCGGCGGTCAGGCTTTTCAATCTCTTTGATCCTTTCAAAAACATTTTTATTCTTACTGCTTTTCTGTTACCCTTCCTGCTCTAATCAGTACCAGGAAACATGCACATTGTGAGTGAAATTAAAAAGTGTTATGGAATGATATAACACATTAAAAAAATATAAATAATAATTATTGCTGTTGTTACTCTTGAATTTAACCGAATTCTTGGGTAAAATTACCAGAGTCAGGTAACTTTCACTGTCGAAATATATCCGCGTAGCATGGATGTTACATAAAGTCTTGGAACTGGCTAGGACTGTGTAGTATCAAAAAAGCGCTGCCTGTCCACTACAGCGCTTTTCTGTCAGACATGAACCGGGGGAGGTTTCTCAGAACGGAGTTTCATATGACGGCTTGCATCCTTGTAATTAATGACCAGCCCGCCATTCTGGACCTCTATTATGACCTGTTGAACAGTGACGATTACGAGCTTGAGCTATCCGACTATACATTTGAAACCCTGCAGACTATCGAGCGCCTCAACCCGACGCTCATCATCCTGGATTTTCCGGTATTGAATCGTGCCAGGGTCTGGCAGTTGCTGGACCAGTTGAAGATGCACCTGGCCACGGCTTCAATTCCGCTTATTCTCTGTTCTGCCGCCAGGAGTGATGTCCGGGAACAGGAGGACTATCTACAGCAGCAAGGCATAGTTATTTACTACAAGCCTTTCCATCCTGAGGCTTTTATCCAGACGGTGCAACAAATGATACATAGTCCTATACGCAAAGCATGCTAATGGCCGCGCTTTTTGCCATGCTTCCGGGGCGTGAGGGGTGTCTTATTTCCACGCGGGGCATCTTTCCGCCTGTGCTTGCCTGTCCCGGCATGCGATCTATGCCCTGATTTTGGCACCGCTTTCGCCGGATGGAACCCACGAACATGCCCTGGAGACTTCGCCGGGCCGGAAGGCATGACAAATGTGACTGCTGGCTTCGCCCGTGGTAACCCGGCGCCTGCGTCGATTGTTTTGTCCGGCTGTTGTGTCGCATCATTACCGGCATGGGCGGGTTTTCCCTGGCTCATAGAAGAGGCTATAGCATTGCCGGCTACCGCGTCATTATCCAGTAAAGATGAACTGCTATGCGCGAAATCTCTCTCCAACAATAAACCTAACGAAAGTGGTAGCGCTATCAATACGAGCATGGAGAGCGATAGGGTTCTCTTTCTTCTCGCTTGCCATGAGCCATGCAGCCAGGGCCCTTTATGTACTGCCCGGCTTTCTTCTCTGCTATGCTGTATTACCTGTACCGGAGGGAGCGAAAGTGTGACAGGGTCCGGCAACGCGCCCTGCCTGTTGTCCCCCGTCAAGGCCCGCGTATATGCCAGGGTCATTGCCTGCGCGTCAGGAAAACGCTGCCGCGGGTTCTTGTCCAATGCGCGCAGGATCACCTGCTCTACCGCTTGCGAAATATGTGGATTCAGGGCCGAGGGCAGCGGCGGCGACTCCTGCGCATGCTTCCAGCAGATGGCGAGGGCATCAGTACCGGTAAAGGGGAGCCTACCCGTCAACATCTGATAGAGCAGGATACCCAGCGCGTAAATATCGCTATGAATGCTGTAAGGCATCTCAGCCAGCTCTGGCGCCATATAGTGCGGCGTGCCGATCAGGCAACCAGGTTGGGTGATGCCCGTCTCCACAGCCAGCGTCTTTGCCAGGCCGAAGTCGGCCAGATAGACATACTCTTCATCGGCTGTATCGAGCAACACGTTCGAAGGTTTGATATCTCGATGGACGATTCCATGCTCATGCGCGCACTGAAGCGCCCCTGCCAGTTGCGCCAGTACATTGCCCGCCTCTTGCTGTGTCATTGTCTCCCGCGCCAGTCGTTCGCGCAAATTGCCTCGCCGCATATAGGGCATCACCAGGTAACAATAAGCGCCGGTACAGCCATCATCCAGCAGGGGTAAAATATGTGGATGGGCAAGTGCGCGCAGGATAGCAATCTCACGTTGCAGGCGCCGGCTATATTCCTGAGAATCGCTGGCGACCAGCTTGACAGCGACTTGCCGGCGCTCCTGCTCGTCAAGGGCCAGAAAGACTTCCGACATGCCACCCTGGTGCAGGGCTTGCAGCAAACGATAGCGTCCCCCAATAACCATAGTGCAATCTTCAAGCATTATATCTTCTCTTTCCCTTGCATCCTGCCCCACTACACAATCGCCTGCCTGAGCACAGAGCATTGAGGAAGGACAGGCTGCATGGATTGGTACAGGGGCTAACTTCTTCTCACTTCACACATGTTATACGGCCTCTCCCATTTTTTCGTGACGCCATAAATCGGGATATAACGTTTCTTTGTCACCATCCTGCCCCGCCGCACGTGTCATTTTACGAGAATACCTTGTGAATGGAGTTGAATGTATCGATGCTGATGGAGGGGAAGGAGATACTGGCCCGGCTCACCTGGCAGCCGCGCCTGGCACGCCCAGCATAACTATCTTTGGCGCGGCCAGAGTCGAGGATTGGGCAGATAGTGACATAATGCGACATCGCTCGCTGTCGGTGCCGCTTCCCTGCCGCCCGTGCTACTTCAGCGAATGTCCCATTGGCTACCTGTGCTTGCAGAGTATCACGGTAGAAGATGTCATCTCCCACTCCTCGAATTTGTTGGAGAGATGCGCGGTGTCGCAGCCACATAGGGGCCGGTGATGGAGTTTACCAGGCAAAATTGGTCAGAACCGCCTGTCCCTGTCATTCTGAGCTTGCCGGGCTTTTGCGCGGCCGCAACTGTTCGACTAAAGTCGATCAGAACCGCCTGTCCCTGTCATTCTGAGCGACAGCGAAGAATCTACATTGCCCGACGACTCGCACGCCCAGACCGCGGATTCTTCGCTGTCGCTCAGAATGACAGGGCAAGGGAGTATTTACCGGTTTTGCTTGTGAAAATTCATCACCGGCCCCTCAAATCTATTGCTTCAACCCGGGCAAAGAGAAGGCATACATGACCCCATTGATACCGACATAGAAGAAGCCGTTGGCTACAATGGGATTGCTAAGACCGAATCCTCTTCTGCTATAGGTCCACAACTGCGTACCTTTTTTAGCATCGAGCGCAAAAAGGTTTACCTGCGGGTTACTGGTATATTCGCTGCGCGTACTGCCCACATAGACAACCCCGTTCGCTACTACAGGCGAGCCTGTTACGACATCCCCTATGACTTTGTACGCCCAGATGAGCGCGCCGGTCTGTGCATCCAGCGCGTACAGGTGTTTATCACGCGAACCGATATAGACTGTTCCATTCGCTACGGCAGGTGTGGAGAGGATAATTCCGCCAGTTGAAAATTTCCAGATGAGTGTACCAGTTTGGGCATTCAATGCGTACACATCCTGGTCACGTGTGCCAAAGTAAACCACTCCATTCACTACAGATGCCGTAGACTGCACAAGCCCACCCGGGGTGAACTCCCAGATGAGCGCTCCGGTCTGCGCATCCAGCGCGTACATGCCGTCATCTCCAAAGTAGACCACTCCATTCGCTATGGCCGGCGCACCCAGTACTTCACCCGCAGAATACTTCCAGATGAGCGCCCCGGTCTGCGCATTCAGCGCGTACATGCCATCTTCTCCAAAGTAGACTATCCCGTTAGCCACCACAGGCACAGGAGTCGGATCGTAGGTGAATCCTGTCGAGAAGCTCCAGATGAGCGTACCTGTCTGTGCGTCTAAAGCGTACAGCTGTCCATCGTCGCTGGTTCCGTAGACGACCCCATTCGCAACGGCTGTTGCTAATACCCTTATGTTAGACTTCCAGATAAATTTGCCCGTCTGGGCATCAAGTGCTTGTAAGTTTCCATATCCACTCACATAGAGTACTCCGTTGACTTCGGAAGTCGCGTTAGCGTCTTTAATTCCTTGAGTATAACTCCAGTTGAGTACCAGGAATTGGACATCGGATGGGCTGAGAACGTTCTCATAGATATTGTCACGCGAGTTTTGCGCATCGAAGCCAATTGAGGGCCAATCCGTGTTGATGAAGAAGTTTGCCTGGGCGCTCAGGCCGCTGCTCTGCCCGGTAGCCTGCACCGGGGTGACGCCTGGACCATAATTCTTGGGAATGGTGATTTTTGCCGTAAAGTCTCCCTGCTGGTTGGTTTTCGACTTGCCGGCAGGCTCATTATCAATCGTGATAACGATCTGCTCTTGAGAGCCAAATCCCGTTCCTTTTACTGTGACTTTCGTAGTAGGTGGGCCATAGGCGGGCGAAAGCGTAATGCTTGGGCTGCCGCCTGATGCATGAGCAACAGGCCGCGGCGAACTCAGGAGGGTCATACCGATCAAGCACATGAGCAGGAGCGCGACCCCGGGTACTCCTTTGAGGCGGAAAACAGGCACCATGACGAGTCCTTTCTTTTTTCGTAGAGTGAGAGAGGGGTGAGAGGGTTCCCCATTGACATTGCCCTCTGACCTCCTCTCGTTTCGGATCAGCAGAGCAAATATGGCTATACTGAGTATAGAAGATGTAGGGCTTTTTATCAAGAGAAGCAGAGTAGAGATTTCGTAAAATTGTTGACTTACCGGTATTTTGGATGAGAGAGGTGAAATGTGGATAAGTATGTAGACAAATGTTCTAATTTGTGGAAAAATCAGGCGATCCACACATTCCTGCTACCTACTTGACGACCACACGCTACGGGCGTATGCTTAAAGAAAAGAAAGGATACTCTCTATGACGCAATTAGAAAGCTATATAACCGAGCATGAAGCGCGGTTTCTGGACGATCTGAAAGGCTGGCTGCGCATCCCCAGCATCAGCACGCTGCCAGAATATGCCGGTGATATCCGGCGCGCGGCAGAATATGGTGCGAATCAGCTGCGCGGCATTGGTTTTGACAACGTCGAGGTAATTCAGACACAGCATCATCCGCTCATCTATGGCGAATGGCTCATGGCGCCCGGCAAGCCCACTGTTCTGATTTATGGACATTATGACGTGCAGCCGGTTGATCCTATCGAATTATGGAACACGCCGCCGTTTGAGCCAACCATTCGCGGCGATAATCTGTACGCACGCGGGGCATGCGATGACAAGGGGCAGACCATGCTGGTATTCAAAGCCCTTGAATCGTTGATGGCCGTCAATGGCAAACTGCCGGTCAACGTTAAAGTGTTGATCGAGGGCGAGGAAGAGGCCGGCGGCGAATCCATTGACCACTATGTCAGGACCCATCCTGAGCGCTTGCAGTGCGATGTGGCTTTTATTTGCGATACCGGCATGCCCTCCAAGGACATTCCAGCGCTCGTCAATGGGCTGCGCGGCATCGTCTATACCGAGGTCGAGGTGCGCGGGGCGAAGCGCGACCTGCACTCGGGCGAATTTGGCGGTGTGGCTCCCAATCCCCTGCACGCGCTGGCGTTGATCATCAGCGGCCTCAAAGATGCCCAGGGGCATATCCATATTCCAGGTCTGTACGACAAGGTGCGCCAACCGACACAGGCGGAAAAGGAATTCTGGCAGAACGACCCGCTGCATATTAATGAATCGCTGCTCGAAGAGATGGGGGTCTCACAATTCTCAGGTGAGAACGAATATCCCCCCATGGAGCGCATTGCTGCCCGCCCGACGTTAGAGGTGCATGGCATCAGCGGTGGCTTCACGGGCGAGGGCGCTAAGACGGTCATTCCCGCCGTCGCCAAAGCCAAGATCAGCCTGCGCCTGCCCGCCGATTTGAAATCGGACGAAGTCTTTACGCTCTTCGAGCGGCGGGTGAAAGAACTGGCCCCGGCGGGAGTCCAGGTTTCCGTTCAGAATGTACACGGCGGTGAAGGCGTGCTATTCCCGGCGGATAGCGCGCCCATCCAGGCGGCGGCGAGCGCGCTGAAGGAAGTATACGGCAAAGAGCCGATTTTCTTGCGCGAAGGTGGCTCCATCCCCATCGCGGCGCTGTTCTACGAAATCTTGCGCGCCTCTGTCGTCATGATGGGCTTTGGCCTGCCGGACGATAACCTGCACGCGCCTAATGAAAAATACTCGCTTTCCCAGTTTTACAAGGGCATTCGCAGCGTAGCCAGCTTCTTGCAGAAGCTAGGTGAATAGTCAAATCTGGTTGAACAGGCAATTTTTATCCGCAGGGCAAAGATTGCCTGTTCAACCAGATTTGACTATCTCAATCCCTGCTCATCGGCGATCTTCGTCAACTGGTTGCGCACCTCCCACAATTCGGGGTAGAAGACATCTTTCAGGGTAAGTTCGAGAAGTTCCATCGGGGTGCCACCGGTGCCGACTGAGCCTGGGCCGATCATGCGCCGTGCCAGCTTGAAATGCTGGGTGCGGAACATCTGGAAAACCTCGTCGTAATCGGTCAGCGCCTCGGCCAGCGCCATCAGCAGCGGATACTTATCCGCGTGAATATATACTTCTGGCAGTGTGACATGCTCGTGTTCGAGCAGCGCGACAAAATCATCCCATAAGAGCGGCGAAATGGTCATCAATGCATGAAAGCCGGGTGAGTCCGTGCCCGCGCCATCGCCCAGCACCTTGCGGAAGCCATGGAAATCCCAGGGCGTCATCGTCTCCAACATGCGCAGATTAGCCAGCATCAGGTGTTGCGTCTTGATTACGCGCTCCATCAGGCGCAGTGCCGGGGGTATATTGAACTGCTGGAGCAATGTGCGGATGGTGCGCAGCTCGAAGGCCGACTCTTTCCACCACAACTCGAACACCTGGTGAACCACCTGGAACTGTAACTCATCATGATGAGCCAGCTCGCTCTCGGGTTTCTGCAGCGAGAGGAGTTCTTCTGTACGCAAATAGCGCTCGTACACGCTCTCTCCGGGCGCGCGTTTCGCCTTATGGGGAGCCATATTCTTTACCATAGGATAGCGGTTCCTTCCTTCTCTGGAATGCCAACAAAGACTCCGGCGTCTCTCTATCAAAAGCATATCACACAACCTTCAAGAGGGTAAGGGTATAACTATCCATTCTCTGATCGCTTTCTGACAAATTTTGATGACCAAATCGGGTGATATCCCACCCCGTGCTGTAGGGACAGCGGCTGTCCCTACAGTAACCTTTTGCGACAAACCTGGGACTTTAGAATAGAAGATGTAAGAGCGTACCCTTGTGGTCGCCCTCCAATTTCTCTGAACAGGATCAACTATGGAAGCACTACCATTGCTGGTGATAGCCGCTCAAAATGGAGACCTGGATGCCTTCGCACGAATCGTGCGGCGTTTCCAGGGCATGGCTTTCACACTGGCATACGCCATGCTGGAAGACGCGCAACTGGCCGAGGATGTGGCGCAAGAGGCCTTTATCGAGGCGTACCTGAACCTGCCGAAATTGCGCGAACCTGCTGCCTTCCCTGGTTGGTTCCGGCGCATCGTCTTCAAACAGGGAGATAGAGTAGTGCGCGGCAAGCACATCACAACCGTACCGCTCGAGCCTGCAATGCCTTTTGATATCGCGCTGGAGCATCTGAATCCGGCGCACCTGGCCGAACATTCCGAGATGCAGGATTTCGTGCGCGGTGCGATAGAGACGCTTCCCGAAGGCGAGCGCATCGTCACGCTGCTTTTCTACGCCGGTGACTACACGCTCAAAGACATCTCCGTCTTCTTAGAAATACCCATTACTACCGTCAAAAAAAGACTGTACGACGCCCGCAAAAGGCTGAAGGAGCGCCTGATGGATGAAGTACGCGATACTCTACATGGGCAGCAAACAGGCTCCTCGCGGCACTATCCCGACAAGATACTGCTGTTCATCAACATTCGCCGTGGCGACTTTGATGCTGTCAAGGCGCAGATCGAACGCGACCCGACGCTTGTGACGATGAAGATGGGCTGGGATGTAACGGCCACGCTGCGCTACCAGATCGTGATACCGGGCGGAAATACTGCCCTGCACGCGACGGCAGAACGCGGAAATGTTTCTATTGCCGAACTGCTCATCGATTACGGGGCTGATGTGAATGCCACGACACGCAGTGGTCTTACACCAATGTACAACGCGATTTTAGGACACCATACCGGCATGGTGCAGCTATTATTGGCGCGAGGCGCGAACGTCAATGCTACCATTGCCAATGGGCTGGCTCCATTGCATCTCGCGGCCATGAAAGGCTATAGTGATATCGCCGCGCTGTTGCCCGACAACCGGGCGCAGGTAAACGCGCAGAGCCGCGCAGGTCGCACTCCGCTGCACTGGGCAGCAATCAACGGGCATGGAGCAATTGTACAATTGCTGCTGGAAAAAGGGGCAAATCTCGAAGCCCGCGACGAATTGGGCCGGACGCCTCTGGATTGGGCGCTTGCGAGAGGTCAGCGCGAGGTAGCTCTCATGTTGCAGCAATATAGTCATGCAGGAAAGGAACTATCATGAATAACGATACAATGATTGCGGATGTCGAACACCTGCTGGGACGTGTAATCAACAGCCAGGGCGAGCCAATCGATGGTCGTGGAGCAATCTACGCGCCGGCTCGTTTGCCGTTGTATGATTTCAGGACAGGCGAAACGAAGGGTGGAGTTACGCCAGTTTCGATGTTTGAGACAGGCATCAAGGTTGTTGATCTGCTCGCACCTATGCCCCGGGGTGGCATTACTGCGATGCATAGCATGCCGGGCGTCGGAAAAGTCGTGGTGCAGCAAGAGATAATCCATAACCTCACAACGCACTACGATGGCTATGTAGTGGGTGCCGGTATGGATGAAAGCTTGTACGGAGCCAGTGAACTGATGGCGCCGCTCGAAGAACTATCGGACAGGCAGAAATTGGTGGTCGTCTTCGAGCAAATGAGCGATGCGCAGCAAGTTCTTGAGCGCATCCTTCGCACCGCGTTGACGATTGCCCGCGAGCTTCGCAAGCAGGGACACGAAGTAATGTTCGTGGTCGATAAAAATATCGTGGCCAGGGCAGGCGGGCCAATGCTGAATGCACTAAAGCGTGCGGTTCAGGAACATGGATTGATCGCGCTCTTCCTCACTCGCGAAGAAGAGGAGGGCAACGCGCCTGGTGACGAAGAAAATGATGCATCGATTATCCCGGATACGCGCATCTTTTTTCGCCGCGAACTGGCGAAACAGGATATCTGGCCCGCCGTAGACCGCATAGCATCAACCTCTCATTTACTCAGTAGAGGCGACGGCTTGCCTCGCCCTGGAGCCATGGACGACGACTCGTCTCCCCTCACTGAGGAGCATAAACAAATAGCGCGACAGGTACGAGAGTTGCTGCAACGTTATGGCTCATCACAAGGCTCAGCAGGAGATGAGCAGATGGTGGGCCGGGCGCAGCGCGTGCAGAAATTTCTGACCCAGCCTTTCTTTGTAGCCGAGGCATTTACGGATATCCCAGGCGAATTTGTCCCGCTCTCCGGCACCTTACAAGGCTGCAAGGAACTGCTAGAGGGCCGTTATGGTGATGTGCCTGTAGAGGCATTCTACTTCACCGGCACGATTGAGCAAGCGCTGGCGAAAGTACGTCGAGGCATATCCGAATAAGAAGCACTCCCTGGTTTGTACCCCATGTTATACTGTTGCATATGGCCTCTCCTGATGAACTTTGTGATAGAAGCAGATAGGAGGTATGCAACATATGACCGTGCCACGCGCCGTGATTTTCGATTTAGGTGGTACGCTGCTGGATTGGCCCGATTGGGAGGAGGGCGTGATCCGCAGTTGGGGACAATCCTACGATCAGCTCGTTGCCAGCGCCCCCGGCAACCATTGGCCCGAACGTGATGCCTATATTCAGGCGATGTGCGAGGCCGAACAGGCACACTGGCGGCGCGTGGTCTCCGAGCAATGGAGCGGCCCTCCCTCTTCGTTGATCAGCGAGGGATTTCGCCTGCTCGGTCTGCACGCCTCTGAAGCAGAGATACTGGCCGCTCTCGATGGGTACGCCCGCGCGGTCGATGGCTGGGCGGAGGTTTTTCCTGATGCGCGCGAGACGTTGCTGCTGCTGCGGGAACGCGGATATCGCATCGGATTGCTCTCGAATACCTGGTGGGCAGCCGAATGGCACAATGCCGACCTTGCCGCCCACGGTCTGAGCGGGCTGTTCGATGAGATGGTTTACACCTCGGATTTGCCACACTCTAAACCACATCCGTCCGTATTTCTCGAAGTCGCAGCGCGCCTTGCCGTAGAATCTGCCGCCTGTGTCATGGTGGGGGATCGCATGATAGACGATATTGGCGGTTCCCTGGGAGCCGGTATGCGCGGCGTGTGGAAGCAGACGGATTATCCATGGCCCAAAGCGGAGCATATTATTCCCACAGCCGTGGTCACTCATCTTGCCGAAGTGCCAGGATTGCTGCGCGAATGGGGAGGAAAGTAATCATACTGGAACTTTTTTCTCTTCTAGCACGTCTTACATGGTAGAAGGTATACTCTTCCTATGCATCCGATACCCAGGAGACGAGGAAGAGGGCGACTACAAGGGTACGCCCTTACAACGGTAGACTCTTCCTATGCATCCAGTACTCAGGAGACCTATTTTTATTTCAATACATACATCTATCATACTCTACACATTTCTACGCCAGAAGGGGGGCGTATGCAAAGCGATCATCAATCTCAGAACAAGGATACCCTCGACCAGGAAGCAAAAACAATCAGGGTAAACTCGGCTTCATCTACTACTTCTTCTCATATTGTCACCGCGGACGCGGTACAGGCTGAAGAGGTTCCTACCATCCCATTAGGATCACTGCAGACGCTCAGCACCCTGCAGCCCGAAGTTTCCGTGCATGCTGTAGACTCAGACGCTGCGAGGGTTATGCCTGCTCCGCTGGTTGTTCAACCGTCGGAGTATCGCCGCGGCATCGGAGAATGGCTGCAGTTATGGTGGGAAGGCATTCGTCCTGGCTACCTGCCGCTCTCGCTGCTCCCGGTTATTTTAGGAAGCGTGCTGGCATGGACACAGAGCATCTCTACTCATATTCCTCGAGGAACCTTTCATCCCTTGCGCTTCGTCGTCTTGCTGATAGCAGTCTTGCTGCTACAAGCAGGCGCTCACCTGGTCAACGATTATTACGATCACATCCGGGGCATTGATAGAAGTAATTCTCTAGGTCCGGGTGGATTGATTCAACAGGCGCTACTTAATCCCAGGCGAGTTCTCTCCCTGGGGTTGGCTTCCCTCATTGTAGGAACGGCGCTGGGCATAGTCGTGGCCAGTGCAGCAGGCCTTCTCTTCCTGGTATTTCTGGTGATAGGCGCGCTCTGCGCGTATTTCTACAGTGCTACCGCGCGGGCTTTGTCTTCGTTGGCATTGGGCGAACTGGTAAGTTTCTGCATCTTTGGCCCTCTACTCGTCCTGGCATCTTATGTGGTGCAGACCGGCCAGGTGAGCCGGACGGCGCTGCTGTATAGTCTCCCCCTCGGTCTACTGGCGGCCGCAATCATCCTTAGCAATGATATGCGCGATATTGAAAGCGATTCTCAGGCCGGCAAACATACCCTGGCCTACATCCTGGGGCTTAAATGGAGCCGGGCGCTGTATGTAGTGTTGCTGTTTGGAGCTTACGCCCCGGTGATTGCCTTAGCAGTGCCACGTGGCGCACCGCATCTGCTGTTGATCGTTTTATGGACGCTACCGCTGGCGATGGTGGCGCTGACGGGAGCTATACGCACACAGGCCACGACTGGCTTTCATCTTGTCATGCGCGAGACGCTCAAAATCGAAATCTACTTCACGCTCTTACTCGTGGCCGCGCTGATCGTTTCTACTTTCATGGGCATTCTTCCCCATCTCCCTATTCTGTAGGCAAGTTGAAACACCAGAAGACTGGCCGCATGAATCGGCCCCTACGGCTCGTAGGGGTCGATTCATCGTGCCCATCGCCGATTGATCGGCCTTTCGTCCATCGCTCGATTATTTTGTCAAATGCACTACCGGCCCGCGCCCTTCGACGGTTTATTGGGTTAAAACTCATTACCGGCTCCCGGTTGCCATGGTAATTTGTCAAACTCTATTGTTGTCCATCCCCTCGTCCTTCCTCTTCTTTGGTGTTGAAAAATTCATTGTGCTCAACACCATTTACAAGGATGGAACACTGTGTTACACTGCCTGTGAGGAAGTGGACCATTCGTGGCAGTTATTTCGACCGCAGGGACGCAACGGAGTAGAATGTAACGCATTTCAATTCGTCCGTCCACTTTAAAGGAGGGTACTTCTATGCCTGGCTGGGAACATGAACTGGCCGAGTTGTTACAAGAGCTAGGGGTCACGCAAGAAGAACCCAGAACGCACCGCCGGCCGGCAAGTAAATCTGTGTGGCGGAATATCAAACGCCGGTCGCAAGCAAACGAAGCTCTTATTTTTGGCGATACTGAGGATACTGCTGATATCGACAGGCTCAACGATGTTGGAGATGTCGAAGATGAGGATGAAGACGACGAGGCGTGGCTAACCGATCTCAGCTTGATGCGCCGTGAAGTAGACTCGATTGTACGCCAGGTCATCCGTCTGATGCAGCGCGGAGACCTGGATGAAACCCTCAAAGACGATGTAATGGTGGTGTTGCGCGCGCTGCGACGGCGTGCTATGGTCACAGAGCAGGCGGCAGCGAGCGAGGCCGCTTATATAGAGGCGGCCGCCGCCATGCTGCATTTCTGTCGTCTCGTGCTACAGCTAAGTGAAACCGCTATCGAAGACCTGTGACCTGGCGCGTAGCCTCCAGGCACACGACACCTTTCGGGCCAACTTCGGCGCTGTGACGCGTCCCCGCTGGCAGAATCATGCAATCACCGGGGAAAAGATCGATGGCGCGCTCTGCCTCAGGTAGATCCGGAAGTATGAAGCGGATGGAGCCGCGCACGCAGTACAACACTTTTTCATATGTATGGCTATGAACGGCATACGTATCACCGGGAGCATTCGACCACGAGTACGGAGACAATCCCTCCTGCTGCATGCGTTTGCGTAATACCTGTTCCTCGGGCAAGGTGGCTTCTTGCCAGCGAATGATCTGCATCTAGACTCTCCTTCCTCAAATCAAACTTTCTCTTAGTATATACTCGCGTAAAGAGTTTGCGATAGCAATCCAAAAAACGTGAAAGAGCAGGTTAGTGTTTCTAGTGATTACGCATAAGCAGACAAGGCCAGGAGTGCGGAACGAAAAAGCCGAGGAGATTCTTCGCTTCGCTCAGAATCTCCCGTCACTTATAGATAAGCGCCAGGGTTTTTCTCTTGCGCTTATCCTCTTGCGAAGGTACAATAAAAGCCGGACCCCACCACGCTTCGTCGGTCGCTCGGAAAGGAGATCGTCTATTCATGAGCACGACACAAAGTGCCGCCACACTCTACCAGTTACAGCAACTTGATCTCGAATTGGAACGCCTGGTTGCTGAACAACAGGCCCTGGCAACCACGTTACAGGCAAATACGCAGTTGAAGAAATTGCGTATGGATCATACCAGGGCCGAACAGGAGCTTCGCGCCGGTCTACAAGCGCAGAAAGATGCAGAATGGACGCTTGAGGAGTTGAACCGGCGCTTGAATACGCAAGAACAGCGCCTCTATAGTGGCAGTATTACGAATCCCAAGGAACTCGCTACCTTGCAGCAAGAAGTACAGCACCTGCGAGCCCAGCAAAGCCGCCAGGAAGAAATAGCGCTTGAAATCATGGAAGCCGCGGAAACGCTGCAAGAAACAACGGACCACGCAATGGATGCGCTGCGCAAGGCAGAGGAAGAATGGGCCAGGAGTAATGCCGCGGGACTGCTACGTCGCGACCAATTGGAGACAAAACGCCAGGAGCTACAAGCAAAGCGCGCGCAGCTCGCAGCTGCTGTAGATGCTGAACTCCTCAAACGCTACGAAGCCTTGCGCCGCTCGAAACAGGGACGGGCCATCTCCAGGGTCGAGCAGAACTCCTGCCAGTGGTGCCGCGTCATCCTCACTCCCAGCGAAATGCAGCGTGTGCGCACCAGTTCAGAACTCCAGACATGCAGCAACTGCGGGCGCATTTTGTATTACGACCGCCAGGTTTGAGAAAAGCCAATCTTGACAACTATGATATGCTAATTTTGTGCCGATGTAGCTCAGCTGGTAGAGCAGGCGATTTGTAATCGCCAGGTCGCGGGTTCGAGTCCCACCATCGGCTTAAAGTTCCTCATCTCCACCAGAAAAAACCTCTGCTTCCCTTTACTTTTGAAATTTTACAGGTTATACTTTTCTATGTAGAGAACACATCTAATGGGAACGAATAGTTTTCTCGCCCATTGTATTGTGCGAGAAGGGTGCCTAAAAAACCGTGTTTCCGAATACGTAGTGACTATGATAGTGGGGGCTATCGGGCAGCGCGAGGTATCAGGATAGTAGGAAGCCTGCTCAACGTACCTCGTGGCATCAAATTACCCTTGTTTCACTTAAAGGCTCTAGAGCTACCCGCATGTTCTTTTATGCCAGGTATCATCATGCCAGCCCGGTGAAACATCTTGCATACCAGCCCCGTATGTATGCTTCGCTTGAGGGTAGAGAAAAGGTCTTGCCATCTAATTATGGCATCACCCCTGCTGGTGGCCCCCACATTTATAGTAGAGATTGTTTGTCCTTGTGTCCAATTGTCTATCAATGATAGACAGGTATTTGGAGGAAACAAAACCACATGAAAAAAATCATCAGTGTCCTGGGGGCCCCTCTGTTCATCGGAATGCTCCTGCTGGTGGCTTTCGCGGCGCCGGTCAGCGCGCAAAGTAACGCTAATCCTGGCTTCAAGCTGCCAAATAGCCCCGTTTCAACGAGCGTTCTGATCGCGCAGGGCATCCGCAATGGGACCATCCACCTCAAGGGTGGTGCTTCCGGAGGGGATATCTCAACCGATCTCAAGTGCAAACCTGCCCCTTGCGCGTTCAAAGACAGGCAGGTTTCGGAGGGTGGACGGCCCGCCAACGAAACGCCGATCGCGGCCAATCCCAAGAACAATAAGGACCTGCTGACCGGTGCGAACGACTATAACTGCCCCAATATCCAGGGCTTCTATAGTTCGACCGATGGCGGCAAGAAGTGGTCTACCTTCTGCATGCAGAGCTATGCCGGTGGTTCAGGCGATGGCGATCCGACGGTTGGCTACGACCTGAATGGCAACTCCTACATCGGCGGTATCGATACGGGTACACCCGATGGCAGCGACATTGTGTTCCAGAAGTCCAGCAATAACGGTCAGACCTGGAGCGCTCCCGCCCCTGCTGTGAAGCCGCTCTTCTCCGGCGGCCTGACCGACAAGGACTGGATGCAGATCGATGACAACTCCAGCAGCCCATTTGCCAATGCCATCTACATTTCTGTGACGCAGTTCAATTCGAGCGAGACCGGGGATGCGATCTCGGTGTCGCATTCGGATGATGGCGGCAACACCTGGAAGACCGTGCAGGTAGACACAGTGCAGAACCTGCCCAATCTTGACCAGTTCAGCGACCTGGCGATTGGTAAAGATGGCACCGTCTACGTCAGTTGGATGCGCTGCCTGACCAGCGGCCCGGCTGGTGACTGCGGTGGCACGAAAGTCAACGAACTGGTGTCCAAATCGACTGATGGTGGCAACACCTGGAGTAGCCCGGTCACCATTGCCCAGGTCCAGCTGGTTCCCGATAGCTGCAGCTGCGCCTACTATGGTAACATCCCCAACACTCGCGAGCGCGTCAGCAATATCCCCGCCATTGATATCGACAACAGTGGCGGCAGTCACAAAGGCAACCTCTACGCAGTGTTCTACAACTGGACCGGCAGCCAGATGCAGGTGGAAGTCGCCACCTCCACTAACGGTGGGACTACCTGGGGCGCGCCGGTACGTGTGACGAACGCGGCCAACGACGAGTTCTTCCCCTGGCTGACCGTCAGCGCAACCGGCGTTATTGGCGTCTCCTGGATGGACCGCCGCAACGACAAGAGTAACCTTTCCTACGAGGAATTTGGGGCGCTCTCAACTGACGGCGGAGCCACCTTCGGGACGAACTACCAGCTCGCCTCCAAGCCCTCCAATCCGAATAATGATGGTTTCGGAGGCTCGTTCATTGGCGACTACACCGGCAACTACTGGGCCGGCAAGAACCTGTATGCCGTCTGGACGGATACTCGTACCGGCAATGACCAGGAGTTCATTGGCGGCATCAAGAGTAAATCGTAGTAGGAACGGCGCCTGGTGCCTGCCCGCGTTAAGGGGTGCAGGACAGGTACCAGACCTGTTCCTACAGGGACGGCTATAGAAAAGGGCGAGTCGTGCAACGGGGCAACGACTCGCCCTTTCCCTTGCAATCGATCATGCCGGGCGCTACACTAGAGGAAATGAAATTACTGGCAGGAGATTGCAGGTGCTTGCAGGCAACCCCTCACAAGAGCAGGGAAACGATAGTTATAACACGGCGGAAAAATTGGCCGGGCAGATGGCCGCGCTCGCCCATAAAATGCGCGAACACATCATTACTCTCTTTGAGAATGGCACCAGTTCCTGCATGCTACAAAGCCTGTTCGAGGCATGCAAACGAGAGTTACAGCCGGGCCTGTCGATAGCCGATTTCGCCGATCTCTACGCCCAGGCAATCACCTATGGACTCTTCGCCGCGTATTCTCAACCCGATCTTTCCTCTGGCCAGCGAATAGCCCCGGTCTCATATGAAACGTTCCTGGCGCAGTATGATCCACGATTACGTGGTAAGCGCGGCGTTTACTATACACCGCGGCCCGTCGTCTCCTATATTGTGCGCTCGGTAGATACCCTTCTACGTGCCCATTTTGGCCGTCGCAACGGTTTGGGCGGCCCATTCCCTCTGTCTGATGAGCCACGAATGCTGCTACTTGACCCTGCCTGCGGCACGGGCGCTTTTTTGTCTACTGCCATAGACCTTATGCGAAAGCCATATCGCGATACAGGTAATGCTGACATGTGGCGAGAGTATGTGCGGAAGCAGCTCTTGCCGGGTATGGTGGGCTTCGAATTGTTGCTGACCCCCTATATGATCGCGCACCTTAGCTTGAGCAGGCAACTGGCCGCGCTCGATTTACCGGAGGCCGAGCGCCATGATTTTGCCTATCGTTTCGAAAATGGCGAACACCTGCACATCTATCGCGGTAATGCGCTGGAAGGAACCATTTACGAGCGAGGGGACAGGGACAAGCCGCTGTCCCTACAGGCTCCGATTATGGTAGTATTCGGCAATCCACCGTTCGCGGGGCATTCGATGAACAAGGGTACGTGGATTGCCTCTCAGCTAGAGGCATATAAGGATGGCTGTCCTGAACTGAAGAAACCGGCGCAGGCGAAATGGCTCAGCGATGACTATGTAAAATTCATACGTCTTGCTCAGTGGTATGTTGAGCAATCAGGGCGAGGCATTGTCGCATTTGTGACGAATCACAGCTATCTTGATAATCCCACATTTCGAGGCATGCGCCGCAGCCTGCTGCAGGCATTCGACGATATCTACATCCTTGATCTGCATGGCAATAGCAAGAAAAAGGAACGCTCCCCTGATGGTTCAAAGGATGAAAACGTTTTTGATATTCAGCAGGGAGTCGCCATCGGTATCTTCGTGAAATGGCGCGAAGAACAAAAGAATAGTTTTGCCGTCCTACATCACGCCGACCTGTGGGGAACGCGCGAAATGTATCAACTGGATGCGCAAGGCCAATCCAAACTGGTAGGCGGCAAGTACGACTGGCTCGCAAAAAATGATCTCGCCAGCACGAGATGGACGATCATGCCAACGGACGAGCCGCACTATCTCTTCGCGCCACGAAAGACCCAGTATCTCACGGAATATGAAGCGGGTTGGAGCATCCCCGCTATCTTTCAATTGAGCGGCGCCCCTGCACCCGGCATCATTACCTGCCACGATGATTTCGCGATATCCTGGAGTAAAGATGAGGCCGCGCAAAAAGTCGAGCGATTGCTGGCAACGCGAACGGAGGCCGAGGCACGGCAACTTTTCCGTCTCTGCTCGCAAGACCAGTGGCAATATGAGCGCGCAAAAAAGGAACTGGCGCAGGAGAACTGGCGCCAGGACATCGTGGAGATTCTTTATCGTCCTTTCGATAGACGCTGGACGGTCTTCAATCGCTCTGTCGCGGTTCACAGGCGCGACCGTGTCACGCGACATATGCTGCACGGAAGAAATATTGCGCTGGCGATTGGGCGAGCCGGACAAGTCATTCATCCAGAATCATGGGACATTGTATTCTGCACGCGCCATATCACTGAATTCAACCTTTTCCGTCGTGGTGGGAACTATCTCTTCCCGCTTTACCTCTATTCACCTGGCGGAGAACGCCACGTGAATCTGGCACCGCAGTTCATCGAAGAACTATCGTCCTGCTTAAGCATGCTCTGGCTATCCGAAGGACGTGGTGACTTACAGCAAACATTCGGGCCAGAAGATGTCTTTGCCTATATCTACGCTGTACTATACTCCCCGGCCTATCGCGAACGTTACGCGCCATTTCTCAAGCGGGATTTTCCTCGCGTACCTCTGACCTCGAACGTTCATCTTTTCCGCACATTATGCGATCTCGGCAGCAGGCTGCTTCGTGTGCATTTGATGGAGGATGTTCAAAAAGAGGAGGATAGGCCATCAATCTCACAAGGCAGCAATGTTGTTGAAACGGTGCGCTACGAATGTGATAAGACCGGTGAGCGTGAAGCAAAAGGACGCATCAGAATAAATGGTGACCAATATTTCGCAAATGTGCCGGTAGAAGTGTGGACATTTTCCATCGGTGGCTACCAGGTTTGCCAGAAATGGCTGAAAGACCGCCTGGGACGGAAACTTGGGGATGATGAGATAATGGAGTACAGGCAGATCATTGAGATATTGAGGGAGACGATCCAAATCATGCGTCAGATTGATGGTGTGATTGAGCAATATAGTGGATTTCCATTTTCAACCTGATCCTCTTTCTTACAGCCACTTTTGCCTCGTCGCCACCACCGCGGCCTGCGTCCTATCCTTCACCTGCATCTTCTGCATGATGTGATGCACGTGCGATTTCACCGTCTCGACGCTGACCGAGAGCTTTTGCGCGATTGCGCGATTGGTTGCTCCCTCGACTAGCAATTGCAGCACCTCTCGCTCGCGCCTTGTCAGGATACGCGAGGACTCACCAAGCGGGAAACGGGCCTTCACGGTCGTTCCTTTGCCAGGCTTACTCGATATCTCTACTATTCCGCCGGCCTGCCGCACACGCTCCTGCATTGTTTTCAAGCCGAAGGTGACAGCTGCCGGTTGGGCATGCAGGTCTTTTTTAGAGCGAGAAGTGGCGGCTTTCCTGGGAGCCCTTTCTGTCTTCTGCCCGGTGCTGAAGCCAATGCCATTATCGCTTACCTGCACAATGAGCAAACCGGTCAACGCACGAATGCGAATCGTTACATGCGTGGCATTGGCGTGCTTGCGCACATTATTGAGTGCCTCCTGCACCAGGCGGTATACAGGCACTTCCAACGAGGGAGGGCAGATATCAAGATTTTCTATCTCGTAATCAACCTTGATCGCCGGTTCGTTTCGCCTGAACTCGTGCAACAATCCTCGCACAGCCGCCGCGAAACCCTGTTCCTGCAATTGTGCCGGCAGCAGTGATGAGATGCCCTGGCGCAAATCTTTCAGTGTATCGATCAGCACATCACGCGCCCTGCTCAGTTCTCGCTGAGCGCCCTGCGGCTGCCGCTCGTATATACGCCGCACCAGTTCCAATCTGTGAATCACATGCGCGATATTCTGGGCTACTCCATCGTGCAGATCACGAGCGATACGGCTGCGTTCCTGATCGATAGCAGTTTGTATTTCGACAGCACGCGCTTGTTCTTCGCCCCGCGCCCTGTCATTCTGAGCGCAGTCCTCCATCTCATTCTGAGCGCAGTCCCCCATCTCATTCTGAGTGTAGCGAAGAATCTCACTGGCCCTCGCCTCAGATTCTTCGCTGCGCTCAGAATGATGGGGCGCGGGGGCACTTATCGATCCTGATAGTTGATATTCAACATCGCGAAGCGATGGCTTTTCCCCCTCAAGGCTAGCTTCTTGAGAGCTGGTGAGATAAGCGGATAGCAGCGAAATGCAGATGAGTAAATCGCCTTCTTCAAGCGCTTTCAGCTCAATTGCTGGCTGTTGCGGACCAAAACAGAGGACGAGTACGCCCAGGGCATCGCCTGCTGTTCGCCCTATGCCCACGGCGCCAACAATTCCAGGGCCCTCACGCCATACCCAGTACCTTTCCTCTTCAAGCGTGCGCGGATCACCATACATATCTGGAATGTACTGCAGTCCCGGCGTACTCAGAGCGGAGCCAAAGAGTCCATTCAAGGGAATCTCAATACGTTCAGCATGTCCTTGAACTAACGACGGCATACCATAAGATTCGTTCTTATTCGCCTGAATACTTCGTAGCTTGTCTGAGGCCTGCTGTTCCATGATCGCATCTTTGCCAGGAAAAGTATGATGCGGAGGGCGCCCGCTGCGCTCCAAAAGGGCAAGCACATGGCGCTTCTTATGAAACAGGAACAGGAGGGCCAGGCGCGCGCCACTGCTCTTACGCGTATAATCCAGCAAAACCCGCCGTCCATGGGCAATTGAGGGATCATGTTGTAGTTGCGCGACGAGTTGTAAGAGCATATTCGATGCTGCCACAGCTTTCTCTATCCAATGTTGTATCTTCTTCTGTCTTCAGCATACAGGAAGGAAAAATAGGGGGAGGGCCCCTTTTGCGCATTCGCCAGCCCTAAAAGGAGGAAGAAATCTGGCGGCGAGCGCGCAAAGGAGCCCGGTAGAAAGGGGGAAAGCGGGCGTGGAGGAGCGCCCGTGGTGGGACAATCTAAGAAGGGACACATTACAGGGAGGACGGAGCACGCTGGCCGAGGGAACTGGCCAGGCTCTTTACAGTTCACCGCTCGCTTGCTATTCTCAAGTATAGCTGATCGATTGTAGAAAATCAAGCAACCTGCGTGGTAAATTAGTACTAAGTATTTCTATGGAGCCTGCGGATAGAAACAAGGTGAACAGCCTTTTTACCATGAGTCCGGTAAAAGAGTTGTTCACCCTGTAGATTCTTCGCTGCGCTCAGCATGACAGGCCCCGGAGACACCTGGCTGTTTCCGGGGCCTGTCATGCTGAGCGCAGCGAAGAATCTCTAATGATTCTGCCAGGAAAACATTTATTTATGGGTGAGAGTGGCCGATGACGAGGATGGATGTTCCATGGGCGTTTTGTCAATGGTAAGCAGAGTCCTCAATTCGGAATCCGTTACTGTCTTGTTCGTCTCAGGGTCAAAGACCACGTTATCGCGCGCGCAGTAATACAGGCGGTCATAATGCGCCATCGCGCGGTCGTATGCAGGCAGGTATAGCGTCGATTCGTTATCACCCTTTACCACCCGTAGAAAAGCCATCAATGATAATACCAGAGCCACAACGATAGCTATCATTGTGATGATCACCTGCGCCAGGTTCGCGGCTTCCCCTGTGGTTTCTGACCCAACCAGGACGAAAATAAAAAATACACCAATACCAACCAGGAGTATCGCAGCTATCATATATTTGAGCATGGATACGCTGCCTACTGGCAATGCTGGCGGCGCGAGTCGCTCAACACCTGCCTCGTAGGCTGTCTGTAATTTTTTTACTTGATCCGCCCGGTTGCATACCGGGCAAAGGGGTTTCTGACTGATAGAAGATGCCATAATCGAAATAACCTCCTAGTCTTATCGCCTCTGTAGGGGCAACGGCGATAAACCATCATTCTACTGCTATGAAAAGCATATCACGAAGTCACTTATTCGACAATGCCAGATCTGTTATTTAGTACGCGCGATTGCTAAAACTCAAAACATCGCTGGCATAAGGCTGTCGCAAGATGATGTGCTACTTAGAATTGTAATACATATGCTTACAAAAAAGAAAGCATGCACCTTCTACTGTGACTATTGCTGGGGTATAAAACCGGGCTCTACCCTTTTCCAGATTCCTGCATTATACCAGAATTACTCCTCCATGCTATTTCGCTGACGCTTCAGGCTACAGGAAATCGGAGTTGCCTTACATTTGACACGTAGCTCTCTACTCGCTACACTACAGTCAGGTATGTAAAGAGAGAGGAAGAGGCATGACAACACCGGCAGTAATCACTATCCTGGGCCTTGGCCCTGGCCGCTATGACGATCTCACCTTGCAGGCACACGCATTGCTCGCTCAAGCGGCCAGAGATGGACAAACGGTCTACTTTCGCACGCTCATTCACCCCACCGTTGAACCAATCCGGCAGGCTTTGCCAGGTCTGCGCATCGAGTCTTTTGATTCTTTTTATGATGAGTCAACCGATTGGGACAGCCTCTACAGTCAGATTGCTGAGCAAGTCTGTTCGCTGGCCGCTCAATCGCCAGTAATTTACGCGGTGCCTGGTCATCCTTTAGTGGGAGAAGCCTCGGTGCAGCTGGTGATGCAGATGGCGCGAGAGCGAGGCCTCAGTATGAGTATCATTGCCGGCCTCTCATTCCTTGAACCCGTTTTTACCACGTTAGAACTCGACCCGCTTGCAAAAGGCACGCAGATTCTCGATGCGACCAACCTTGCGGCGCTGCAACAGGACGAGATAGCGGGCAAAATTATTCCCACCGCTCCTCTAGTGGTAGCGCAGCTCTATAACCGGCGCCTGGCAAGCGCGGTAAAGCTGGCGCTAGGCGAGATTTATCCCGATGAATGGCGTGTGAAACTGGTGCGGGCAGCGGGCGCCGGTGCTGGAGAAACCACTGCCGCCAATGACCAGGCGGTGATCGAAATGCCGCTCTATGAGCTTGATCGCAATCACTTCCCCAATCACCTCAGCACGCTCTACGTTCCGCCCGTGGATGAACTCACCGCGCTGCGGATGCCTGAAACCCTGCGCTATATTACGATGCGGTTACGTCGCGAGCCGGATGGCTGCCCATGGGATCGACAGCAGACGCACGCGTCGTTGATCCGTTACGTAATTGAGGAGGCATACGAGGTCGTAGAGGCGATTGAAAAGAACGATCTGGAAGGGTTGTCCGATGAACTTGGCGACCTGCTGCTCCAGGTTTACCTGCATTCCGAAATTGCGCGCCAGCACGATGAATTTACGCTGGGCGATGTCTATGAACATGTAAATGCGAAGTTGATTCGCCGTCATCCTCATGTCTTTGGTCAGGTCGAGGTAGAGAATGCCGGTCAGGTCGTGCAGAACTGGGAGGTCATCAAGCAACAGGAGCGCGCAGCTGCCGGTAAAGACGTGAAGACTGAAAGCGTACTGGATGACGTGCCCTCGGGCCTGCCCGCGCTAATGGTAGCGCAGGAATACCAGAAGCGGGCTGCCAGACTGAGTTTTGATTATAAAAATACACAGCAGGTGCTGGCGAAGCTGGAAGAGGAATTACAGGAATTGCAAGAGGCCAGCACGCCCGAAGAGCAACTTGATGAAATGGGCGATGTTTTGTTCATCGCGGCTCGCCTGGCCCGTGCCTTACATGTTGACGCGGAAGAGGCGCTGCGCCATGCCAATCGCAAATTTCGCCGCCGTTTCCAGGCCCTGGAACAGCTTATTCGCGATGAATCGGGTGATGGAGGACGGCCACAAGGGTATGCTCCTAATGCGTATACTTTAGAGCAATGGCTTGAGTTATGGAGAAAGGCCAAAGACTCAATACAGGCCGAACCTTAATAGAAACCCAATATATCGCATCACTGGAGATTGAAGATGCAGCAGCCATACACGATCATTCTGGCCCCCAATCCCTCGATTATGACGGGTCCGGGCACCAATACCATCGTTCTGGGCGATGGAGTCGAAGGGGCAACGGTTATCGACCCGGCGATAGACGATGTTGCCTATCTCGATGCCATTTTGCGCGAGGGAGCGGAACGTGGCGCTATCCGACGCATTCTGATCACGCACGGCCATCCAGACCATATTGGAGGTATCAATGCCTTGCGCAAACGCCTGGGGACGCATCTCGTGCATGTCTTCGCCTTCAATCGAAAGGGCACGCCGGATATCGACGAAGAGGTCCCGGATGGAACCATATTTCCGGCGGGTGATGACACGCTCCGTGCCATTCATACCCCCGGCCATCGCTTCGATCACCTGAGCTTTTACCTGGAAAAAGCGCGCGTCCTCTTTGCCGGTGACCTCATTTCCGGCATCACAACCAGCGTGATCGCGCCTCCCGAAGGTGATATGCTGGACTATCTCAACTCACTCAAGCGCTTACAGGAACTGGACATAGCGGAGATAGTGCCCGGTCACGGCCCAACCATACGCGACCCACAGGCGAAGGTAGCGGAGTATATCGCCCATCGCCGCTTGCGCGAGCAGCAGGTGATGGAGGCATTAGAAGATTTACCGCGCGGCACGAAGATTCCAGAGATCGTCAAACTCGTCTATACCGATGTCGATCCAAAGCTGCACTCGATAGCAGCCTGGTCGGTAGAGGCTCATCTTATTAAGCTGGAACGCGAGGGGTTGGCGGAGCGAGTGGATAATGGGTGGGCATTGGTTGAGCCAACGGCTTGATGCGGATTACTGAAATTTGCGATCTCTTTAAAGAAAGATGGTAAGATTTATTGCCACCTGGATATGCGTTTGCGGCACTGATCTTTAAAGAGGCACAGCAATATATGCGTTCAGTGGGCAAAAAGAGAAACGATTTGAACAGGCCGAGGTAGCGGTTGCTATCCACGTAACTTGCTTCCCCTGATGAATTTTACCTTTCAAGATCGAGAAGTACCTTCAGGCCGTGTCATTCTTCGCTGCGCTCAGAATGACACGGCCTGGATCGCTTAGATTACCAATCCTATTGGCAAAATTCATCGGGGTAGAGCGGAATCTGTTGATTACCGCCTCACTAACAATCTCAATGCCGTCAAGGCGGAGAGCCCTAGAAATATCCAGCTGGCGATAGCCTGGTGGATATCGCTCAAAATGATGCCGCCGGCCAGAGAGGCAGCGAACATGACTATCCAGGTGAGCTCGCTCAAAGAAGAGGTTGTTCCATTGCTCAACCCATTGACCTGACCATTCCTCCTCCCACGCCTGGCGTTGCCCCGTGACCTGTGTTCGGGCAGACCTACATGAGCTTTCACCTCGAGTTGTCCGGCATCTATTTTATTCAGCAACTGTTCGATTGAGCGCGGCAGGGTCAGTAGTATGCGGCCCGATTCCAGCAGTTGGTTCAAGAGCTGCTGGACAGACTGACCAATACCCTCGGCATCAAGTCCAAGGAATTTGCGCGCGTAAGGAGTTGCCACATCAACAAAATTGAACTCCGGCGCCAGGCCGGTTGCCACACCTACCAGCGTACCGATTGCCTTCCCTGTAAAGGCGAATTGGGCGGGAATCTGAAATGGCTGGCCATATAACAACCGTCCCACCTCATCAGTTATCTCAGAAATATCTAGCTCGCGCGCCTCACCCAACGTCATGCCATAGTACTGCTCCATCATGATCGAGATGCCGCGCTCGATAGAGGCTATATTCGCACCCTCGCCGATGAAGCCCAGGTGACTCAATGCCTCTACCAGTCCATGTGAGTCGCGTGTGACAAAGCTCAAGAACAGGTCCTTCAGAGCCTTCTTCATGCTTTTGTTTAAAGAACCTACCATACCGAAATCGACGAATTCGATAATTGGGCCGGTACCGGGTGGTCCTTGTTTGACAAAAATGTTTCCTGGATGCGGATCGGCATGGAAGAAGCCCGCCTCGAAAAACTGGTAGAAATAGGTGTTGACCGTGCGCTTCGCCACCTCGAGGCGGTCGATACCGGCAGCATCCAGCGCGGCATAATCGTTGATCTTGATCCCATCTATCCATTCCAGCACCAGCATGCGGCGCGAGACATAGTCCTCATAGACCCTGGGGATATAGATCGTTGGATCATCTTTGAACATCTCTTTGAACCGCTTCGCGTTCGCCGCCTCGGAGACAAAATCGATCTCCTCATAGACGGTACGCCGAAATTCACGGTAAAAGCCCATCAGGTCGATGAACTCGCCGGTATCGACGAAGCGGTTGATTACCCAGATAACGAACTTCAGTGTACTCAAATCCATGCCGACAAGCCGCTCGATGTTGGGCCGCTGAACTTTGACAGCCACGGTTTCGCCGGTTGATGCAAGCACAGCTTTATGCACCTGGCCGAGCGAAGCGGCTGCGGTGGCCTTTTGCTCCAACACGCTGAAAACCTTCTCGACCGGCCTGCCGAGTTCTGACTCGATCACATCAACAATATGGCTGAACGGTTCCGGTGGCACTTCATCCTGCAATGAAGACAGGACTACCAGCGCCCGCTCCGGTAGAAGATCAGCGCGGGAACTGAGGAACTGTCCCAGCTTGATCATCAGGACACCGAGTTTGATGGCCGTCTTGCGAAAAGCAACCAGCACCTCGATCAGCACATCAACATTCGGTTGTACTTCGTAATTACCGCGTTCACGGGCGCGAACCACGCGCCGGCGTTCGCGATAAATAACCCATATTGTCCATAAGAGCAGGCGCGAAACGCGTAGAAAGCGTACAATTTGCGAAAATCTATTTATTCTCGGAGTATTTCTTCGCATCGAAATGCCTTTCAATTCTATGTTAGCATATCATGTACGATGGATGGCGGATAGGGGTTTGAAAGGCTGGGGGAATATCGCAAGGCAAAGCAATTTGAGGATTCGAGGTGCCCTACGATATGAAAAAAGGGTTATTTTTTCTTCTTCCTGCCGTTCCTGACAGGACGCCGACCATTCTGGTGCTGAGTAATCATAGAAGCTGATTGAGGTGCCTGTTGCTGTGGAATTTGCTGCTGGGCAATCTGTAGCATACCAATCATCGCTTCATTATTACCATTTTCAACGATCTTATATGCTCCTGTGTTAGCAAAGGTAAGTGTGATAGCTGTATAGAGATCACGAATTGCTTCATGAAGATCTGGTACTGTTCTCAAATCAAGTATCTTAACCCCTAAAGCCTGAAGTTCCGCCATTCCTACTCGTCGACCATGGGAACGGAAATTATTATGGTTTGCAAGATAAGTAGCAATTCGTTCGGCCTTTTGATTCGCATCTGGCTCATCTGCAAACATGTATTGCTCTAGCCACTTGAAAACCAGTTCTTTTGCAAGAGCGAGATGATTATCACATTGTGCTAATAATGCTGGACCATACCAGCCGAGAATAGGAACCCAGGCAGGAAGTTTTTTAGGATCGCCATTTATTTCATCCTGAGCAGCTTTAAACTGATCTTTAATTGCTTGTGCCGGGGCAAAAATGGTTCTTCCATCCTGAACGAAAGTCATTTGTGGATCAGTGGGACCTAATTCTGATCGTTCGTCCATTAATAATACTTCGCCCGACATAGCGAGCATAGTAGCAGCGCTCTTTGCCACATTAGGAATAATAAAGCGAATATGGGAAAAGCGATCTCGCAAAAGAGCTACTATTGATTCTGTTGCTTCTGCCGATCCTCCTGGACTATGCAGGAGGATATCAATGCCTGCTCCATGAGGAAGATTGCGAGTCACCTCATCAAAACCATCTTTATCGGCTAGCGAAATAATAGTCAAGTTACCAGTAAACTGAGCTTTGAGAGGGTTTGGAGTAATGAAGTCCGTTGCGTAGACAACCAAAGAACGACCTGTTATGTTCTGAACATCCGTAATTTTTTGACGACGGACAACATCAATAGCGTCAGACCTATTAAGTCTGACTATTTCTTCTTGCACACTATTCCAACTACTCATCTTACTTACTACGTATCCAATCTACACGGTACGATCTACTAATGATTCTGCTTATCTATGCTCGTTGTAGAGGTGCTCTGATATATATGGGGACCATATAAAGCGTTTAAGGTCTCCTGGTATTTTGCCAGGGATATTCCAAAGAGTTTCATCGCCTCAGCAACTTGAGGATTTTGGCGTTTGAAATCGGCCAGTTGTTGCGGTAATGTAATTTCGCCTTCCTTCTCTTCTGGCATTTTTTATACTCCCTTCATAAGGCAAGCCAGGACAGATTTCTTTCATGTAATCAATCCTACCAGGATATAGGCTCAGATGTCAACCCGCCCGAACAGTATTCTTCAGAGCCTCTAAAAGTCTTGTACATGAGCGTAAATTTGTCCTGTTCTCGTGAAGATTTGACTTTAAATGACTCTGCGTCCCTCAACGTTGCGCTCCAATCTCCCACGTACTATGATTAAGAGTAGTAGTAATCCCCTGAGAAAAGCTAGTAATTGGAGGTCTCCTTTGGAAAGTTGTACGTGTGGATACGATTTCTATGAACACGATCTGAATGTATCCGGTTCTTATGTCAAGGCGCGCTCCTTCTCGCTACCAGAAGATCGACCGCATTATGCCCCTGACCGGCCCGCCGACGACCGGCATATCCGTCTCGAAATCGTGCTTGACTTCGAGAACGAAACGGTGAGCGGGACCGCCTTTCATACCTTCTCTACCCTCTATGAAGAGCTGAAGACCATCACATTAGACGCCGTAGAACTGCATATCGAGCAGGTCAGCTTGATGGATGGAACGCGCTTACAATATAACGCCGATGGCAAAAAGCTCACCATAACGCTGGATCGTACCTATCATCATGGTGAAGAATTTACCATCGCCGTACGGTATTCTGGAAAACCGCGTACAGGTTTGCATTTCATCAAGCCTGGACCGGAAGATGCGTCGCGTCCCGTCCAGGCCTGGTCTATGGGGCAACCGCGCTATGCCAGCTACTGGTTTCCCTGTCTTGATGCGCCAGGCGAACGCGCTACCAGCGAGATCATCGTCACCGTCCCAGCGCGGTTCCAGACCATCTCCAACGGCGTTTTGCTTGATGTAACGCAGAATGATGCCGATTCCCGGTTGGGAGGGATACCCACGAAGACCTATCATTGGCGGCACAACATACCAACCGCGGCCTACCTGATTTCACTGATAGTGGGAGAATTTGCCGTCATTGAAGATTCCTTCAGGGGCAAACCCGTTCAATACTACGTAAGGCCTGACCGCAAGGACGATGCTCTGCTGCTCATGGGCAAGACGCCGCAAATGCTGGAATTCTTTTCAGAATATACGGGCGTTGAGTATCCCTATGACAAGTACGCGCAGACGGTCGTCGAACTCTATACCGGCGCCATGGAGCATACATCGGCGACTACCCATAGTTTCATGCTGTTGTTGGACCAGCGCGCGGCCCTCGACTTCAACACGGTTGCGGTTGTTGCCCACGAACTGGCGCACCAGTGGTTCGGCGACCTGGTGACATGCCGGGATTGGGCCAGTGGCTGGCTGAACGAAGGCTTCGCCACCTACTTTGAGGAGCTATGGACCGAACACGACCTGGGAAATGACTACTTCAAGCAGTCGATGCTCAATCTCAAACAACGCTACCTGGGAGAGGACCGCAACTATCGCCGTCCCATCGTCTACTACGTCTATCATGACCAGGGATTTGAGTTATTTGACCGGCACATGTACGACAAGGGTGCCTGGGTCTTACACATGCTGCGCCACCGGTTGGGCGATGCCGCGTTTCGCCGCGCTATCCATGCCTACCTTGAACGATACCGCGAGCGCGAAGTTGTCACTGCCGATCTTGAACGCACAATAGAAGAGGTCACCGGGCATAGCCTGGAGCGGTTCTTCGAGCAATGGGTCTATTCAGGCGGCTATCCAGAGTTTGAGGTGAGCTATGCCTGGGATAATGAACACTCTATGGCAAAAATAAAGATTCGACAGGTACAAAAGGTGGATGACCTGACACCCTGCTTTGTCACGCCTGTTGATCTTGCTTTTACGCTCCCATCATCCGGCAACCCCACCAATAATACCGGCGCACCGCAAACGCACACTGTGCAGATGCGCGTAGTGGTTGGCGAGGATGGGCAAAGCGAGCAGACTTTCTACTTTCCCCTGGAACGCGAGCCGGTCATGGTACGTTTTGACCCCGACGGCTGGTTGCTTAAAACGCTGAAATTTGATCGTCCTGACTCCATGATGCGCTACCAGCTCGCGCATGATCCCGATATCCTGGGACGCATTGAGGCCGCCGAAGCGCTGGGCAAGAAAGGCGGCGATGAAAATATCGCTGCTCTTGCAACAGCGTTGTTCCACGACCCATTCTGGGCTGTAAGCAGGGATGTCGCCAAAGCTCTGGGCGCTATTGGAACCGCGAAGGCGCAGGATGCTCTTTTGCAAGGATTGCAACAACTCGATCCGGCCCAATTCTCACGCGTGCGCGCTGCCATCGCCACCGCTCTGGGAGAGTTTCAAGCGCCCGAGCAGGCGGAACTGGCGCAGCGCTCGGCCCAGGCGCTCAGCACTTTATTGCAAAAGGGAGATACCAGCTACCTTGTAGAGACCGCGGCAGCGGAGGCGCTGGGAAAGACGCGCACGCCTGGCAGCGTTGAACTGCTGGAAAAGCTCTTGTCGCGGCCAACCTGGAACGCGACGGTCGAAAAAGGCATCCTCACAGGGCTTGCGCTGTCAGGCGAAGACCGCATTGTCGAAATTCTCAGTTCCTGGTTGGCAGATACCCACCGCCGTCCTACCGAGCGCCTCGCGGCGGCTTCCGCCATCGAAGTCATGGGCAAGCATCGCTACCTCTACAGTGAAACGGCCTGCCAGCGAGCCATCACGGCGCTGTGTATGGCGGTTGAGCATGATAACTGGCCGCGCGTACGAGCCGTGGCAGCGCTGGCGCTGATGCCATTTGGCGATAAACGTGCCATTGCGCCCTTAGAGCGAGCCGTAAGCCACGAACTCGAATCGCGCGGGGAGCGTAATATGCGCACTGCCATAATGGCTCTCCGTTCCGGTGGCAGCAGCGATGAACAGTTAAAAGAACTGCGCCAAAACCTGGATCGACTGCGCGAGGAGAACCGCAAGCTGCAAGAGCAATTGAGTGCTCTGGAAGCCAGGATTTCCTGACTTCTGTCATCCACACAGTGCCGATAATGAAGTTTTGCCATCAAAATTGGTAAGCGTCCCTGGTCGTGTCATTCTTCGCTGCGCTCAGAATGACACGACCAGGGACGCTCCGATTGCCGGTTTTGGTGGTAAAACTTCATCATCGGCACTGTGTGAATTATCTACAGGCTACTGTGCAGTTGCTACCGGTACAAAAACATCGCCTTCAGAGCCGCAGGAGCTCACGTGCAACCCATCATTTTTCAGTGCTGCGCTGCCGCATGTATATGTTCCCGTTGTACGCGGCTTATTGGGAGCGATATACATCTGAACCGTATCGGTTATAGTACACTTGCCATTCTGATTCTTGATTGAGAAGTTATGAATGGTGCCCGTGTCCAGGCTGCTTTGCGAAAAGGTCAATATGGCAGGATGACAGGCTGCATAGGCCTGGGCGAAGCAACTCTCGTCTTGCTTCGCGGTACTTCCTTCAGTCGGTACCACGAGATCACGGATTGTATGCACCATACCGCAATTCCTCACCACCGGCGGCTGCGCTGTAGGTGTCGGAGTAGGCGGAGTAGATGGCTGGCTGCCAACAGTAGTGCCGTTATAGCCACAGGCGCTCAGTAGCACCATCAGAAGCAAGATACCCCCTCCAACCAGAAATGCCCGTATTTTTTCCCCTTTCAACATGCGTTTTCCTCCTTTTTCTTTGTTTGTCCGTAGTTGTTTGTTTCTGCCGGGGTGCATCTCGATGATCGCCCCTCCCTTACTCATAGGTAAGACGCTGGCGACCGCCAAAAGTTCCCGTACTTGTCTTCAGGGCATATTCGCGCTATAGTAGGGCTGGCGGAAATGATTCCGCATTTTTCACCGCGAAAGAGAACAATGAGAATAGATACGCCGCAATCAGTTGCGGCGTTGGAGTCAATAATGGTAGATATCATTGCTAATCTGCACTTTCTTAATATGGTGCTGGTGCTGGCAACGGGAGCAATATCCGCTATCTGGGGCTTCATCCTTTTTTTTCTGAAGAAGGCTATGAACAGGCCATGGCGCATCATGCTCATCATCACCGGCATCGATACAGCGATCCAGGCTTTGCTTGGCATCACACTGGTGCTGCTGGGCCAGAGGCCAGGCGCTCCTGGTGATAGCCTGTACTATCTACATTATGTGTATGGTGCTATCGTGGCCCTGGCCATTCCGATTGCCGTTACCTATGCCACCGGCGGCAAGAATCAGCGGCGCGATGTACTGATTTTTAGCATTGCCGCATTAATACTTGTAGCGGCGGCCATTCGTGCCCTCATGACAGGGCCATCGTAGGGGCCAGATTTATCGCGCTCCAGGGAACTTAGTTCGAATAGAGGTAGGAGAGAAGGATGCGGGCCTCGTTTATCCATATCGCGGATACTCATCTCGGCTACGAGCAATATGGTGTGCGCGAGCGATTCAATGATTTTAGCCGGGCATTCTGGGATATCATCGATGACGCGCTCAATCGCCGCGTCGATTTTATGGTCATTGCCGGCGACCTGTTCAATAAACGCGCCATTGACGCGCTTACGCTGATTCATGCTATCGAAGGGCTGAAGAAGCTCAAAGAGCGCGGTATTCCCGTGGTGGCAATCGAGGGCAACCATGACCGCAGCTATTATCGCGACGGTATTTCCTGGCTGCAATTCCTCTGTCACCAGCAATACCTGATGCTGCTCGCGCCGCGTATGCGCGATGGAGTCCCGCAACTCGCTTCCTGGGACCCTCACACGATGGTCGGCTCCCATGTAGACCTGCTGGATGGTCGCCTGCGCGTTTATGGCCTACCCTGGCAGGGCGCCGCTACACTGCGCAGCATGGATGGACTGGCAAAGGCAATGGAGGCGGTTCGTGACGAGGAAGAAGCCGCCGGCATCGAGTACCGCCTGCTGATGATGCATACCGGCCTGGACGGTATCGTACCGCGCATCCAGGGGCTGCCAACCATGGCACAATTCGAGCCGCTGCGCCACCAGGTCGATTACCTGGCCCTGGGTCACGTACATAAACCGTATGAATTCTACGATTGGATGTATAATCCTGGCTCGACCGAGACCTGCGGCGCAGAAGAATCGGCATGGGAGGACCGCGGCTACTATTATGTCGAAATCGATACTGAGCATCCAGAAAGCATCATCGACCCGCACAAGCAGGCACGCTATCATCGTGCCACACACCTTGTAAGCAAACGCCGCCCATTCATACGCCACGACTTGCGCGTCGATGGCCTGCAAGAGCCAGGCGAACTCTATACGCGCCTTGATGAGTATTGCCGCCGACATGGGCCTGACCACGATGAGGATGCCGTGCGCCCGCTGGTGCAGATAAACCTGGTAGGAACGCTGGCCTTTGACGCCGGTTCGCTTGACACAAACTATATGGAGGAAATAGTACGCAACCATTTCGCTCCTCTCCACGTGCGCATTGACAACAATACCAACGACCAGGACTATGTTCCTGATGACGGCGATATCGATGGGCGCGACCGCTCGACCTGGCACGAACTGGAGCGCCGCATCTTCGAGGAACTGATCGGTCGTGATAGTCGCTATCTACCTGCACGCGAGCAATGGAGCAGGGTCCTTGCTGAACTGAAACAGATGGCGCTGCAAAAGGACGATCCCACCCGGATCGCGCTCCACTTGCGGGAGAAGCGCGCAGAACTTCTAGTTTCAATCTCCAACGGGGTGTCGGGCAAAGGCCCGGTTCCTGCCGCTTCTCCGCGGGGAGTGTATAGTGACCAAACCTGAATATGTCTGGTGCAAATGCATAGGCATCTAGGGGCCGATTCATCGCGCCCATCGGCGATTGATCGGCCCCGCATCAATTCCTACGATGTTTCATCAAACTGCATTTCCTGGCCCCTACATCCCCTATGGACGGAGAACCAGGTAGTACTTTTTTCTTGACAAACAACTATACCAAAAGGTATACTTGTGTAGTAAGTTGAGTTAGTCAATCAACTTACTACACTTCGGGTTATTGGAGATAAGTACCTGTGACACGTTGAACCGGCTCAGTCTATAGCAGTTTCTTGACGCGAGACTGCACGGAGTCGTTTGCCATCGTCATCTCCTCTGAGCCTTTCACATGCACAAAAGCCTTGCCGGCCTTATCTCCATAGACCCGTTTTTTCTAAGAAACTCAGGTAAAGGTACTGATTAGCCTGGTCTAACCGGGCAAAAGAACAAAGTGCCGCTCCAGGCTTGCCTCAAAATCGATCTAGATTACCTTTCGACCAGTTTTTCTGCGACTTGAAATTTTGTTCCAAAAACCCCTTGACATAGAATATTTGTTCTGCTACTATTACGCATGTGGAACAGAGTTTCTTAAAAAGGAGGTATTCCTATGGGGGCAACACAGGCTAAAAAACAGCTCGCACCGGTAGATTTTGACGAAGAAGAAGATGACTCTATCTATCAAACACGGCCTCCTAGCAGCGCCCGCAGGTACATACAACCTGTAGAGCATGACACGCTAGAAGATACAGATATTCAAAAGGCTCCGTTCATCCAGAAGCGGCGCTCCAGCGCGAACGCGACCACCAGCACGGGCATGATTTCGCAGGCGATTGGCCCCAAGACAACTGCCCCCCGGACCTCCGTTCCTCCTCCAAGGGCAAGCTGGAGGTATCGAAGCGTAATTCGTCGTTTCCCCCTGGTAGCTCTTATCATCGGAATGCTGCTTATGGCCCTGCTGGCGTATCTCTTAAGCTCGTTCGGTACATGGTGGCAAATTCATCAGGATGATGTAACCTATGGTCGGCCTCGCACTTTCCAGGTTGACGCGGCCGTAGGGCACAACGATGGTTCCGCGAACCCATCGCACTTTATCTTTCTTAACCTGAACCGCCATGTTGAAATCATCGAATTTCCCGGCGGGGACGCCACGCACGCGCATATCTATATCGGCCCCACCTTGTTTGGCGATGGGCAGGATTTAACCCCCATTACGGGTGAATTCCGCGATGTGAATGGCGATGGCAAGCCGGACATGATTGTGCATATCCAGGACCAGGTTCTGGTGTATATCAATACGGGTACCGAATTCCGCCCGGCGCAACCCTCTGACCATGTACATTTGTGACGTCATGTTCTGTTTCAGTCGGTCGCGCCTTTATTCTCGCGCCGGCTCAGGCTAAAGTACGAAAAGGATATAACGAAGACAAACATGCCGATCACTATGTACGCGGTCTGAAAATCCACCCCTGCCGCAAGCGCGAAGCTACCCAGGATAATGAAAGCGCCAATGAGGAAGAATAGAACACCGAGAGCCGCATACAAGTTGTTGCTGCGATAGACCATGGCGATTACTCCTTCCTACATATTCTTCTATCTAAAAGAAGTATACAACAAGAAAAAGCCTGAAGGAACTCACCCTTCAGGCTTCCACCCTACCACCTGGCCACCACAAATACCGCTACATCTGACAACAATTCCTCTAGGCTTTTCCCCCTACCACTTTACCACTACTCCCAGGATGCCTAAAAATCCCCTCCCTAAACTATCTTCCCCTGGCATACTATCCTGAGCTTCTCCCCGCCTTTTGTCTGTTGTCACTTGAAAATCCCCATTCGCTTGTTACAGGACATACTATACCATGTCAACCTGACGAACCTATGAAAAGGGATAAGTGAAGTATGACAAATTTTTCATATTTCGATCAACTGATCAATTTAAAAACATTACAGTTTATTCATTTTTTGCCAATCCTGGGAAAATCGCTCGATGGCCTCTTCGGTCAGGGGATCTGTGATCATGTTTAGCAGCACTTGAGGTGCGATGGTTAAATCATCCGCCCCGGCAAGTAGAGCGCGAGCGGCATCATCTCCCGATTTGATGCTGGCAACCAGAATGCGCGTGGGAAGACCGGCGTTGTGCAGCACACCGGCTATTTCAGAGATGCGCTCGCTTGCGTCAATGCCCGAACGTTCCATACGCCCATAATATGGTATAACGTAATCGGCTCCGGCCATGGCCGCGCTATACGCCTGCGCAACCGATGTGACGGCCGTAAACGCTATACGATGCTGCTGGCGCTTCAAACGCTGCGCCACGCGCATACCAGTAAAAGTCATCGGAATCTTGGGAATGACACGACCTGGGTTAGCCTGGATATATGTCAGGGCCTCCTGATACATATCCTCGTCTGTAGTCGCGCCCGGCTGTATAAAGATCGCGCCATCCATTAGATGCAGCAATTCGTTGAGGACGCGCTGGGGACTTAATTCCTGGCCGCGCTCGCGCGCCTGCAACAAAATAGTCGGGTTGGTGGTTACGCCCGCCAGGGGTACCGCCTGAACCACGTTCGTGATATCCTGGAGAAACGCGCTATCGACGTAAAGAGCCATGCCTGTACTCCATTCCAGCCTATGATGTTCTATCGTTGTATAACCATTATACGAGAATGTTTCAGGGCTTGACACGCTTTACCTCTTGATGAAGCGGGATATATGAGGCATACTGAGTGCATATCAAAGAACTTCTGTACCTGTATGTAGAGGCAAACAATTAGTATGGCGGCATTTCATTCCTGTTTATTATGTGAAACTGTCCAGCTGGCTATTGACGATCACGTACTGATTCTGAACTCGGCGGAAGATGAATTCGTAACAATGGCGGCCCAGCAAATTCCGAGAGGCAGACTTATACTTGCCGAAGATAATCTAGCTGCCCTGTCGCGCTTTGAACAGTCCCGAGAGCGTAATGCGCCTGGCGCATACGAACACATCCCCTTTCACGAATACACCGTGCATGCAGCACCGGCAACCATCGATATAGCAGTGATGAACATCCTTTACCAGCCGGGCAATGCCTGGATACACTATGGCTTGCAGCTAGCCAGGTACGCGCTGAAGCCGGGGGGACATCTGTATGTCACAGGGGCTAAGGACCGCGGCATCCTTTCAGTGACAAAACGCATGCAGGAATCCTTTGGCAATGTTGAGACGGTGATGATCAGCAAGGGGCGGCGCGTGGTCTGCTCGCGCAAAGATGAAACTCTGGTCCGTGGCGAGGTCCAGGTGGTGAAGCCAATGCTTACTCCTTTCGCGGACGGCGATTTAGATGAGGGGACACGTCTATTGTTAGAGGCCTTAGAGGTGCATGCGACCGATGTGGCCCTGGATATCGGCTGCGGGGCCGGGTACATCGGCATGCATATCGCGCATTTAGCCAGGAAGGGGCAGGTGACGATGGTCGACACAAGCCTGGCCGCGGTAGATGTGGCGAGACACAGGGTGGAGCAGAGCGGTCTGACCAACGTGCAGGTTCTACCCAGCGACGGCATCCAGGCAGTTCGCTCGCAACGCTTCGACCTGGTTGCGACGAACCCGCCATTCCACCTGGGCGGCGTCCAGACCACCGAAACGGCGCAACGCTTCATTCGCGAAGCCGCGCAGGTGCTGCGCCCTCGCGGGCGTTTCTACCTCGTCGCGAACCGCTTTCTGAAATACGAGCCTGTGATGCGGGCCAATTTCAAGATGGTTGAGGAAGTTGGTGGAGATACGAAATATAAAGTGCTACGCGGACTGATTTGAAAGCCAATGCTTGAATTTCATTTCATTGTGATAGAATTAGCTAAGATGACACCGGATGATTTCAGGCAGCTAGGATTGCCAGGCATCCAGCCATTTATGATCCTGACAATGGGCGGCGCGACTCGTGAAGTGGCAGATGAGATTTTCAATAATCTTAAGGAGGCAGGTAGGGAAGAAACATTGCCTGCCGCGTTTACATTAGTATCGTTAGCGTTCGGCAAGGGAAATATAGCAGACCAGCAATGGCTGAGAGAGAGGTTTAGAATGCATAACGTATTACGTGAAACACCTATCTATCAAGAAATGACAAAGGAAGCTCGCGAGGAGGGCTTGCAACAAGGCTTGCAACAAGGCCTACAGCAGGGTTTACAACAGGGCCAGCTGCAGGGCATTCGCGAGACACTGCTGGACATAGTTCAGGAACGCTTTCCAAAATTGCTTCGTCTGGCCCGCAAGCAGGCCGAAGCCATTGATAAACCTATACTCTTGCGACACCTGATCGTAAAACTTACTGCGGCACAAACAGCAGAGGAGGCAAAACTCTACCTTCTTGAGGCGGGCGAGGACGAAGACGCAGAATAAATCACGCCCTCGCGCCACCCTTGCCTGGCTCCTGCTCATCCTGGCCAACATTCTCTGGGCGTGCAGCTATGTTGCTGCTAAATATGCCCTGCGCGATGCCTCGGTTCTGGTCATGAACGCGCTCAGGATGATAATCGCCGCTATTGTCCTGCTGCCGTTCCTCATCGCCATGCGCAAAGATTTGCGGCTAACCCGCAGAGATTTGCCGCAACTGGCGCTACTTGCTTTCATCGGATTGGTCATCAATAAAACTTTTGAGTATGGCGGATTATCATTATCCACAGCTTCAGATGTCGCGCTGCTCATTACCAGCGAATCGTTGTATACGGCGATCTTCTCGTGGCTATTGCTACGCGAGCGCTTCAAGCCGCTCGCGGTTATCGCGCTGCTACTTGGCTTTGCCGGCGTCTACCTGATCGTCGAGCGCAGCCCGTTACCGAACATTCCCTCGGGTGGGGGTATTTTGCGCATGGTGGGTGACTTGATGGTTGTGCTGGCATTGATCTTCGAGGCATTTTATACTGTACGTGGGAAGGCGCTGCTGGTGAAGCACTCACCCTTATTGATCACCGCCGCGACCATCGTGGGCAGCACTATTTTCTGGATTCCGATTGCCGGCAGCGATATCCTGCTCAACGGCTGGCACCCGTTAGGCCTCGCGGCCTGGCTGGGAATAGGCTGGCTGGCGCTGATGTCCACGGTGATTGCCTATTTAGCCTGGTTTAAGGGGCTGGCAACCGTCGATGGCTCCGCCGCCGCGTCGACGCTGTTTATCCAGCCGCTGCTCGGTACCGTCCTGGCAATTCTTCTGCTGCACGATCAGCTGCTTCCCACAACAATCGCGGGTGGAATATTGATCATCGCCAGCGTCTATTTGATTTCGAGATAGTGCAACTGGGGATATTAGAATGACGACGATACTTTATTTGAACGGTACGATCTATACGATGGATGCGGCGCAGCCGGGGGCGCAGGCCATGGCTATCGATAGCGCCAGCGGGCGCATCCTGGCCGTTGGCGACAACGACGAAATACGCCGCATGGCGGTCAGAGACAGCGAAATGATAGACCTGCGCGGCAAAATAGTCCTGCCCGGCTTTACCGACGCCCACATTCACCTCATCGAGGCAGCCTATCGCAGGCACTACATCGACGCCAGTGGAACGAGCAGCGAGGCAGAGGTGGCAAGACTGGTGCAACAGCGCGCAGAGCAAACTCCACCCGGCCAGTGGATACAGGGCGGGCGCTGGGATAAAAATCTCTGGCCCGGCCAGCAGTTTCCCAGCCGCGCCTCGCTCGATGCCGTCGCGCCTGCCCATCCCATCGCCCTATGGAGCAAAGATGGGCATCTGCTATGGGTCAACTCCCTGGCCTTGCAGCGAGCCGGCATCACCAGGGCAACACCCGATCCGGCCAATGGAGCAATCCTGCGCGATAGCAATGGCGAACCCACCGGCGTTCTAGAGGAAGAAGAGGCAACCTCGCTCGTCTACCGCGTTATCGACAAACGCGATCCCATTCTGACTCGACACCTGACGCAAAATATCATCAAAGACTTGCAGCGTTCCGGCATAACCAGCATTCACGATATCGAGGCTAGAGAATCCTTCACCCTGTTCCAGCAACTGCGCGACGAGGGACAACTGGGCGTGCGCGTGGACATGTTCTTGCCCCGTCACATGCTGCCGGAGCTGCGCGAAATAGGATTACGGGCAGGCTTTGGCGATGATTTGCTGCGCTTTGCCGGTATCAAAATCTTTGCCGATGGCACGCTTGGCTCGCAGACCGCGGCCATGCTCGAAGGCTTCGAGGGCAATCCCAACAACAAAGGTATCCTGACATTGCCGGAAGCAGAGATGAAAGAGACGGTCAGCGCCGCCGCCGAAATGGGCATTAGCATTGCCATTCACGCCATCGGTGATCGCGCGGCCCATGTGGCGCTGAATTCCATCGAATACGCGCAACGATTGTTGGCCGATCAATCGGCGCTGGGCGCGATCAATCGGCCCCTACAGGGACCGGGGATTGGTTCGTCGTCCGGGGGTAGGACGAGGCGCTTGCGCTACCGGTTGGAACACGTGCAATTAATTACGTCCGAGGACCTTGAGCGTATGAAGCGGCTCGGCGTAGTGGCCTCAGTGCAGCCATTCCATGCCGTCGCGGACCGCGATATCGCCGAACGCTACTGGGGCAGGCGCTCTCGCCACGCCTACGCCTACCACACCATGCAGCAGATGGGCATCCCGCTCGCGCTCGGCTCCGACGCACCTGTCGAGACATTTGATCCAATTCGCATCCTCTATGCCGCCACCATGCGCAACGACACCGCTACGCCACAGCGTCCGCCCTGGCTGCCCGATCAGGCCTTGCCGGTGGCACAGGCGCTCTGGGATTACACGATGGGCGCGGCCTATGCTGCCGGGCAGGAGGATCACAAGGGGTCGCTAACCCCTGGCAAACTGGGCGATGCAGTCGTTTTGCACGAGGATATTTTGAGCGTGCCACAGCAGAAAATGGCCGAGAATGGAGTGCAGGCGACGATTCTGGGGGGCAGGATCGTGTATGGGGAGATCTAACATGAGGGGCGTCCTCACCCCAGGGCGCGATGATGCAGTTTGACGAAATACACTGGTAATAGGCATGGGGCCGATCAATCGGCGATGTGTACGGTGAACCGGCCCCTACCCCTTATTTTATGCCCCTCTGTATACTGGACTCACAAGGAACTTGACGACTGCCAGTCAGGAACCGGAGCAACTACAAGGGTTTACCCTGTAGGGACGGGCGTTCTTTCCTTAAAACCTGCACAGGTGACGAGGACAGGCACAAAGCACTGTCCCTACATTTTTTTGCCAGGAGTCCAGAAATCCATGCTAGTAGAATCAGGACAGGCACAAGGTGCTGTCCCTACAATCCCTGAGCCGGAACGCCTGCCAGAATGCGAAAGAAATCTCGATTTGTATCTCGAGCAAATCTGGTATCACTATTTCTTTGATGTACCGCGAGCGAATATTGTGAAGATCGCCTATTGCCATCCCTGGAAACGGCGGCTCGGCCTGATCCGGCTTTCCCTCGATAACACGATATCATTTATTGGCATCAATGCTTTGCTGCGCAACCGGCAGGTACCAGAATATGTGCTGATTACAACCATCGCGCACGAACTGACGCATTATGCGCACGGGTTTGGCTCGCCTTTGCCGCGTATCCATAAGCACCCGCATGCCAATAACATTGTGAATCGCGAACTTGAAAAGCGCGGCTTAGGAGAATTGGCCCATCAATGTGATGAATGGATTGACAAATACTGGTTCGCGTTCTATGATATTGAACGTGGGTCTGGCCGGAAGGAATCCCCCGGGTTGATGACGGGTGGGGCATAAGGGCCTCAGAGGAGCGATGCGAGGCGCGTTTCAATCTCTCGCGCCTGGGTGCGACGCTTCTAACTACCACGCGCTGCTGGTAACCCACGTACACGATCATTCGTATTATTTCCAGATGGCCGGAATACAGGAAAAGCTCTTGACATCTGCCTTTACGTATGATATATTCCTGCTAGCTCCTGAGGTATGTATCGCGCCATTCCAAAGTTCCGCAGGTCTTTCTGTAATGTAGTGTTGTTGTAAACAGCCGCGTATTTTCCATTAAATTCCAGGTTCATCAAAGAAAGGAGAAAGGGCGTGTCACTTTCCATACTTCCCACGGTTGTGGATTCGCCCCGCCCTAGAACAACGTGAATATTGCCGAACTAGAAACCAAAACCATAACGGAGCTGCGCGACATCGCTCGCGACCTCGAACTCTCCGGTTACACCACCCTCAAAAAACAAGACCTCGTCTTCCGACTTCTCCAGGCCCATACCGAACAACAAGGCAACATTTTCAGCGCGGGGGTTCTGGAAATCGTTGAAGATGGATTTGGCTTCCTGCGACAGGAACGCTTCCTACCCGGCAACATGGATGTCTACGTCTCACAATCACAAATTCGCCGCTTCGGCCTGCGCACAGGTGACATGGTCTCCGGCCAGGTTCGACCGCCCAAGGACAACGAAAAATACTACGGTCTCTTGCGCGTCGAGGCTATCAATGGAGTCGATCCCGAAATTGCCAAGCGCCGCCCGCATTTTGATGTCTTAACGCCGATCTTTCCACGCGAAATGTTCAATCTCGAGACGGGTCCCTCGAACATCTCCGGGCGTATCATCAATCTCGTCGCTCCTATCGGGCGCGGACAACGCGGTTTGATCGTTTCTCCCCCCAAAGCCGGCAAGACGATGCTCCTCAAATCCATCGCCAACTCCATTACCGAAAACTACAACGATGTCCATCTCATGATCGCGCTCATCGGCGAGCGTCCAGAAGAAGTCACCGACATGAAACGCTCGGTCAAGGCCGAGGTCATCAGTTCCACATTCGACGAGCCAACCGAGGCGCATACACGTGTTGCCGAGATGGTGCTGGAGCGCGCCAAACGCCTGGTCGAAGGCGGGCGCGACGTAGTCGTACTCCTCGATAGCATTACGCGCCTGAGCCGCGCCTATAACCTGGCCGTGCAGCCCAGCGGTCGCACGCTCTCCGGCGGTCTTGATCCAAGCGCGCTCTTCCCACCCAAGCGCTTTTTTGGCGCCGCGCGTAAGATCGAAGAGGGCGGCAGCCTGACGATCATCGCGACCGCGCTAGTGGATACGGGCAGCCGCATGGATGATGTGATCTACGAAGAATTTAAAGGCACCGGCAACATGGAACTGCTGCTCAACCGCAAGCTGGCCGAGCGCCGTGTCTTCCCCGCCATCGACATCTCGCTTTCCAGCACGCGCCGCGAAGAATTGCTGCTCGACGACAAAACGCTGCGCGCAGTGGTCGTCATGCGCCGCATGTTCTCAACGCTGGCCGATCAACGCGGTATGGAGGCAATGGAGGCGCTGCTACAACATATGTCGAAGACAAGCAACAACATGGAGTTCCTGGCCACACTCAACAAGAGCATCCTGTAAGCGTGAAGCATATCCACATCTTGCGCGCGGGCTTTCTTCGTGCAGGAGAGGCACACGGTGTTACCATCGTTATCGATGTGATTCGCGCTTTCACAGTAGCCGCCTATGCGTTCGCGGGTGGAGCGAGCCGCATCTGGCTTGTGCGCACCACGGACGAGGCATTTGCATTGCGTGGGAGAGAGCCGGAAGCTCTGCTGGCAGGGGAGATCGGCGGGCGATTGATTCCGGGCTTTGATTTCAATAATTCACCCGCGCTGATGGCAAAGGCTCCGGTCGCGGGTCGCCTGCTCATCCAGCGTACCGGAGCGGGAACGCAGGGGGCGGTCAACGCTGCCCATTCACGCTACCTGCTGATCTGTTCGCTGGTCAACGCCACGGCCACCGCTCACTACGCTTCCATGCTGGCGGCTGAGACGGGCGAACCTATCACCCTGCTGCCCACAGGGAGACCGGACGAGACATTTCCTGAAACTGAGGATGATTTCTGCGCCGATTACCTGGAAGCGCTGATTACTGGTCGCGAGGATGCCCCACAACTGCTGGCGGACAGAATCGCGCGTTTGCGCCAGGGGCGTTTTCCGCAGTGGGAACAGGGAAATGAGCAAGATTTCCCTTTTGAAGATATCGAAAAGGTGCTGAACGCGGATCGCTTCCATTTTGCTATGGCCGGAACCCGGCAGGAATGGCATGGGATTACATATGTTGAGGCGAAACGAGTAGACCTGGTGATTCCTCATAAGCCTGCCAGAGATTCTTCGCTGCGCTCAGAATGACAGGCCTGCGCGCAGGCCTGTCATTCTGAGCGCAGCGAAGAATCTCTGGCACCAGTTCAGCGACACGCCACACGATACGGTCCCAGATTGAGGTGTTTCTTCATCGAATTGAAGTTCATGGCATTCGCTTCTGGGCAAAACTGCGACGGATTCAACTTGTATTCGACTTCCATTACTGCTTTGTTGGCCTTGATGAACGGCAAGAGCTTGTCGCATTCTTTGTACTGGAAGCACTGCTCATCGAGCGACCAGTCAAAGTAGGGCAGCAGGTCGTTGACCTGATCCACATCATTTTTCAGCGCGACCGATAGGCCCAGCGAGTGCGCGGAATTGGCAAGCCAGACGTTATAATTGAGCTGATCCTGGTAGGTCAGAGGAAAGCCGGTCTTGTTGCTGTAGCCATCGACATTATCAAACTCGACGCCATCGAAGCCCTTGGACTGGCAAAGCTGCATGCGGGCTTGCATGATTGGCTCCAGAATAGAAAGCTGGCGAATATCCAGCCAGCGCTCGCCCGGCCAGCCGTTATGCCTGCCCAGCACCGATTTGGGAAACTCTTTCGCATCGGGCCGCCACTTCTCCCAGGTGCCAGCATCAATATAGCAGATCACGATGCGCCCGGCAGCATGCAGCGACTGCACGACGCTGGCCGGATTATCAAACATATCGATATCGTACATGACGACATTGAACGACTGATCGACCTTGCCCGATAGTTGCCACTGCCAGCTCGTATTCAAAGCCGGTTGCCAGCATCCAGGGCATGGAACGGGCGGCGGCAGCGATGTCTTCACTGTAGAGCTAGCAGGAGCGGCATTTACAGGAAGACTATAGGAAAAGAAAAGCACTACAACGAGTACAAGTGCGGGCAGAAAACCTGCTGATCGGGTCATCTTTGAACGCATAGCTGGCATGTGGCTTGCCTCCTTCGCTGATCTCTATTGCGATCAAAAGTAGCTTATCCATTTTTCAATCGCAGTATAACAGATGAGCAGCGAAATTTGCTATGGCTTTATTCCCAACTCGCTCACAAGAAGACACACCACTGCTTAACACAAGAAATGAAGGCCCCGATGCCGCTGAATCGTCCGGTGGAAACGGCTATCAGCGGCATCGTATCTATACTGAACTACGAGTGCGACAGGCGCCGTATTCAGGTACGCACTCAGGAAGGAGAACCCTTCGAATTTGTCTGATCGAGGCCCTTACGAATCTCATGGGCCAGCGTGACGGCATCGCCAATCTTCGCGTTGTGTGAGAAATAGAGCTGTGGGTGCTCGTCAGTCTCCTGATTGTAGAGGCAGCCGATCTCCCATCCCTGCTTGCGCATGACTCCCACCACGTTCTGAACCTCGGAGGCGATCATGGAAAAGTCGGGGGCCGCAACCGCCTGCTGGCCTTTGCCGAGCGGTAAAAAAGAGATCGTCGTGGCTATATTCAGGAAAGGATTGATCTGGACGCCACCCAGAACAATCGTATCCCGGCGCGGAACCATGATAGTGACCACCCCTGACGCGCCTATAGTAGGCGAACCGCCAAGGATTTGGCCCAATTCATCAGCAGGCAATGGCGTTTTGGGGTGGGAGGGAGCAGTCTGAGGCAAAGGAGTGCCGGTGACTTTCACCGCCACAATCGCTGCCTTCGCGAGTTGGAGCGGGTCGCCAATTCCGCGAAAATGAATGAAGTATACCTGGGGAGTAAGGTCGTAGAAGTGCTGGTGAAGGGCCTGGAAGACAAGACCTCCCGCGAGGAGCTTGTCGATGAACGGGTCGATCTCCGAAGGAAGCAAGCCACCAAAGTCGCCATTCAGGATGGCCTTTCCCTGGCCCAGCGACTGAAAGAAGAAATTGCCGTTGTTCTCCCAGGCCGGTTTGTACGGGACATGCCCCACTACAGCACAGATTCTTCGCTTCTCTCAGAATGACATGCTGGGCGACGCACCCGCGCAATGACGGAAGCCATTGTACCGCGGATTCTTCGCTGCGCTCAGCATGACAGGCCCCGGAGACACCTGGCTGTCTCCGGGGCCTGTCATGCTGAGCGCAGCGAAGAATCTCTCGCACACTCATGGGTAATCACCAGGGACACTTTCCTTGACAAGCACCCATCCTTCAGTTACACTTCCCTTATACGAAAAATATCGAACGAACACGTTGTTCGCACGAAAAATATCGAACACATGCTTGAGGTAAACAGATGGCCGTTCGTGACATTCCGGGAAAATGGACTCCCAGCATAGAAATAGACTTTGGCCTGGCCTATGAATTCCTGATCAGCATGATGATCTGGAACGATGATCGCGAACAGTATCCCTATGAGATAGGAAACGAGTGGTTTGAGACTGCGCGGGCTAAAGTTTCTCCGCAGTTAGTGAGCGCCATTGAGCGTTTAGGTTGCTGTAGCGACCGGGGCTGGATCAACCTGCTGGGCCTGGCATATGAGTGCGCACCGCCAAAGGATGTTCCCACATTCATTGAGCATGTGAGAGCCACCGATGCCCTGGAACTGCGCCTGCACATGATCGGCTATTACCAGCGGCGCTCGCGTCGAACCACACCGCTGGATGTCATCCTGCAAGCAGCTGAGGGCGATACTGAGGCACAGCGGCAATTTCTTCAGACCTCGTTTCGTGAAGATACGAACTGGCAGGAAACGCTGCGTTATATCTTTTCTATCGAGCCGGAAACGATGAAAAACGCGTTTCTCGATATCTTCGCGCAATGGTACGAACGGGTCTTTTGCGAGATGGAAACACAGGTGCTGCCAATCCTTCAACGCGATGCAGAGGCAAAGCAGGCTTTGCAGGCCACGGTGCCCTTGGAGCGCCTGGTAGAAACCGCTACCAACGGGCTGGAATTCGTGCCTGAGCCGTGGCTGCGGCGCGTGCTGCTCGTTCCCAGCTATATCGAACGCCCCTGGAATATGTTTTCGGAATACCAGGATATGAAAATCTTTTGCTACCCGGTTGCCGATGAGAGCATGACAAAGGACAGCGCCATCCCTCCGGCCCGGCTGGTCAGAATATACAAGGCGCTGGCCGACGAGCGGCGGCTGCGCATCCTCAAAATGTTGATGACGCGCAGCTATTCGTTGCAGGAAATGGCCGATGAGTTCGGTGTTGCCAAAACCACCATGCATCATCACCTTGCGACATTGCGCACGGCAGGGCTGGTGCTGGCACGCCCCAACGAATCGCAGTACAGCCTGCGTCACAACATGTTATCCGAAGTCGGTGACCTGCTAGATGCTTACCTGAAAGGCCGGTAATGAGATAATTCTTACCTATTGCTAGAAAGGGACCGGTGAGCGATGTCTCCATTATTACTACAGGATTTGGCGAGGCAGCAACGCGAAAGCCTGGAACGTGATGTCATACATCATGCTCCTCTCGCTCTCACATACGGGTCTGGATATTGGAACGACCCCAGGGAAGATAAAGGATTCTTATTTCCTCTTTTCGCCAGGTCAGGCGCTTTGCATGGACATCCTGGCTTCAGAACGCAAATAAGATCTGCCGCGTTTGGTCGCCGCCTGACCCTATCGCTCTTCCTGCTATGCATCTTGATGCCGCTCTTCGGCATGGCTATTGGGATAAGCCTGCCCATACTCATCTTAGGAAGCCTGCTTTGCCTGCTGGTTATTCTCCTCAGTATAGTGTCAGGGCGGATCTAAATGGATATGTTCAAAGCGCTGCGCAATCGCACGCTGCTGGCCGTTTCGCTGACAGTGTTCGCGGCCTATACCGGCAGCGGCATGGTAGGAACCGTGCGCGTTCTTTATACTGAGTCACGTGGAGCATCGCTCGCCCTCATCAGCCTGATGGGGTCGGTCTACCTGATCTCGACCTTTGCGTTTCAGTACCCTATCGGCTGGCTGGGTGATCGCTGGGAACGCAAGCAGATTCTTATATTGAGCCTGCTGGCGCAAGCTATGCTAACCGGCCTCTACCTGTATGTGACGGACCCGGTGATGTTCATCGTACTGCGATTTTTCGAGGGCATCGCAGCTGCTGGTATGCTACCATGCGCCCGCGCGATGATTACTGAGACGGTATCAGTAGAGCAGCAAGGCGAGGCATTTGGACTATTTGGGGCTTTCTTCAACATCGGCTTTCTACTGGGTCCCGGCATCGGGGGCATCCTGGCCGTGACGGGCTACACGAGCACCTTTGTCGTCGCCATTATTTTTCGTCTCATCGCCATCGTGCTGCTGCTGACTTTAATTCATACGCAGCGGCAACAGAAGAAAATCGTTGAGAGGATAACGACGACCACCTCATACAAGATGTTATTCACGCCTGCTCTCATAGGCGCGTACCTGATTGCTTTCGGCAACTTCCTCTACATGGGTTTCGAGATCACGCTTTTTCCATTGTGGATGCACGATCACCTGGGAGCATCCGTCGCCGTCATCGGCTTCGCGTTTATGGCGTGGTCTGTGCCCAACGCGCTGCTGGCGCCGCTTGGTGGTCGCGTTGCCGACCGCTGGCCTCGTTCGTGGTTGATCCTCATTTTCGGGCTTGCGCAGATACCGATCTATCTCGCCTATGCCTCAGCCAGTATCGCGCTGACCGTTGTAGTGCTATATGGCGTGCATGGCGCGGTGTATGCTTTCATACAGCCCTCCCTCGACTCGCATGTTGCAGCGTCGTCGGGGAGCAACTTTCGCACCAGGGTGCAGGGTATGTACGCCACATCTAGCTCAATAGGCGCTTTTATTGGCGCAGCCGCGTCCGCTCCTCTCTACGCCTTCAACTTCCGCCTGCCCCTGTTTATCTTCGGAATATTGTGCGTCTTCTATGTTGTTATTGGCGTCAGGCTGATACGCACATCCGAGCGTAAGCAGATTATTCTTGCGCAGCCTGAGGAACAAGTTATTCAGAACGTTGTTTCCTCAGAACTGCCTATGTATTCTCCAGTTGAACTGGAATGAACTGGTAAAGAATAATTTGCGGTGTCATCTTGTTTCATCATACAGTTACCAGGACAGGCATACAACAAGAAAGTTGAGGTTATAGATGTCCCAGTTAGATACGATCACGCTGGCCGGGGGATGCTTCTGGTGTACCGAAGCAGTCTTTGAGCGGCTCAAGGGGGTCACATCCGTGATTCCTGGATATGCGGCATCGCAGGTGAAAAACCCATCGTATGAGGAAGTATGTTCGGGGAGAACAGGGGCAGCGGAAGCCATTCAAGTGACGTATGATCCATCCATCATTTCTCTTGAAACGCTGCTGGAAATCTTCTGGCACCTCCACGATCCCACAACACTGAACCGGCAGGGCAACGATATCGGTACGCAATATCGCTCGGCCATCTTCTACGCGAACGAGGAGCAAAAACAGGTTGCGCTGGCATCGAAGGAAGCGTTAGAAAAATCGGGCGCGTATAAAAGGCCGGTTGTGACGGAGATCAGCCCATTCACCAACTTCTACCCTGCTGAAGACTACCACCGCGAGTATTACGACCGGAACGGCTACCAGCCCTATTGCCAGTACGTAATCGACCCCAAGGTACGCAAGCTAATGAAGGAGTACCGCAAAGAGGTCAAAGAGGAGTATATCAGCTAGGATAATTGCATGAACAAGGCCAGGACATGCCCGAGGGCATGTCCTGGCCTTGTTCATGCAATTATCCTAACCGGATTACGCTTTAGAGCAGCCGCTGCACATCGATTTCCTTTGGGAAGCACATACTTTCTAGATCACCTGACCAGAAAAGCTGCTTCATCACCTCGGCAGCCGCGTACAGGAGATGCTGGAGCGCCGCCTCGCGCCCCTGTTCGTAGGCGGAACTGCCATGATAGGCGCCAATGCCGGAAAACCAGCTATGGAATGGCGTCTGCGCGCTGAATCGTACCAGATAAATCTCCACTTTCAGCAGGCCATTTTCAATCGGCACCATAATACGCAATTGCGGCACGTGGTCAATGATGTCCAGGCGATAGAACACGCCGTAATGATCGCGTGAAGATTGAAAAATCGAGACTTCTGGAACGGAGTGTTCGTCCGGGTGTTCTGGGTGCTCGCGCTCTGCGTAATCCATCTCAACTCCTAAATCCGCCAATATTTTTTCAAGTTGTTCATGAATGTTCATCTCTCTATCCTCTCGATACTGAGGGAATTCCCCTGGGGACAGCGCCTTTGCCTGTCCTGGAACCCCCGACGAGGGCAGGCACCAGACGCTGTCCCTACGGAAGATTAACCAGGATTACCCGATTACGTGGCTATTCCAACTTGACAATAAGAAAGCGGAAATGGAGAGGAGAGATTTCATCCCCCGGCACGTTTGACCTTATATCCCAGAGCGGTCATTTTCGCGATCACTTTATCACAATGATCGCCCTGGATTTCGATATTTCCATCTTTAACCGTTCCACCGGAGCCGCAGAGTTTTTTCAGTTGTTGTGCCAGGGCTGCCAGAGCTTCGCCGCTGGCAGGTACACCTGTAATGACCGTCACAGTTTTGCCACCGCGTCCTTTGCGATCCCGCATTACGCGCACAATGCCATCGCTTTTCTTTAAAGAGGCCACTGGCGTCGTTTGATCACACCGGCAGCGTTTATATGGCAATCCACAGGTGGGACAGGTATCAACTCTTCCTCCATCGGTGGAGTAGACAAGGCGATCCGGCATATATTTTTCCCTTCCAGGATTGAGGTTGCGTCCATAGATAGCAGCAATTGTATCACACGGGGCCGATGATGAATGCTTACAACCGCACCGGGACATGCTGTAGAGACAGCGGCTGGTGCCTGTCCTGGTACCGCCAACGAGGACAGGCACCAGCCGCTGTCTCTACAGCAATACGTTAAATAATTTGTATGACACCATTCCTTGCAAGAGAACGTGTTAACTCTGTAAGGTATGGTACGTCCTATTATCAGGGGTCCAAGAGTATGCTACAACCGCAGGTGACAATACTGAATCGCTATCAACTGCAATATCTCCTGCGCCGTGGGGGAATGTCCGAAGTCTACCTGGCTTTTGATCTCGAAATGCAGCGCGAGGTGGCTATCAAATTAGTTCCAGGAGACGATTCCGATTGCTTTAAGCGCCTGAAGCGCGAGGTGCGAGTGCTGAGCGCCCTGGCGCATCCACATATTTTACCTACCTGGAATCACGGTGAATGCGACGGATGGTATTACCTGGTGATGCCATATATGAGCCAGGGAACATTACGCGAGCGCTTAGCGGGCAGGCTCCTGACGCCTGAAGAAGCCGGTCAGATGCTCGAGCAGGTAGCAGGTGCCTTGCAGTTCGCGCACGAGCATGGCATTGTGCATCGCGACATTAAACCCTCGAACATCCTGCTTGACGGTGAGTATGGAGAGTCGTTCTACCTGGCCGATTTTGGCCTGGCAAAGGCAATTGAAGAGGGTAGCGATATCACACAAACCGGCTGCCTGGTGGGAACCCCCGAATATATGGCGCCCGAGTTGACGGAGAAACCCGAAAGCGCCAGCAGCGATATCTATGCCCTTGGCATCGTACTCTACCAGGCACTTACGGGACAGCTGCCTTTCCGGGGCAGTACGCCGCTTTCTATTTGCTGGAAACACCTGCACCTGCCACCTGCACCACCTTCGCAGCTCAACCCTGCTATTCCGTATGCGGTGGAACAGGTCATTTTACGTGCGCTAGAGAAAGACCCACGGCGTCGCTTTCAAACGGCGCGAGAAATGGCGCGGGCCTATCAACGGGCGTTGACATTGGGAGAGGTTCCCACAGATGATGGCCTCGATGCAGTAGCGGAAAATCTTGCCCCGGTACACGTTGAGGTAAGGAAAACTAGCGAGATATACCCGCCGGTAGCGTTCAAGATGCCGGAAGGACTGGAGCGGCTCCGCAGAGCATCCAGGGAACACAGGCCAGGTAAAGTGCGCATGGGATGTATTGCTTGTATGGCCGTGCTAATGCTGCTGGTGACACCGTTAACGCTGGGTATCATGCTGGGACGGAATGGAATAACGGCGCCAATCGTGGCAGGCGCGAGTGATGGTTTTGGAGCTGCCGCCCTGCAACCGGTGCGTCCATTTTCGCCTACTGCGTCTCCCACACCGACACCGGCGCCGGTGAAGACTTCAACGCCCACCGCCCATGGTCCTACGGGTGCTCCAGGGCAGCCACCTGAACCACCTGAGCAGCACCATCCGAAAGGCCCCGGTCATGGGCACGGACATGGACATAAACACGGACACGCTGACCATTAGATGGACGTGGCTGTAGAATGTAGAGGTTGACATCGGTCTCCAGGGGTGATTATACTGCCTGGAGCCCTGTAGAGACAGCGCCTTGTGCCTGTCCTCGCCTGCTAGTAGCAGTCGGCGTAGCAGGTTCAATGGCAGAAATGATAAAACTATGCCCGGATTAGAGGGAACCACTTTAGGTCGCTATCGCCTGAAGCAAAAATTAGGCCAGGGCGGAATGTCTGAGGTCTATCTTGCCTACGATGAAGACCTGGATCGCAATGTGGCGATTAAGGTGGTAAGCAGCAGCCATTCGGAATATATCGAGCGTTTCAAACGCGAGGCCAGGGCCATCGGAAAGTTGACCCATGAGCATATCTTGCCCGCTTTTGATTCCGGGGAGCAAGGGCCGTGGCATTACCTGGTAATGCCCTACATCGATCATGATACCTTGCGCGAACGATTGGAGCGCGGCGATTTGACGCTGGAAGAGACCGCTGAATTGCTGCAACAGATCGCCGCTGCCCTGCAATGCGCTCATGACAACGGCATCGTACACCGCGACATCAAACCCTCGAATATCCTGCTGCGCGATGATCACTACGCATACCTGGCCGATTTTGGACTGGCAAAGTCAGTAAGTGGGGCCAACGATCTGACACAATTGGGAACGCTCCTGGGAACCCCTGAGTATATGGCCCCTGAACTGGCGGAAGGCCCTGCCACCTCCAGCAGCGATATCTACGCGCTGGGCGTGCTGCTCTATCAAATGGCGACCGGCCAGCTGCCATTCGATGGCCCAACGCCCATGGCAGTCTACATGAAACAGCTGCACGAAGAGCCGGTTCCTCCCTCTTATATCAATCCTGCCATCCCTCCCGCTGTCGAGCAAGTCATCCTGCGCGCGTTGGATAAGGACCCTACCTATCGCTACCAGACGGCAACGGAACTGGCCGAGGCTTACACAGAGGCGCTCGCGACCTCCACTTCCATCGCAGAACAGCCTCCTTTTTACGAGATGAACGACCTGGAAGAGCCTATGCCGCCCGTATATTCAGAAACGCCTCCAATACTTGCTGAGACACCTCCTTTCCTGCCGGTACAGGAAGCACAGATTGTCTTGCCCTCTGACCCGGTCGCAGAGCCTACCGCGATTCCCCAGGTTGAGAGAAGAAGTTCTGGCAACCGGCGCTCCTTCAGAAGGGGCGGGCGCGGCGAATTGAGATCCCGCACAAACCCACCTGTAGTGACCGCGCGAGGTAGATCGAACCGCGGACGATTTTCTGAACCTGTATCAACACCAGAGCGCTCCCCATCGACTCCCGCTTACCCCATACAGCGTCCGGCAGTGGCACGTCGACGCCGCAGACGCAGCCCAAGGAACGGTTTCTTGATTACCGGGCTGATGGGAGTCTGCGTGTTGTTGTTCATCATTGCGCTGGTCGTCTTTGCCATCGTTAACCACACACCTGCCTCGCAATCGGGTACATTGCTGGGCACAACGCCCCAATCCGCAACAGCGATTGTCACCACGCCTGGAACTGCTGCTACTTCAACCACCGCCGCTACTCAACCAGCATCCACCCCTGATCTTCAGGCTACACAGCAGGCAGCTGATGCCACAGCGACAGCGATTACGAGTACCGTTCCGCTGCTGAAAGATAATTTGAGCGGCAATTCTAGCGACAACTGGCCCAATGATGGCACCAACTGCATCTTCCGTCAGGGTACATATCATGTGGTTGTCACGTCGGCAAATTACCTGCAGCCATGCGAACTCAATGGACAGACCTTCGACAATGTAGCCATACAGGTAAATGTTTCCTTGCTTTCCGGCAGCGATGCAGGATTGATTTTCCGCGCCAATGCCGATCAGTTCTACGATTTCGAAATCAATAATAAGGGTGAGTTCTTCTTCCGCCGCCATGACGCGGGCGCCGGCGCTCAATACGTCTATCTCATCAAGAATACAGCGAGTAATGCCATCGCGCCGGGCGGGCAAAAAAATACCCTGCTCATCATTGCCAGCGGCAGTGACTTCAAACTCTTCATCAACGGAACCTTTGTGGGCGAGGCACACGATACCACCTACACTTCGGGCCAGATGGGTTTCGTCGCCGGCACGCTCAGCCCGGATACCAGTGGTGAGGCCAGCTTCGCCAATCTCTCGGTATACCATGCCGGTTCATAACCAGCATAGCATTTTCCGCGAAATCTAAGAAATTGAGAAATTCTTCCCACCTCATGAAGATTTACATAGATTTTTGTTGCCATAAAAAGAAGGCCGCGCTATTATATAAAGGCGAAAAGGTCGCTTTGTCCCATCGCTTTTCGCTTCCGATTATCGGTGAAACCAGATTGAAAAAGGAAACAGAATGCAATCAAATACACTATCATCTGTTGTATCGCAACACAGCGGAGTAGCGCGTTTTCTAGATGCCTGCCATCACCGGCAGCCAGACGCCACGCCCATATGGTTCATGCGCCAGGCGGGGCGCTGCCTCGCGGAGTACCGCGAACTGCGCAAACGCTACGATATCCTCACCATGGCCAAAACGCCCGAACTGTGCGCCCAGGTCACGTTGATGCCGGTGCATGAATTTGGCGTCGATGCCGCCGTGCTTTACGCCGATATCATGTTGCCGCTAGAGCGCATGGGCATCTCTTTTGAGATTGAGCCGGAGATCGGGCCGATCATCCATAATCCGGTGCGCAGCATGCAGGATGTGGAGGCCCTGCGCGTCATTGATGCCGAGGAATCCACGCCGTTTGTGATGGAGGCCATCCGGCTTGTGAAGCACGAATTAGCGGGCAAACAGGCCGTGATCGGCTTCTCCGGCGCTCCATTCACGCTCGCCTGCTACATGATCGAGGGGCGCCCATCGCGCGATTATGCCCTCGCTAAATCGTTGATGTACGGGCAGCCGGAGGTCTGGCACGCTTTGATGAATAAATTGACCGAGGTCGTCTCTCGCTATCTGCTCGCGCAGATCGGCGCGGGCGTCGACGTGGTGCAACTATTTGATAGCTGGGTTGGCTCACTTAGCCCCAGCGTTTATCGCCGCTTCGTGCAGCCCTATTCAAAACGCATCTTCGAGTCTGTACAACAAACGGGCACGCCCTCTATTCACTTTGGCACCGGCGCGGCCAGCCTGCTGGAGTTAATGGCCGAGGCCGGGGGAGATGTTATCAGCGTCGATTGGCGTGTCGATCTTGACGATGCCTGGCAGCGCATCGGCTATGACCGTGGCATTCAGGGCAATCTCGATCCCACGCTGCTGCTGACCCCCTGGCATGTGATCGAGCAGGGCATGCACGATGTACTGAGGCGCGCCGCCAACCGGCCCGGGCACATCTTCAACCTTGGTCATGGCGTGCTGGCTCCTACACCACCAGAGATGCTGCGCAGGCTGGTCGACGCCGTTCACCAGGCCACACAGCGCTAAGAAGGATCAAGAACAATGAGCATTTCTCGTGTCGGGGTTATCCTGATGACCTATGGTTCTCCGGCGACGCTTGACGATATTCCCGTCTACCTGCAAAACGTGCGCGGTGGACGCGCTCCCGATGAAGCGTTGATCGCGGAATTCCGCCGCCGCTATGATCTGATTGGAGGTTCGCCGCTGCTGCGCATCACGCGCGAGCAGGCGGCAGCGCTCCAGGAGGAATTGAACCGCCAGCATCCCAACGGCCCGCGCTTCCATGTCGACGCCGGTATGCGCTTCGCGCCGCCGTTCATCGCAGAGGTGGTGCCCGAAGTGGCTGCCGGCGCGCAGGAGCTGGTGGGCATCATCATGTCCCCGCAATATTCGCCCATTATCATGAGCGGCTATGTGCGCACATTACAGGATGCCGTCGCGAACCTGCACCGCGATGATCTGCAACTGAAGATAGCAGGAGATTGGCACCTGCAGCCCTTATTCTTACAGGCTCTGGCCGAACGCGTGCGGCAGGCGCTCGACCGCTTCCCGCCGGGTGTGCGCGAGCGCGTGCCGGTGCTGCTGACGGCCCACAGCATGCCCAAACGGGTGGTTGAGAACGAGCCGGATTATATTAACCATCTTAAGGAGACGGCGACGCGCGTTGCGGAGATGGTAGGTCTGCCGCCCGAACGCTGGATGTTCTGCTACCAGAGCGCCGGTCACACGCCGGAAGAATGGCTCAAACCGGACTTTGCCGATGTAATGCCGGAGCTGCGCGCCGCCGGTTACACGCACGTGCTGATCGCGCCGGTGCAATTCCTGGCCGACCACCTGGAAATCCTCTATGATATTGAGATCGGAGCGCGCGCCCAGGCTGAAGAACACGGCATCGAATTCGCGCGTATCGAATCGCTGAACACCTCGCCGTTGTTCATTCGCGCCCTGGCCGCGGTAGTAGAGGAGACTATGTAATTCTTATGGCCTCGCAGTTCAAGTATTGCCCGGCCTGCGCCACGCCGCTGCTCGAAAAAACCGTCTCCCACGTGTCGCGACCGGCCTGTCCTGCCTGCGGCTTCATCCTCTTTCTGGAGCCGAAGCTGGTCACGGTGGTTGTCGTGCAGCACGGCGGAAAAATCCTGCTGGGCAGGCGCAACATGGAACCGGCTCGCGGCAAATGGACGTTCTTCGGTGGCTACGTCGACCGCGGCGAAAAGGTCGAGGACGCGGCAATACGCGAGGTCAAAGAGGAGACAAACCTGGACGTGCGGCTTGATGCCCTGCTCGGCCTCTATAGCGAGAGAGGCAATCCTCACATCCTGGTTGCCTATGCCGCCAGCATCATCAACGACGACATCAGTGAGATGGCACCACAGCCAGAAGAGATCAGCGAACTGGCTCTCTTCGCGCTCGACGAAATACCCGACCTGGCTTTTGCCTTTGATATACAGATATTGGAAGATTGGAAAAAGCAGTTATACTGATCAAAATGCGACGCGCGTCGCATTTTGATCAGTATAATTGCTCTCCTTTTGAGGCAATCACGTCGCGATACCAGTAGCCGCTATCCTTGATAATGCGCCGCAGCGTGGGATAATCGGTATAGGCGATGCCGAAGCGCCTGGCAAAGCCAAACGCCCACTCGAAATTGTCCATCAGCGTCCAGATAAAATATCCGGCCAGCGGAACGCCATCCGCGATGGCAGCTCGTGCCTGTTGAAAGTGATCTTGCAGGTACTCTATACGCTGTGGATCGTGTACCCGCCCATCGGCGCTGATTGTATCGTCGAACGCCGCGCCGCTCTCCGTAATGTAGAACCGGGGAATCGCATATTCCTGGTACAGGCGTGTCAAGACGGCAGAGAGACCGGGAGGATAAACTTCCCAGCCCATGGCGGTATATTCGGAACTCTGGGGTTGTACCAATTCAAGGCTCAGTGGACTCTGTCCTGGCACATGGCGAACGATCATGCGGAAATAGTAATTGACTCCCAGGAAATCGACCGGGCGCGCAATGATCTGCAGGTCTCCGTCTTCCATCTTTGGCGCCATGTTGCCCAGTAGAATTTGCACGTCGGGGGGGTAGTGCCCGAGAAAAAGAGGATCGAGGAACCAGCGGTTCAGTTTTCCATCCAGGAATTGCGCGACTCGCCGGTCTTCTTCCGCCTTAGTCGCCGAAAAAACCGGCGTAACCACGAGCGTTATGCCCACGCGTGTTCCCGCATCGCCGTTAGCGCGCAGGGCGGGAATCGCCAATCCATGCGCCAGTAAGAGGTTATGAGTGGTCTGCCAGGCGATACGTGGATTGCGCAGCCCCGGAGCATGCTCGCCCGATTCATGGCCCATAAAGGCACTGACCGACGGTTCGTTGAGCGTAATCCAGTGATGCACCCGGTCTCCCAGGCGGCGCGATACAATATCAGCGTAGTCCGCGAAGGCCGGCGCCGTTTCCCTGCTCGCCCAACCACCCACTTCATCCTGCAGCGCCTGCGGCAAATCCCAATGATAGAGCGTTACGAAAGGCTCGATATTCGCGGCCAGCAGGCTGTCTACCAACCGGTCATAAAAATCCAGGCCGGCGGCGTTGACCTGCCCCCTGCCGGTGGGAAGGATGCGCGGCCACGCAATCGAGAAGCGATAGGCATTGATGCCCAGGTCTTGCATGATGCGCACATCTTCCAGGTAGCGATGATAGTGATCAACGGCAACCAACCCGCTGTCGTTGTTGAGTACTTTCCCCGGAGGCGGCTCCCTGGAAGTATCCGTAATTGGAGAAGTGGCGCTGGAGTTCTCGCAAAAACGATCCCAGATCGATTCGCCTCGCCCATCTTCATGTGCCGCGCCCTCGATCTGGTAGGCTGCCGTGGCGACGCCCCAGCAGAAGTCTTCAGGAAATTGAGTCATGCATTGTGTCTCACTTTCTCTCGTTTCCTTCTCGTATATCACAAAGAGGCGGTGAAAGGCAAACCCGTCAATAACATTCCTGACCTGCCATCTAATTCATTCCTAATTTGTTCTCATATATATCTAATGCCCTGTTTACCGCTCCTTAACCCTAAAATCTTACACTGAAAGCAAGGTTACATCGATGTGACTCTTAGCAAAGAGCGGATGAATGAAAGCAGCCTTGAACTTTTCGATCACATTCTCACTGCTGGCAGGTTGCTTATTATGCATGTGGTCTTCACATGGCAAGGATGTTTTTGGCGGAAATGTAGTTAAGAAGCTGCCGCAAGGTAGCCTCTAGAATAGGAGAACGTACAGTTATGATGAACAGGAATGCGTGGTATACAGGCGGCTCATGGACGCGCTGGCAAAGCTGGTGCAACCTGATACTTGGGATCATCCTTTTCATTGCGCCGTGGTACACAGTTACCTGGGAAATCGCCAGGAGTTCGTGGAACGCCTGGATTTTTGGCGCTCTGACCGTGCTGGTAGCATTATGGGCGATGGCATTCCCCAAAGGCATCATCCCCCCGGTGATTAACTTTCTGATTGGCATATGGGTATTCATCTCGCCATGGGTGCTTGGTTACGTGGCCCATACGGGGATGGCCTGGAGCGCCTGGATCATCGGCGCGCTGGTAATTATATTATCCGCCTGGGCTATCGCAGTCGCCCAACGGCCCGGCGCTCCGGTCGGTGTCTGACCCGATCAAATTTGGGGGAACAGCAAGGGAGAGAGGGCGACCACAAGGGTGCATCCCTACCCTGTACGAAGCGCTTCGTACAGGGTAGGGATGCACCCTTGTGGTCGCCCTGGTCATATATATCAGGCAAGCAACTTCGCGATAGCCTCTATCTGATTGCTGCTCAAGGCTCCTGCTATTTGAATGCCGATACCCTGCTCCGTCCAGGTGAGCGTGCTGGTGCCGTTGGATGTCGAGAGCGTCGCCGTTGTTCCGCGCAGGTCGACCTGCTGGCCGGAAACAGGCAGGTTGGCTAAAGATTTGCCTTCCGAAATGGTAAAAGTCGTGCTGCCCATGGTGTAATTGAGCGCGTAAATCTGGTTACCGGGCGCACCAAGCGCGTCGACACCCTGCAACTGGTAGCCGGACTGCGAGGCAGGAATGCTTAAAAGATGATAGCCCGCCTGCTGCTCTGCCTGCGCCAGCGTAATCATGCCGGTGCCCGACGAACTGTTCTGCTGCTGCAAAGGAAGCACTTTGACACCTGCCGGAGGCGAGAACGTAAAGAGGCTGTCCGGCAGCGCCGGGTTCAGTGTGAGCGTAGGCACGTTCAGCGTCACCAGGCCGACATCCGAAATCGTCAAACTGATGCGCACCGGCAGCATGGTCGACTTGTCCAGGTAGACATCGCCATCGTAGTTGAAGTTTCGCGACCCCGGGGTCGCGGCCGCGCTTTGCGGCGTGACATGCACCCTGTATGTTTCCACGCCATTCACGTTGACAGAGGAAGAGACCAGCGTCGCATTGCTGCGCGTAAACACCGATTGCACCAGGTTCAAAAACGAGAGAATCTGATCGCCGCTCCCATTTGAGTCGCCAGAAGGAGTCGCAGTTGGTGTACCTGCGCCATTACCAGGAGATACCGGGCCGGTATAGACAACCTTTTGCGCCGGATCGTACTGCCAGACCTGTTTTCCGTTGGAAACAATCAGCGAGCCCGCGGAGAAACGTGTGATGGTGGATTGCCGTACAAGCGTGCGGCTCTTGTCCGGCGTCGCATTCCACACCTCGGTATTGACGGTCCCATTGTAGACCTGTCCGCTGATCGCCATATCAAAAATGCCATGCACCGTCTTCGCTGTATTCAGCTTTTGCGCTGCCTGGCCGAGCAACTGCTGCCCCTGGCTCTGCGCAGCCCGCGTTGATGAAGGCGCCGCTACATGCTTCTGAACCGGTTGCGTACCAGAACTTCCACAGGCCGCAAGCAACAACAAAAGAAACGCCAGGAAAACGGGCGACAATGCCCGCCGGGATCGATAACGGGTTTTGACGAAATCACGTGGCGATGAGGCCGATAAACGTATATCATTGCCCTCTGCGGCATCTTGTCCGCGATATATGCACATGGATGGTTCCTTCGTATGTATCACTATGTATGATTGTGATGATACTTAAGTATAGCATAGTTGGATGGGATGAGGATGAATCTTTATTGCGGCGATTCTCCTGATGGTGGGCAGAGATTCTTCCCCATTCGCTCCGCTCAGGGCTTGCGGCTTCTTCACTCAGAATGACATGGCCCCGGAGACACCTGGCTGTATCCCGGGCATGTCATTCTGAGGGATTCTTCGCTGCGCTCAGAATGACATGGCCCCGGACACAGCCAGGTATCTCCGAGGCATGTCATTCTGAGCGCAGCGAAGAATCCCTCACTTCTACTGTGCTGATACCTCGAACATCGCGATGGCCCCTGGCTCCCCAGGCGCGGAAATAGCAACCTGTATCGCCCAGGGACCGCTCATAGAAAACTGGACTCGGGCCAGATACATGCCGTTGCCTGAGGGACGCGCATCCGCGCGATCCGTTCCCATATCCATCGTTTCCATGTCGCTTGCCAGGGTAACGCGCGCATTGGAGACGGGCCGGTGCGTGGCGCTCAGCAACACTTGAATCGAAAGAGAGGTGGGGTGAGTAACCGGTGGTGGATTGGGATTGACCTGCAAGGTAACGGAATAAGGCCCGGCCTGCGCAGTCTGCACCTGCGCGGTGGTACGTTGAGGAACAATATTGGTGATGATGGTTCCCAGCCCCGTCATCAGGATAAGAAAGGCGACTCCGGCAGCGATTGCCAGCAAACCCCGCTTCATTTTGCTCCCGTACTGGCCGGAGCCGGAACCCTGACCTGGATCACCTCGTCCTTGCCCTGCTGCGTGACTCGCGTATCCAGCCGCGGCAACGACGCCAGGTAAGGTAACGGGGATGCAGCATCCGGCTTGCCATATTCGGTAAAGAGGCCACCGTGACAGGGGCAGACATACTTGCGGTCCTTCGCCTGCCAGTTGACGATACAGCCCATGTCCGTGCAGGCCGCCGAAAACGCGATGATCGCTCCAGCTTTCTCACCCTGGTCCCCATCGCTGCGAATGAGGTAGCCTATGATGGAATCGGTGGTAAAGCGAATCGCCGAATCGCCAAGCTCGGCCAGTTTCGCCACCGTGACCCAGACTCCTTCTCCCTCGGGCACAAGGGACGCTGCCCATTGTTGCTGCTTCGTGGTGGTCTGTGGTTGCGATGGGTGTTCAAGTACCGCGCCAAGGCCGACTCCTACCACCATTGAAGCAGCGGCAGCGGCACCGCCGCCGAGCAGGGCACGCCGGGAGACGCGGGGCGGCTTTTGCGACTTCTTAGCAAGGAAAGGGAAATGCTGCGGCTTCGCGGGCTGCTGGATTTCCTGCTCGAGGCGGCCCTTCAATTCTGCCGCGAATTCGGGGCGTGGTTCGGCTTCATCGAGAGAGGCTGAGCGAAACAGCGCGGCCATACGGTATATCCTGGCTTTAGCGGGCGTCAGCGTCTCCGGCGGATGGGCAACATGTCCCGCTTGAAGCTCCTCGATGAAGTGCTCCAATTCCAGATAGTCCTCAAAGCGTTCCTGGTCTTCGCCTGCCATAATGTCCTGTTCTCCGCTAGAAGAGGGTGTCGCGATATCTACCTTAGACACCCCTATTGCCGGCTCCTTGCACTACTACTATACTATAGTATCATATCGTATCACATGGCCTCCGTAACCATGTCTTCCAGATCGGCCGCGCGCTTCAAAGCACGGAATTGTAAGACCTTGACGTTCGCTTCCGTCAGGCCCATGCGAACTGCCGTATCCCGGATTGAGAGATTGAGCAAGAAGCGGCATGTCAAAACTTCGCGATAATGTTCGGGCAGAGCGCGCAGAATACGCTGCACGCGCTCCGCCGGATGGCTGTTATTGGGCATAGCGCCCTCTTCAGCCGGTCCTTCCCAACCCGCTTCCAGCAATTCATCGAGTGAGCTTGTCGAAATACGATAATGCGTTCGCCAGTAATCGGCAATGGTTGTACGCGCTACCTGAAACAACCACTTCTGGACGCTGAGCGCCCCACGTTCCGTATCGACTCCCCGCACTGCTTTTATAAATATCTGTGACGTCAGGTCCTCGGCCTCTTCGCGATTGCCCACTTTACTGTAGACGTAGCGATAGATCAGACCGAGGTTCTCCTGGTAGAACGTCTGAAATTCCTGCACACCGGCTCCCCGAAAACTCTGCCCATCGACGGCATTCCTTACCGCCGCGAGGTCCGTTCCCGATTGTTTTCCGCGCAGCGAACCCACGGTGTACTCCCTGCTAAAGCCTGTCATTCATAGCTTTTTTGCTTCGCCCGGTAGGATAGCTGATGATCCCGGCGCCCGGACCTCTCGCTCATAGGAAGATGTTTTTTCGTACAAACATTACTACGCCGCAGGGTTACACCGCCCGCTTGATTGTATGATGCAATCAGTTAAGTCCGAAGCACATTATATACCAATTGCGCCTGGTTGAACAGCGCTCTAAATTGTCATCCCCTGCTTGCCCAACGCCCCGCGCAGCAGCGAAATCTCCCCATAATGCGTAAACAGGTGCGAAATAGAGACCTGGCCAATCGTCAGAATGGCGGGCATCGTACCCAGCGGTTTCACCGTCACCACGCGCGCGGACAGCTCCGCCCCGCCATCGGTAATGCCTGCCAGGTAGTCCTCGTACGCACGCCAGACCTGCTCAGCATACTGCATGAAAAGGGCGGGATCGGCGATATGGAAAGCACGCGCCTCCTCGGTTGGCATACCGGTTCCCTGCACGCGCGGCGGCAGGCCCAATCGCTCGTGCCAGTTGCCCTCGGCCCAGATGGTCGGGCGTCCCTGTAAAATAAAGTTCAGAATATTGTCCTCGGTGCGCACGCTATGCCACATCAAGAACGCGATGCTGTTGCCGCGCCCCGCTATTGTGGCATTCCACTCTTCGGGCGTCAGATCGCTGACGGCCTCGCGCATCCAGTCATGCAGGCGTTTCTGCTCGTGCCGGAAAAATTCGATGATGTCCATGGTTAGGTAGCCTCCTTTGTGTATGCGAGTCTCTCTTATAGATTATTCTCCTCAAATGGCGCCTCCGGTTGCTCCGCCCCTTCGGCAGGTTGAGCGGCGAGATCGCGCCAGGGGATGCGGACGCGCGACGCGATATCGCGCAGGTGCATGTCATCGTTGTAGTGAATTAAGCGCCAGCGGGGCGGCCTATCAGGGCGTATGCTCCTGTGCCAGTGGGTGATAGAGGTGTTGTAGGTGTCAAAGCCGGTTTGTGGATAGTGGACGGTGTTGATGCCGAAGAAATACAGGAATGAGATACCGATGACCCCGCCGTGGCAAACAATGACGATAGTTTTATCTGCGTACTCGCGTAGTATGCGGTCAAGCGCCGTACTGACGCGCAGCACAAACTGGCCCCAGTTTTCACCGCCGGGAGCCACCGGGCGAAAAGGCGTCTCGCGAAAGTTGACGATGCCATATTTCGCGCGATACTCTTTCTCACTCATACCATCGCCAACACCATCGTGCAGCTCTTGCACCTCGTCATCAAAGACGATCGGTAGGCCCAGCGCAGGTGCGATAATCTCGGCAGTTTGACGCGCGCGCTTCAATGTGCTGGAGATCAGAACGTCGGCGCGAATTTCGCCGGTCGCGGCCAGGCGGTCGCGCAGGTGTTCCGCCTGCTGGATGCCCAGCGGTGAGAGCGCCGTGTTTCCAATGATATCATGTACGGCTCCCAGAGCCTCACCATGACGAATTAAATACAAATGCGTCATAAAAAAGTATTGCCTCCACTCATATCTTTCTGCCAAAAATAAGCCATTTTTATTATCTTCGTTGCTGCTCAGGAATTGGATGTCTGTATAGCACAAACAGACTCTCATTAGTAAAGACGTTCTTTCCCGTCCTTTTTATGGCACGCTGCATGCTTCCTTGTCAAGTTACTTAATAATGTAACCATAGAAGCATAGTTGCGTTGAATGAGACTCACACCCGTTAAAAATTCCATCTCTTCCTTTAATATGGCCTGGATGGGCAAACGGCCAGTAAGGGTTACCTATACTGCTGTGATGGAAATATGAGTAAAAGTATAAAAATACCATACTCTTACCGTGGTTGCGCTCTTCCTTTCATAATGCGTTTGTTCTGCTTGACGCGCCATTTCTTGTGTTACAAGGGATGTTTGATAGGGACAAAGCGGCTACTTAGCCGGGTGACCAATTACATGGACATTTTCCAGAAAGTGTGCTATATTTGTAAAAAGTTTTTTTTCAGGAGTGGGGGTTACATATCTATGGCAGACAAGCATAAGGGGAAACCGGCCGCGTACGCGCAGGAGCGTATCCGGTCATATGTGACCGAAATTTATCTCCAGCCTCTGAGCTCCAAAAACATTCAGGCTCTCTCAGTAGATACGGTGTTTGCCGGCAAGTGCCATATTGAGGTCGGGCAATATCTCGATCCTCGTATTGCGCATACCCTTCAGGAGCGCGTGCTGGCCATCTTTGCCAGCAAAACGCAGGATCAGTTCCTGGTTTGTACCTCTCATCGCGGCGCCTGGCAAGATATGCCATATGTCTTTGGAAAACGAGAAGTCACGGACGTTCAGGAAGCCGCGCGTGTAAAAAAATCCGCACAAGTTCTTTCGCCCGCAAGTGCCGATTGCTGATGGCCAGAATCCCAATTACGCGAAATATGCTACAATAATTCGTAAGCCTTTATGTGCCATACAGAAGGCCTGGGAATAGCACTTCTGGGGGATCTGCTCTTCCGTAAAGTGCTGTTTCGCCTGCTTGTTGTTCCTTTTAGCTTCGACCATGTGAAGTTTCAGAAAAGGTGGACAACCCATGAGCACTCGCCTGGCCAGGCAAATTGTTTCCCTGCACTCCGACGTTCCCTTGATTGCCGTCATCTTAGCCTCGCTCACCTCATTTGTATTGATCGTCCTCCACGCGCTCGGCTGGCAGGTGTGGTTAATCATGATCCTTATCCTGCTGGCCTGGCTGCCCGTCTTTACCATTATTACGAGATCGCTTTACCGGCGCGATCGCTGGATCGCCTTCTTTTTCGTCCTGCTGATTTCCCAGAGCGTCCATTTCATAGAACATATCGCGCAAATGGTCCAGATTCACATCATGGGTCTGAGCGGTACGCAGGCGCATGGACTGATCGGCCAGCTTGACCTGGAGTGGGTGCATTTCCTCTTCGATGCCTGCTGGGTACTCGTTTGTGTCTACATCCTGTTTTTCCTCTATCGCAAGACAAACCCCTGGCTGTGGCCGCTCATCATCCTGGCCACCTGGCACGCCATCGAGCACGTGGCGATCATTCATTACTACATCACAACCGGCGTTGTTGGCTCGCCAGGTCTGCTGGCGCAGGGAGGCGCTATCGCCGGCGGTCTGCCAATCACGCGTCCCGACCTGCACTTCCTGTACAACCTGGCGGAAGAAATCCTTATCATTGTCGCCTATATCCACCAGGTCAGGCGGCTCCCTGCTGCCGCCAGTGACGAGGTGGGAGCAGCGCAGGCAAGGGTTGAGATGGCTTAAAGGGCCTGGAAAAACAAAAATTTGGGGAGAGTGAGAGGAAAGGGCCGGCCTGTAACGGGATAGGTGGACAACCAGGAACCCGGCACAGTGCCGGCCCTTTCTTCCTTTCCTTACGTACACGTCCGGGGTATGATTTTTTTACAAGTATCGGCGCTGCCTGGTAGTGCCCCAGGAACTGTCATTGATTCTCAGGCATGTCGTTCTGAGCGCAAGAAACCGAAGTCCTTCGTTCCTCAGAGCTTCGGTTTCTTGCGCTTAGAATGACACGTCCCTGGCGGCCTCGTAAAAACTCTACCTGATATCCTGGCCCCAGGACGGAGCAAGCTCCCTATCCCCGCCCCCCACCCCTACTGATTTCCCTATTGTTCTCCTTATTCCTCATCTCTACCGCAAAAATCAGCACGTCATCCATGCAAAGTAGTCACAGTATCGCCGGGTGATGAGACTACTAAAAGACCAGTACATGATCTTATTTCCAGGGGCAAAATCAAGCATACTTTCTACAACGCTTCGATGGATAACGAAGCGGTGATTAAAACTTATGAATATAAAAAACTGTTTCAGTTAGAAAAGGAGCATTACAATGCAAACTCCCCGTCTCTGGAATGTGTGTTTCAAATTGGGGTTCGTCGTGTTTATGCTGGCAGGTATTTTGAGCCTGAATGGCGGTAGGGTGCTGGCTGCCTCCAATCCTGGTTCCATTACCGAATATACGATCCCCAGCACCAATAGTTTTCCCGGCGACATTACCGTGGGGTTCGACGGCAACCAGTGGTTCACCGAGAGTGAAACGAGCAAGATCGCGCGTATCACATCCAGCGGTCAAATCACTGAGTTTCCTACCCCCACTCCCGGTAGCAGCCCGCAGGGCATTACGCGCGGCCCCGATGGCGCGCTCTGGTTTGTCGAGACGTCTGCCAACCAGATTGGGCGCATCACCAGCAGCGGGCAAATCACTGAATATCCTCTGCCGACTCCCAATAGTTTTCCCGAAGAGATCACGACCGGCCCTGATGATGTCTTGTGGTTTACCGAGTCAGGCACCAGTCGCATCGGGCGCATGCTGCCCAGCGGCCAGTTCGCCGGTGAATACCAGGCCACACCTGGAAGCACGCCTGAGGGGATTACGAGCGGCCCTGACGGCAATGTCTGGTTTACCGAGTTCAACTCGAACGGTATCGGCAGCATTATCCCTAACTAAGAGGATGCGGACATTGTAGCAGCAGTAGTCAGTCTCTCAGGGTAATGTTTCAGCGACCGGCGTAGCGCAGGTGGGAGAAATGGAAAGGGAATTGCAGGAAAGCAGGGGATAGAGCTTAACCCAGTTCTTTCTCATACAAAATGACTTCCAGACCGCCATAGTTATCCCTGCCAACCTCGCGATAGCCGTTTTTTTCGTAGAGCTTACGGGCGGGAATTTGCAGGATCGATGTATCCAGGTGCAAGGTTTTGTAGCCCATGGCGCGGGCGCGGGCTTCGAGTTCGTTGAGGATGATTTGGCCAAGCCCGCGACCCTGGTAGTCAGGGTGGACACGCATACGTTTGATTTCGGCACGCCGCGGACCCGTGTGGCGAAAGGCTCCCATAGCCACGAAGACCCCATCCCATTCGCCGATCAAAAATTCTCCCTGGTTGTTAAGATACGTTTCCTCAATGGTATAGATATCATCGTCCCAGGGGCCGCGTCCCAGATAGGCACCGGTCTGCTCAAGAGCATAGACATGCAGGTACTCGATAGCTTCTTGATCGGCGGGGGTGTAACGACGTAGGGTGAACATGGAATGTATCCTCATATTTTCTCACAAAACGGACTTTCATCACCTGCGACAGTGGAAAAAAGAGACGCTAGCCGACCTGCCCATTTTAAAATAAAAGGCGTACCTTCCTGATCTGGAAAGAATAGGAAGATACGCCCTACCAGCGCCTGCTTCAGCCTATACCCAGAGGTGCAGGCCGTTGGAAAAGTTCAATGTTACGGCAAATGTCAGGTACATCAGCCAGATGCCGGTAAGCAACTGCCAGATACCGACCAGGCGCGCTCCCATGGGGAAGAAGCCAAAGCGCGTGGGAGCTTCCGTCAGGTAGATCAAAGACAGACCGATAAAGACGATCACGACCGGAACATCGCCCGCGATTGCGAAAACAATCACGCCCAGTACGGAGATCAAAAAGAATGCAATTGCCATCCAGGCGTCGGGCAATGCGCTGGCACCGATGAAACGCCGGTGCGCCATGGCAAACCAGTGGATACCATATGCCGTGAAAGCCAGCGCGGCCATATAGAGGGGTGAAGTCGCCGCGCCTCCCGGCTTGGCAAAGACATTGAACCAGGTCAATCCGACCAGGAGAGTAATGCCGGTGATAAACTGCATGAAGCCCGGCATCCAGAATGCCCACATACCCATCGACCGGCTCACATCCAATGATTCCTTGGGGTAGCCGAATACCGCGTGGCCTCCCCAGACGAAGTAGCCGGTGCCGAGGCCAAAGAAGCCAATCGCGAGTGGAAGAAATGCCGACGGGGGAAAAACAAACTGTGTCATGTCAAATCCTCCTCAAAAAGTTCTATACGACAAGTCCATGTAAATGCCGAGGGAATAGGAAGCATGAATTAGCTCGTGGTGCGATATATTCCCTGTATACCAAGTATACAGGGAAAAAGGAGAAACTGCAAACCCTTGCGTCTCACCGTCTCAGCGGGGCAAATGTATTCCTTCGAACTATATTATACGTGTCTTAAATATCGCAGGTTTCAATATAGAAGAGATTGCTAATATATAATGGATGTGATTTCAGTCTAGCAATTGAATTTGCGGGCGTGGTCACCTTTAGATAGATAACTCCTACTCATTGTTGGGCAAAGTAACCTATTCTTTTATCATCCTCTCGATAAAAGAATGAATATAGATGATTCAGAATCCTGGGTTTCTTGAGAAGAAAGGAGATACGGCATGAGGAAACATAAGCTCCTCGCCATTCTTGCACCACTGACGCTGCTTGTGATGGTCCTGGCCGCCTGCGGTGGAGGCGGAGGTGGAAGCGGTAACGCTAATTCCGGCAATCTAACAATATGGGCCATGGGAACAGAGGGCGATAATCTGAAGGTACTCGCGAACGATTTCATGAAGCAGAATCCCAATATCCACATTACGGTGCAGTCTATTCCCTGGAGTGATGCGCATAGCAAGCTGCTGACCGCGGTCGAAGGGAACCAGACGCCCGATATCGCCCAGATGGGCACGACCTGGATGGCAGAATTTGCCAAGACCGGCGCGCTGGATACCACTCCCAGCAGTTTTAACCCGAGCGATTTTTTCCAGAGCGCCTGGAATACCACCGTTTATAACGGCCAGTCTTATGGCGTCCCATGGTACGTCGATACTCGCGTGCTGTTCTATCGTACCGATATCGCCCAGAAGGCCGGTATCACCAGCCCACCTCAGACCTGGCAGCAACTGCTGGCGGATGCCAAAGCCATGCAGCAGAAAGGCGGAGCGAAGTACGGCATTTCGTTGCAATCCAACGACTGGGAAGAATGGCTGCCTCTTGTCTGGCAGGCCGGTGGGCGAGTCTACAACAACAACCAGTTCACCTTTAATACCTCTCCGGTAGTACAGGCCCTCGCCTACTACCAGCAATTTTTCAAACAGGGCCTCACGCCCATGACGGAGCCGCCAAACTTCGATGTTGCGCAGGGCTTTGTCAGTGGATCGACACCGATGTTCATTTCAGGCCCATGGGAGATCAGCCTGATCCAGCAAGAGGGCGGAGCGGCAATGAACGGCAAATGGGCGATCACCACACTGCCTAAGGATATCACGAACACCTCGTTCGCCGGGGGAGCCGATATGGTCGTCTTCAAGAACAGTCCCAATCGCGCTGCCGCCTGGAAGTTCGTGCAATATGTTACGCAGCCGGCTGTGCAGCAAAAGTGGTATGAAACCGTTTCGGACCTGCCCGCGGTGAAGGCGGCCTGGAGTAGCGGTACGCTTGCTACAAACAAGTACCTGACCATCTTCCACGATCAATTAAGCGACACCAAGGGCCCTCCCACTATCGTCAACTGGGAGCAGATCGCTAACATGATCGATGACCAGATGCAGCAGGTGATGTTTGGGAAGATGACCCCGCAGCAGGGCGCGCAGACGATGCAACAGAAAGCGCAATCCATAGGCACCGGGAGCTGATGAATGAGTACTACAACTCGAACATCTACCGTCACCCCGGCGGCTCGCGCGGCGCACAAAGCGCCGCGCAGGTCGCGGGTGAGGCTCGGTGGTCGCCTGGTACCCTGGCTCTTTGCATCGCCGTGGATCATTATCTTCGTGGTCTTCATGGCCGCGCCCATCATCGCCTCGCTGATCCTGAGCTTCACTGACTTCGGCATCGCTAACGTAGCGAATCCGTTCAACCTGAATTTCATTGGCTTCCGCAACTACGTGCAGCTTGCCCATGACCCAGATTTTATCGCTGCCGTACTGAACACGCTCGAGTTCGTGGTCATCGGCATACCGCTCGATGTCGTTCTCGCTTTGTTGATTGCCGTCGGGCTGAATCGAGGTGTGGGGGCGTTTCGGGCAATTTTCCGCGTCGGCTATTACCTGCCGGTCGTCACCAGTATCGTTGCCATTGCCGTCGTCTGGCGCTATCTCTATGACCCCGACGTGGGCCTTATCAACAATGTGCTGCACGCGGTTGGTTTGCCGGGCATAAACTGGCTCGGCGACCCGAACCTGGCGATGCCCTCGATCATCTTCATGGCCGTCTGGCATAACCTGGGGGGCGCGATGATCATCTTCCTCGCCGGGCTGCAAGGCATCGATAAGACGCTCTACGAGGCGGCTCACATCGACGGCGCGGGTTCTTTCGCGCGCTTTCGTTACATCACGCTGCCGCTGCTGCAGCCCACGATGCTCTTCGTGGTGGTTACCACCAGTATCGCTTTCCTGCAAGTCTTCGCGGAGCCATTTGTGATGACCGGCGGTGGCCCGCTCAACCGCACGCTCACCGTCTCGATGTACCTGTACCAACAGGGCTTCAATTACTTCAATCAAGGGTACGCGAGCGCCATCGCCTATGTGCTGTTCGTAGCGATTGCCATCGTCTCGCTGGTTCAGTTCCGCATTCTGCGGCCTCAGACATGAGTGAGCAATAGGAGGTAGAGATTATGTTGGACACCCAGACTACCACCCCGGCCTTCGCGGTACCGGCAGATGCAACGGAGGAGCAGAAGAAACAGGCGCGCATCGATGCCCTCAAACGGAACTGGTGGATCTACGCCCTGCTTACCCTGGGGTTGATCGTGATGATCATCCCTTTCGTCTGGATGATTCTCAGTTCGCTCAAGAATCCTGCTGAGCTGGCTCTTGTGCCGCCGGACTGGATTCCCCAGGCGCCAACGCTGAATAACTTTTACCGGCTTTTCAACAATTTCAATTTCCCGCTGTACTTTCTGAATTCGATCATCCTGGCAGTCAGCATTACGGTATTGAACCTGCTCTTCTGCTCTATGCTCGGCTACGCGCTGGCCAAGCTGAAGTTCGGCGGGAAAAATGCGCTCTTCCTGCTGGTGCTGTCAACGATGATGGTGCCTGCCGCCGTCACCTATGTATCCTTGTTCGTGCTGATGAGCAAGATACACCTGGTCAATACGCTTCCGGCGGTGATCCTGCCCGAGGCCGCGGCGGCATTCAACGTGTTTTTGATGCGCCAGTTCATGCTCGGCATCCCGGATGAACTGCTTGAAGCGGGGCGCGTCGATGGCGCCAGCGAGTTCTTCCTGTTCTGGCGCATAGCGATGCCGCTCTCGAAGCCGGCCCTTGCCACCGTGACCATCCTGACGTTCTTGAGTTCGTGGAACGACTTCTTCTGGCCCTTGATCGTGCTTACCAGCGATCAAAAATATAACCTGCCGGTGGCGCTGGCGACATTTGCGGTTGGTCAGCACTCATCCGATAACGGGCTGCTGCTGGCAGGTGCAGTAGTAGTCGTGCTGCCGATTATCGCGGTCTTCCTGGCGCTCCAGCGCTACTTCACGCAGGGCATTGCCTTAACGGGCCTGAAAGGGTAACGATACCTCATGGATACGTCTTCGCAGCAGCATACCGGCGCGCGCGCTGAATGGGAAGAACACATCGGCCAGCGCTCTTCCGGCGGGGCAGTGTCACAGGGGCAATATGCCACAGTCGAGTTGCCACCGCCGGGCGGCCTCACTGCCGAAGCGGGGGCAGGCCAGGTGACCTTGCGCTGGCAACCCGTGCCCGGGGCAGTTGGATACCTCGTGCAGCGCAGCGAATCGCCGTCCGGGCCTTTCGCGCCCATCGATCACGGCGGAGGCGATGTTATTCCCGTACCCGGGCCGGTGTATGCCGATACGACAGGCACACCCGGCAGGCGCTACTGGTATGCCGTGGCCTCGCTTTCAGATGTCAAGGGAAAGCCGGGCAAGCTCACAGGGCCTGTCGAGGCACAAGCGGGAACGAGCAGTCCGGCGCTGCTGAACCTGAATGTCAAAGCCCGGACGGCGGCGGGCCATATTCATCGAGTGTGGCAAATGCTCGGCTCGGAGCATCTCTCACAACTCTTCTATGGTGAAGGGCCGGGCAGCAACAATATCGGCGCGGAGTTCGCGCAGGCGCTGCGCATTGCGCGCGCGGAACTGGGCGCTACTCACATCCGTGCCCATGCCATCCTGACAACGCCCGCGCGCCTTGCCGGTGTTGCTCTCGCGGATGGTCTCACACAGGAAGATATCGAACATCCTGTCTACCATGAGGTTAATGGAGAGCCGCGGTACGATTTCACGAACATCGACCGCATCTATGATGACCTGCTGGAAATAGGGCTGCGCCCGGTGGTAGAGCTTTCTTTCATGCCGCGCGACCTGGCCTCTGATCCTGACGCCACCGTCTTTGCCTATCGCGGCATCATCTCGCCGCCGCGCGATTGGAAGCGCTGGGAAGCATTGATTCATCGACTCGCCGCGCATCTCGTGGAACGCTACGGCATCGAGGAAGTGACCCAATGGGGTTTCGAGGTCTGGAATGAGCCCAACCTGAAAGTGTTCTGGAGCGGCACCCAGGAAGAATATTTCCGGCTCTATGAGCTAAGCGCCCGCGCTATCAAGTCGGTCGATGAGCGTCTACTCGTGGGTGGCCCATCAAGCGCGGCGGCGGAATGGATCTCCGCCCTGCTGGACTTCGTGCGCGGCAAGCAGCTTCCGCTAGATTTCGTCTCGACTCACACCTACGGCAACCTGCCACTGGACATACGGCAGGCGCTCAAAGCCTATGGATGCGAGAACGTCAAGATCTGGTGGACGGAATGGGGCGTATCACCAACGCACTTTGCCGCCGTCGACGACGAGGCGTTCGGCGCGCCATTTGTACTACATGGCATGAAAAGCATCCAGGGACGAGGCGATGCCCTTTCTTACTGGGTCATCAGCGATCACTTCGAGGAGTTGGGACGGCCATCCAAGCTGCTGCACGGCGGCTTCGGGCTGCTCACCATCGGCAACCTGCGCAAGCCGCGTTTCTGGGCGCTGGCCCTGCTGCAAGACATGGGCACGGACCTCGTGCGGCTTGACCTGCAAGGAGATGGTGCCGGGTCGCTGGTAGATGCCTGGGCCACTCGCAAAGCGGATGGCTCCATAGACATCCTGGCCTGGAACGGCACGCTCGACCAGTCCAAAGTCCAGGGCAGTCCCCTGCTCAATCGCCGCCTGCGCATCAGCATCGAACAGCTTGAAGACCGCCCCTATCACTGTTCGCTGGCACGCGTCGACGCCCGCCACTCCAACATCGCTGCTCACTGGCAATCAGAGCGCGACTGGCCCACAGCCGCGCAATGGAAACAATTACATGCCGCCGATAAACTCGACGAGCAATCATTGCCCGATGTGAAACCAACCGGCAGCATTGCCCATTTCGATCTCGAGCTGCCGATGCCAGGAGTATTGAGGCTGCGGTTGACGCCTGGATGACATATAGTTTTTTTGGCAAGCTCCCTCTTCCCCGCATCCGCTACAACCCCCGCCCCTACTGGCCTCGCAAAAATCTGCGATTGCTTTAGCTTCATTGCCTGCGCCAGCAGCCAGAAAGCACTGCGTATCATGACGATTCCTGCCAGGACGATGATAGTGCCGGTACTCAATACGCCGGAAAGCAGGCTTGAGACGAAGTAACCGGGAGGCATGAGCGAGAGATTGAGACAACATCCGAATTGCCATTTTCTTTCTCGGCTCATAGAATAGATACACGTGCAAATTGCAAGAAAATCTACGCTCTCCATCAGTCATCTCGAATGCAAGAGGGAGAGAGAAAAGAAAGGAACCACCTATGAACCCATATGATCAGCACCATTTCCCCAAGGGCCTCGACACTTCTGCGCTGCCCGCGGTGGTTGACCGGGCCACCTGGCAGGCGGAACTGGACAAGCTGCGAGTTCGGGAAAAGGCGCACACCCGCGAAGGGGACGCGATCGCGGCGGCTCGCAGACGCCTGCCGGTAGTGGAGATGGACCCCACCATCCAGCTGGTTGGCCCGCATGGACCAGTCACGTTGCTGGAGGTCTTCGAGGGCCGCAAGCTTCTGATCGTCTATTTTCACATGTGGCACACCGGTCAACCCGCCAGCGCCCAGTGCGAGGGCTGCACCTTCTCCAACAGCCAGGTTCGCGAGCTATCCTACCTGCATTCCCGTGACGTTACCTACGCGACGTTCTGCGAAGGCCCATACGAGGAGAGCATCCGTTACCGCGACTTCATGGGCTGGGATGTTCCCTGGTACTCGGTGCCACAGGAGTCCGTGGACCAGCTGGTCGCGGACCGGCACTTCGGCATCCTGGTCTGCTATCTCCGAGACGGTGACCGGGTCTTCGAGACCTACTGGACCACCGGCCGCGGCAATGAAGTGATGGCTCCTACCTACGGACTGTTAGACATGACTGTGTATGGCCGGCAGGAGACCTGGGAAGACTCGCCCGCTGGCTGGCCGCAGCGGTGGGATTCCAAAGGTGGCCAGTTCCGGCTGGACGGCCGCCCGACCGCCCAGTGGTCCCGGCTTGCCGCCGGGCGCTCCGACGACCTCGGCACCCAAACCACTGCCCCAGGCGGCCACCCAAACCAGCCATGAGCCCTTTGAGCAACGCCATTTACCACCTTTTAGGGTAATGTGCTATACTGGATCATCCCTGCCGTATACATTCCCTAATCGATGAATTTTGACAACGATGATCAACCATGTCATTCTGAGTGAAGCGAAGAATCCTCTTGTGGCGCGCGAGATTCTTCGCTTCGCTCAAAATGACATGGTCGACTTTGATTGATTCAATTTCAGCAGGGACAGCCCCATACTCAGAATGACATGGCCGACTTTGATTGATTCAATTTCAGCAGGGACAGCCCCTTACAAGGAGCAGAACGGGACATGGAACAAACACCGGGCGGCAATCACTGGAAAGATCACTATGCCAGCGAGCGCGAACGACTGATCGCGGCGCTCGGCACAATCCCTGATGGCGGAATCATCGAGCAAATCGAACACGTTGGAGCAACCAGCATACCTGGCCTCTTCAGACAACCATGCGTAGACATTGCCCTTGCCGTGTGGCCGTTCCCTCTCGAAGCATCCGCGCGGGAAGCCCTGGCATCTCTGGGCTACGAACTCGATCCCGGCTTCGCAAGCGCTCCCGAACAGCGCTTCCGGCACGCGAGCGGGATGTTTCGTCTTTACCTGATCGAGCCTGGAAGCCCGTTATGGACGGATTATATTCTTGTGAGCGAGTACCTGCGTCATGATGAGGCGGCTCGGCAAACTCTGTCGGCTCGCAAGCAGGCATGGGTTGGTGACATCGAGTCAGGCGACTACCACGAGACAAAGAGACATTGGTTCGATCAGATGCTCGATGATGCACACCAGTTATGGATCGAGCGCGAGGGCTTCTCGCCCCTGCAGCGCGTGGCCGATGAGATGCGCGATTATCCTCATTCCTGGTACATCTGTGGCGGCTGGGCGCTCGACCTGTTCCTTGGGCAAGTGACGCGCGTCCACCAGGATGTCGACGTGGTCATATCTCGCGCGGACCAGCTTGCCCTGCAACAATATTTGCTGGAGCGCGGCTGGAAGCTGGTGACGCCATTTGAAGAGCGGCTGCATCCCTGGCCGGTGCATATGCGCCTGGAGCTGCCGCGCCACCAGGTACATGCCCACCGCAATGGAGCATTCATGGACTTCCTGCTGACCAACCTGGACGGGGAAGTCTGGCGCTTTCGCCGGGAACCGTTCATCATACGGCACATGAGCCGGGCCGCACTCCGATCTGACGGCGGAATCCCCTTTCTCGCCCCCGAACTGGTGCTGTTATTTAAAAGCAAGAACACCACCGGAAAAGACCGCGGCAAAGACCAGTCCGATTTCGCAAAGATCTGCACGCTGCTGGAACCCGAACGCCGTGCCTGGCTGCGCTGGGCCTTGATCGCCACCAATCCATCACACGCATGGATTGAACAGCTGTGATGAATGGACCTGGGGCCGATAAATCGGGGCCTACGGCCCCGCCGCGAGGCCGGGTATCACACCGCCAACCGGCCCTGCGGCGAAGCTGGTTATAACATGGTGAACCGGCCCCCGCGGCGGAGCCGTAGGGGCCGGTTCACCGTACACACCGCCGATTTATCGGCCTCCGTTCATTGCTGGAGTAGTTTATCAAACTCCATTATCGGCCCGCGGCGCGCTTATCCTAACAATAATGCTCGACCAGCGTCGTACTATCCGAGTGACCTACGGCCCACACGTCTGTAGGCGAGGTCGCGGCTACTCCTTCGAACTGTGCGCTATTCGTGCCGGGGCTGGGGCTTTTTACGACATGCCATTGTTTGCCGTTCCAATGCTCGGTGAGCGTATGGGCGACAAAATCGCTGGTCTGGTAGTATCCCACGGCCCAGACATTACTGGTCGAGATTTCTGCCACTCCAAGCAGGCTGTTGCTGACAGGGCCAGGGCCGGAGCTTGACACAACGCTCCATTGCGTGCCGTTCCAGTGCTCGGTCAGCGTCTGGCTGTCGGCGTATCCGACGGCCCAGGCGTCATTGGCCGAGGTCGCCGCGACGCTGGCCAGGTAGTTAATCTGCGTGCCGGGGCTGGGGCTGCTGACTACGCTCCACTGCGTCCCATTCCACTGTTCGGTCAGCGTATCCCAGATGCCGTTGCTACCTACATAGAATCCGACGGCCAGGACATCACTGGATGAGACAGCGGCCACGCCGGTAAGAGCGCTGACTTGCGGAACAGGGTTGGGGCTGCTAACCACGCTCCACTGCGTCCCGTTCCAATGCTCGACCAGCGTCTGCTCCACCCCACCGATTGTCGTCGTGGATTGACTGTTTCCGACGGCCCACACATCATTGGTCGAGACCACTGCCACGCTGAAAAACTCGTTGCCTGCCGAGCCAGGATCAGGGCTGCTGACGATATTCCATTGCGTGCCATCCCAATGCTCGGTTAGCGTTTCAGCGATACCATTAACGCCTTCCCAACCTACTGCCCATATATCGTTGGCCGAGACCACTGCTACGCTAGTAAGCGTGCTATAAAGCGTGCCGGTGCTGGGACTGCTAACGGCGCTCCACTGCGTCCCATTCCATTGCTCAATGATCGGCTGGCCGCTGCCACTCTGTCTACCAGAGCTGCCAACAGCCCAGGCATCAGTGGCCGAAACCGCGGCCACGCTACCAAGACCATCGGGAAAGCCGGGGTTGGGACTGCTCACAATCTTCCAGCTGCAAGCCAACGGGGCGGCACTGGCAACACCAGTAACGCTGGCACTGATGAATAGCATTGGGAGGAAACAAAGCATCATCATTGGCTTTAAGAAACTGCTGAGTTTCATAATAGATTCCTTTCAATCGGAATGAGCATCCACTTCGGGGATGCGTTCGGCAAAGAGGATGAGATTGCCATAGGGGTCTCTGATGAAAAACTCTTTGAGACCCCATGGTTTAGCCTCTAGCATAGAACAAACGGCGTTTGTTGGCAGGTATTGCTGGTACAACTCATCGATGCGGGTAACGCTAATCCAACACACCGAATGGCTTTTGGGAACATCTGAGGAGTAATTCAGGTGCAGAGCAACTGCGTCCCGTTCGACAATGACAAAGCCTTCGTCGCGATAGGTAGTCTGAAATCCCAGTTGTTCGTAGAAGGCCAGCGCCTGCTCCAGATTATTGACGACAAAACGAGGGGAAACCGAGAGAAAGGCTGGCCGGTTACTGTGGTTACCTGACATGTATTCGTTCTCCTTTCATTGCATACAAAATCCACCTGGCTATTCTTACCATGAACCTCTTGTATGGAAAACCTGTAACCAGCCAGCAGTATTACTCTTTTAGGGCCTGGGCCATCGCTGCCGTTTGGCTCGCGGCAGCGATGGTTGTACAAACAATCAATGCGGTGCGGTCAGCATCCTTACTGGCACTGCCCGGAGGGTTTCACCTGCGGCGAATTCACCGAATTTGGACTGGTCGTGATAACCTCGGCCACACCGGGGAAGGTATGGTCGGGCGGCAATGTGCCTGAAACGCTAAAGGTGTACGTTTTTGTGGTCTGCCCCGGCGCGAAGGTAACGCTCGCGTTCGTGCTGGAGCGGCCATTGTTCGCCGTCCACATGAACTGCACGGTGCCGCCACCGCTGCCGGCAGCGGCATGGAACGTGGCCGTATAGGTGAACGTGACCTGCGTATTGCAGGCTATCCCCGCGATTGAGGATGGACTCACCACTAAATCGACACCGGTCACCTGAAACGAGGTCTGCTGCGTGCAGGTGCCCGTTGGCTTGATCAGTTTCGACGTAATGCTATTGGGACTGGTCGTCATCACTCCGCCGTTGCCGGGAAAGGTATTATCGGGCGAGAGCGCGCCTGACGAGGTAAAGGTATACGTTTTTGTGGTCTGCCCCGGCGCGAATTGTATACTGGCCGGCGTACTGCCCCGTCCATTATCGACGGTGTAGGTAAAATCTACCGTGCCGCCGGGACTATTGGCCGGAACGTGGAACGTGGCCGTATACGTTACGGTGAGATTGCTGCCACAGGCCAATCCCGCAATCGAGGACGGTTGAACCGCCATATCGATCCCGGTCACCTGGAACGTGACCGGTGTCTTTGTAGGCGTGGGCGTATTGGTAGCCGTGGGCGTATTGGCCGGCCTGCTTGTTGGCGACGGCTGCACTATGGGCGTTGTTTGACCGTGATTTGGCTGACCACCACTAGCCGGTTGGCGCGAATGACTCAAAACGAAGAGCAGCGAACCAACAAGTATGGCCGCGATCACAACGGCGGCGAGCGCGCCAAGGCGCTGCTGCCATACCTTACCATTAGAAGAAGATCTGAAGCCGATAAGTTTCATCGTGTTTTCCTTTTCTCCCCCGCGCACCATAGGCGGTGCGGGAGTAAATGCTGATTGATTTTCATACAAAGGTTTTATATTGTTTTTTTGCAGACGCGTTCGTATACGAGCGAGTGATTGGATATCCTCGCCGTGTGTATCGTAAAGACGATGCAGGTCCCACATAAGCTGTTCGTTTTGCCTGCTTAACTCCTCGGGAGTGAAATCATTGTGCATTCCCATGCTTTTTTCTCCCTTCTACTGCCGTTTGTAGAGAACGCCTAAGTGGGCGATGGCGCGTGAAAGCATCTGCCGCACGGCGTCTTCTCGTTTATCGAGCAGGATTGCGATGTCAGCAAAAGGCAACCCGGAACTGTAGCGTAGTTGCAAGACCTGCTGCTGCACGGGAGATAATTGTTCAATGGCCCTGCGCAGTTGATCTAATTCTTCATGTCGTTCGGCCACCCATTCTGGTGCCCGCGACTCATCCTCGTAAATAGAGTCCGCCACCGTTTCTAAGCTGACAACAGGACGACGAGCCTGTCGTCGATAGCTATCGACGAGCTTATTATGCGCGACCCGCCGCAGCCATGCCAGCTGCTCCTTTCTCTGTAAACCTGGCAGGTTATCATGCTCCCATGCCGCCGCGAAGACCTCCGCAGTCAGGTCCTCAGCATCTTCACGCGAGCTAACATGCAGGCGCATATACGCGAAGATGGTCGGCCCATAGAGGTCAAACAGCGACGTTTCCGTGCTGTTCTCCTGCTCGCCCTGGCTGCGTTTCTGCTGTTGCATGCTAGCTCCCTCTCCCTGTCTCCTTGCGCGACAAGGAATTTCACTAAAGATATCGCTGAAAGCAGAACTTTGTGACAAAATTTCGGATCAGATTTTCTCTGTATCCATACTAACATAGGAATCCGTATTTTATGTAGAAATCGAAGGTAGCAGGAAAAAACAAACCCATGTTAAACATCGATTGCGCGCAAACAGATCGCCAGATCAGCAGCTTTATCCGCGACGAACTGCGTACAAGCGGCCAGCACAAACTCGTCATCGCCCTCTCAGGTGGCATCGACTCAGCCGTATCATGCGCATTGGGCGTGCATGCCGTCGGACCGGAAAACATCATCGCCGTCATGTTGCCCTATGGAGCATTGAGCGAAGAGGCGACCAGGGACGCCCGGCAACTCACCGCGCAACTGCGCATCCCCAATGAAAATACGAAAATCATCGACATACAACCCGCCGTGGATACCATCGTACAGCAAATACCGGACATCAACGACGCGCGACGCGGCAATATCATGGCGCGCATGCGCATGATCTACCTCTACGACCTGGCGAAAAAATACACCGGCCTCGTGCTTGGCACCGAAAACAAAACCGAATACTACCTTGGCTATTTCACGCGCTTCGGCGACGAGGCGTCCGACATCGAACCCATCCGCCAGCTCTACAAAACGCAGGTGCGGCAGATGGGCGAATATCTCCAGCTTCCCCAGAGCATCCTCACCAAAGCTCCCTCCGCCGGCCTATGGAGCAACCAGACCGACGAGAAGGAATATGGCTTCACCTACGACGACGCCGACAAAGTCCTCTATTACTACTTTGATGAACACGTCCCCCTTGACGAGATAGAGGGCAAATCCGGCGTGCCACGCGAGGTAGTCGCCCGCGTGATGGAATGGGTGCGGGCCAACGATTTCAAGCATCACGCGCCGAGGGTATTTGGGGAATAGGATGAATTACACTGTGTGATGGGAAAAGGCGGCCACAAGGGTACGAAGATGCTACCCAAACAAGCGTCAAGGTGAGCCCATTGAGTGCAAGGCCCTTTCTCCTTAAAATTCTTCATTATGTCATGTAAGTCCCTCCTGTGCTATAGTATTGAAAAAAGCATGACCGCTTATTTTCGCTGTTGGAGAAATATGATGTCATTCCTCACCCGCATAATTGGCACGCTTGCCAAATTTCCCCCGGCTGAAACATACGATCTGATTGTGGAACGCGATTTGAAGGTGCCGATGCCCGATGGCGTGGTGCTGCTGGCGGACCGCTATGCGCCACGCGGCAGAGAGAATCTGCCTATTATCCTGGTGCGCTGCTGCTATGGGCGGCGCGGTTTCTTCGGCATGTTCTTTGGGCGGCTGGTAGCCGAGCGTGGCTACCAGGTGGTGGTTCAGAGTACGCGCGGCACCTTTGGCTCGGGCGGGATATTTGAACCATTCATCCACGAACACGACGATGGACTGGCAACCGTGGCATGGTTGAAGCAGCAACCGTGGTTTTCGGGCGCGTTCGCGACCAATGGCCCCAGCTACCTGGGCCTGGTGCAGTGGGCCATCGCGCGCGAAGCGGGACCGGAGTTGAAGGCTATGGCCATTCAGGTCAGCACGTCCGAGTTTCGCGGCCAGACGTACATGGGCGGCTCCTATGCCCTCGATACAACCCTCTCCTGGACGCATATGATGGCCAACCAGGAGCGCCCGGCGAGAGCGCTCCTGAGTCAGCTTACTGCCAGGCGCAAGCTGAAGCCGCTTTTTATGCACCTGCCACTGCGCGATCTCGATAAACTTGCCGATGGCGAGCATGCGCCGTTCTTCCAGACGTGGCTTGAACAAAGGCCGGCGGATGATCCCTATTGGAAATCGCAGGACTTCAGCGATACCGTCAAGGATGTGAAAGTACCGATCAATATGGTGAGCGGCTGGTATGATATCTTCCTGCCGTGGACGCTGCGCGATTACGCGGCTCTGCGCGCCGCCGGGCAGCGACCGTATCTCACCATTGGTCCCTGGGCGCACGCCTCGATGGAGCTGATGGACACTGGAGTGCGGGAATCGCTGGCATGGTTCCGCGCCTACCTGTATAACGACCACAGCCAGTTGCGCAAATCTCCGGTGCGCATCTTTGTCACCGGCGCCAATGAATGGCGCGACCTCGCGGACTGGCCACCGGCAGGCAGGCGACACGAACGCTGGCATCTTCAACCGGGCGGAGGATTGGCCCCGGAAATTTCACCCGCGTCCCCGCCCGACCACTATCGCTACGACCCCGCCGACCCTACTCCGGCAGTATCCGGACCGGTACTTGCGGGCAATAGCATGCCCACCGGCAACCGCGAGTTGGAGGCGAGGCCGGATGTGCTGACCTATACCAGCGCACCGCTGGCAAGCGACCTGGAAGTGATCGGACCGGTGCGGGTCGAATTGTTCGCTCGTTCCAGCCTTCAACACACGGACTTCTTTGCCCGCCTGTGCGATGTCGATGCACGAGGAAAATCGCTCAACGTCTGCGATGCGCTGCTGCGGGTCGAGGCTGGCCAGCAGCCGGTTACTGCAGATGGTTGCTGGCAACTGAGTATCGACCTGTGGCCAACTGCGCACCGCTTCCGCCGGGGACATCGCCTGCGCCTGCAAGTATCAAGCGGCGCGCATCCACGCTATGCCAGGAACACAGGCAGCGGGGAGCCGCTGGCAACGGCAACGAAGCTGGTGATCGCAGATCAGGAGATTTATCACGATCCAGAACATCCATCGAGTATCGAGTTGCCGGTAAGCGAGTAGATTTCAAAATAACCCCGCAATAAAGGCCGGCACTACGTTTTAATAAATTAATTGAACCTATCCTGGGCGGGACCGATCATGGGTTTGAACAAAATATTTCGGTAATGAACCCGGGGCCGATAAATCGGCGCAACGGGCCGTTCGTAGGGGCCGATTCATCGCGCCCACCGCCGATTCATCGGCCTTCCGGGATTATCAGAGTAATTTGCTCAACTGCATCATCACCCCCCCAAAAAACTGGCCCTGGATGCTCATCGTATCCAGGGCCAATCGGTACAGGCAGGGCCTGCACTTACACTGCTCTCGTCAACTCACGATAATGGTTGCCTTCATGAATGGATGGATGTTGCAGTGGTAAGTAAACGTACCCGCCGTAGTAAACTTGAAGCTGAACTTACCTCCCGGTGCAATGATCCCGCTGTCCCAGACTCCCGTATCGCTCGTGGAGGTGTGCGATACCATCGTCAGGTTCTTCCAGGTCACGGTGGTACCAACTTTGATCTTCAGCGTCGTGGGACTGAAGGTGAAGGTGCCGTTTTTGGTAATGATCTTGACGGTTTTCTTGGTTTTGGCATCGGGCGCGGCCACTGCCGAGTGTGCCTGGCTGACTCCTTTACCTGCCGCGAATGCCTGTGATGTGCTAGAAACTACAAACGACATTACAAGGGTCAGAACCAGTAGAAATACCCCCATTCCACCCAGAGCGAATTTCAATCGCTGTGTTGCCATCGTCATAGGATGTGCCTCCAATCTTTGGAAATACCGGTACACCACCATCGATGCACCTCAACAATAAGTACGCGACAGGTTACACTTCTGAATAACCGCGCTGCTCATCTACGTCACAATGACCTTTGCCGTCATGTAGGGATGGAACATACAGTGGTAGGCAAAGGTGCCGGCTCCTGTAAACTTGAAACTATAAGTACCACCAGGGTTAATGGTGCCGCTGCCAAAAGAACTGCCCGTCACGGTATGTGGCGCCTGGGTACTATTGACCCAGGTCACAATGGTTCCAGGGACAACGCTGATTGTTGCCGGGCTAAAGGCAAAGTTGCCATTTTTCAGCGTGATGATCGTGACCGTTACCTTTGGCGGCGGTGTGGGAGTAGGAGATGGCTTAGGGGTTGGGGTAGGAGATGGTCTGGGCCTGGGGGTGGGCGTTGGTGTTGGGCGCGGCGGGGTTGTGGCCGTCGGCGTTGGCTGCGCCCTGGTGGGAGCCGGCGTTGGACTGGACTGAGATGATGCTGTGGGAGATGATGTAGGGGTCAAACCTGCGCTGGTCGGAGTATTAGTAGGGACGCTTGCAATAAACGTGCTTGTTGGAGTCGGCGTTGGATTGCCGTTCGTGCTGCTGCTACCACCGCCACAGGCGGCGACGAGCGTCAGGATAGCCAGCCCTACCAGGCTAAACCAGGCCAGCCTTGCGCGGCGTGACGGGACCGGGAAGATGCGTTTAGGAATCATAGTTTCCCCCTTTTCCTGGGCCTTCTTGAGCGACAATATGCTTAAACTCAATCAGGCTCCATCTGAAGAGATATACGGGAAAGGGTTACGCTATAGCCGTTCGCTCCCTGGCACTTTTTGGGTGTAGGCAAGCGTGGAGAAATATTAGCCCCGGAGCTTCATATAAGCCAGCCGCAGCCCTTCGAGAGGTAAGTATTGATTCACGTACTGGATTTCGGGGATGATGGGGGACATCAACTGCGCCAGCCCACCGTGCGCAATGACCTTGACCTCGTTTTCGTCCGTCACGCCCGGTATCTCTTTGCGCAGGCGGCTGATCAGGCCCTGCACGAGTCCCACGTGCCCGTAAATAATGCCGGACTGCATGTTCTCAATGGTATTCTTGCCCAGGGCGGCACGCGGCGGCGTCAAATCGACGCGAAACAGGCGCGAGGCCGCGCTGCTCAACGCCTCCGCTGAAATGACCAGGCCGGGCGCAATCGATCCGCCCAGGAAATCTCCCTCGCGCGAGATCACATCAAAGGTTGTGGCCGTGCTGAACGCGATGATAATGGCCGGCCCACCATAGAGGTGGTGCGCGGCCAGCGAGGTGACTATACGATCTGAGCCAATCTCCCACGGATTATCGACCAGCAGCTTCATGCCCAGGTCTACGCTATGATCGAGGACGATTGCCTCCTTCTGGCAATAGATTAGGGCCAGTTCCTGGAAGACCGGCGTCAAAGGGGGAACGACGCTGGACAAAATGATGTCATCGATATCGGCAAAAGAGTACCCGGCATAACGCGCCAGGTCATTCAAAACCATGGCATATTCGTCGGTCGTGCGCTGGCGAGCCGTGGAAACGACCCAGCGATTTTTCAGCGCCGTGCTATTATACAGGCCAAACTTGATATTGGTATTGCTGATATCGATGGCAAGTAACATAGGAGTCAGACCCTTTCCTGGCCCGTTTAGGGATTGAAACTCAGGCTAATTGCTGCACGCTGGCCGCGTATTGCTTCAAAAGAGCGGCAATGATGTAAGGATCGCCGTAAGCCGCATCCGTGACGACAATCACTTCGCTTTGATTGCGATCGTCAACGAATGCCAGCGTGGTGGGAGTGCGCATGCGCTTGCGGCGGGCGCCCTCGCTTCCTGTGGCAACATTGCGGCGACCAAAAAACATGCTGCCCAGTTGCTCGCCAAAGCCGGGCATCTCGCGAATCGGGTTGCTCGTGGTCGTGCGCTCCGGCTGTGGTGGGCGACCGCCTCGTGCCGTGACGTGTCGCACATACATCAGCGGCACATGAATAATCCTGGAGCCGTCCTGCTTGACAAAATCTTCGGGCGTAATCACGATCACATGCTTATCGGCCTGGCTCAAGCGGCGCGCATCCATGATAAGCGCCCAGATGCTGCCCAGACCAACATACAGCATAATTCCGAGCAGTATTGTAGTGAAAATGATAGCAGCTGCGCCCTGCTGGTAATTATGCGGGATGGTGAGCCACGCGATGACCGCGAAAAGACCCAGCCCGACGATAACACCGAAAATCCAGCCGAGGATGCCTATCGCGACTTTCCTGCGCGACAGCGGGAAAACGATCCAACCATGGGGCATATCACCGCCGGTTTTGACTCGATCCAGTATCTCCGTTGATTCCATGGGTTTGCTCCGTTTCTGAATGGGAAGAGTCCTGTATATAGATTATATCAGACTTATTACGTGTCGAGATAATAAAGATCAGGGCGATTGAAAAGTCGCGAGACCGAGCTTGATTTTGTCGGAGCGCCTTGTACAGTTGACCTCACTTGACTCGACTTTTCAATCGCCCTGGAAACGAACAGAGGAGGCTTGTGCCCACCGGTTGCACATGCTACACTTGAGAGCAGTACAGCATTGTTAGATTGTTGAACATACCGGCAGACTGTGTTTCATGCAACAAAGGAGATGGGCCATGAACACTTTCCAACTCACACGTCACCTGAGCCTGGTACTCTTGCTGTTCGCCTTGCTGCTCCTCACTGGAGTGCCTTTCGCCCAGGCCCAGCAGCGCTCTCTACCTCACACTGCCGGGCAGATCACCGAGTACCCGCTGCCCCCGGGCCACAATCCGTGGGGCAGTATTGCCAGTGGACCCGATGGCAACCTGTGGTTCCTGGAATATCCCGGCAACCGGGTTGGGAAAATGACCACCCATGGCAGCTATACCGAGTACTCTATCCCCACCCCAGATAGCCGCCCGGTGGGCATCACGGCCGGTCCCGATGGCAATCTGTGGTTCACCGAGTGGTGGGGCAATAAGATTGGCAAAATTACCACTAATGGCAAAATCACCGAGTATCTCATCCCCACCCCCAATGCCTTTCCCGCTAACATCACGACCGGTCCTGACGGCAACCTGTGGTTTGCCGAGTACGCCGGCGACAAGATCGGGAAAATCACCACCAGCGGGCAGATCACCGAGTACTCGCTGCCACATGGTGGGGGACCATTTGGCATTACCGTAGGTCCCGACGGCAATCTCTGGTTCACCGAATACGATGGTGTGCGTCGGCTGGGCAGGATCACCCTGAGCGGGCAGATCAGCGAATATCCCATCCATTACACCTCGCGCAAGTGTACCAAAGGGGGAGTAGCCGATCCCTATGGCATCACCAGCGGACCCGATGGCAACCTGTGGTTTACGACGACGGGCTTCTATGGCTGCATTGGTAAGATGACGCTCCAGGGCCAATTTACCACCTATCCGATTCCTGGTCCAAGCGATCCACAGGGGATCACCACCGGCCCAGATGGCAGGCTCTGGTTTACCGAACAGGTGGGTGCGATTGGACGAGTAACTATCAAGGGGAAATTCAGGCAATATTCCTTCTCTGGTACAGCCCAACCAGATGGGATTACGGTGGGACCCGATACGAATCTCTGGTTTGTGGCACCGGGAGATGATGCGATTGGCACCATTACCTGGAGTTAAGGAGCGTGATCCGCTCTGAACAAAGGAAAAAGCAGAATTTAGGAACCTTTCTTCAAGGAAGAGATTCACGATTTGAGCATACTGATATTCCACCCGAGGAAACGAGCGAGGAGATAGATCGTCTATCTCCTCTTTCGTTCTCTGTTCAGAGATTATTTCCTTGAACAACTAAATCATCACTGCGTCGTAATTTTGCCAATCTTGTTTCCTGAGTATTCGGCGAACCACAGGTTACCGTCCGGGCCAGCCGTGATGTGATCAGGCAAGCTATCGCTCTTTGGGATGGTGTATTCGGTAACCGTCCCTGTTGGCGTAATCGTACCGATCTGATAATACTCGGTAAACCACAGATTACCGTCCGACCCGTTGACAATGCTATTAGGAAGACAGCCCCCGTTGGCAAGCGAGGCTAACTCACTCAATTGCACCTGTCCACTGGTCGTGATCTGACCAATTTTGGCCTGTGTGCTAAACGGCGGCACATCGCCTCCCACGTTGATTTGTTCGGTGAAGTAGAGGACTCCACCAGAACCCAGGGTAATATCATTTGCCCTGGCATGATCTGAGGGCAGCTGATATTCGGTAATTGTACCATCGGTGGTGATACGCCCAATATTCGCTCGATTGTTTGAGATAATGGCATACTCGGTGAACCAGAGACACTGCGCCTGCATGCCATCGCCACACGGGCCGCTGGTGATACCTTCTGGCTCGCTATTGGCATTGGGCAACATGTATTCCGTGAGCTGGCCGGTCGTCGTGATCTTGCCGATGCGGTTGCCGTCAAACTCGGTAAACCAGAGATTGCTATCAGGGCCGCTGGTGATGCTCTCGGGTTCACTGTCATCATGAGGAAGTGCATACTCGGTGATCTGGCCAGTCGTGCTAATCTTCCCAATGCGGTTGCCATCAATCGAATTGAACTCGGTAAACCACAGGTTGCCATCGGGTCCGCTGGTGATGCCTTCCGGTTCACTCATCGTGGTGGGCAATGTGTATTCCGTGAAGACGCCGCCTGGGGTAACCTTTCCAATCTTGTTTCCGTGGCCTTCGGTAAACCACAGGTTGCCATCAGGGCCGGTGGTGATTCCAACCGGCTGGCTCTCTTTAGTGGGGATTGCATACTCAGTGACGGTGCCAGCCGTCAGCGGTGAGGCCTTGCTCGTAGAGATGCCTGGGCTGAGCCGTAATGCTGTAGCAGTCTGAGTGCTTATGACCAGTCGTGAGAGGCTCAGTCCCAGCACCAACGGTGCCAGGAGCAACAATCCGAAGATCATCCGTCTGTGCCGTATCGCACATTTCATAGTGAGACTCCTTCTATCTCTGCCTTGAAGCGAATCAAACTCCCAGGATACAGCCTGCAGGCGAATTGCTCTCCATTTCCTGGATGATATAGTAGTCATCGATACCGTGTGAATTGACCCACTCCTGGTTGGCCTGACCCCCATCATAGGGGTAAGGCGTGGGACCAAATTTCCCGGCACATAGATCACCAATTTCCCCCTCTCCCCTCCAGCCCAGATCAAAATCCCCTCCTCCGTCAGTGGCTGCTTCAAACTGCTCGTGTGCCGAAGCGTTGATGGCCCCATCGGTCGCATAGCTATTAGGATCATTGGGATGGGTGGGAACGCCGCACATCCCTCCTTGTTCACAATAGAGGATATATCCAAAGATGGTTGGATTATCTTGCGGCCCAAAGGATCCATGACCCGTCACTATCCCTGCGACCGTATTGGCCCCTGGAAGCAGGTAGATCGGGAAGTAGTTGTTATAGCCCCCGGTAGGCCAATTGTTGTTGACGATGGCCAGCTTGACTTCATTGATGAAATCCTGAAGCGTCAGTTGCGTGTTGTAGCTGGTACCAGTATCTTCCCAAACGCCTGCCAACGCTGCCGAGGTAGGCGTCCCATTGTTCCCGGCATACTCAGTGAGCATGTTGTACAGGCGATTGCCACCCACATCACGATAGTACTGCTTGATAGCTGACATATAGGTACTCATCGCACCCTGATCTCCAGGAAACCAGAAGATCGCGTAGACATTCATCGTGCCAGGCGCGACCGGTCCGCCATAATAGGTCACCGGATTGCTGTCTGGCACTCTGGACTTCGCTCTGGCCGTCATCCCTGCTGATCGAGGAAGCACCGTCATAATAACAGCAAGGGTGAGCAGGCAACAGAGCACGACAGGGACTGCTTTTCCTTTCATACTAAAAGGCTCCTTTTCCTTTTTCGTGAAAGACTGCGCAAACACCGATCGGTTTGCCTTCCAAGCATACCCTGAACACCGCCATTTCTCATGCCTTTTTAGACCATTTTTTCTACGCTCAAGAGCGTATTCTTCGCTGAGCTATGTACGCTCTTAAGCGTAGGTAGAGGATCAGGGACCGGTAGTGGATGAAGCAGAGATATCTTCAAGAGGCGGAAAGAGACCGGAGAGATAAGCAGCTACAGCGGCATCGCGTTCGTTGTGAACGCCCAATTTCTCATAAATATGCTGCCGGTGTTTGGCAAGCGTGGCCCGGCTGATACTTAACTTCCTGGTAATCTCTTTCTGATTGTAACCACGGCAGATCAGGACTAACACGTCGTGTTCGCGCCTGGTTAGCGGTGCGGGTACCTGCTGTTTGGACGCCGAGAGCAAACTTTGCTGCAAGGCACCGGCTTCACAGGTGTACAGGAGCCAGCCACAGGCCTGAGCAAGCAGGTGAGCCGGCGCAAGAGGGAGCGCAGGACGTGTTGGCTCCCCTGGATCAGTCACGACAGCGGGCGTCCCATACATCTGGTCGCGAAACTGGATAGGGAAGCTGACGGCCACAGCTGCAGGAGGTACCGGTGCTTCATCAGCAGCGTGCTGGTCTCGCGAAATAAATAGCGCGCGTGCATGTGTGGCCACCAGGACTTCCTGGCTGAGGCGATCAACGACGCCCTGGGTCTGGTCACACAACGTTTGCCCAACACGAAAGAGATGTTGGAGGATAGGTACGCAGTCTGCAATGTCCGCATCAGATGTTAGCTCTGGTTTTGGTTGTTCAGGTTGCATCTCCGTAGAGATCCTTTCCAAATAACTACCCGTTTATACAAAAAAGAACCAATGTTCTATTATAACCTTTGTCATGGAGCATTGTATATAGTCTGGTACCTTGGCATTACCAGGGCTATTGAAAAGTCGCGAGAACGAGCTTGATTTTGCCGGAGCGCCTTGTACAGTTGACCTCACTTGACTCGACTTTTCAATAGCCCTGGAAAAAGATATCCCAGTATATTCACCACCAGCATAACATGGTAAAATGCATTGTGGAGAAACTTATTTCGTGGGGAGATTATGGACGAACGCATGCAGGCCGAGGCAGCGGAGGCGATAGAAGCGGCTCGCGAACTGCTCTCAGACTTCAGGGCGGCGCACCCTGATTGGCAAAACGATAGAACGCCGGTGGATGAACTGGCCTCCTGGCTCGAACTGGAGGTCGCGACATTTCATCCTGATGACTATCCGCAGGGGACGTATGGCTTCTTCGAGGCGAGTGAGAAAATGATCTGGCTCTGCCGCGGCCTGCCCGAAACGTTCCGGCGCTTCACCCTGGCGCACGAACTGGGCCACGCCGTGTTGCACCACACGGACGACCACCCAACTTATCGCCGGTTAGCTGCGCTCCCAACTACTGCCGACCCCGTTGATTCAGGAAACCTGGAGGAAGAGACCTGCCAATCACATGATGTACGCGAGGAAGTGATCGCGCCAACCTTCCAGCAGCAGGCCGAAGAATTGCTCGGCGCAGGCGTGGCATATGACCCGCGCAGCCGGCGCGAGCTGGCCGCTAACATCTTCGCCGCCGAACTATTAATGCCGCTTGAACGCGTGCGCGCGCTCTACCTGTCATCGCATATCCCTGCCAACCAGCTTCCCGCCATCTTCGACGTTTCACAGGCAGCCATGCTTAATCGCCTGGCAGAGTTGCTTCGGGAGCAACCAGAACGCCCTGCGACAAACCTTTCTGGTCGTCCTGATACACCCAAAAAACAGTACGACGAGTTCCAGCGGGCCGCTATCGAGGCCCCAACGCCAGCGTTGATCGTGGCCGGGCCGGGCAGCGGCAAAACCAGCACGCTGATCGGGCGCGCCGATTACCTGATCCACGAAATGGGCGTCCAACCAGGGCACATCCTGGCCCTGACCTTCTCGCGCAAGGCGGCAGGGGAGATGCAGGATCGCCTGCAAGCGATCCTGGACGTCGACAGCATCCCACCAACCGTCAGTACATTTCACGCATTTTGCGCCGAACTGCTACGTACCTATGGTCATCTCGTGGGACTGCGGCAGGATTTCACCTTTGTCGATGATGTTGAGGGGTATTTTCTGCTACGCCGGTTGGCCGCGGACCTGCCGCTGCGCCATTACCAGAACCTGGCCGCGCCAACGATGTATTTCCCTGCCATTCTGAGCGCCATCTCACGCGCCAAAGACGAACTGGTCACGCCCGCACAATACAAAAAACTGGCCGCGGATATGCTGGCGCAGGCGCGCAATGAGGAAGAGACACAGGCGGCTGAGAAGGCGCTCGAGATCGCTGAAATCTACGCGCTCTACCAGCAGCGCCTGGAGCGGCAAGGCGATACCGATTTCGGCGGCCTGATCATGCTGGCAGTACAGCTTTTACAGGAGCATCCCGGGGTATGCAGTGAGTTGCGGCAAAAATACCAGCATATCCTCGTTGACGAATTCCAGGATATCAATCGCGCCAGCGGCGTACTATTGCGCCTGCTGGCGGGGGAACAGGGAAATGTCTGGGTGGTCGGAGACGCGAACCAGGCCATCTATGGCTTCCGCGGCGCTTCACCGGCCAATATCGCCAACTTTCAGGACGATTACCCGGATGCTGTCATCCTGCCGCTCAGCCGCAATTATCGCTCGCGCCCGGATATCGTTCGCCTGGCACAGACCTTCCGGCGCGAACTGCTGGAAGCAGGAACGGATGCTGGCGAGTTGGGCAGCGTGCAGGCGGCGCGTTCAGATCTGCCCGCTACTTATGTCACGCTGGCGGTGGCCGCGAACGAGGCCGACGAACTGAACGGATTGGTCGGCGATATCCGGCGCAAGCATGCCGGGGGCTACAGCTTCCGCGATATCGTCGTGCTGTGCCGCACAAGGGCGCAGGCGCGCAAAGTCACGCAGGCGCTGGTAACGGCGGGACTGCCTGTGAGCGAGCGCGGCGGCATGCTGGAGCAGGAACACATCAAAAACCTGCTTTCCATTGTGATGTTACTGGCCGATAGCAGCGGTATGGGCATTTTGCGCGCGGCCCGCCAGCCCGACCACCCCTTGAGCCAGGACGATATCGAGTCCCTGCTGCTGGCGGCCCGCGCGCAAAAATGCGACTTGATCGACCTGCTTTTGCGCGGCGAGGCCCCGGCTAGCATGAGCGCGCAAGGCTCTTCATCGCTGGCACGCCTGTCCGCGATTTTAAAGGCGCTGCGGTATAACACCAGCGTCTGGGCGCTGCTGGCCGACTATCTCTTGCTCGAAACCTCGCTGGTGCGCGACCTGCTCTCCACCCCGAACCATCCCCAGAGCGGCGCGCTGCTGGCGGATTATGACGGTCTGCTGCAACTTGCTCGCTACTATGACCAGCAGCAGCAAACACTGCGCGCGCAGGAGGCCCTTGCGCGCGGCGAAGATATCCCCCAGCCGCCACCTTTAAAGGAACAGGCAAAAGGCTTCCTCGATTACCTGAGCGTGCTGCTTGCGCTGCGCCAGGATGGCGGAAACCGGCGCGAAGGCGCTGAAAACGGGAATGAACCACTCCCTGACGTTATTCGCGTGATGACCGTGCATGCCAGCAAGGGCCTGGAATTCCCGGTCGTGTACCTGCCTTTCCTGGTCTCGCGCCGTTTCCCCATGCAGAAACGAGCGCAGACCGCACCACCACCGCGTGGCATGCTTCCACCCGGAAGCGAAGGCGACGCCGCGCACGAAAGCGGAGAGGCCTGCCTCTTCTACGTGGGAGCGACGCGCGCCCGCGACCATCTCATTCTGAGCTACAGCGAACGCTACGGCAAAATGACCTACAAGCGCTCGCCGTATATCGACGCGCTCGTCAGGGGCCTTCCAGAGGAACGTATCACACGCCTGATCTGGCAGGATGAGCTGCCCACGCTTGTCCATGCCACGCCACAGGGCGGGGCAAGCTCCCTCACCCCACCTCCACCACAACCCCCGCCCCTACTGGCTATCTCCTCGCAGCCCGGCGAAAGTTTTATCGCGGCCATGCAGCCGGAAACGCTCAGTGCTACCGCGATTGAAAATTATGCTACCTGCCCGCGCCGCTATGCCTATAGCAGCATTTACCACTTCCACCTTGAGGGGGGAGCATACCAGCTTTTCTGGCAGGCGACGCGAGAAACGCTGGATGCGCTGCAAAAGCGACTGGACGAGGACAGGCAGGCAGGAGATCAGCAGGGACAACTCTTGAGCAGGCAGGAGGCCGAGGAACTGTTCGCACAGCATTGGCACGATCACGATGGACATACCTTTCCTTTCGCCTCGATCTACGAGCAGCACGGACGCGAGGTGACCGAACTGCTGCGCCGCAAATTGCTTGAGGGTAGCGATGGAGACACACGAGAGCAACTGCGTCAAAGCTATAGCGTGACTATCGCGGGCAAAACGATAGAGGTGCCGGTAGATGGCGTCGAGGTGGCCGCGCAGGACGAGAAACCGGTCAGGTTCATCCGCCGGCGTTTTGGCAAGGGCAAGACAAAACCGGCGCCGGGCACCAGGGAGCTGCTCTACGCGCACGCCTCGCGCCAGCACCATCCAGGCCAGAACGTCGAATTGCATTACCACAATATGAGTACCGGCGAAACGTTCGAGGTCAAGCTAACAGAGAAAAAGGAGCAGAGCCTTTATAATGAACTGGAACAGGCCATCCAGGGCCTGGAACGCCACGAGTTCCCGCCGAAGCCCGACGCGTTTGCCTGCCCAACGTGCCCATTCTATTTGATTTGCCCGGCATAACTCACTGGTGACAGGATGCTATTCTACCTCTTATCCATTCCCGCCAGCCCGGTACTGGTCCGGCAGCCGTCTTACAAGCGGCGAACTTAAAAAGACTTCTTTCCGCCTATCATCGCCAATACTATCCGCAAGCTGGTACACGATATCAGCCGCCCGCGCAAAAACCTGCGCGGCGCGTTCCGTATCGCCCTGCTCCAGGTAGAGGTCTCCCAGTTCTGCCAGCATTGGCCACAATTCCCCCGGCAGGCCGATCTCCCGCGCCAGCTGCGCCGCCTCCTGCAGGTAGGCAATCGCGCCGTCCAAGCGGTGCTGATAGCGGGCGAGCGATGCCAGGGAGCGCAGGTATGGAATGCGATGGCGCCGATTGCTGCCAATACTTTCTCCAACGAGCCGCGTGTAATTTGCTGCCAGCTCGACCTCGCCGGCACGCAGCAGAGCCTGCGTTTCATAGCAGCGATGCAAGCGAGTGGCAAGTAAGAAGAGGGGAATATCAGGCTCGATTGCCAGCCGTGCGAATGCCGCAGCCTCTTCCCACAATCCGGACAGGGCGCAATCCGCGCAGACTTCTGCCGAGGCCACGCGCGTGAGCGGATAGGATTGAACCGTTTCATGAACTGCCATAGATGCCAGGTGAGCCGCACGCGCCTCGTCTAAGGCCAATATCGCCCGGTAAACGGTGCCCGCAAGCATCTGGCTGTTCCCGGTCCAGGTTGTGATATCATGCGTGCGCGCTATATCCATACATTGTTGAGCTAGCGCCAGAGCCTCACCGTATTTCCCCATCTCCATATACGCCGTTGCCATATGGTAGAGCGTGTTGGCTTGCCCCCATAGATTTTCGGCCTCCAATGCGATTGCGCGCGCTTCTTCCGCAATGGCCAGCGCCGCCGCTGGCTGGCCAGTATGAATCTTGACACTGGCCAGCAGGCAGCGGCAATCAACCTCCATGGCCCGGTTGCCCAGCCGCCGGTAGATATCCAGCGCTTCCTGAGCATAGGGCATACACTCTTCCCACTGCCCACTATCTTTTATCCCGTAAGCGGTGACATTGAGGCAGCGCGCCACGAGTTCTGCCCAGTCAAGCTGTCGCGCCAGCGTTAAAGCGCGCTGGCCGTGTTCGACTGTCGCGCGTACATCGAAGCGATAGAAATACAGTTGTGCCAGGCTCCACTCGGTCTCTGCCAGCGCGGTAGTATCATTGCTTTTCTCACCGGCATCCAGAGCCTGTTGCAATAGCAGCATGGCCTGGTCGAGATCATAGGACTCGTGAATTATCACCGTCGCCAGGTGATTGAGCGCTATACACTCCATGCCTGGGGCATCTAGCTTGTGCGCGAACGCCAGCATCTCCTGGTAGATGGTACGCGCGGCCTCAAGCTCGTTGATAAATTCGTAGGCCCGCCCTAACTGATCATAGAGCATGCGCATCGCTTCCGCTGTAGGAGCATGGGATTCCCCCGGTGTCGCCTGCCATTGTGCGGCGATTTGCCGCGCCCGCTCATAGTGCGCAATAGCATCACGCACCGCGAAGAGTTGCATAGCGTTTTCGCCTGCCGCGATGCTGAAAGAGAAGGCCTGAACTGGCTGTCGGGCAGCGAGAGCGTGATGCACGAGTTCCGCGGCGGGGGCCGCAACTCTCTGTAGCATGTCCAGGGCGCGGCGATGAAAGATACGCCGTCGCGCTTCACCCGCTTCGGTGTAGACAACGTCGCGGATCTTATCGTGCGTGAAAAAATAGGTACCGGTTGGAGCGTTAAGATAGTCTCCGCTTTCAGTACCGGCCTCGTAGAGCAGGCGCCTGGCCAGCAATTCATCCAATGCCGGCAGGCCCTCGTTCTCACCCAGATCTGCCACCTGGCATAAACGTTCAAAGGTGAAGTGGTGGCCAAGCACCGCTCCGGCTGCCAGCAGCGTGAAAGCTGGTGGCGTCAACTGATCGAGGCGGGAGCGAATCACTTCGCGCACGCCCGGGGGCAGAAAGTGATGCAGGTTCGAAAGGTCGTCCGCCCGGCCTTCGTAGTCAATGCGCCAGCTTCCATCCACCTGGCGTCGTGTCGAGAGCACTCCATGATCAAGCAATGCCTTCAGCGTTTCCATGATGTAGAAAGGCTGCCCCTGAGTTTCGCCAAAAAGCCATTCCCCTGCAGCCTCCACGCGAGAAGTGCAGATAGCGCGTACCAGTTCAAGCGTGCTATCCCGCGTAAGCGGCTTCAGTCGCAGGCCGGTTACCTGGAGATCTCGCTGCAGGCTCTCCAGCGAACGCGCCAGGTCGCTCCCGGCGCCGGCGGATTCCAGGCGCTGGCCCAGCAGCAAAAGGATGGGCGTTCCCTGTTCCATCCAGCGCCGCCCGGCATAGTGCAGCAAATCAAGCGAGGCGACATCGATCCAGTGAATATCATCGAGGAAGAGCACGACCGGCGCGTATCCGGCCAACGCCTGTAGCAGGCGCGTGATTGCTTCAAAGAGGCGCAGGCGGGCGATATTTTCATCGCCCGTTGGTTCGGGCAGGTCGGGATAACGCTCGCGCAGTTCGGGCAGCAGGCGGGCGAGTTCGGCCAGCCAGGGATCGCTCAACAGGTCATCGGGAGCGTTCTCACGTTCGATACGCAGCCGCAGGGCATCCACGAGCGGTTGGTAGGGCAGGCGACCGCCCGCCTCGAATGCCCGTCCTTGCAGCACATCCGCGCCCATTTCCGCAGCCCGCCCCAGAAACTCGCTCGCCAGGCGCGTCTTCCCCATACCCGCCTCACCTCTCAAAATCACCGCCCGCATTTGACCCCGCTCGACATCGCGATATGCTTCGATCAGGCGAGCATATTCCTGGACACGCCCAACCAGTGGACCTACCAGGACTCCAGAGGTTGATTCCTCCCACTGCTGAGCGGAGCTTTGTTGCGGCGAAAACGCCTTTCCGCGCTGTCCTCTCGACCTGGTCGTCGTACCTCCGGTAGCGTGGCCCACTTCAACTTCTCGCCCGCGCACCACTCCGCTCTGTATGCTTGCCGCGAGGGCTTCCATTTCTGCCGAAGGCCGCATATCCAGCTCTGAGGAAAGATAGGTCCGGTAGGCTTCGTAGGCCTGTAGCGCGGCATTGCGATGACTCGCGGCCAGGTGCGCCTCCATCAAGCGCATGCGAGCGCTTTCATTGAGAGGATCATGCGCAATCCAACGAGCAGCGGTCTCGATGGCATCCGCGACGGCCCTATCTCTCAATTGCGAAGCGGATAGCCGTTCCAGGAGCAGGCTCATGCGGCGATGGCAGGTTTCGCGTTGCAAGAGCAGCCAGTTATCAAAGTCGGGGGCATCGTTCAACGAAAAGCCCTCCAGAAAAGGGCCGCGATACAGCCCGGCAACCTCCCGTAGGGGCCGATTGACCGCGCCCACCGCCGATGTACCGGCCCCCGTCGTATTGCGCGCCTGAAGCCGTTCATCACCACGCCCACCGGCATCGAGGGCAAGTGCCGCCGCAAGCGTATGAACGTCAAGTTCAACATTCGACGTGAGATCGAGACCCAGAACCTCTCGTTCGATATGCAGGTGCGATGCCCCGGACTCCTCCATATCATGGAGCACGCTGCGCAGGTTGGCCAGCGCCCGGCGCAGCGTAGTACGTCCCTGGACGACATCGCTCTCGGGCCAGAACAGCGTCGTGATCTTCTCGCGCGAATGCAGGCCGCCCTCTACGGCCAGGTAAATGAGCAGGGCCAGTTCTTTACGCGTGCGGAATTTCACCGGTTGTCCAGAGTGGAGCACCTCCGGAGTTCCAAGCAATGCGAGGCTCAATTGACCCATTTGTTCACGCTCTTTTCACGTCTTTGCCACGATGCCCTGGTACAGTAGGCGCAGATAGTTCAAAGATATTCTAGCCTACTGTTCAGGAAGATACAAGAGATGGAAACTGATGTATTCGCTCCCGAAATCCGCTTCGGCCTGGCCGCGCTGAGTGTCTCGCACCTGGAACGCTCCATCGCGTTTTACCGCGAGACGCTTGGCTTTCGGCTGGTGCAGCGTGACAATGACAATGCCCTGTTGGGCGTGGACACGGCTATGCTCCTGCTTATCCAGGAGAAAGATGCAGGCCCCAGGCCCATCAACGCCCTGGGCCTGTATCACATCGCGATCCTGGTACCTGGCAGAGCAGACCTGGCAGGCTCCCTGCGTCACCTGCGCGAGGTTGCTTATCCACTGCGCGATGCCTCCGATCACATCGTGAGCGAGGCGCTTTACCTCGACGATCCCGATGGCAACGGCATCGAGATCTATCGCGATCGCCCGCGCAGCACCTGGCCCTGGCAGAACGGGCGCTTGTATGGCTCAAATAGCAGCGAACCGCTGGACCTGGAGAACTTACTGTCGGAACTGGACGAGAACGACTATACCTGGCGAGGTTTACCATCCCGCACATGTATCGGGCATATCCATTTGCAGGTTGCCGATCTCGGCCATGCTGCGACCTTCTACCGCAAAGCGTTCGGTCTGGACGAGACAATCACGGGCATCGCAGGAGCGTGTTTTCTTGCCGCGCACGGCTACCATCACCATCTTGGCCTGAACACCTGGAACAGTCTGGGGGCATCACGCCCGCGCGAGAATGTCGTTGGGCTACGCTTCTTCGTCATCTGCCTGCGGGATGCGGCGGCAGTCGAGCGCATCGCAGCACAACTGGAGGCGGCAGGTATTCCCTGGGAACGCTGGAAACACCGGGGACACGGGGCAGACTTGAACGCGCTCGTACTGCATGACGCGGATGGCAATACCATTCTTGTCATGGCCGATCTGCCGCAAAGCAACGAGGAGGTGATCTCGCTCGCGAAAATGCAGAGATGATATCGTCCGACAACATCCAACCAACACAGATTAGAAAGGAACACATCCCATGTCAACCGAAACCAACAAAGCCGTTGTCCAACAATTCCTCGAGGCCTGGAGCAAAAATGACCTCGCTACCCTCGCGTCAATTGTGACCGGGGACTGGACCAACTTTGATGACAATCTGCCGCCACTGCCGCGCGGTCCTCAAGGCGCGCAGGCGCTGAGCAATCTCTTCCACGCGGGCATACCGGATATGCAGGTAACCTTTGAGTCCGTTATTGCCGAAGGAGATCTGGTGGCTATTCGCTGGTTGAACCAGGGCACGCACACCGGCGAACTGCTGGGTATTCCGCCAACGGGCAAGAGCGCCAGCGTCAGGGCGACCGGCATTTTCCGTGTTGTCGACGGCAAGGTCGCCGAGAATCACGTTAACTTCGACGCGCTTGGCATGTTGCAGCAACTGGGCATAGTGCCCCCGCTGGGACAGCCCGCGCAGGCGATATAGTATGCTATGGTCATTCCATAGCAATAATCCAAAAAAGGAGTACTTTCCATGTCAGCAGAACAGAACAGGACGTTAGGTTATCGTTGGGCGGATTTATGGAACCACGAGAAAGAACTCAGCGTCATTGATGAGATCGTCGACCCCAATTTCGTCTCACACAGCGCGCCGCCTGGATTAGCGCCGGGTATCGAGGGAGTTCGACAATGGGCCACGCTCTTCCGTAAGGCTTTCCCGGATATCTATTCGGTCGCCGATGACGTGATCGTTGAGGGCGACAAAGTAGTAGAGCGTTTTACATCAGGGGGAACGCACAAAGGGGATTTCTTCGGCATGCCACCAACCGGCGTAAGCGGCTCAATCACCGGCATCAACATCTTTCGTGTCAAAGATGGCAAAATTGTCGAGCACTGGGGCAACAGCGACGACCTGGGCCTGATGCAGCAACTTGGTATGATTCCATCGATGGCGTAAACGAAAGGTGATACTAGATAACGAGGGTGCCCGGAACCTACAGGCTTTCGGGACTCTCGTCGTCTGGCATTACCCTTCTTCCCTCTTCCCCATACACACCCTTGTATGCGGGGGGCAGCATCGCCGCGATGCTACGCATGACCTGCTCGGTCGCCACGTCGATATCTTCGCGCGTGATCTTTGTACCCGCCGGTTTCAGGATGATCGGTGGACCATAGGCGATGGTAACGCGCGGGCGAAACTTTTTCAGCACGTGTTCGCTGCCCCAGATCGCTACCGGCACGACCGGGGCGCCCGAGCGCAGCGCGATCATGCCCAGGCCTGCATGCCCTTTTGCCAGTGTGTGCGTCTTGCTGCGCGTGCCCTCAGGAAATATCAGCAGCACTTTGCCCTGTTTCAACTGTTCATCAGCTGTGCGGATGGCCTGGCGGTCACCTTCACCACGCTTGACCGGGAAGCCGCCCATGAAGCGCACAAGCCAGCCTACATTGCTATGGAAAGCCTCCTCTTTCGCCATCGCGACCACTTTATAAGGAAGAAAGGCGGGAATGAGCGGAATATCAGTCCACGAAAGATGGTTGGCTGCGATAATGAGAGGCCCTTTCGATGGGAGATTCTTGCGGCCCAGCACGCGCACGCGCATGACAAACGGAAAGATAATGCGCGCCAGAATACGAATCAGATTCCAGGCGATGAGCGGCGTATCATACGGTTCATACAGATTTTTTTCCGGCTTTTTTGCCTTAGCTGGCTTTTTCAGATCAGCTGTTGCCTGTTGCGGAAGCGGCGATTGTTGCGGGTCGTTGTGCCCACCAGAAGAGGTAGTTGAATTGACATCCTGCGTCATACTGGATCCTCCAGGTAACTAGAGATGAGATCGAGTACCTGCTCAATTGTAAGGTTGTCGGTCGCAATTATAATGGCATCCGGGGCAGGCTGCAGGTTAGCGCGATCGATCTCATCACGGCGCGCAATATCCTGTACTACTTCTTCTAACGATGGAAGTTGCCTGTTCGCTGCACCCGTGGCTTGCTGTCGCTGTTCCAACTCGGCATAACGGCGGCGAGCGCGCTCCATCAGGCTGGCGGTAAGGTAAATTTTTAGTTCGGCATCGGGCAGCACCACGGCTCCAATATCGCGTCCCACCATGACGACGCGGCCTGTCTGGTGTGCCATGGCCCGCTGCTGAGCAATGAGGATGGCGCGTACTTCGGGGTGGGCCGAGACGATGGAGACGGCCCGCGTGACGGGGGCGCTGCGGATATCCCAGGTAATATCGCGTCCTCTAACGGTGACGGTATACTGGCGGCCATCTTGAATATGTGGATGGCTAATGACGATGTGGGCATGCTCTGCCAGCCGCGCCAGGGCGGGTCCATCGGTAATATCGACGCCTTCCTGCAATGCCAGCCACGCGACCGCGCGGTACATTGCCCCCGTGTCGATATAGAGATAACCCAATCGCTGCCCCAATAGTTTCCCTATCGTACTCTTGCCAGACCCGGCAGGCCCATCGATAGCGATACACGCTGGCTTCTGCATGTTCCCTCCATACATTTATCGATGCCGATACTCAGTCAGAGGGATTATATCACATCAGCCCTCTCACCTCTTCATCCCTTAAATACCTCCACTCCCCCACCGGCAAATCCCCCAGCGTGAGCTTCCCCACGGCCACTCGTTTCAACTCCAAAACCTTGTATCCTACGGTAGAGATCATCCGGCGCACCTGCCTTTTGCGCCCCTCGTGGATTGTCAGCGCCAGCCTGCAATTCGCGCCCGCGCGCTGCAAAATGCGTACTTGCGCGGGCGAGGTGCGGTAGCTGCGTTCGTCATCCACGACCACCGTTACTCCTTCGCGCAGGGCGGCCAGGGCTTCCTCAGTTGGACAGCCCCGCACCAGCGCTTCATAGTGCTTCTCAGTCGAGTAGCGAGGATGGGTCATGCGCTGCGCGAAGTCGCCGTCGTTGGTCAGCAGGAGCAGGCCGCTGGTATCAATATCCAGGCGGCCCACCGGATAGACACGCAGGCGGCGCAGTTCGACAGGGAGCAGATCCAGTACGGTCGGGCGGCCCTGCGGATCAGCGGCTGTGGTGACGTAGCCGGTGGGCTTGTGCAGCATGATATAGACGTGCCGGGTGGGGGTCTGCACCGCCTTACCATCGACGGTCACCGTATCGCGTTGCGGATTGATGCGCGTGCCCTGACTGGTAATCGTAGCACCGTTCACCTGCACGCGCCCGGCTGCGATAAGCTCCTCGGCATGGCGGCGCGATGCCACGCCCGCACGCGCCAGAAACCGCGCCAGCCTTTCGCCCTCCTGCTGCGTCATAGCGTCCTCCATTCGTACTTACCGGCGATGCAGCGCGCGCAAAGCTTCTCGCGGCAGGTCGCGGCATAGATATAGTGCAATCCCTGCTGCTGGCAGGCGCTCCTGGGTTCACCACTCAACTGAAGCTGGCGGCACATCGCCCGTGTGATGGTATTGGAAGGGAGCGCCGGATACCTTACATAGAGGCTTTCAGCCTGTTCCGCGAGCCGCGCATCGTTCTCCAACAGGCCCACAGCAGCGGCAAATGGGAGTACCACATTGCAGATCAGGATGTCCGTTCGCGCCGGGCTCAGGCCTTCGAATATGGCACGGATACGCTGGATAATTTGCGATGACCTGCTGGGATGCGACCCGCTTTCATAATAGGGTAGTGTAAATACCTCCGTGGCACAGGTGGGAAGTAGCACTTCTCGCAACGTCTCCCACAAGCCGGTGGCGCGCCAGCTTCGAACGAGGCGGCCCAGGATGCCCAGGCGGCGGGCATCTAGAGGCGGTGGCTCGTTGCTGTGACCCAGCGGTTCGGGAATGTCGCCTTTGTCCAGCATATCGAGCAGGTGCAGACCGGCGGCGCGAAAGAAAACGCGATCTCGCCCGTATCCAAGACCCTCTGCAAGCGCGCTTATCAAGCAGGTATCATAGGCGCTGAAATCGCCGTGGGGGGATGCCGCGCGCAAGAGGGCGAGCAAGGTCTGTGTCTTCTGTTCGAAACGCAGCAGGCCGGCAAAGGTCAGCAGGCGAGCGCATTCCGCGTCGCTCACGCGCGAAAAGCTTTCCCGGCACGGCCAAACAGGTGGGTCATAGGCGAGAGGCGGCAGGTCATTGAGACAGCAGGTGGGGATGATGCGACCATCCTGGCGGCGTATCGGGGTCACGTCATCATAAATTAAGACGACATGCAGGATGACATTGTTGTAACGCGGGTCGCTATCGTGAGCATGAGCACACCAATCGCTGGAGCGGATGTGAAATTCGACATCGCCTACCACCCGTTTTTCATCTCGTTGCCGCCCGGAAGCGTCCCGCGCCGGTAACTTTCTGCCATGCATAAAAATGAGGACCGCGTCGCGCACATCCGGTCCCATTGAGCCTCCCGGACGGCCCTGGAAATCCACCCGGCAGGTGGCGCCATCGCTGAGCGGCATGACGATATCGCGTGATACTGTCCACCAGCGGCGAGCAACGTCGGTTTCCTGGAGATAGGCATACGCGTTCACTTCACATCGACTCAGGTGGGTGAATTATAGGAATCTTTATGGTGCTATCCTCATCATCTACTTCAATCGGAGCACTTTCTGCCACTTCTACCTCAGTAGACGCCCTGTCGAGTTTTTCAAGGTCTTCGAGTTCGCGTTCGGTAGCGGCATAGGACATGCCCTCGGCAACTTCAGCCTCCGCTTCGGCGTTCATGGCATTATTGACCGCCTGCTCCTCGTTCGCTTCGGCATCGGCCAGAAAAGCCAGCGCGCGCGTTAGCTCATCTTCCGCGTTTCGCAGCGCCAGGTCGGCCTCTGCTCCGCTTAAGGCGCCACTGCGGATGGCGAGCCGCACCTGCCCCAATGCCGCCTCGGCCTCTTGCACGCGGCGGCGCGCTTCCCGCGTTTGCGCGCTGCTGGCCTCCGCAATCGCTTCCGCTGAGGCCGCGCGCTCGGCAGCAATTTCGGCAACAGACCTTGCCGCCAGGGCATCTACGATCTCCTCTTCCACCTCTAGCGCGGCGATCTCGCCATCCTGGATTTCCGCGGCATCCTGGGAAGGCGGAGTTTCTTCCATCGCGACCGCCTCGTCAGGCGAGCCTGCATAGACTTCTATCTCTATCTTCGAATAGCCCCCGGCCTCGTCTTCCTGTCCTCCGCTTTGGAGAAGCTGCTCTTCGCCGGAATCTTCAAGCCCAGCGCCAGGCTCAGGGGCTGTACTTTCCTCCCGTTCGGCCTCCTCGGCAGCGCGTTCGGCTTCGCGGGCAAAAGCCCTGGCACGCTCCGCCTCGGCCTGAGCCCGCGAGAGTTCTTGTATGAGATGGCGACCAGAACCCACCTGCTCCACACGGGCAGCTATCTCGGCTGCTCGTTGCGCCGCGAGACGCGCGTTTTCTTCCGCGGCTTCGGCTGCGGCACGTGCATCCCGGACACGCTGCGCGGCTCTACTGCTGGTCTCTTGTGGAGCGGCGGTCCCGACTTCTCCGGCAAGTTGCTCCCGGCTCTCGCCAGCGTAAGCGAAAGGTGGGCCTGCATGTTCAGCATCATCAACCAGCAAGACTTCCTGCATAAACGCATCACCGGTAGAAGGCTCCTGCTGCGTCTCGCCTGCGGCCTCCTGCCCGGAAGCTACCGGCGATGGCTCAATTTCCGCCTGCCCCGCGGCCTTTTCCTCTTCATTACCGGTTGCGGCTTGCGTCTCTTGAACTGCTAGAGCTCCTGTTTGGGACTCGCCAGAGAGCTGCTGGCGAATTTCTGACAGGCGGCTCTCTACACGCTGCACGCGCCGCGTGCGTTTCTGCAAACGCGCCTGCGCCCGCTGAAAGCGTTCCAGCGCTTTGGCCTGCGCTGCCTGGGCTTCTTGCAGGCGTTCAAGCAGGCGTTGCTCGCGTCTCTGCAATCGCTTACGTGAATCTTTGGTCAAAGATGGCTGCTCCTCTGGTCGAAGAGATGGCTTCTGCTCGCTCATGCCTCTATCCTCCATGCAAAAGCCAGGCGTACTGGCTACTTTTTACCCCTTGATCTTTATTTTTGAGCGCCCTGCATCATAATCCTGTGATCTTTTTTACCAGATGTGTCAAGCAGCGAAGCCACGTTGCAGCGCTGCCTGAATGGAATCAGCGGACTGATTCCCTTTCAATAACGCGAAATCCAAACCCTTTTTGCACCTGCTACTACTCTCTATACATCTTGACTGCAAAATTGCGGAAACTTTCCAACGTTTCACCCGATAAGGGTATCGATGGCATCAATGTTAGAGCATACCCCATGGGAAGGGAGATTGCAACCGGTGTCAAGCGTCTCGCCACAACCTTCGTAATTGCCCTTTCCCAGACTACCGCATTCTCAATAGAAGTCAAGAGATGACGGGACTCTAGCTTCCAAAGAAACGGGACGTTTAGCCCATATTGTGAGCCGATAAACTGGTCGATATAGGTATCTGGCAACTAATGAGTTTCGGAAAGTTTGCCTTCATAGGAAGCGAGGTACTACATTATGCAATTTCGACGCCGGTTTGCCGGCATCATCGTTCTACTGATTCTACCAGGCATGTTTATTGGACTGAACGCAGTCAGGTTACAGGTGGCAAGCGCGAATGCCATATTGAAGCCGCACCATAGTCCGGCCAAAAATAGCCTGCAAATACTGCCCAGAAAGCAGAAGGCGCTGTTGGGCGTGCCTGCCAACACTATCTCACTGTACGAAAACACGACCAATAACGTTACGATGTACAACCAGGGATGCGGCGCCGCCCAGGGAGCGCCCGGATTGATCATCCTGGACTGGGGCCAGCCGGTGTATTTTGGCGGGAACGTGTACGGTACTTACGACTTCGGCGGCCATGACGATACAGATACCGCCATTATGCACGCCGTGGCCAACTTCGCCCAGGGCGTCTGGTACTGCCGCACTCGTTACACGGATATCGCCATCGCCGTCGGCGAAAGCAACTACTACTCCGATAATGCAATTCCCCTCACCACCTGGGCCTGGTACGCCGATGGCCAGCAGTGGGGCGAGATGATCAACACCTTGCAGAGCTTTATCAACGACAACCATTATACGGGCGTGGTCGGCATCAACGGCGCCGGGGACCTGGAAGTGGAGTGGAACAGCTTCACGCTGACGAGCAGTCTCGTGAACGGCTATAACAGCGTCACCCGCCATGTCTACTTCGATTTCGGCGACGACTCCCCCGGCTGGTGGAGCAATTACCAGGTCTGGTACATCGCCTATGGCGCCACGGACCAGTTGCCCCTGCCGGAGATCTACTACAACGCCGACGCGACCTACGACTGGGAGCCGCTAAGCATCTGGGCCTGCTACAACGAGGGTGAACCCATGTACTTCAAGGGCACGATGGCCGAGAACGCCCCCGGCACCAACTCGCCCTACCAGGCCTTCGTCGATATGTACAACGCCGAAGCCTCGAATAGCTGCACGGCCAAAGACCTGCCCGGCATGATCTTCTCGACCGAGATCTTTTACGCTCATTAGCCAGAGAGAAACGAGAGCAACATGCAGAAACGCACCGCTAAACGTCGTCGCGTAAAAACAAGAAAGCTGGTCGCCCGGCCCGGCATACTCTCCCTCCTGCATCGCGGCTGGAAGCCGGGCGCGCTGGCACTGCTGATCGCCTGCATGTGGCTGGCAGCATATGCTGCCAGCAGGAACCAGCCCTCAACCATCGCTGCTACCACTTCTGCGCAGGCAACAAACGCCTTCTATGAAACGCCCACGGAGAGCCGCAATACGCCCATCGCGCAGCAAACGGCAGGTGTATTGCCGCTCTCCGTGGGCGGGCCGATTCCTGTACCGGCCAACGTGTTCCATCCCACCAATATTGCCCGCGTGATCGTTAACGATGTGATGATGTCTATTTACGCCGGTTCAATGGCACGCGCGCCAGATACCGGAGCGCTGGTCATCTTACGAGAGAATCTAAAGACGGGTCAGCAAAGCCTGCATATGTATGAGACCACAAAAGGGGTTGGGGCGCTGACGATTGTGGGAGTGAGGAACGGGGTGGTGATGCTTGATGCGGGTAATGGTGAGCGGGGGGAGTTTGATCTGGGGCGGGGGGAGTTCCGGTTTTTAGGAAATCACCAGAACACGCTCTCTTGAACAAACGTTTCATGTGTGGTATCCTCTAAGCAGTACCGAGACTTTGGAAGAGTGTTTGAGCGCGAGATGGTCTACGTGGGGGTGAGCGCCGGGAGCATGGTGGTGACCCCAACTTCGGAGAGGCCTATCACAGGGGAGACGACGATAGTGATGGTGGAGCCGTCCCTGCCTACGCCTGAGTTTGTGGTAATTGTTGCACTGAGTAGTGGGAGTGAAAAACGTAACAAGCCTGAAGCTAGTCTAGAAGCTGTTTCAGGCTTGTTATTTCGTTCGGGAACCATAAAAAAGTGCCAAGGGACGGAATCGAACCGACGACACCAGCATTTTCAGTGCTGTGCTCTACCAACTGAGCTACCTTGGCATGCTTACTTCCTGTGAAAGGTCTCTCGCTCTCCCCCTCACGCGACACACTATAGCATGGCCTCTCCTATCCGTCAAGACCCTTTTTGGCCGAATTTTGTAACACCAATCCCCCCAAAGCAATCTTTCAGGCCTTTACCACGTTTAGCCCTTTTGTCCTACATTTCAGATTGTTTCAAGCTTACTCATCCTGTCCATATACTAATATGCACATCAGTATACATTTATTTGGTTGCGGGAACTGTGACCTGACTGAGTACGTGAGTTTTTCCCGCGACGCGGCAGTCGAATAGTAAATAGAAGAGGGGTTAATTGCAGATGCAAGTACACCAGCGAATCTGGCACTATCTTCAGCAGCATCGAATAGCCAGTATTGTGATCGGACACATCTCGGTGATCGGGATACTGGGCTTACTCGTCCTGGGGAATGGGTTGGGGATGAACATATTTGGCGCCTTCGCGCAATCCGCCTGCTCCAGCGGGGATCAGACGTATATCGTCGTGAGCGGCGATACATTGGGAGGCATCGCGGCCCGTTATGGTACAACCTGGCAGAAACTGGCCACCTATAATCATATTCCCAATCCCAATCTGATTTACATCAATCAGAAAGTGTGCATCCCAGGCGCACATTTAGGCGGCTCCGGTGGCTCCGGCGGCTTGAACGCGCCAAAAGGCCTGGGGAATTTCTTCCCCTATGGCCAGTGTACGTGGTATGCCAATCAGCGTTACTACCAGTTGCACGGCATTTACGTGCCGTGGACGACGCAATCGGATGCCTGGCAGTGGACCGCGCGCGCCTACCAGTTTGGCTGGCACGTCTCAAGCTCGCCAACGGTCGGGGCTATTGTGGATTTGCAGCCATGGGTGCAGGGAGCGTATAGCCTGGGGCACGTAGCCGTGGTCGAGCGCATCCTTCAGAATGGGAATGTTATCGCCAGCAATATGAACTGGGGCATCTATTACTGGGAGGTAACATATGTGCAGTTTTCTCCAGGCCCTGGTGTAACGTTCATCACCTATTAATCGGCACATAACAGTAAGACAAGGGTAAAGCCGGCGGTTCAATCAGGTCACAACCGCCGGCTTTTTGATTCTTGCTTGTGACTCTATCTATTCGGCCTCATCCTGTTGCGCCTGTACCTTTTCTACTGTCACAAGCAGCGACCGGGGAGGCAGAGCAAAGAAAAGCGCCAGGATGAACGTGAATGTCAGGCTAGCAGGCGTATTGAGCCAGGCTAACCCGAAAACAACCAGATAGAGTAGCGGCCCGAACAAATATTGCCTGCTGATAGCATTTACCGAGTGCTTATCGGCATCTTTGCTGATGAGGCGATTGTGATAAGAGGCATAGCGCCACAGAAGATTAAATGCAATCGCCATCAGCAGGTTTACCCCCGCATAGAGCACAGTCGATACGTGCTCCCCCTGATTATGTGAATATTGCTGCGCCAGCAGCGCTGTAGGAAAAGGGATAAAAACGATTACTAGAAGGAGCAAGAGGTTTAAAAGCATCAGGCCGGTATCTGTACGCCGGATGTGTGTAAAAAGCCGGTGATGATTAATCCACATAATGCCTATGGTCAAAAAACTGGTGACAAAAGCCAGCAAGGCCGGCCACTGATTACCCAGGAAGGAAGCCAGGCCCGCGTCTTGTAATTGCGTATCGGACGGTAACCTGATATTCAAGACCAGCAGGGTAATCGCGACGGCGAACACTCCATCGCTAAAAGCTTCCAGGCGGCCGGTTTCTTTTTCTTCCATCCTCGATAGTCCTTATCTGATAATTTCATAGGCGTAGAAAACACAAGTTAGTATATACTTAAGCGAGGTTACTTGTCAGCAGGAATAAAGAAGGCCAGGGATGAAGCGGGAAAGAATCAGAAAGTCCTATAGAGACGAATTACCTCGCTCGCGCAGCACAGGGCAACCTGTCGATATCACATGTTTGCTTCCAGTGGTGAGGACGGAAGAAACTGGCGAATGATCAGCAAGAGTTCATCCACGTCAAACGGTTTATAAATCACGGGAATACCTTTCTGGCGCAGCGTTTCCTCTTGCTCCTGCATGGTCTGTACCGCTGCCGTGCAGAGGATGATGGGAATGTCTTTTGTTGGCCGGTAGAGCTTCAGTTTCTGCAATAAAAGCAGGCCACCATAATGCTCGCCCAACTTGACATCCAGGATGATTAAATCGGGATGCAGCGCCTCAATATCGGCCAGGTGCTCGTAGGGGAGCAGCGAAGCAAATACCTCATAGCCTTCAGATTCGAGCAGCAAGCGGTAGAGATCGAGAATGGATTGGTCATCATCAATAACCAGAATGCGAGAAGACATTCACGTCACCTCCCTTCCAGTTTAGGCAGGGAATCCATTTGTACCGTAAATATAGTTTTTTAAGGTTGAGAAAGCATGTAAGAGGAGCGAGGTTGGGTTATCTAACTGGTCATCATTCAAGAGCCACCGGCCTTTCTCATCACGCTCCTGATGGCAGAGCACTGATGGTAGCATTGCTGGCAGGCACAGCCGGGCTTACAATGGGATGATCAATAAACCAGGCCTGGCTATCGAACGGCTCCTCGCCTGGTTCGGGCAGCACAGGTACATAATGTCCATCTGCCTTTAGCTCGCTGGCATTCACGGTATCAATCATCACCTTATCGAGCAGGTTCTCGCGGATGGCCTGACGCAGCGCGGGGTCTTCAATCGGGAACAGCGTCTCGACGCGGTTGTTCAAGTTGCGCTGCATCATATCGGCGCTGCCCAACCAGATCTCCTCATTGCCGCCGTTGCCGAAGTAGAAGATACGACTGTGCTCCAGGAAGCGCCCAACTATGCTTATGACGCGAATGTTGTCGCTAACGCCGGGAACGCCGGGACGCAGGCAGCAGATACCACGCACGATCAGATCGATGCGCACTCCCGCCTGCGAAGCGCGATACAGCAGGTCGATGATCTCGGGATCAACGAGCGCGTTCATTTTGAAAATCAGGCGCCCATTGCCATGCTGCTTCTGCATATGCATCTCGCGTTCGATACGTTCCTCGATGCCCTGGCGTAAGCCAACGGGAGCAACCAGCAATTTACGATAATGGGTCTGCCGCGAGTAGCCCGTGAGTGTATTGAAGAGGGCCGAGGCATCCGCGCCGATATCCGGCCTGCAGGTGAACAGGGAGAGGTCTTCATAAATTTTCGCCGTTGTCGCGTTATAATTGCCTGTGCCCAGGTGAACATAGCGACGCAGCCCATCGGCCTCCCTGCGCACCACCAGGGCGATCTTTGCGTGCGTCTTGAGTCCTATCAGACCGAAAACCACATGCACACCCGCCCGCTCTAAAGCCTTGGCCCATTCGATATTATTCTCTTCGTCAAAGCGCGCCTTCAATTCGACCAGCACTGCTACCTGCTTGCCGTTCTCCACGGCATCTAAAAGCGTACTGACGACTGGCGAGTTTGTCCCCACACGATACAACGTCTGCTTGATGGCAAGCACGCCGGGGTCATGCGCGGCGGCACGAATAAAGTCGACCACCGCGTCAAAGGTATCGTAAGGAAGGTGAACGAGCCGGTCATGCTCGCGAATGGCGCCAAACAGGTCATGTCCTTTACGCAGCTCCGGTGGCGTGCGCGGCGTAAATGGCGTATCCTTCAAATCCGGGCGATCCAGGCTGTGCAATTCCATTACATCGCCCATCCCCAGCGGCCCATCGATAACCGACACGTCATCCGGCGTAATCTCCAGGTTATCGACCAGTAGATCTAGAATATCCTGCGGCATCGAAGGATTCACGGCAAGGTCTACGACGACCCCAAAACGACGCGCGCGCACCCCCTGCTCAATCGTTTCAAGCAGGTCGGAAGATTCGTCTTCGCGCAATTCGATATCAGCATCGCGCAGTACGCGGAAGGGATAGGATTCCCAGACATCGAAGCCCTGGAAGAGCATACTCAAATTGGCGGCAATAAGCTGCTCCATCCACACAAAAGCTACCGCCTGCTCTTTATTCCCTGAAAGAGGCACCGGTACCAGGCGCGGCAACGTGGGCGGAACTTTCACGCGGGCAAACCGCTTGGTGTCAGGGGGATCGGTGATTACAACGGCCAGGTTCAGGCTGCGATTCGAGATATGCGGAAAACGATGCCCGGCATCAACCGCCAGTGGCGTCAGCACCGGAAAGACCTCTTTTTCGAAGTAGGTACGCATGGCCGCCTGCTGCTGCTCATCAAGTTGCTCGTAATCGAGGATGTAAATATGCTGCGCCTCCAGCAAGGGCAAGAGCTCATCTTTCCAGTAGCGTCGCACCTCCTGTACGAGTGGTGCCAGGCATTGCCTCACCGCGGCCAGCTGCTCCTGCGCCGCCAGCCCATCCGTGCTAAGCGTTGTGACATGCGCGACGATCTGGTCTTTCAAGCCCGCCAGCCGGATCATAATGAATTCATCGAGGTTGGTTTCGAAGATCGAAAGGAATTTCACCCGCTCGAGCAACGGGTGGCGACTATCCTGAGCCTCCTGGAATACGCGCCGGTTAAACTCGATCCAGCTTAGCTCTCTATTAATGTAAAGTTCTGGGCGGCCTAAATCCGAAACGGGAGTGGCAGCCGTAAGATCATGATACATGTACGAAACGGTCCTGTGATCTACGATAGAAGGCACAATATGGCTATAAGGAATCCTCGAATATTTTGTTCGACTCCAATATCTCACCCAATATCTCATTTTATCACCTCGCACCCTCACAGCGCAATTCACCAGTGCCTCCATACATAAAACAACAGCGCCCCTTTACAGGGACGCTGTTCGTATTTGCCGGTAGCGGTAGGAGCGGGCTTGAATTATTGACCCCCACCTGAAAGGACTTTCACAAGCACATTCGCGATAGGCGTGCCCAATCCTGTGACAGCATCCCATCCTGTATGCGTGTTATAGCCCTGGATGGTCACCTGCTGGCCATTGCTTCCAGCGCCGGTGAAAGTGTTGTCCCCAACGGTAATATCGTGGAAGCAGGCTGCATAGAGGGATGGATTCCTGGCAATAGAGTAGAGTTTGGGATTGATGAAACCCAAACGCCCGTGCGCCGCCTGGTCAGCGATGGTGGTGAGAGCGGCCCACTGCGGAGAACCGGCGCTGGTACCACCAAAGATGAAGAACAGGTTTTTGCCCTGGCCGGACTCGCTCCAGGCCCCTAGCACGCCGCCATTTACGTCGCCATTGTAGGCCACATCCGGCACGCCGCGCCCCTTATTGCTGAAGAAGCCGCCCTGATAACCGGGACGAGCATAAATGGTGCTGAAGCCGCCGCCGCTGGCACCAAATGAATCGTTCCAGGCCGCCTCACCCTGGTACTTCCCGCTCTGGGGGTTGGCGTTCAGGTAGGTACCGCCGACGCTCGTCACCAGCGGATCGCTGGCCGGAGTAGATGCGCTGAGGAAGTAGGTGCTGCCGTCGCACGTCAGTTGAGCCGCGCCCTGGTCGCCGGAAGAGGCGAAAACCGTAATACCTTTCTGCCTTGCTTCCTCGTAAAGCGCGTGCTCCTGCGCCAGCAGGTTAGGATCGGCGCAGGTCTCCGCCTCACCGAAGCTCTGAGAAAGCACATCGCCCAGATTGTGATCGACAGCATACTTCGTGACATTGAACAGGTCCTGGTCCTGGTTGCTCAGGGCGAGTACCAGGTCAATCGTGGCATCCGGAGCCACGGCATGCGACCATTCAACATCAAGAGTGATTTCAGCCGACCAACCGACCTGGTTAGGATCGTTAGGATTCCACGGCGTCAGTCCATAGGGAGCAATGATATTCAAGGTTGGGTTATGCAGACCGAAGACGCTGTCGAACAGGTGCAGGTCATGCACGATGGTTGGACTCTGGAAGGCATCGATTATCACGATGGTTCTTCCCTGACCGTTCAAACCTTTATCCAGCAGCGGCTGGATGGCGTATGCGTTGCGAATCTGGTTCGGTCCATAGCAGCGTACAGGCGCTCCGGGAGCCTGGCAATTGAATTTGACATCACCATTGCCTAGTTGAGCACCGGCGCTCAGATATTTCGGGCTGACATTGACCGCGTGAGGCCGAATCGTCCCAGGGTTAGCGGCGTGTGCGTCAGCGCTGCTGCCATGGAAATAGAGCGCACCGGCAAAAAGGCCGAGCAGCATGACAAGGGCAATTCCTGCGCCCGCCATGCGGTTTGAATATTTGAAGCTCTTCATTTCGAAATATTTCCCCATTTCTTGAGTTTGAAGATGCGCGTTCAATAGCCTTTGCCATCGAACGATACGAGGACACTGTATTCCGAGGACAATTTACTACAAAGGAACGACAGCATGGGAAAGGTTCCAGCTAAGGAGTGCCAATGCTTCAATCAATACTGAAGCAAAGAACCTGGCAATCTCCCATTTCTGTATGCCAGTACCGCAAATATCTCCTTTCTAGTCCGGTCACTTATTGTTACCATTATCCTCCGCGCCTTGCCCGGAAATGGCCACAGCCTGATTATGCAGGAGAACAGGCGAAATTACCATGGAAGAAAGGTTAAGAACAGATTAAGATTGGGAAATTTCCGTTACACTTTGAAGTAGCCGAAATGTCGCACGCGCCATTGATTGTCTTGACAGTGCATAGCCGACTGATGTATCATCCTGAAGTGAGGTTTTTGTCGCTTTCACGTGCAACTCCGGGCGGTTGCTGAAATTGGTAGACAGGACGGACTTAGGATCCGTTGGCGCAAGTCATGAGAGTTCGAGTCTCTCACCGCCCACCTGTGGAACTGTCATTTTCGGATTCGGCGTCTGTGTCGCGTGATCCTTAAGGAATAAGCAGTAGAAGGAATAAGCGGGAGTGGCTCAGCGGTAGAGCATCTCCTTGCCAAGGAGAAGGTCGCGGGTTCGATCCCCGTCTCCCGCTCCAGATGTTCGGGCTGAGGGCAGGGTGGTGTATAGTGCATTTGACGTTTTCAGGTTCGGTAGCTCTCCTGTGCCCACAGGAAACGGTAGGCGCCAGACCCATCCCGATCAGGCATCTCTCAGCATACTTCTGAGCGTACCGGCCTGTTGAGGATCGAAATGGAGATTGAGAAAACGGACACCTGCCCGGTTGAGGATTTGAAAATGACGGATGTGCGCTTAAGAACATTATCATCACATTTGTGTTGGAGGAAACGTGAAGGTCTCGGTTGAAAAATTGCCTTCCAGTGAGGCTCTCGTTGCAGTTGATTTTTCCTGGGAAGAGGTACAGAAGGCCTCAGACAAGGCATATCGTAAATTGGTACAAAAGGTTGATGTACCGGGCTTTCGCCGTGGCAAGGCCCCGCGTTCGATATTGGAGCGCAGGCTCGGCAAAGAATCTATCTATCAAGAAGGTCTCGACGATCTGATGACCGAGACGTACCGCAACGCGCTCAAAGAGTACGATCTCACTCCTCTCGCGCAGCCGGAGGTGGATGCCCCAGAGTTTGAAATCGGCGAACCATACCATTTCACCATCAAAGTCCCTATTCTCAGCCCCGTCGAACTGGGTGATTACCGTTCGCTGCACTTTGAACGCGAGGAAGCCATCGTGACATCGGAAGAGGTTGAGCAAGAACTGGAGTCGATGCGCGACCAGCAAGCGCAATGGATAGAAGTCCAGCGCCCGGCGCAAATTGGTGACCGCGTCACGGTAGACCTCAAGCTGACCGTCGAGGACGCGACGATTTCTGATTTGAAGGACAATCCTTTTGAACTCACCGGCGAGCGGCATGGCCTCTTCAGCGGCATGGATGAACATATTGTTGGCATGTCCGCGGGCGAGAGCAAGACCTTTACCACCACCATTCCCGCGGACTACGCCAATGAGAAAATCGCCGGAAAAGAAGCCAGTTTCGCGGTGACGGTGCATAAGGTAGAATTTAAAGAGGCACCTGAACTCGACGACGCGCTGGCCGCGAAGGTCAGCAACGGCAAGTACGAGACGTTGGAAGACTTGCGCAAAGCCATCAGCGACAGCCAGCTAGAAACCAAGAAGCGCCGTATTCGTGATGAGCTGCGCGAACGCGTCGTCGATGCAGTTATCGAGCAGGCCCAGGTAACGGTTCATCACGTCCTCGTACATGAAGAGGCCGAAGAGATGATGCACCAGCTCTCACACCTGCTGGAGCAGCAGCGCATGTCTATGGATCAGTACCTGATGCTGATGCGCAAATCGCGCCAGGAATACCTGGAGGAGCTTGAACCGGAGGCCGAAAAGCGTGTCAAGCGGCAACTGGTGCTCGAGGCCGTAGCGGAGAAGGAAGAGATCGAAGTCACTCCAGAAGAAGTGGAATCGCTCTTCCGCGCTTATGCTCAGATCGGGCAAAATCTGCCGCAGTCCGAGGAGCAGATTCGCGCCATTGCGAGCAGCCTGCGCCGCGAGAAAGCGATCACGAAACTCGTCGCATTGACGACCGACCCCGATCCCGACGAGGAAATAGAAGAACAGGCCGAAGAGGAGGCCAGCATAGCCAACGCCGAGGCAGCGGCCCTCACAGGCGAGAAGGATGTCGAAGATATCATTGACGAGGACGAGGCTCAAGCCAGTGAAGCAGCAATCACTCCAGAGCCGACCGAAACCGAAGCACAATAGCAAATCATCGTAGAGCAGGTTTTGACTGAGGGAGAGGAAACAGACGTGGCAAACTCGAAGAGTATGCGAACAACCTATCGTTGTTCATTTTGTGGCAAGAGCCAGGACCAGGTGCAGCGGCTCATCGCCGGCCCTGGCGGCGTCTATATTTGTGATGAGTGCATCGATCTCTGCCGTGAAATTATCGAGGAAGAGCAAGCCACTGTAGCCAAGCCCCGCCTGCAAAGCGGCAAAATACCCACACCGAAGAAGATTTACGAGCAATTGAGCCATTACGTGATTGGACAGGAGCGCGCGAAAAAGGCGCTGTCCGTGGCCGTCTATAATCACTATAAACGTATCGGCGTCGGGATGCAGGTGGACGATGTGGAACTGGGTAAGAGCAATATTCTCCTCATCGGCCCTACGGGATGCGGTAAGACCCTGCTGGCGCAGACGCTGGCAAAAATACTGGATGTGCCTTTCTGCATTGCCGACGCCACCGCGCTCACTGAGGCCGGTTATGTGGGCGAAGATGTCGAAAATATCTTGCTACGCCTCATCCAGGCCGCGGACTTCGATGTGGCACGCGCCGAACGCGGTATTGTCTATGTCGATGAGATCGACAAAATCGCGCGCAAGTCCGATAACCCATCCATCACACGCGATGTCTCCGGCGAAGGCGTACAGCAGGCTTTGCTCAAGATTATCGAGGGCACGGTCGCCAATGTGCCCCCGCAGGGAGGGCGCAAGCACCCGCACCAGGATTTTATTCAGATCAATACCTCTAATATCCTTTTTATTTGTGGCGGAGCCTTCGAAGGGTTGGAGAAAATCATCGAGCAGCGCCTGGGTAGCAATAAGAGCATGGGCTTCAGATCATCCGCGCCGGTTGAAAAGGGCGAGAAATCCGTATTGTCGCAGCTGATCCCCGACGATTTGCTCAAGTATGGCCTGATCCCGGAGTTTGTCGGGCGCCTGCCCGTCGCCGTCTCGCTGGACAGCCTCGATAAAGACGCGCTGATTCGCATTTTGACCGAACCCAAAAATGCTATCGTGAAACAATATCAAAAGTTTTTACAACTTGATCGTGTCGAACTTGTTTTCACCAGTGATGCCCTCGATGCCGCTGCCGAAGGCGCCTTGAAGCAGCGTACCGGAGCGCGCGGCCTGCGTAGTATCATTGAAGATGTGTTGCTAGACGTGATGTACGAAATCCCATCACGCGCTGATGTGAAAAAAGTCATTATCAACGGTGATGTGATAAACGCCCATCATAAACCATTGCTTATCACACGCACGGAAAGGGCCACTGCTTATGATGAGTCTGCATAATGCAGGCTCATTCGATTTTTTCGATCAGAATTTTTCAGGTGACTTGCATATCATAAAAATCGTCAGAAATTAGTGGGAAATCTCTCTATACTTAGGAAGTAGGCGGCAAGTCGTGAGCGAACAAGAACACCAGGATACACATGTAGATGACCAGGAGACGTATCCTCTGGTGGCGTTGAAAAATATGGTTGTTTTCCCCCGCACTCGTATGACGCTGTCAGTGGCGCGCGAAAAATCGGTATGCGCCGTTGAAGAGGCGATGATGCGCCCGGACCACCTGCTGATCGCCGCGGCACAGCGCAATCCCGATATCGATGATCCCCAACCCAAAGATATTTATCCCATGGGCACGTTGGTCGAGCTGACCGGCGTGCATCGCCAGCCGGACGGCAGCGTGCAGATACTCTTAAGCGGCATGCGCCGCGTCATCATTGATGAGTTTTTCGATCTGGAGCCTTTTTTTCAGGTCAGCATCAAAGTGCAGCAGGAGCCACACGTGCGCGGCCCGCAGGCCGATGCCCTGGTACGTTCCGCCACCAGCCTTTTTGAGCGCTACGCGCAGCTCAACCGCCGCTTCTCCGTCGAAGATATCAACTCTATTGTAGCCCTCAAGACCCCTGCCCGCCTCTCAGACATGCTCGCCGCGCACCTTGTCTCCGATCCTCTACAGAAGCAAGACCTGCTGGAAACCCTCGACCCCCTGGAACGGCTCGAGAAGATCTGTGTGATTATGGGCAATGAAATCGAGATTCTTGAGCTCGAATCGACCATCCGCAGCCGCGTGCGTTCGCAGGTGGATCGCACGCAGAAAGAATTTTACCTGCGCGAGCAGCTGCGGGCCATCCAGGAAGAGTTAGGCATCGAGACATCCAGCGAGGCGCATGACCTGCGCGCAAGGCTGCACGAAAAGAACCTGCCGCCCGATGTCGCGGTCAAGGTGCGCAAAGAGATTGATCGTCTCGAAAATACGCCCCCTCAGTCGGCAGAGATTGCCGTACTGCGCTCCTATATCGACTGGATACTGGCCCTGCCATGGACGGAGCGCACCGAGGACAGCTTCAGTATCGAGGCGACGCGCCGTATCCTGGACGAGGATCATTACGGGCTGGAGGGCATCAAAGAGCGCATCATCGATTTCCTGGCGGTACGCCAGCTGCGCCTGAAGCGCGCCAGCGCGGGCGGCCTCGCCAACAGCGAGAGCCAGGGCCAGATACTTTGTTTCATCGGCCCGCCGGGAGTCGGCAAAACATCCCTGGGACGCTCGATAGCGCGCGCGCTCGGTCGTAAATTCGCGCGTATCTCGCTGGGCGGCGTCCATGATGAAGCCGAAATACGCGGGCATCGCCGCACCTATGTCGGCGCTCTGCCGGGTCGCATCATTCAATCTATGAAGACGGTCGGTGTGCGCAATCCGGTTTTCCTGCTCGATGAGATAGACAAGCTCTCTTCTGAATACAAGGGAGACCCGGCGGCGGCTCTGCTGGAAGTTCTCGATCCTGAGCAGAACAGCATGTTTACCGATCATTACCTGGAAGTGCCTTTCGATCTTTCCGAGGTCTTCTTCATCTGCACCGGCAACGTGAAATACCAGATTCCCCGTCCGCTGGCCGACCGCATGGATATCATCGACCTGCCCGGCTACATGCTGGAGGAGAAAGTCAATATCGGCCAGCGCCACCTCTTGCCCAAGGTGCTGGCGGAACATGGTCTTGCTCCCGACCAGTTGAAGATTCCGCAGTCCGTGATGCAGCAAATCGTAACCGGATACACGCGCGAGGCAGGCGTGCGCAACCTCGAGCGGCAACTGGCAACCATCTGCCGCAAAACCGCGCGCCGCATCATCGAGAAACCCGACACACATGTACGCCTGACCGCCCACAGCCTGGAGCAATATCTGGGCATGCCGCGCTACAGCGATAGTCCGGTCAACTCCAATACGCAGGTAGGCGTGGCGATGGGCCTGGCCGTCACAGAATTGGGCGGCATCCTGTTGCCCGTGGAGGTGGCCACCATGGTTGGCAAAGGCGATCTGATTATCACCGGCCAGCTGGGGGACGTGATGCGCGAATCCGCCGTGGCCGCGCTTTCCTACATCCGCTCCCGCGCCGATGAACTGCAGATCGATCCAAATTTCCAGGACACGACCGACCTGCACATTCACATGCCGGAGAATGCTCTGCCCAAGGATGGCCCATCCGCCGGTATCACCATCGCCACGGCGCTCATCTCGGCCATGACCGGGCGTCCTATACGCGGCGGCATCGCCATGACCGGTGAAATTACGCTACGCGGGCGCGTGCTGGGTATCGGTGGTCTGAAAGAAAAAGTGCTGGCAGCCCACTCCGCCAATATCTACCACATCTTGATCCCGGGAGAAAATAAGAAAGACCTGGCCGATATTCCGGCCAAAGTGCGCCAGCGCATCAACTTCACGCTGGTCGATTCGATGGACCAGGTGATCGAAGCCGCCCTACTCGATGCCCCGCCCGGCATCGAGAATCACAGGCAGCATGAAGAGAAACTGGCGCCAGGCGCCATACCTCTTTACCTGGAAGATCGCAAGCCGACTCCGCGCGAACAACCGGTGCCGCGGCCCGCCACTCCCGACGAAGAGAACGACGAGGCAGACGACCACAAACGCGAGCCGTTTCTGCCGCCCCCTAACCACCACGACTCGTACCCTCAGATACAGGCGCACGATAAAAAGCAGGACAGGCAGAGATTTTCTTGAACACGAATCATCTTTCTCTCCATTATCCTGATGGAAGTGCCGCATAGCGGAAGGCTTGCTGGCGAGACAATAGAGCCACACCCCTGAATGGGCGTTAAAATTGCCTCCCGTGCTAAGCTATGTTATACTTTCCATCGGAAAAAAAGCGGAAAGGAAATCACAAATGTCACAAAATTCAGATACATCGAGCATGCAGAATCCCTTTATCATCGGCGAGCGCCTCTACCTGCGCCCCCTGGAACCGGCGCAGGATAACCACCTGTACTCGACCTGGATGAACGATGAAGAGATCAGGCAATATTTCTCCATTTATCCCACCAGCGATACACGCGGCAAAGAGCGCCTGGAACAACTCTACAAGGATGGCAAGCACATCATCTTCGGTGTCGCCCTCAAAAGCGATAACCGCCTGATAGGGCTGGTGGGCCTGAAAGATATCAATTATATCAACCAGACCGCTGAATTTTATGTGATTATCGGCGACCGCGGCATCCAGGGGAAAGGGTATGGAACCGAGGCCACACGGCTGATGTTCCGCTATGGCTTTATGGAACTGAATCTCAACCGCATCCAGACACAGGATATGGAGGGCAATATCGGCGGCTGGCGCGCCGACGAGAAGGCGGGCATGAAGTACGAGGGGACGCTGCGCCAGGCCATCCTGCGTTTCGGCAAATATCACGATGTGCGGGTCTACAGCATCCTGCGCAGCGAATACTTAGAGAGCATTGAATCTTAAATGACCACCAGCATTACAGAAATTACTGACCGCGAAGAATGGGACGATTTTTTAATTCGCCAGCCCCGCGGCCACCTGCTGCAATCGTTTGAATGGGGCGAGCTCAATCGCTACCTGGGTGGTCGCGTCTACCGCCTGGGAGCATTAGAAAACTGGCGCATGGTGGGCGCGATGCAATTAACCGTCTCGCCGGTTCCCATTCCCACGCCTGGCTTGCGCTTCAACTGGCTCTATTGCTCGCGCGGCCCCACCGTCGAAAGCCCGGATTCGCCCGCGTTGAAGGCGCTGATCGAATTCACGCAACAGATCGCGCGTAAAGAACGCGCCGTCGTGCTGCGCCTGGAACCCAACATCGCCGACGACGACCCCAATATGGAAACGTGGATCGCCGCCTATCGCGCACTGGGCTTTGTGACCACCCCATACGCGATACATGGCAGGCGCAGCTGGGTGCTGGATATTCGACCATCCGCCGAAGAACTGCTGGCCAATTTCAAAATGACCTGGCGGCAGAATGTGCGCAGCGCCGAGCGCAAGGGCGTGATTATCCGCGAAGCAACAAGCGACGCCGATTTCGATGCCTACTATGACCTGCTCAAAATGACCAGCGAGCGCGACGCTTTCTTTATTCACAGCAAAGACTATCACAAGGAAATTTATCGCCAGTTCGCATCCAAAGGCGATGTCGTCCTTTACCTGGCCGAACACGAGGGCGAGGCCATCGCCGCCAAGATGCTGATTCGCTTCGGTGACTGGTGCTGGGACATGTTTGGCGCTTCATCCAACAATAAGCGCAACCTCAAACCCACCTACCTGTTGCAGTATCGCTGCATCCAGTGGGCGAAAGAGAAAGGTTGCAGCTACTTCGATTTCCGCACCATCCCTGAAGTGCTGGAGCCGGGCGAAGAGATGTGGGGCGTCTACGAATACAAGAAGGGATTCGGTGGCTTCTCCCGCCTGAACATGCCCACGCAGGATTACGTCTACCGCCCGCTCATTTACAATGCCTGGCGCAAACTGGTTGAGGTGAGACGCGCCCGCCGCCATAAAGAACGCCAGAAAGTAGAGCTGGAGCGCGCTGCCAGAGGGAAGGGTCAGGGAACGTAGGGGCCGATTGATCGCGCCCGCCGCCGATGTTGAACTTTCACGATCAAAACCGGTCATCCCAGTGGTTCAGGCCGTGTCATGCTGAGCGCAGCGAAGAATCTCAGCGCGACGAGCCCAGATTCTTCCCCATTCGCTCCGCTCAGGGCTTGCGGCTTCTGCGCTCAGCATGACACGGCTGGGGTGCTTAGCGATTTTGATGGTAAAAATTCATCATCGGCCCCGTACAGCCCCACAAATATCATAAAATATGCACGTTGAGAGGAACTTTATGGAAGCACGAATCATCACCGATTGCCGGCAATGGAACGATTTCGTCGCGGCATCGGCCTGTTGTAATATCACCCAATCCTATGAATGGGGCGAACTGGCTCCCCACCTGGGGGCAGAGGCGCTGCGTGTTGGCGTCGTAGACGAAGATGGACAGATGTGTGCCGCCATGCTCATCCTGATTACGAAGGCTCCCATCCTGCGCCGCACCTATTTCTATTCACCGCGCGGACCCGTCATCGACGACCCCGATTCACCGGCCATGACTGTGCTGCTCAATTTTGTAAAGGCCGAGGCGCGGCGGCGCGGCGCGTTTATGCTCAAGATCGAACCCAGCGTTCTCGACGGCGATAAGCGCTGGCTCTCAGCGCTGAAGAAACGCGGCTTCCGTACCAATCCCTACGCGGTACACATTCGCAACGAATGGGTGCTGGACATCCGACCAGCTGAAAAGGATATCCTGGCGGGGATGAAGGAAAAATGGCGCTATAACGTGCGACTGGCCGGGCGCAAGGGCGTGACCGTGCGGCGCGGCCAGGGCAAGGACGACCTCGACACCTTCTATGCTCTGTACCAGACGACCAGCGAGCGCGACGCTTTCTTCATTCACAACAAAGACCACTATGAAGACGTGATGCGACTGTATAGCGAGGGCGACCGCGCCGCGCTCTTCCTGGCCGAATACGAGGGGAAGGCGATTGCCGGTACCATCGTGCTGCGCCTGGGACGCTGGAGCTGGTACATGTATGGCGCGTCCGCCAACGAGTATCGCAACCTGATGCCCAACCACCTGTTGCAATGGACCGGCATGCAGTGGGCCAAAGCGCATGGTTGCTGGTACTACAATTTCCGCGGCATCCCCGAAGTGCTGGAGGAAGGCCAGGAACTCTACGGCGTCTATGTCTTCAAGCGCGGCTTCGGCGGCTACGCCATGCGCTCGCTTGAAACGCACGACCTGGTTTACCAGCCCTTGATTTATGGCATTTATATGCGTATGCTGGAGGTGAAGCGCAGAAGGGATGCGAAACGGACACCCGCAAGACGCGATTTATCGTGAAAGGGAACCAGCATTATGGACAATTTTCGCTCTTATGACCCGCGAGAGCCACAGCAGCAGCAGGCTCAATGGCAGGCGCCGCCATCACAGCAATCGCAGCAAGAATGGCAGGCGCCGCTCTATTCCGCGCCCCCGCAATATGGTCAATACCCAGGACAGGTACCGCTGATGGCTATGGAGCCGCAGAAAAGCTGGCTTACCACTGTGCTGCTATGCCAATTTTTAGGCCACCTCGGCATACATCGCTTCTACACCGGGCGTATTGTTAGTGGCATCTTTCAACTGCTCACCCTGGGCGGCTTCGGCATCTGGACCTTGATCGATCTGATCATGATCGTCAGCGGCGATTTCAAAGATCAGTATAACCGCCCGCTCTATCATCCACCGGTGATGGGAGGAACCAGAAACTGGACCACTACGGCCTTTTTATGCCTGTTTCTTGGATGGCTTGGCATCCATCGCTTCTACACAGGACACGTCATCAGCGGCATCTTCCAGCTGCTCACCTTCGGCGGCTTCGGCATCTGGACGCTTATTGACCTGATCCTGATCTACACGGATAGCTTCAAAGATGATATGGGCCTGCCTCTAACCAGGATGCAGCGCGTAGGGGCAAATGTCTATATGTACCCTGGCCAGGTTAAGGGGTGAAAGAGAATTCACGCTCTCTTTCTCCGGCTCATAGATTGTATCCAGAATACCAGCCCCACTCCTAGCACGCTGACGGCCAGCGAGAGCAACGCGAGGGGCAGCGCGGCATCCACACCTGTCCCGCTCAATTGCACGTACAGGTAGACGGGCAGGGTGTAGGGATGATAGGCCAGCACAACCGTGGCCCCGAATTCGCCCAGCGCGCGCAGCCAGCCCAGGAGCAATCCCGCGATGATGCCGTTCCGCGCCACAGGCAAATTCACGCGCCAGAAGATCTCCCAGGAGCCTTTGCCTAATGTCGCCGCCACCTGCTCGAGGGCCGGGTCTACCGCCTCGAACGCCGAACGGGCCGCGATGATGACGAATGGCGAGGCAACAAAGATTTGCGCCAGCACAATACCCGCGAACGATGTATCAAGCTCCAATCCTGCGTTCGCAAATGGCCCGCCGATAGGTCCATAGGGGCCGTAAAGCAGCAGCAGCATGATACCGCTCACAACAGGGGGAAATACGAGCGGCAGGTAGACCAGCATCGTCAGTAAAGCCCTGCCTGGAAACGGCCTACGCGCCAGGATGTAGGCGAGCGGTACGCCAGACAGCGTAGTGATGCCTATCGCCAGGCTCGCGGAAAGCAGCGAGGTGATCAGCGATGAAATCGCCTGCGGGTCCGCAAGCTGCCCCGGCACATAAGACCAGGGCAGCGTGAATAAGAAGTAGACCAGCGGGCTGACCAGGTAGAGCAACAACAGCGCTCCCAGCAGCGCCAGAGAACCGGAGCCTGCGCCGCGTTTTCTCAGTAGATACTGCATGGCGACCTCACGAGTGCAATATCGATTGTAGCTGGCCGGGCACAGCTGATGCGTCGCCGGAGACGGTGGGCGTTACCAGCGTCAGGCCATCTCCCGTCAGAATCGACTCGCCTTGCTGCGAAAAGAGGAAGTTCACGAAGGCAATCGCGCCTGCCATGTTTTTGCTCGTATTGGGAATGGTGATGGTATACACAGTAGCAGAGCCTTTCGTCACGGTGCCGGTTTTCGGGTCGGTATAGCTGGCCTGGGCATAGTAACTGTTCTGGCCGGGATCGCCCAGATTGATCTGGTCCGGCAGCGTGATATAGGGAATGTTCGCTTCTTTGGCCTCGTTGAGGTAGAAGAAACCCGCGTCGAGCTGGCCTGAACCCAGGCGCGCCACCAGTTCCTCTTCGGGGAAGATCTGGCCGGTATTTTCGGCGGAACCCAGAATCTTCTGCACTAAGGTAGGCTGGTTGTAATACTTCTCGGCCAGTTCCATCACAATAATAGTGCGCACGCCCTTCGGATCGAGAGCGGGATCGGTTCGCCCCAGGCGAAAGCCGGGTTCTTCCAGCACCTGGTACCACGGCTTGCTGCCATTTGCTGCCGCCTGCAAGTCGCTTGCAAATTTGCTGCTGGGGTTATAGCCGATCACAATCGAAGTGCGCGCAAAAGGAGCATACCAGGAGACATAATTTCCATTCGTGGCCCCCATCAAACTTTTATCGACAGTGGCAGACGCGCTAATGAAGATATCCGGCGCGCGCAGTTTGCCCTTGATCTCGTTGGCCAGCGCTGTCGAGCCTTTGCCCTCGCCCTGGTAGGGATAGCCCGTGGCCTGCGTGAAGGCCGGGCCAACCTTTTTCTCCATCAGGTTGACCAGCGAACCGGCATAGAGTACGGATACCTTGCTTTTAGACGCTCCCGTAGGAGTTGCCGAACCGCTGCCGCTGGAACTGCCGCAGGCCGTTAAGAGTAGAGTAAGGAGAAATAAAAGCCCGCACAACCCGACCGCCAATCTGAAGGGATGTCTGGGTGTAAAAGCACGTTGTCCTGGAAACATAGAGGCCTCCTTGTAGTATTCGGAAGGATATGGGATACAAACGGGCCAATAACTGAGAACTCAATCTATGAGTATTCAATCATTGTTTATATTGTAAGGAAGGAATATGGCGCTGTCAAGGATATTGATGGCATACCCGTTGCTTCTCGCTCGCTCTTTTGTTACAATGTGTCCACTAAATATGAGATAATAGAGTGTATTCATGGGTATGGTCAGAGGAAAGGTACGGAAGCAACCGGTGTCAAAAGTATATGCAATCGCTAACCAGAAGGGAGGAGTGGGAAAAACTACTACCGCTATCAATCTCGCCACCTATTTAGCGGCCGCGGGCCGCCGTGTCTTGCTGGTAGATATGGACCCACAGGCCAATACAACCAGCGGTATCGGCGTGTCCAAGAACCTGCGCCCGCAAACAATCTATGACTTGCTGGTGCAGGAGGACGACGAGCTTACCATCTTCGATGTCCTGGTGCCCACTCAACGGCGCGAGCTGGTTGTCGCGCCCTGCACGGTAGACCTGGCCGCGGCGGAGCTTGAACTGGTGGGAGCCCTGGCGCGCGAGAGCCGCCTGCGGCAAATATTGGAACCTATCCGCGACCGCTGCGATTACATTCTGATCGATTGCCCGCCATCGCTCGGCCTGCTGACCGTGAACGCGCTGGTTGCCGCCGATGGCCTGATTATTCCTATTCAATGCGAATACCTGGCGCTGGAAGGCCTGACCCAACTGCTCAATACCATCCAGATCGTCAAGTCCAAACTCAACCCTGACCTCTTCATCGCGGGCGTGGTACTGACCATGTTTGACCCGCGCACGCGGCTGGCCGGGGAGATTGTACGCGAGGTGCGGAATCACTTCCCCAAGGAGGCGTTCCAGACGATTATCAGCCGCAACGTTCGTTTGAGCGAAGCGCCAAGTTTTGGGCAGTCTATTCTTGATTATGATCCCTCCTCTCCAGGAGCGGTCGCCTATCGTACATTGGCGGAGGAGGTAATAGCTCGTGGCTAAGCAGAAATTCGGCCTGGGACGGGGACTGGATGCCTTGATTTCGGGCGCTTCAGAGGTCATGGCGGCTCAGCAGCCCTCGCGCGTGAATGAACAGAATATCTTGCTGGTTCCCATCGATAGTGTTATGCCCAATCCACGCCAGCCGCGTAAGGTCTTTCGCGAGGATGATCCCAGGCTGCTCGAATTGAGCGCCTCGATTAAAGAACATGGACTGCTGCAGCCCCTGGTCGTGACGCGCCTGGATGGAAATGCGACTTCCAATACCGCGCCCGGAAATGCGGCGGAGCAAGCGGATAGCTGGTTCGGGGCCGCGCCGGTGGATAATCGCGCGCCTGCTCAAAAAGATAAAGCCGGCGTTGTGCAGTATCAGATCATTGCCGGTGAGAGGCGCTGGCGCGCTGCCCGGCTGGCAGGCCTGACAAAGATACCGGTCGTGGTCAAAGAGGTCACACCGCTGGAAATGCTCGAACTGGCCCTGATCGAGAATATCCAACGAGCCGACCTGAATCCGATTGAGGAAGCGCTGGCCTATTCTGCCTTGATTGCCGAATTTGGTCTGACGCAGGAAATGGTTGCGCGGCAGGTCGGCAAGGATCGCTCAACCATCACCAACGCGCTGCGCCTGCTGCAACTGGCGCCGAAAGTGCGGGAAGCGCTGGTCAACCAGCTCGAAAATTTCACGGAGGGACACGCGCGCGCGCTGATCGGCATTACACGCGAGGAAGACCAGGTTGCGGCCATGCAGAAAATCATCGCGCTGAAACTGAATGTACGGCAGGCCGAAGAACTGGCGGCCCGCATCAAGGCGGTGGAACGCGACGACGCAGCGCGGGAGGATATCGTCGTGCGTACTTCAAGACGCGCGCCTGATATAGAAGCATTGGAAGCAGAGTTTCGCAATGCGTTGATGGTCAAGGTCGATCTGAAGCGCAACACGAAGGGCAGGGGGACACTAGTCCTACACTTCAATAACGAGGAAGAGCTTGAGCGTTTATATAGCCAACTGGTGAAACACGAAGACTAAGTCATCTAGATAAAAGGATAACATATGGCAACGCTTGAGAACCCCTACGAAAAGGTACGCACCAAGATGGTGGCCGCCCGGCTGGAGTTCATGAAACAGCTGGCAAGATTCAGTAAAGATGAACTACCGAAGCAGCCGGCTCCAGATGAGTGGTCGCCCATCCAGCTGGCTCATCACCTCTATATCGCCGATGGCCTGGTACTGGAGCAGATGCAGCTCGTACAGACCGAGGATAATCCCATGATCGTAGCGACAGAAGACGAAACGCCGCGCCTGACACGTGCTTCGGAGCCTCCCGCCTCTCTGGATGCCGTGCTGGCGGGCATGGCAGCTCGGCGCGAGGAGATTTTCGAGTATCTTGCCGCTTTGCCCGCGGACGCGTGGGAGCGCCCATTCCGCCATCCCAAGTGGGGCGAGCGCAAGTTTTATCAACTGGTGAATGTCCTGCCGCTCCACGACCAGATGCACGCGCAACAACTGGCCGACATCAAAGGGGGAGCATAAAAAACAGAACGAATAAGACAAACGCGCGTGCGCGTTTGTCTTATTCGTTCTGTTTTTTATGCTCCCAATTCTCTCCTCAATTCTTCCAGGTAGGCATACATGAAAGCTGTGCGCTGCCGTGCCATGGCGCGGCCTGTCTCCGTTGACATGCTATCGGCGAGCTTGAGCAACTTGGTGAAAAAGTGGTCGAGCATGTAAAGCCGGTCGTCGGGCTGGCGCTGTTCCGCGAAGGGATCGTCCCACTGATAGGAGCGCGTTTGAGGAGTACGCCGCATGGTCGCGGTAATCGCCCAGCGCAGGATGCCGATGGCTCCCAGGGCATCCAGCCGGTCGGCATCGCGCACCACGCGCGCCTCTACTGTACGCGGCTCGATACCCTGGCTGTAACTGTGTGCCATGATTGCGTGCAGGATGGCGTCTTTCTGTTCGGATGTTATAGGATAGGCTGAGAGCAATTCAGAGGCCAGTGCTTCTGAAAGTTCAGCGTGATGGCGTGTTGTATCGCGCGCAAGGCGGCCAATATCGTGCAATAGCGCAGCTGTACCGGCAATGAAACGGTCCGCGTGTTCCTGTTCCGCGATGTGTGTGGCAAGTTGATACACCCTGCTTACATGTTCCCAGTTATGAGCGGGATCGTCAAACCCGGCAAAACGTCGCTGCACCTCGCTGTAAATTTCTGCTTCAATCTCTGCTTCTTTCATGAGTGTCTCCATAGGTACTAAATTGTCATCTCCTTTCGCCCGCCTGTGCCATGACTCCATTACCAGATAATACGATTACAGGCTGCGCTAGCCGGCAAAATCTTCCCTTTTTCTCATCATCCTTGAAAAATCACCCAGGTGGGTGATGTCTTATAGCGCCCGCTTGCTCATACTAGACAATAGAAATCATAGCACAAGATGCTATTAAAAGCACAACGTTACCAGTTCTGCCTTTCACTACGCTGGAAGGCCTGATGGGAGTCTTTCATGCAACATACTCAAAATGCTGATAGATCGTCTGCAACCGTGGCAACGAAGACGCCGCTCGCGAATACCGCGGTTATAGACACACATATTGAGACGCCAACACGCCCGGAAGTGGGTACGCTTCAGATAAATGAACGCCGCGACCGTTCAAAAGCGGAGTTGCGCACAGGTTTGATCAGCGTACTGGTGGTTGATGATCACGCCTTGATGCGCGAGGGGCTGCGTTCACTGCTGGCATTGGAACAGGACATGAAGATAGCAGGTGAGGCAGTCGATGGGTACGACGCGCTGCGAAAGATACGCAAGCTGCGCCCCGACGTGGTATTGATGGATATCAGCATGCCCGTTGTAGATGGCCTGGCCGTGACGCGGCAGATCACGCAGGAAATTCCCTCACTGGCCGTGATTATTCTGACCATGCATCGCCAGCAGCAGCAAATGTTGCAGGCGATGAAAAACGGCGCGCGCGGGTACTTGCTCAAGAGCGTCTCATCACAAGAACTCGCGGAAGCCATCCGCAAGGTACACTCGGGCAGCATATGTATCGAGCCGGAACTGGCGGGCGCTATTGTCCACGATTATCGCCGTCTATCCAACGCGCTGCCGGGCAGTTCATCGATCACGGCACTTACAGAGAAAGAGCTTGAAATCATCCGCTACGTGGCGGCAGGTATGAGCAACAGGGAGATCGCGGACCGGCTGGCCTATTCAGAGAAGACGGTGAAAAACTACCTCTCGGTTATCTTCCAGAAATTAGGCATACGCGATCGCACGCAAGCAGCCATTTTTGCGCTGCGACAGGGATTGATTCCTGAAGAAGAATAGCACCCGTGCATCCCGTCATTCTGAGCGCAGCGAAGAATCTGCATCCGTACATCCCGTCATTCTGCACTTCGCTCAGAATCTGCATCCGTGCATCCCGTCATTCTGAGCGCAACGAAGAATGACAGGGCCGATTGTCCTGCGTTTATATTCTCAATACTGTACTAATTTACTGATCTGTTGGAGCGACCAGGCTGCATTCTGGCAGGCATTCGCGCAATCCGTATCGCCCATGCGCTGGCATTCTTCGCTGCAGTGCTGCGTTACCTGGGCGCAGGCCGATGTGACATAGCCATAGAGGGGATTGTTATCCTGTAAGAAGTGGGCGGTTACCTGGCACAGCCGGGCGCAATCGCGCAGCATCGAAGTATGCCCGGATTGTCCATGTTCGCCACTGGCATGCCGCTCATCTTCCACCATCTGCATGCACATATCGTGGCAGGTCTGCAAGTCCTGCACGCACTGTTGAAATTCTACCCGCGCCATTATATTTCCCGTATTTTGTTGCATGATTCTGTATCCTTTCATCTTGTTGTTAGCATATTTATACTTGACCTTATGCCGCTACTCTGCCCGGAGCGCCTCGGAACCGGCGCCCGGTAGGATGGGCGTCGTCTCTATAGCCGCTCCTATTTTCGTGTCCGTTGTCTGCGAGGGATAGGTTTTACCTTCGAGCAGGTGTTGGATCGGCAGGTAAAGCGGCTGCGGCAATGCATCCCATGTGAACCAGCCAATCTCAGTCTCTTCATAAGGAGCTTGCAACTTCGGCTCGCCCGCGGCTATGTGGGCATCCATCCAGATTGTGATGTAATGCTTTTTTTCGGCCTCAAAGACGTCATTGGTGATGGTTCTGAATTTGAGATCGCTCAGGGTGACGCCCAATTCTTCCTGCACTTCGCGCATGGCCGTCTGTTCGGGCGTTTCCCCAAATTCCATATGGCCGCCGGGGGCTTTCCAGGCGCCTTTCATAGGGTCCTTGCTGCGCCTCTCCAGCAGTACGCGATCACCGTTGCTGATCAGGACCGAGACACCGACCATTGGCCTCGCTTGCTCATTTTGCTGCTCTGGCATTGCTGTTTCCTCCTCACTTGATCTCAATCGACTGTCATATTCCTACTACGCTATATCACGTTTTGAGAGGGGGAAACGACGCATGATGCCAGGGTATGGGCAGGCCGGCTAGTCCTGCCCTTTGTTCTCCCCGTGAGAGAGTTCGATGGTGATATAGGTGACAGTGTCCCAGGCATTGTGGATGCCGATGAACAGGAGCAGAACCGTCGCCCCACCGACGACGAACATTGCGGATACTGGATTGTATGGGAGTACAATCGCCGCGATAATGAACGCTGTATAGGCGATAAACGGGCCTATGAGGTGCCCCAACCAATCTTCCAGTACCGGTTTATAGTCTGTCTGCCGCAGCGTCCGCCGTAAAACAATCAGCACGTATGCCACTCCCCATAGACCCAGAAGGCCGAGCAAAAGGCTGGCATTCCAGAGCGCCGGCCATGGCGCGCTGAGAACAGCGGTAATGAAGAGCGCGGCACAAAAATGCAACACATTCGGCGTCCCAAACGCTGCGATTGCTCCATCTGACCTCCGCATGCGCGTTCCCGCGATCAATGTAATCACCACGAACATCAATCCCGTGAGCGCCGCGGCAGCGGAGCCAATGATGACGTAAAAGTTTTGCCAGGAATCCAGCGGGGCTATCAAAGCCTCTTGCACGATATATTCCTCCTTCAGAGCGAATCTCTACATTTTTCCCTATTCTATCATGCATTCTTCAATAGCCCTACCTCATCTCAGTTGCTGCTACCCCTCCATCCGCGCAATCCGGTGAGCAAGCACCAGAGACGATCAGCTCGCAAGTAACGGCGGAACATCCATCACATCGCCACATTTTGACGATGTGATGGGTCAAATGAACAGGTGCCGCGACGAGGAATATTGTGATGAGCGGAAACAGCAGATCAGCTATTGTCTGTCCGGTCGGTAGTACAGTCCAACAACACCCGAAGGAAATGCCTTTGTCTCTACAAGCTTCAGCCCGACCCTATCCTGAATGTTCTTAAACAAGGGTTTGCCGCCGCCCAGGACAACGGGATGAACCAGAACCTGGTATTCATCGATCAGGCCGTGATTGGTAAGGGCCTGCACAATGCTGGCGCTGCCGTAGATCACGATATTCTTGCCAGGTGCCTCTTTCAGTTGCGCGACCTCTTGCGGGTTTATTTCCCTAAACAGGGTCGAATTGTTCCACTCCGCCTTTTCCAGCGAGCGCGAAAACACAACTTTGCGCATGGCGTTCAATTTGCGGGCGTATATCTTCTCACCCTCAGAGGCCGAAGGATTATCAGGCACATACGGCCACGCCCCGGCAAAACTTTGATACGTCACGCGTCCCAGGAGCAGCGTGTCCGCCGAGCTTATCAGGTCGTCCTCATATTTTCCCATCTCTTCTTCAACCCTCACCCAATCCATTTCGCCGTTTGGCCCTGCTATAAAGCCATCAAGCGTGACCCACGTTGTCGTGATGATTTTTCGCATACATCCTCTTTTCATTTCGTTGATCCTGAAAGTCAGAACCCGGCCTACACTATCGGCTCGTAGTAAAGAAGAACGTTTCCTGACTGGAATTGCTGTGTCTTGAGCAGCTTCAGCTTCAATCCCTCATGCAGGCCCTTGAATAAGGATTTGCCACTACCCAGGACGACGGGATTCACCATAATACGCAGTTCATCGAGCAAGCCCATTTCTAGCAGGCTCACCGCGAGGTCGGAACTACCGAAGACAGCGATGTCTTTGCCGGGTTGCTGCTTCAATTCCGAAATTTCCTCGGCGACATGCTCTTTCACCAGGCGCGTATTCTGCCAGTCGGCCTTCTCAAGCGTCCTGGAAACCACAATTTTGGGGATCGTATTCATCTTTTCGGCAACGATTGGATCGTCCTCTCTCGCGAAATCGGTGGGCCAGAAACTTGCCATGAGTTCATACGTCGCGCGGCCAAACACCAGCATACCGATATCGTTAAGCTGGTTGATAGCGAAATCGTTGAACTCCTCATCCACATTATGCCAATCGATTGAGTGATCCGGCCCCTCATAGAAACCATCAAGCGTGACCATCATGAATAAAAAGACTTTTCTCATCGTGCTCTCCAATCTTCGGGAACAATTTTCTTTTCTTTGCGAACGATATGATGCTATTCTTTTTGCCCTGCTATTGAACGGTAAAGATAGTATATCCTAGAGGGCAACTGGCAAACGAGGAGATATACAGAGTGCTGAGATAAAAGTACAAGAGCTATGTACGAAACGGTATACCCACTGTAATATCAAGAAAATCAAGTGCAAGGGGGGGAGATCTATGAACGCAGAGCAGCATGAAAGGGAGCGAGCGGCTGCCTGGTAGGCCATTACCAGGCAGCCATTACCACCGGAGTACTGGGCGTGCTGATGGCTATCTGGTTCGCTGCACAGACACCGAGGGCTGGACGACTGCTTCCCCTCGCTCCCCAACCCCCTCCAACTGAGAACCGAGTCCTACCAACAATGTACCGAATTTGCCGACAACTGACCTTACAAAAGGAGACTTCTGCCCGGCATTAGCCTGCAGGCGGATCTGCTCGAAATCGTGACGAATCTGGCTGTGACGCTCCTCGATTGACTTCTCATAGAGGTATGGGTTGAATGACATTGCTCTTTCTCCTCTCTGATACTCGTTTGTTTTTCTCCACTGATTTAAGTATACTCTGATAAGAGGATAGAATCGGTCCTGATAAGCACGTATTTGCGAGCAAAGGGAAAAAGTGATGTACCATCCCACAACGCGTGTCCTGACCGTACTTGAACTGCTGCAGGCACACCGGCAGATGAGCGGGCCAAAGCTCGCTGAACGCCTCGAGGTCGATGTACGCAGCGTGCGCCGCTATATTATGATGCTACAAGACCTCGGCATCCCCATTGAGGCGGAACGCGGGCGCTACGGCAATTATCGCCTGATGCGCGGCTATAAAATGCCCCCCTTGATGTTCAGCGAGGACGAGGCGCTGGCGCTCACGCTAGGACTGCTGGCGGCGAAACGATTGGGCCTGGTTATGGCGGCCCCGGCGGTCGAAGGCGCGCTTGCCAAAATCGATCGCGTGCTGCCCGAGGCTTTGCGTGAGCGGGTGCAAGCCGTGCAGGAAACGCTTATACTCGAAAACGTTGCGCGCTACCGCTCATCGCCGGAAAGCGCAGTGGTACTCACTTTTAGTACGGCTACGCGGCAGCAGAGGCGCGTCTGGATGCGCTACCACTCTGGCCAGGACCAGGAGACCGAGCGCGCCGTCGATTCCTATGGCCTGATCTTCCACTCCGGCATCTGGTACACGGTCGGCTATTGCCACCTGCGGCAAGACCTGCGCGTATTTCGCCTGGACCGGGTGCTCAAGGCAGAACTGCTCGAAGAGAGCTTTACGCGCCCGCCTGATTTCGACAGCCTTGCCCATCTCAGGCGCTCCATGGCCAGTATGCCAGGAACCTGGAGGGTAGAGGTTTTGCTCGAGATGCCGTGGGAGGAGGCTGAACGCGAAGTATCACCAACAATGGCGATGCTGGAACAAGAACCGGATGGCGTGGTCATGAGCTGCTATACGCAAGACCTGGATTGGATGGCCTATTACCTGGTTACACTGCGCTGCCGCTTTAACGTGCGCGAGCCACCCGAACTTCGTGCCGCGCTGCGCAACCTGGCAGCGGAAATTGCGCAACTGGCGGATCGCGACGAGGGCAACTGAAAGCTCTTACTTGACCACCCGGAACCACAGATCGGTTCTTGCCGGCGACTCGAATATCCTGGTTCTCTCCAGCTTCACCTGTTCATCGACGGGCGGCTCGAAAAAGCGCAGACCCTCACCAAAGAGGACGGGCGGCGAATATCGCCATGACGGTCAGCCATGAAGCCATCCAGGGATAGGGTTGCGCCGGTGATTACGTTTGACATAGGGCCTCTATGATGACTTTTTAGCTTTTCTATCGAGCACCCACTGCACCGACGGGCTTATTTCCTTGTCCGTGCGGTGAACGCAGCCTATCCAACAACAAGGCCTGCGCATGCCCTCTTTGAGTTCCGAGCGCACCCGTTCAACGTGCTGCCTTCTGGTTTCTGGTTTTTTCACAGAGATCGTCCAGCATATCCATTCATTGCGCGCAAGAGGCGTCAGATCCTCCCATAGTGCTAGCGCCTCCGCGTCAGAAGCGAGGGCCTGCTGTAAGTCCTCTGGCAATTCGTGAACCACACCACCGGAGATGTCATTGTTGTTCATACTCATATGTTTATCCTACTACAAAATGGCCCTCTCTCGCAAGAATTGAAGACTTCGCGGGCATTTACCACATATATTTCTAATTCTAAAAAGGCCTGCGCTACCCGGAAATAGCTATAGGGAGTATTCTTCATCCCCACGAGCGAGAGGCTCGGAGTCTACCTCTCGCCCATTCAACGAGCGCCTGCTGCTGTCGCCAGCGACAGATGTCGTTATAGACGAGGATGACGCGGGGCGAGGTGGCAACCAGCGTCACTAGCCGGTGGAGAATCGAGGATGAGTTGGAGATGCTGCAACATGTCTGCTCTTTGATGACAGCATCATGAACAACCCTGCTCAATTGGATTTTTTCTCACATCCATAGGGTAGCAGATGGGTATTAAATAAGCATTATGTGAAGTTTAAAAAGTGCTTATATCCGCGGCTCATCGCACTTAGATTCTTCGCTGCGCTCAGAATGACAGGACCTGGCTACTTTTTTTCTTCGCATGGTGCAGATTCTTCGCTGCGCTCAGAATGACAGGACCTGGACTCTTTTTCTTAGCATATTAGTACTGATTTATCCGGTTTATGCATTGACATGTGGGAACATATTTCTTACAATCTATAGCAAAGCTCATACATTTAGCGAGCAGGCAATCCTCACAGTTACCTGTGCCCATTGTCTTTTTCCAGCATACCAATTGCGACGTTCAACAGTAGCGCGTTTTCTATAAGATAGTGCCATATTTACAAGCAGAACACGAAAAAGGGGTGTCAATGATCGAACGTGATGTGCGGAAAGATGCCAATATTCAATACCAGCTCGGACTCACCTATAGCACTTCTCTCGATGGGGATCGACAGGCTAATCTGAAAAAGGCCATTGCCTGCTTCCGGCAAGCGTTAGAAGTTTTTACACGCGAGGCATTTCCCCAGGAATGGGCGGCTATACAGCTAGGGCTGGGGAATGCACATCGTAAGCTGCTCAACACGGAACGGCAGGCGAACCTGTCGCAGGCCATTGATTGCTATGAGGCGGCTCTGCAGGTCTTCACGCGCGAGGCGTTTCCCAGGCAATGGGCGGAGACGCAGCATAACCTCGGCAATGCGTATGCCTCGCTGCATGGCGCGGAACAGCAGGCGACGCTCAGGTATGCTATTGCTTGTTTTCAGGCCGCGCTCGAGGTCTATAGCTACGAAAGGTTTCCGGTGGAGTGGGCCAGGACGCAGCATAACCTCGGCAACGCCTATTATAATTTGCTGGGCGAGGACGAGCAGCAGAATCTCGAAAAGGCTATTGCCTGCTTCGACGCGGCTTTGAGGGTGTATAACCGCGAGAATTTCCCCATCGATTGGGCCAGGACGCAGCACAATCTGGGCAATGCCTACAGCATCGTCTCTCATGAGAGGCTGCAAGAAAACCTGCTCAAAGCTATTGCCAGCTACGAGGCGGCATTGAAGGTGTTCACGCGCGATACGTTGCCCATCGATTGGGCGGTGACGCAGTACAATCGCGGCAACGCTTACCGCGACCTGCTGGCGGGAGACCGCGAGGCGAACCTGCGCAATGCGGCGCTCTGCTACCAGGCCGCGCTGTACATTTTCCGCTCGCAATACATGGAGCCGCAGATCCAGCGCGTGATGAACGACCTCAACAAGGTGCAGAACGTGTTACGGAGTTTAGGATAGAGGGTGTTCGCGAAATAAAGCGGCACGCGCATTGCTCGCGTGCCGCTTTATTTCGCGAACACGTGGATCGCTTCCGGGCCAATTTCCAGCAAAAGCATTTCGCCGGGCATTACTTCGACCTCGCGCCATTGAGTCCTGCTCAGGTAGATTTTCAAGATGGCGCTTTCTGCGATGTCCTGGGCTGATGGCCGGGGCATGCATTGCGGTCGCACAAGCAGGCGCATCGAGGGTCCCTGTACCTGCGCTTCCAGCAGTTCCGCAGGCCATTGTGCGGAGCCGCGCTCTGTCCAGGCAGGCGGCATAGTGGAACCGGGCCAGCGTTGCACCTGAACTTCGTCGTTGAGAATGCAGCCGGTGATTGGGGATGTGGATGTTGGCAATGAAGCTATAGTGGAGGGGAGTGGGAGCCAGGGGGCCGGGGCGATTGAAATGGGATCGGCAAGTTTTGCGGGGGTGGTAGAGGTGCGCAAAGGGGCCGAAGGATTGAAACGCGCTTTGCTGTGCTGCACCGAGGCGATAGAAGCAGGGGCCGATAAATCGGCGCTGGGCGCGATCAATCGGCCCCTACGTGGCTGCACCTCGGGGGCCGATAAATCGGCGCTGGGCGCGATCAATCGGCCCCTACGCGGCTGCGCTGTGGGGGCCGATGAATCGGCGGGCGATGGGTTCAGGAGGAGCGCTTTGGCGGGGGCGTGGGGTTGATCGGGTGGTGGTGCGGCGAGATGGGCGCTGAAGAGGTTGTCCTGGCCGGCGAGACGGGCTACGGTGGATGTGGCGGGTGAGAGAAAGATCTGCTGGACGCTGCCTACCTGGGCGACCTGACCCCGTTGCAGCACTACTACCTGGTCGGCGAGTTGCTGTACTTCGGTGTGGTCGTGGGTGACAAGCACGATGGGTATGGCGAAATGGCGCTGGAATTGTCTCAAGGTGTCGCGAAGGCGCTCGCGTACCGATACGTCGAGGGCGTTGAATGGCTCATCGAGTAATAGCAGGCGGGGTTCGGCCATCAGTGCGCGCGCCAGGGCGATTCGCTGCTGCTGGCCGCCGGAGAGGGTGGCCGGGTAGCGGCGCTCCAATCCCTCTAATTCGAGGGCCGCGAGCAGTTCGTCCAGCCGCGCTTTGTGGGCCGCATCTATCCGGCGGCTGCCGGGCCAGTAGGAGCGGCGGGGCAGCGCGAAGAGGATATTTTCGACGACGTTGAGATGCGGGAAGAGGGCGTAATGCTGCGGCACATACCCTATACGGCGCTCCTGGGGCGGCAGGTCAATGCCCGAAGCGCTGTCGAAAAGCACCTCTCCATCGATGGAGATAGAGCCGCGTTCGGGATGCAGCAGGCCGGCCAGAGCGCGCAAGGTCAGGCTTTTGCCGGCTCCTGAGAAGCCGAAAAGCACGGTGAGATTCAGCGGCACCTGAAAATCGACGGACAGGTGAAAATTGCCCAGGCGATGCTGGAGATTGACTGTTAGCATGTATAAGCCTCTAGGGCGACCGCGAGGGTACATCCCTACCCTGCACGAGCATATCGCGTGCAGGGTAGGGATGTACCCTCGCGGTCGCCCTGGTTCCTATTCTTCCTCAACGACCTCTGATCCTGGTGTCTGGTAGAGTTGCTCCAGGGTTTGCTCGCGCGCGCGTTCAATCCTGGTGAAGCGCTTGCTGAACTGGCCGGTTGCGTAGTTGACGTATTCTTCCATGCTCAACCCGAAAGGCAGTTCAGTGGTATCCTCGTAGCCCTCGTAGAGTTCCGTCACCACACCAAGCGCGGGAACCAGCAGCATGTTCATTTGCTGTTCTACGAATGGCCAGAGCGATTTGTCCTGGGCGACGAGGCGAGAGATGAGAAACACGCCATAGGCCAGGTGCCGCGATTCGTCGCGCTTGATCAAACCCACGCCCTGTTTGAGTCCGGGCATGATGTTGTTGCGATCCAGCATGTTGAAGTACGCGTGATAGCCGGTCTCCGCCAGCACTCCCTCGACAATCATATTATAGGTGATTGAGGCACGCAATTGCGCTGCCGGTGAGGTGTCGGTGAGCAGGGCGTGCATGGCCTGCGGGAGTTCTTCATAGAAGATGCGGCGGTAACTGGGCGTGTGAAACTGGTGCAGATCTCCATGTTCCTGCGCTACCTCGTCCAGGAAACGGCGGAAGAATTCGGTGTGCTTGGCCTCTTCCCACAAAAATGTGGTGAGAAACATTTCCTCTTCCAGGCGTCCCTCTTGCGCTACCACCATTAGCAATGGCAGCAAATCGAGGGTCACGCTCTCCTCACCGGCTTGAAAGAGCGAAGCGAGCTGTAGCAGCGTTTGCTTCTCTTCGTCGGTGCAGCGCTGCCAATCAAGGATGTCTTGCGTAAAATCGATACTGCGCGGGTCCCATATACCTAACTTTTTGGCCTTGTGATACAGGCGCATGGGGAGGATGTCATGGCGCAGGCCGCGTTCGCTGGTTGTCGCGAATGCCTCGTGAACCGTGTAAAACATGAATGTGGCTACCTTCTTTCGGCGTAAGCGTAAAGAGCATGGCGATCACAACAGTACGTGATCATTGTACCCGAAAGAAAGGTAGAGTGCCAGTTCGTCAAAAGCTCTTTGCCCGCAATTCTTGCAGCGAGGCGAGGCGTTCGCGGGCAATAGCGCTATCCGGATTCACTTTGGCAAGATTTTTATAGACGCGGCTGGCCTGCTCGTATTCGCCCACGGATTGGTAGGTTTGCCCAAGCATGTCGTAGGCCTCGTAGTTGTGACGATCAAGCGCGATCAACTGCTGCAGGGCGGCGACGGCTTCCTTCACCTGCTGCGTCTCAAAGTAGTGGCGGGCGATGATTTCCTGGTATTCGGCGGCCTCTTTTGGGCGTCCGATCTGCCAGGCATAGGCAACCACTTCGCGCAGCAGGCCCATGTCGTCGGGCTTCAGTTCAACGGCGCGCCGCAGGTTCATAAAGGCCTCTTCGGTGTTGCCCATCTCGGAATTGATGTTGCCGATACGCTGGAGTGTTTCACCGGCCTCGTCAAACTGGTCATTGCGCAGGTAGATATCGGCCAGCAAGCGCAGTTCAGCGATGCCTTCGTCAAGCAGGCCACGGTTAATATAGATGTCGGCAAGTTCGGCGTGCGCGCGCGGATCCTGCGGGGCGAGCTGCGCCATCTCCTTCAGGACGGTGAGCGCGTTATCCACCTGGCGCTTGCTGCGATACTGGCGGGCCAGCTCAGCATATTCTTGTAGGGCTGCGTTGAGGTCGCTCTGGCGCGCGGAAATCTCGGCCAGCGTCGAGGCAACTTCATCCTGGTAAGAGGTTTTTTGCTTCACGCGGCGCAGGATGGCTTCCATTTTCTCCTGCTTGCCGGCGCGCCCATAGGCTTTCGCCAGCGCCAGGGAGATTTCGACTTCCGGCGCCTGATGTTCTTCACCCTCTTCGCGGGGACGAGCTGCCCACGCGGCAGGATCGATGGAACCTTTCGCCCCGGTGCGCACGACTTGCAGCGCCTGTTCGAGTTGCTGGATAGCAGCTTCGAGCTTGCCCTGTGCGAGCAGGCACCGCGCCGAACTGACACGCGCCATCACTTCAAACGAGCTATCGCGCATCGCCAGCTGATAGGCATCGATTGCCCGGTCGAAATTGCCGGACTGCTGGTGAACCTGTCCAAGCGCGAAACGCACATCGGCATTATTGGGATAAATTTCTGCCGCCGCGTTATACTCGCGCACTACCATATCGTAGTTTTTCAGGCCCTCGCCGCGCAATTGCCAGCGAATGCGGCTCAACACTTCCAGCGTGGTGGCACGCGGCGTGCCAATGCCGGTAATCATGGCGATATGCCAGCGCACCAGGGCGGTGATGTTGCGCGGGTCTACCTGCAAGACGCGCTGGTATTCCGCGACTGCCTGCTGGGAACGCCCCAACTTCTGCAGGGCCAGCGCGTAGTTCAGGCGCGTGGGCACGTTGGTCGGGTTTTCCTGCAAGGCCTGCTCAAGTTCGGTCAGCGCGCGGTCCATATAACCCAGGCGCAAGTAGGACTCCGCGGCCAGCGTGCGCTCGCGCAGTAAATCTTCCCTGTTGCCCTGCGATGCCAGCAGGCTGATCAGGCGCATGCGGTACGTCAGGTTATCCGGCTCCAGTTGCAGGATGCGGCGGTAGGTGGCGATGGCATCATCGATACGCCCGCTGACGATGTAGGTATCAATCAGAATGGCATACTTCGTAATCGCCTGTTCGATCTTGCCCTGGCGCACGTAGATTTCGCACAGGACCTGGTGAATATCCAGGTATTGCGGGGCCATATCGATGACGCGCAGGCACTCTTCGGCGGCAGGAATGAGCAGGCCATGATCGATGTAGCGCTGGATATCCTGCATGGACTGCACCACCTGCAGGCGAGTCTTCTCTGGCAGGTTGGCGGTGCTGGCCAGGACGGAATCGGCAACCTGCTCATCTTTCCCGGCGGTTCCCGCTATCTGGCTCAACAGGTCTTCCGCGGTACTCTTCGAACTTTTCGCGCCTGGAACTTGCAGTACCGGGCTGGCCTGTTCGATTACCGGCTCAAGCTTCGGAGTGGCCGGTATCCCCGGCACCTCTGGCGCCGCGGGCACTTCTGGAGGAGCTGCCGGTGACATGGGCTTATCCACAACAGGAGCACTCGCCGCGGATGCACTGGCAGCAGCAGGCTCCGGTTGTGAGGCCGCGGGCTGCATGACCTGGGTTGGTTGGGCAGCGGGCGCAGGTGGAGACGCCGCCGGTGAAGATTCCAGGGGAGGAGGCGCTACAAAGACATCCTGCGCCGCGGGTACTGCTGGAGCCTGGTCCTGCGGCAAGGCGCGTGTCGTGTTAGCGGGCTTTCCACCATCTGTCAACCACGAGGTCGAGGCCTCTGCCGCCGGCTCTTCCGCCCGTTTCGTCACTTCAGCAGCTGCGGGTTGCGCAGGCGCATTCGCGGGCAGGACCTGCTGAATGGTTGGCTGCTCAATGACGGGAGGTTGTGCCTGGGGCGGCGCAGGAGCAGGTGGCGCAGGCTGTTTATTAGCAGGCGTCGTCTTATCCGCGTCGTTCAGGATTCCGGTCAACCAGTCCGGCAGTTCTCCGAGCGTACCGGCTGCCGCGGGCGGTATGGAAACGGTGGGAGGCACGCCATTGGCCTGATTAGGGGCCGGAGGCGCTGGGGGCATCGGCGGCATACCGTTCGCGTTAAATGCCATCGTCGCGGCATCGGTCACATTTTGATTTGGCGCTTGAGGCACGAACGGCTGTTGCATTGTTGGCATCTGCTCTGCGGGCATCATAGGCGCTCTGCTGCCATGAGGCGGTGTTTCCGGCTGCATCGGCTGCGCCGGCGATTGCATATTGGAGACCGCCTGCGGGAAAGGCGTGGAAGTTTGCGGCCTCGCCTGAGCAGGGGGTGAAGCGGGCATGTTCTGCAACTGCTTCAGCATGAACTCGACCTGGACAACTTTCTCGTTCCACCCGCGGCTGCGCAAGAAACCCAGCAGCGCGTTATAGACCGTAAAGGCCTGTTCCATCTCGCCTAGCTGCCGGTGGGCCTCTGCTGCCTCCTGGCAAAGCTGCACCAGTTGCTCGGATTCTTCTTCGGTCAAGACATCCAGGTTGACTCTATCAACGGCCTCGTCGAAGTGCATGGTAGCGGTGCGTAAATCGCCGCGCGCGCGGTAGCACTGTCCTAACGCGTAATAGCAGGACAGGGCATAGTCAGGATCGTTCAGCAGGGTCTGGAACTGGCGGATGGCGTCATCCCAGCGCCTCTGTTCCTGATAGAGCCAGCCCAGGAAATAGCGCGCGTCGGGCCGGTCGAAGCCGCTCTCAAGAATCTGTTCGCAGAGGTCGATAGCATCGTTAAAACGCCCCTGGGTCTGAAAAGTCTGAGCCTGCTGGAGCACGCCCGTGACCTGGCTTGCTGTGATTCGTTTACGAGGGCCAGGACCCATTCCGGCGCCGGCCGTCATAGCCGGACCAGGATTAGCTCCCCCATTAAAATTACCCGCGCTGCCCATATTACCCATGATGCCAGTATTACCTCCGCTTATATTGCTCATTGTAACGATTTCAGTCGCAGAATTGCCTGCCGCCGCTAGCGGGCCAGAAGCTCTACTCTGCGGCTCCGCTGTAGACGGTAAGGCCGCATCGGCTCCCTGTGCGAGAGAACCTGAGGTTTGCTTTTGCCCTCTTATGCGAGCGAGAAGCTGTTGCGCCTGCGTATTGGTTGCGTCCAGGCGCAGTATTTCTTCACATTGAGCCTTTGCTGCCGCGCTCTCATTACGTGCCAGGTAGCCCTGCGCGGCAGCCAGGCGCTCCTGAATCATCATACTTAGATCTTTTTTTCCACTATAATAGGTGGCGAGGCGCTCATGCGGCTCTGGATTGCCGGGAGATAACTGAACGGCCCTCTGCCAGGCAGCTTCCGCGCGCGCTCCCTGCCCCGCCTGCGAATATAACTCTGCCAGGTGGAGATACGCTTTATAGGCATCGCCACGCCGGTTAAGAATAACGTAGAGTTCGGCGGTCTTGCTCAAGGCAATCACATTGCTGGGGTCGCGCTTGAGAATGTGTTCGTACTCATTCAGGGCCTGCTGCCACTGCTTGGTCTGCATGTAACAGAACCCCAATCCACTTCGTGCCGCCGCGTCGTCTGGGAACTCCCCTAGCGCTCGCTGGTATTCTGCCGCCGCCTCAGGCCACTGGCTATCCCAACGATAGCGATCCGCCGCATTCATTGCTGTACTGAAAACTTGTCTGTTCCCAGGCATGAAAGGTTCACTTTCTGGTCTATGAGTCGCCTATGGCATCCGGTGGGATGTCATGCCGTCTTTGCTGTATAGTGCAGCTTTGGAGACGCGATAGAAGCCCTCGCGGGCCACGCCATCTTTACCATGCCTCGCACTGCATACGCTAGAAGGTCCAGTGCATTTGCCCTTGACATGTTCGGGTTTGGCCACTATACTCTCCCCATGGAGAAGCGGCAGGCACTGGACCTTTTCCCAACTTCCCGCTGAGGATTGAAACTAACTAAGTCTAGGTTACTACAAATTTGGGTTTTGTGAGCTACCGGACTCCCTTTTTGGTACTAAAGTACCTTATGGTTCGGCTATGCCTATTGCCTTTCCGCTTGACTCTTTCGGGTTTAAGCGTATACCCTCGCTATGAGAAGCGGCAGGAACCGGGCCTTTTCCCGACTTCCCGGTAGGAATTGAAACTAACTACCCTCTATAATTAATGAACTGTAGGGCTACAGGATAATCCTTTTGCTTGAGCAGCTGGATGACGGCCTGTAGCTCATCGCGGCTCTTTGCCATGACGCGAACCGCGTCCCCCTGTACCTGCGTGCGCACCTTGGGATACTTATCGCGAATATATTTACTCATCTCTTTTGCCAGTTCCTGCGAGATGCCCTGCTGCAAGGCGATGACCTGCCTCACGCGCCCACCAGCGGCAGGCTCCTCTTTGCCCGGCTTAAAGATTTTCAGTGAAAGATTGCGGCGCACTGCTTTGGTCTCAAGAATATCGCGCACGCTGCGCAGTGTAAACTCGCTATCGGTAACGATGGTGATCGCATCCTTCGCCAGTGTTATCTCTGTTTTCGTGTCTTTGAGATCATAGCGGGTCGCGACTTCGCGCCGCGTCTGATCGACGGCGTTGAGCAATTCCTGTTCATCGAACTGCGATACTATATCAAATGAACTTTCTACGGCCATGAAATCCTCCTATATACACAGAAAAATGGTACTGAATGGCTATCACGCGGATAAATACTTCCAGGCGTTCCATCAGGTATCATATCGTCCTATCTTCTGGGGAATTGTACCGTAATTTGGGGGAGTTTGCCAATTTTCATGGTAAGGATGGGACAGAATCCAGGACTGGCTGGGACATTTGGGACATTTGGGACGGTGTTTCAATTGCATGGATGCGCTTTCTGCGGGGTGATTAGTGGGCCGGGACTCGAGATGAGTTGATGGCGGGATAGCCGGTTAGAGGTGATACTGTCGATGGAGGGCCGGGTGACCTCGTTGAGAGTATAACATATTGGTGGCGAGCAAGCAAGGGGTGATTAGTGATGATTCTCCATTAGAAAATGCTGCCCGCGTAGGCAAGAAGGCTGCTCCTGATCCATTCTGCGCCAGGTGTGGATGGATAGCGAGGCTACCGGCAACGTAGGTTTGCGAGATTTGAAAAGGATGGTGGCTGGGCGGCGGAGCCGGTGGTTTGATAGAGGTAGCGATTGCCGCATTCGTGAACCAGGTAACTCCTACGATCCTAAGAGCAAGCAAGATGGCGGCAGCGCACACTATTTTGAAGCGTGACATAGCTCTGGCCTCCTTTCCGGTAGCATTTTCTACAAAAGAAGACGAAGATTATCTTGTAGAAGCTCCCGTTGGCGGTAGTACAGGTGGGAGATTCTTCGCTGCGCTCAGAATGACATGCCCCGGAGCATGTTCCGGGCGAGGGATTATGCCGTGTGTTGCATTTAATCTTGTATAATAGTGATCTCGTGATCTTTAAAGAAAGAGCGCCAGGGACCGCAACCCAACATAAACGGTTGTATGAGCGCGCGTTCGGCCTGGATGGTGTGGTTCAAATCGTGCGCGGCCCAGGTGTGCAGCAACTGTGTCAGGGTGACGGTGCCCAACTTCGGATGGAGCGCGGTGCGTTCCAGGTCCTCGTCCTTCACCTGCGCGAGCAGCGCAAGGCTTTCTTGACGGTAACGTGCGAAGTCGGCGGCAAGCTGCTCAGGAGTTTGTGAAGTATAGTCGGCATGCGGCTCGTTCGGGTCGAAATCGACGAAAGCCTGCGCGGCAAGGATAGCGCGGAAGCGGACGGGAAAGACCAGGAGTTCCGCGTCCACTAAATGTTGCAAGCACTCGAGGGCCGACCATTCGCCCGCGGCAGGCCGGCGTGTCAGTAGAGCATTGGGAAGCGTAGCGACCAGGCGCTGCCAGCGTTCCGGGGTGGTGGAGAGGATGGCATGTACATCATCTAAAAAGGTATGCAATGAGAGCCTCCTTTTGCAAATCAAATCCAGAGTTCATATTTTAACAGGATATATGATACCTTAAATTGTAGCTCATGTTATGGGCCATTTATGTTCAAGCCTGAGAGTCAATCATACCAATAGTGAGAAAGAAAAGAGCTTATTCATTTCTTTCCGCCAGCGGCCCGCGCCTTTCCTTGACAAACGGCCTGTTTTCATGTACACTGTTTAACTACTAGCAGTCCAGCGCTAGGAGATATCCTGTAATTCCTTCTTACCTTAGAGCAAGGAAAGCTCGTCGTTTGCTCAGCAAGGAGGTGCCTCACCAGACCATCTTTTACGGTGGCAAGCTCGCACTCTCCATTTCATCACGCCAGGCATTTGAGCCAGCTCAATACCTCGGCATGGATGTTATGAACGGGGATATTCGAGCCATCCGCAAATCCTTTATAATGTGTCCCCTGTAGTTTCTCATCCTGCGCAGTCCCGTCTGTACTATGACAAGCAGCATAGGGAGGTCCTGTACAGACGATACAACGAGTGTTGTGCATATGCACGACGAAGTGTGTTTAGAGAAGAGGAGACTTTTCATGCCCCGCAGAATGATCCCATCTTTGATTTCCCGTCTAGCTATTGGCGTTGCAGTCTTGACCCTGGCTTTGACTCTGGCCGGCGGGCCAGCTTCCGCTGCTGCCGCCAGCCTTTCTCAGGTGAATAATGCCCATAGTATGGGCATCTACCATGGTACGAAGCTCAAACCTCATGCCACGAACCTGGTCTACCAGGGTGGAGCTGTCGAAACGGTTCCGCTGGTGTACATCAGCTGGTGGGGGAAGCAATGGAATACCGGTTTCTCGACAGGCGGCTATACAAGCGCCCAGGCCCAGACGTACATCGAAGGCTTCTTCAGCAATGTTGGGGGCAGTTCCTGGGATAACATTAACACGCAGTATTGTGAAGGTGTTCAGATCGGTGCGACGAACTGTAATGGTGGTGGCACGCATATTACCAACCCCCCAGGCCAGCTGGCAGGAACGTGGGTAGATACGACCAGGGTCCCAACTCAACCGACGCAGTCTCAGATTCAGAACGCGGCCACGCGGCTCATGAACCACTTCGGCGGCTATAATGCCAACGCGACCTATTTCGTCTTCACTCCTCATGGTCACTCGATGAGTGGCTTTGGCACGAGCTGGTGTGCCTGGCATGATGAGCCTCTTTCTGGGACACAAATGGCCTATGCCTATATCCCCTATATGCCCGATGCCGGGGCGAATTGCGGCATGAACTTCGTCAACTCGAGCAACAACAGCTATGGCAACGGCTACTTCGATGGCTTCTCCATTGTCGCGGGCCACGAATATGCCGAGGCGATGACCGATCCTCATCCTGAGAGATCCTTGAACAACTACGGCTGGATTACCAATTCTGGCGAGGAAATCGGCGACCTGTGCGCCTGGGCCAGCAACTCCACCGATATTACACTTGGCCCACACTACTACGCGGTGCAACCGCTCTGGAGCAACGCGAGCAGTAGCTGTGTAACCTCCTACTAAAGACCTGCCCGCAAAGGGCTTGAATCTTCGTCAGGCGATGGCCGGAGACCCGAGGGGTGTCCGGCCATTGTTTTTGCGCTGCCATACTGCCTGGTTCAACTTCCAGGACTTTCCCTTGCGTCACACAAGCAAGTAATGATAGTGTATTGATACCGGCTCATGGGCTATTACTCTAGAACAGTTCTGAGAATGAATATTTTTGTCTTGCTTCGGCTATTTTCAGCTCCCTTGGCCTCACTCCATCGGTATCTATACCAAGGATGAGAACCGGTATATCAATATCCGATACGCCTCGATGCTCTAAATCCCAGACAAACTGCTCAAAATAAGACACACCGGTAGACATTTCTTCGGCAAATGCCTTTACAGGGACAATCTCTACACCACAATCAATCACATCAAGTTTGGCAAAAATCGTCATTTTTGCGCATACATTGTAAACCATAAATGAGTACTTACCGAATTGTACTTCCACTCCCAACTTATTTTTAACAAAATCCATGTCTCTGAACGGCGCTGGTTCTCTACCACTTCTGGCTCGAGGGGTATAGCCTGGAACATAGTATTCCTTTGAATATTCAGCGATAACTTTGTGATTTATCCAATTTCTGGCAGCAAATTGCTTTTTGAACACACGATTTAGTTCAGGAGGGCTATACAACACTTTATCCCTCATTGTTTTTTCTTTGCTGACCTTCGTCTTACAACTTTCTGCATCTACAGCTTCTATCACCTGTAATACTTCTTCTAACTCATTTCGATGCTGCTGGGTAATAACCTCCTTACCCTTATTAAATGAATATATTCCGGCAATGCGCATTACTATTCTTCTCCATTAAGACGACGTTTCCATTCGAGGGGAACCTGTGAGACTTTCTCACGTCCTGAAGGCACATGAACGGGTCGTCCTAGAGGGCGCGTTTTTAGTGTTCCATTGTAGAGTTGATAGATTCGGTTAGTGCTGATAGCCAGATATTCCTTCTCCTTGTCAACGCCTATAGCTCTTCTAGCATGCATAAGTGCCCCTATAATTGTTGAACCGACACCGCAATAGGGATCCAGGACTCGATCATTTTCATTAGTAAGAGCCAGAACACAGCGTTCGACCAGTTCTACAGGAAATTGACAGGGATGAATCGTTTTTTCTATATGATTAGCCTTTACATTTGGAATTTCCCATAGGCAGCTTTCCCATTCCTCGGCGAGAAACTCCCATATGTCAGAGGGATTCTTTCCTAGCGGATTTCCAGAGGGTTGCCCTTTATTAGGTCCCTTGAAATGGCGTTTCCCTGGATACTTAGCCGGGATACGAACTGGATCAAGGTTAAATGTATAGTCATCACTCTTCGTAAACCATAGGATGGTTTCGTAGCGGCCAGAAAATCTTTTCGATGCGTGCAAACCATGTTCGAAGTGCCAGATAATTCTATTTCTTAGCTTTAGCCCATGCTTTTTGAAAATCTGATAATAAAAGATATCTAAAGGAAAAACCTCACCGTCTTCGACGTAATTGCCGGTTTGCCAGCAAATACTGCCTCGTTCATCAAGGATACGTACTAACTCAGAGATTACTCCTTCTTGTTCGGCAAGATACGAACTGATATCCTGTCTCCGCTCATAAACCTTGCCAATATTGTAAGGTGGGGAAGTGACAACCAGAGAAATACTCTCATCCGGTATGGTTTTCAAAAAAGCACTTGAGTCCCCGTGATGAAGAGTCACAAGATTTGCGTCATTATAGCTATCCATAATGACAAGAGGCTGGAAATTTGACACTGTTTGAAATAAAGGAGTATTCATCATAGTATTACAAACCTCTTTGATAAACTTAGTCCCTATGAGGCACAGTATACATGACCAGAGAAAGCCAGGCAAGGTAGCTAGAGAAATTTCCCAGGTCAAATTTGACATTCTCCCTCCCCCAGGGCTATCATGCTATAAAGAAAACAAAACCCTTACTTCTATAGAAGGAGTACTCCATGACTGAATCCACAGGCAACGGGACTGTGTTTCATACGCATCGCCTGGCCAATGGCCTGCAAATCCTGGCGCAACCGATGCCCGATTTTGAATCGGTGGCCGTCTCTTATTATGTCCAGACCGGCTCGCGCGATGAACCTGATCCTGCTATCGCGGGCGTCTCACATTTCCTGGAGCATATGGTATTTAAAGGAACGGAACACCTGGACTGGCAGCAGATCACGCTAGAATTCAATAAGATCGGCGCGGAAATCAATGCCTTTACTTCGCACGAATCCACCGTCTTTTACGCTCGCGTGCTGGGCGAGTACCTGGACCGCGCCTTTGAACTACTCAGCGATATGATGTACCCGCGCCTGAACGAGAGCGATTTCGAGACGGAGAAAGAGGTGATCGTCAACGAGATTGCACGTTCGGAAGACCAGCCCTATAACCTGGCCGTGCGCCGGCTGGTGCAAACGTATTTTGGCGAGCATCCACTGGGGCACGATGTGCTGGGCACGCGCGAGAGCATCCGCGGTATGCGTATCGAGCAGATGCGCGATTACTGGAAGCAGCGTTACGCCGCCAACAACTTGATCCTGGCCGTGGCCGGTAATGTGGATTGGAACCATTTCGTGCAGTTGGCCGAGCAGCAGTGCAGCGGCTGGCGCACAGGAGAAGCCGGGCGAAGCATTGAGCCATATGAGCCTGCCCACTCCATTAACGATATCATTGTTGATAAGAAGTTCAAGCAGCAGATCATGCTGATCGCTATGCCCTCCGTGGGCGTGACAGACCCCGATTACTACGCTGCCATGCTGGGCAGCAGCATCCTGGGCGATAGCGACGGCTCGCGCCTGTACTGGAATATCTACCAGAAAGGCCTGGCGGAGTCGGCCAGCGCGGGTATCTGGTCTATGGAGGGTACGGGCATGTTGCTGCTGGAGGCCAATTCGACGCCCGAAGAGGCTCCCCGTGTTCTCAAATTGCTGCGCGCCGAGCTTGATAGCTTTCTGAATGATGGCGTGTACGAGGACGAGCTGCGCCGCGCCAAGGATAAATGGATCAGCCACCTGGTGCTGAGCAGCGAGTCCACGTTCAGCCGCATGCGCTCGCTCTCGAACGACTGGGTCACGGAGGGGCGCCTGCTGACGGTGGAAGAGGAGATGGAACGCATCGAGAAGGTTACGACGGATGAAGTGGTGCAATCGTTCCGTCGCTTTCCCTTGCGGGAAAAGCAGGTGCTTACCACGCTTGGGCCTCTGAATGAGCAAGAATTGTTGTCTTAGGCCAGGCCAATGAACCCTGTAGGGGCCGATCAATCGGCCCCTACGACATTTCAGGCCTTTTCATCAGCGATTTACCTCTGGGGAAGCGTTCATTCAAGCAGACGGAGCAAACTAAACCTTACTTCTCAGGAGGTTATCGTGCGCCAAAAAATCTTCGTAGCGCTTGTTCTCGTAGTCCTTTTACTTGGTAGCAGTCTTCTTTTCAGCAGTCGTTTCTCGCACTCAGCCCGGGCGGAGCAACAACTGCAGCCGATGAGCGTCGGCAGTCAACCCCCACTCGTTAAGGTCAGCCGGCAACTGGGCGCGGACCGGTCAAACCGGACGTTGCAGATGAGTATTGGTCTTTCGCTCCGTAATTCAGACCAGCTTCATTCTTTCCTGCAAAACCTGTATGATCCTTCCTCGGCCAGCTATCACCAGTTCCTCAGCGTGGAGCAGTTCGCAAGCGAATTTGCCCCAACGGTCGCCCAAGAGCAGGCGGTCATCAACTATTTGACCTCGCAGGGATTCACCATCACGCAGACGTATCCCAACCGCATGCTGATCGATTTCAGCGGGCCGCAATCGCTGACGGAACGAGTCTTTGGCGTGTCCATCAACGACTACCGGAGTCCCGATGGGCGAGAGTTCTTCGCCAATTCCTCGCGACCTACACTGCCGGCCTACCTCGCGTCCTACGTCACAAATATCAGTGGCCTGGATAACGCGAACCAGTTCTATCATCCACCGGTGATCAGCAAAGCGGCTCCCAGGGTTACTTCGCAGGCCGGAAGCAACTGCCCGGCTCCCGGGACGAGCGGCAGCGGCGGTGGAGGCGGTCTCTTCGGCGGCAGTGGCACCGCCTACATTCCCAGCCAGTTCTCGAAGGCCTATAACTATGATGGGCTGCATAGTGCAGGGCTGCAGGGCGAGGGCCAGACGGTCGGCGTCTTCGAACTCGATGGTTACTCGCAGAGCGATATCACTGCTTATACGCAGTGCTTCGGCGGCGGCAGCGTGCCCATCCAGAATGTGGTACTGGATGGATTCAACGGCCAGCCGGGCGCGGGTGCAATCGAGGTCGAACTCGACGTCGAGATGATCCTGAGCCAGGCTCCTCATCTCGCGAAGCTCATCGTCTATGAAGCCCCCAATACCACGCAGGGCTACAATGATGAATTCGCGCGCATCGTCAGCGACAAAACGCCCGTTATCAGCGTCAGTTGGGGCGATTGCGAAAGCAACATGGGCCAGCAGGAGGCGAACCAGGAAAACCAGTATTTCCAGGAGGCGGCAGCACAGGGGCAGACGATCCTGGTCGCGGCGGGCGACAGCGGCAGCGAAAGTTGCTTCCAGCTCACAGGTGGCGGCTTCAACACCGCTCTCAACGCGGATGACCCGGCGGCGCAACCCTATGTCACCGGTGTGGGTGGAACCAACCTGACCATCAATAGCGATAACAGCTATGCCTCTGAAACCGTGTGGAACGGCGGTTTTCTCGGTGGCGCGGGTGGTGGTGGCATCAGCCAGTTCTGGAAGCAGCCGTCCTGGCAGACCGGACCCGGCGTGCAAAATTCGTACTCCAACGGTATGCGAGAGACGCCGGATGTCTCGCTTGACGCCGATCCTTCTACCGGCTACCCGGTTTACTGCACGGCCGGCTCATCGTGCAGCAGTAGCGGAGGACTCGGTGGCGCCAGCGGCTGGATCACGGTTGGCGGCACATCGGCGGCGGCTCCTATGTGGGCAGCTATGGTCGCGCTTGCCAACGAGAAGGCTGCGCATCAGGGCAAAGGAGTGCTTGGTTTCCTGAATCCGGCGCTGTATAAAATTGCCTCTGGATCTCGCTACGGCAGCGATTTCCACGACATTACGCCTCCCAGCGATCCCAGCCTGCCCTCCAATAATGACGAGCTGGGTATCAATGGCGGCGCCTATCCCGTGACCAACGGTTACGATATGGCTACGGGCTGGGGCACTTTCAATGCAGCTAATCTTGCTACGGACCTGGTAGCGACGGCGAAATAGGGCATTGGGAGTCAAGCCCAAAAAACAAGCGGGCCGAGAATCTATGGGTTCTTGGCCCGCTTGTTTTTTGGGCCTGTCACCCATCTTTCTTTGTCGCCAGGTCGCTTGCCATTTCTTCTTTGATGTGATAAACTTTTTAATGGAGTAATAGGGTTAATTTACCCATCTGATATTTCTTTTTTTGGCTTTTACTTCTGCAGGCGAAGGCAGAAGTGGAGATAGATAGATACACAACAATAGAACATTTTAGTAACGCTACATTGAACACTAACTCGTCCTGCTTACGCGGGTGTGACGATCAAGATCGGTAGGTAGAGGCTGATCGTGTCATTCTGAGCGAAGCGAAGAATCTCGGTGATCACCGATGCAGATTCTTCGCTTCGCTCAGAATGACATGGCGAGAGGATGCTTCCCGATTGACAGGACCAGAGGGCGCTTCCCGATAGTGGTGATAACAGTTCATCACCGGCTCTCGATTGTGATGAACTGTTATCATTACTGGCTCCCGATTGTGATGAGAACAGTTCATCACTGGAGGAGGCGCGAAGGATTGATAGGCGGGCCGATCAATCGGCGGTGGGCGCGGTATGCCTGTCCCCCAGACAGGACTGCCCGGCCCCTACGGGCGGTTGGGACGGAGCAGGCAGGACGCGAGGAGAAAGAGGTGTAGTGAGGAGGATTTTTATACCTTGACAACAGAAAATATTCGACTGATCCCATTAGGAGGCCTGGGAGAGGTCGGAAAGAATATGATGGTCGTAGAGTATGGTGACGACATCATCATTATCGATGCCGGCGTGATGTTTCCAGATGAGGAGATGTTCGGCGTCGATCTTGTTATTCCCGATACGAGCTATCTGAGCGATAAAAAGCAGAACATACGGGGCATCTTCATTACTCACGGTCACGAGGACCATATCGGCGGTCTGCCCTATGTTTTGCCCATGATCGGTTTCCCTCCCATCTATGCGACCCGTTTGACCCAGGGCCTCGCCAGCGTCAAACTCAAAGAGCATAGACTACTCGATAAAGTCACGATCAATGTTATTACCCCCGGTGACCAGGTAGAAGTGGGGAAATGCCTCGTTGAGGTTGTGCGTATCAATCATAGCGTACCAGACGCCGTTTCGCTCGCCATTCATACGCCTATCGGCACCGTCTTCCATACCGGCGATTATAAATTCGATTATACGCCGGTCGACGGGCGACCAGCCGATTTTGGAACGCTGGCGCGCCTGGGCAACGAGGGCGTACTGGTGATGATGGGCGACAGCACGCGTGTGGAATCGCCCGGCTATACACCATCGGAGCGCGTACTCAACGAATCGTTCGACAAAATCTTTGCCAATGCGCCGGGGCGCATCATCATCGCCACGTTTGCTTCCCTGCTTTCAAGGGTGCAGCAAATCGTGGATAATGCGGCGCGCTACGACCGCCACGTCGCGCTGGTAGGGCGCAGCATGGTCAATAACGTACAGATGGCTATCGAGCTTGGCTATCTGAGCGTTCCCAAGGGGATGCTGATCCGCGCCGAAGATATCAACAAGTTCCAACCGGAACAGGTGGTGATTATCTGCACGGGCAGCCAGGGTGAGCCGACCTCGGCGCTCACGCGCATCGCCAACCAGGACCACCGGTTAGTACGCATCCAGCCGGGCGATACCGTCATTCTTTCGGCCACGCCCGTACCCGGCAATGAGAAAATGGTCAGCCGCACCATCAACAATCTTTTCCGCCAGGGCGCGGAAGTCTTCTATTCGGGCAACGCGCATGTGCATGTTTCGGGGCACGCGGCCCAGGAAGAACTGAAGCTGATGCTCAACCTGATCCGGCCCCATTTCTTCATACCCGTCCACGGCGAATACCGGCAACTCTTCCTGCACGCGAAGCTGGCCGACTCGCTCGGTATTCCGGCAGATCATATTATCCTGGGCGAGGATGGAGACATCATTGAAGTCACTCCGGAGTCCATCAAGATCGCGGGCCACGTGCCTTGCGGCAATGTCTTCGTCGATGGGCTGGGGGTTGGCGATGTTGGACAGGTTGTGCTGCGCGACCGGCAGGTGCTTGCTCAGGATGGTATCCTGATGGTTGTGCTGACCGTCGATAGGGAGACGGGGCAGCCGCTGGCAGGTCCCGATATCATCTCGCGCGGATTCGTCTACATGCGCGATTCCGAAGAACTGCTGGAGAACGCGCGCGAGCGGGTGCTGGAGTCATTCATCGGTTTGAACGGACACGGCTCCGACTGGGCGTTTGTCAAAGACAAGATCAAGCATACGCTCAGTGAGTTCCTGTACGAGAAGACGCATCGCCGCCCGATGATCTTGCCAATCGTGATGGAAGTATAACATCTCCACAAATCGACAGAAAGCCAGAAGAGACCAATCCCCGCGGGGGTCGGTCTCTTCTGGCTTTCTGTCGATTTGTGGAGATGTTCACCGGGTGATAAGACATTCTGGCTAATTTCCGCGAAATCACAGCAGAGCATGAAATAGCCTGATATACAATGAGTAGGTGTAAATATCTGAATAGAGCGCTGGATTGACTTTACAGGCCGATGAAGTCGGGTACGGAAAAGGAGCGCGTTTTTGTTATCGATCTTTCCCCGTTTTACAGCTGCGCTGTTTGTATTTCTGTTAATCGGCAGCATATCACTGGCATGCATTGGCGGGATAGCGGTGCTGGGGCCGGTGTTTCAACATGGAGACAATGTGGAACACGCCAACGGCAAGATTGTCGCTATCGGCCCGGGCATGGATTTCACGCTGCAAATGGCGACGGGGAAACGCCTCTTTTTTCAATGCAGCCAGACATGCCATGCTTCTCTGAGCCATTTGCAACGGCATATGCGAGAACACGCTTCTACGGATGTGTATTACGTCCAGCAGGATTGCGCGGGGAAGCCGTGTGGTCTTCTGCTGGCGGTGGATGTTGATTAGCATTTATTAGGTGTTCATTATAGAACCGAGTTTGTATTATGAGCAGGCAAAACGCACCGGGTATTGCGAAATATGTAGATCGTGCCGGTATCGTGATTATCGGCAATGGCATAGCCGGGCTGACGGCGGCAGTAGAGGCGCGCCGCCTGGCTCCCAATGAGCGTATTGCTATTATCACAGATCAAAGCCATCCAACGATCAATACGCCCGCGCTCAAGCAGTTTGCGATTGGGAAGCTGGCGCGCGAACAATTGCTGGCCTATCCTGCCGGAACCGAACGCGCGCAGATGATCCATGTCGTCAATGCGCGCGTTGAGAGCATCTGCGCTCAGAACAAATATGTTTGTCTCGCGGGCGGGCGCTGTTTTGGCTACGATAACCTGCTCATCGCCACCGGCAGCGCTGCCACAGGTCTGCCTCTTGATCTGCCCGGGCGCGATTTCGACGGTGTCCTCACGCTGCATCGTTTACAGGATTACCTTGATTTGCGGCGACGGCTGCCGGAGGTGGAAGACGCGGTGGTGATCGGCGGGGGCCCGCACGCTATTGAGACCGTTATGTCCTTGCTCTATTGGGGCATATCCGTCCACTGGCTGATTCGCAGCGATACTTTCCTGCCGCGCATGCTGGATCGTCCGGCCTCAGAAATGGTGCTGGACTATACGCGGCGCGCGGGCGCAAAAATTTACACACAGACAGAAGTGATAGGAATTGTGGGCAGGGTCGGCGCGGTGGCAGGCGTGGTGACAAACCAGCGCCAGATGTTGCCCTGCCAGCTTGTCTTAGTATGCACCGGAACTACGCCCGTCACCACGCTGGCCGGGAACTGCGATCTTCCCCTACAGCAAAAGCATGGCATCCTGGTTGATGATAGCCTGCGCACCAGCACGCGGGACATCTATGCTGCCGGTGACGTGGCCGCGCTGCGAGACCCACAAACAGGCAGGCACTCTACGCGCGCGCAGTGGTACGCGGCGGTCTTACAGGGACGTGTCGCGGCGGCGGCCATGACGGGAACCCCGCATGAAGAGGGTTTTGGCGTTCCCTGGCACGCGACGCGCCTGGGCGAGCTTTCCATGCTGACGGTGGGAAATCCGCTGCTCTGGCGCGAAAATGCGGCAATTTTAACCGACAGCAGCAGGGGCAGCTACCGGCGCCTGACAATTATGGACGACCGGCTGATCGGCTACCTCTCGCTCGGACCGGCGCAGCCCGATTCGCTTGCCATCAAACGCATCATTGACGAGGGCCTCTCGATTCGCGATATCAAAAAGGATTTGCTCAAGGGCAAATTCGATGCTCGCACCTACTTTTCGCGCAAACGCAGCAGCGCCGCGGAACGTATGGTTACGACGGGCCAATTGCCGACGCCATTGCCGCGTACCACGCGCGATCTCTCCCTGGACAGCGAGGCGCCGGCGGCAGGCTATCTACACAATGAATCGCCATCATTGAAGCATACGGAAAGAGCTTCATCCACTACTTCGGGTCGTCTCGTGCGCGTCTTGCCGGATACCGGCCCCCTGGCAGCTCGCCAGCAAAGTTGTGAAGCGGGGCGTCGTATTGTCGAATCAACACTTGTAGCACTGCCGTCGCGCTCATCACAGCAGGCGTCGCGCAACCTGTGGTCCTACAGCAACAAAATGCAGGTGGTTCCGGGTAACCAGGCATACACTCGTTTTCGTCCGAAACAGGGAAAACAGTTCATCACGCCAATGGAAAGGTCTGGTGGAGATTGAGGAATGGGATGGTTTGGGATGGCAGGTGCCAGAAGTATCGCGCTCCCAGGTAGGGAGGTGGCGGGGCTGTCCTTCCCCCCCGATCAGCCTTGCCTGCCCTACCGCGGGGGCGCGATACTTCTGGCACCGAGGGTTGCTGGTCGATAGTGGGAGGTGACAAAGTAATATGGTCATCTCGGAGGGCCGATCAATCGGCGGTGTGTACGATAAATCGGCCCCTACGGTAAGGCCGATTACGCCGCGGGCAGGCCCGTAGGCCCCGATTCATCGCGGGCACCGCCGATTTATCGGCCATTATGGACTAGCGGAAGGAGCTGATAGATGTTAAAAGCTGGAGTGAGGCAGAGATCGAATAGTGGGGTGCTATTGCACAAAACAGGGCCACAGGTGGTGCAAGAACTGCATGCCTGCATCGGCTGCAACGAGTGCCTGCTCGCCTGTCCCGCGCTGGCCGAGCCGATTACCATTGACGTACTCAACCGTGAAACGCTGGGTGGAACGATCTCTGCCCCGGTGGCGCGCTTCGCCCGCTCGTGCTTCCAGTGCGGCGCGTGTGTGGCGCCCTGTCCCGTAGGTCTGCACCGTGACGCGATGATGATGTGGCTCAAAGTACGCCTGCTGCGCTCTGGGCGGGAGGAATAATGGGATTCACCTATCGACGTGAAGCTCCTCTTGAAAATGGCGAAAAGGGTTATTCCTGGCTATCCTTCACAGGCGGCGCTACGCAGATAAAACGTCTTCTGGTCACTATACTGCTCATGCTCGCCGCCGCCGGTTTCTTCGCCTGGTACATACACAACAGCAACGATGCTTCACCGGACAGTTATGCCGGGTATGGCTTCGCGATTCTGGGCACGACCTGCCTGGTCCTGGCGGCCATTCTCTATACCTGGCGGCGGCGCTCTGCTAAAAAGGGGGCGGTGGGCAAGCTGAACACATCCCTGCAATGGCATATCTGCTTCGGCGTGCTGGGCCTGTTCCTGCTCTTTTTGCATTCGTTCGGCAACTTCAATCCGCGCACGGGCACATACGCGCTTTATGGCATGATTGCCCTTGTCATCAGCGGCCTTATCGGACGCGTGCTTGATCGTATCATGCCGTACCTGATTACAAACGAGGTGCAAAAGGCTCTGACCGAGCAGGGCGATGATCGTATCGAGGTCATCTCGCAGAAATTACAGTCCATCGTCGTCCATAACAACCAGTCGCTGCGCAGTTTTTCTCCTGCTGATAAGCCGGCGGAACGGGATAGGAGCGCGAATGTAAGTCCTGCCCCCACATCACTGGTTCCGTTATCCGGCCCCATATCGAACGCTCTCCCTTTCACATCTAAGGAGCAGCGCCTGCATACGCCCTGGGACTTAGCCTACATCTCGCTGGACGCGACCCCACAGGAGATCAACCGCCAGTCAGGTCACTATCGCTTCGTGCCGGACAAGAAAAGCGAGCTGACACGACCGGGTGCGCTGATGCCCGGCGCGCAGGAGCAGATCGCCGAACTGCGCGTGGTCGAGCGAGCGATGAAACGCGAACAATTTTACCGGTACGTCATTCGCTACTGGCGCAAGTTTCACATAGCGCTTGCCCTGCTGACAATCGGCCTGATGATCTGGCATATTGTCTATGCGCTCCAATTACTCCTGCCGGCACTGATACATAAATAAATGCAACCTGACCGCGATGCGTTGCGTAATAGGTTATGTAGAGTAGAGGAGGAAAAAACATGAAATCGTCCAGTTCATTTCAGCAGCATAGTACCGGGTACACTTATCCCGCGGATAGCGTGAGGGGCAGATCATTCCAGACAATGCCGCCAACACCGCCTACAGGCCGCACTCGCCCCAGGCGTATCGATGTCTTTTTACACGCCATCAAAACCTTCAAACTGATCGGGTCGTTACTGGTCGACCGCCGCATTGCTTTATGGCGCAAGGTCTTCTTTTTTGGTTCTATTATCGGCCTGCTGGTTATCCTGCTTTTCCCCGATTTGATCAACGAGTTTGTGCTGACGACGGTCTTGCCGCTGGTAGGAACCGCTTTTGGTGTGCCACTCGACGCCGGAATCGACTGGGTCGGATTCGCGCTGGTGGTCGTGAGTCTGCTGCGATTCTTCCCGGCTGAGCTGGTTGCGGAGCATTACAGGCAGATATTCGCGCATTAACTTTATGACAAAAACGAAGCTTGCATTAAATAGTCCATTCCTCACGATGGAGGAGTGTGTTGCCGTCACCGCTTACGCGTATCGCTTTGAACTGTTTAATATCCAGATGAGCGAGCAGCGCAAATACATTGAGGGCGGCCTGCCGGTTTGAATACTATTCCTTCATAAAACAAAATGCGTTTTAACAGATTATTACGGCTATGCCGGGGCCGATCATGAATTTTCACCAACCCGCCAGGCAACGGGCGCGGGCCGATAAATCGGCAGTGGGCGCGATGAATCGGCCCCTACGGCTTCGGCGGCGGGCCGATTCATCGTCCTGTTGTCAGAGTTTTTTGTTAAAAGGCAGTATATGAAGCCTGGTTGGCTTCATAAATGTATCTTATCGTTGGCGTTGGCGGGCCGGAATTTCGTGCCGTCATTGACAAAGACGAATACTTTGTCCTGGATATGAACCAGCATATCAGGCTTGCCGTCGCCCGTGACATCACGAAACTCCAATGTTACGGGTATGCGGTCTCCGCCGGATTCGAAAAGGTCAGGGCCTGTGTAGTTGATTGATTTCGCCGGGTTGCCGGCCATTAGCTCGATGATGATGACCTGGCCGTGCAGGTTCATAGCGACGAAGTGGCTGGGCTGGGCTGCGCTGTCTCCGCCATGTCCAACAACAGCGTCCGTCTGGAAGGTACGTGGATAGCCATAGACGATGTCATCGTATTTCGCGGTTCCCCAGGCAAGCAGCGATGAACCAAGTACCCACAATGCCAGGGCTGCGATCATGCCAACACCTACATACAGCATCCAGTGCATAGTTCTGCCATCATGCGACTCTTTGTTAGCGTAGACGGGAGCCTGCTGAATGGTAGTGCTGCGCACGTTGCGTGCGCGCTGTGAGCCAGGGGCTTGCGCATATGGCGAGGCGGTGCGACGAGGTGGAACCGGATAGTGTTGCCCGGTCATTTCCGTATCCATCTCACGGGTAGCACGCCTGGCGGGAACCTGACCACTCCAGCGTATGGTACTGGTGGTAGGGCGAGGAGGATTGGAGGGAATGGAGTCCTCTTCGTGAAATAAGTCATCCTCATCTTCCCATTGTGTATCTTTTCCACGCCGCACCATACCCGTGGTATAGGGAGATGGGTTGATCTGAGTTCTTCTTGTTGGTCCCGTGGGCTGCTTCTGCTGAGACTGCCTGTTATCGCTTCTTTCGCCCGGCATTAGCTCTGCCTTTCTGCTGTGGTCACTAAATAAACTGAACGATGAGAACAGCGAAATTAGTATAATCCGCGCTCGCTATGTCGCTTGAAATTAATTATGTCCGATGTCTCAGGGCGTGTCAATACGTTCACCATTAAGTTTTTTATGCAAAATAGTCTGGAGGCCAATTTTATCTAATGAGCTTTGACAAATTACCTATGGCGACGGACGGGCGATGAATCGGCGATGGGCGCGATCAATCGGCCCCTACGGCTTCGCCGGGGAACCGATTGATCGCCTTATTGCCAGACTATTTTGTGGAAACTCATTCTATATGGCCCTCACGCCTTCATCATCTTCTCCACGGCTTTGACAATTTCGTCGAGGTCAAAAGGTTTTCCCACCAGTTCAATGCTCACGGTTTTGCCTACGAGTTCCTCAAGGACCTTTCTGTTGGTCGTGGTGAGAACGAACTGGCGGCCTTTTGTGGCCTCAGAATTTTTCAACAACTGGAAAAAATTCCAGTTTTCTTCGTAGGGAGGCGCAATATCGATTACAAGGACCCTGGGGTTATGCTCGCGCAAAAAGGCTACGAAATCCTGCCTGCCTTTCTTAAAGTCGACGAGGTGGGCGCCAACTGTTACGAAGCCGGCATCACCTAAGATGAGCCGAATGGCCTCGACGATATCTTCGTTGGAGTTGATGATGGCGACGACATTTGGATCTGGTGCGCTGCTCATTGATTTCCTTTCCTTCCCACTCCGCCATTTGTTCTGGGCACAAGTATATCACAGTATATCAAGCTTGTCTTGTGAGGGATGAGGGGTGATGATGAGTTTTGACAAAATAGTTTAGAGATGGATGGGGGCCGATTCATCGCGCGGTTGCTGGGCATAATCGGTTTTTATCCTCGAATGGGCCGGCGTGTATCAGCTTCGAATGATAGCGGGGAATTCTGCGGCATGCCATTGTAGCCCGATGAGCTGTTCAGGGACTGTTCTACCTGGGGCACAGGCGCAGCCTTACACACGCTGGCAGGCTGCTGGTTGGTAGCCTGGCAGATGGCGGCAGTGAAATAATTGGCTGTGCCCAGTATGCTCTGCGCGATGGGCGACTGCGGGTTCGAGAGCGCCGCGGCGATAGCCTGGTGGCTCTGGCCGCTTAAGACCTGTGGGTCGTAGCTCGCGCCTGTCAGCGTGTATTTATTGGCGATATCAATAAAAGGAATGGAGCCGCCAGAGTTATAGGTATTGAGCAATTGCTGCTGGGCGGCGGTGGGCTGTTGTAGGGTGACGCCCTGGTAACTTTGCCCTTCGACGGGGACAAAATCGATATACTGGCTGGTGTACGAACTGCCGTAGAAGCTGAACGTGGGTGTGTTTGGATACACGTCGGTTGACGAGGATGAAGTCTGTTTCAGGTTTGAGAATGTGCCGAAGCGGCTGAGGGCTACGACCAGGCCCCAGCGTTGCGCGGCGCAGAATGGGCAGTATTCGCCGCCATAATAGAATATCTCGGGCTTGCCATCGGAGCCGGTGAGAGGCGGGGGGGAGCCGCTGATTGGCTTAGGAAGATTGGCGACTTTACCTGAGCCTGTACCTACTGCTGCCAGTGTGGATTGACTGACGGATGTGACTTCCTGCACAACTGCCGGGTCGGCAGGCGTTGTGGGGTACGTGTTGCCGGTAGAGGATTGTGACGAGATATAGACGAAAACGCCAATGATGACCGCGATGGCGACGACCGCAGTTCCCAGCACAATCCACAATGTACGATTCGAACCCGATTGGGCTTTGCGTCGATTGCGCTGTTGTTGCTGGGTGCGTTGCAAGTTTTCCTGGCGTTGCTGGCGGATATTCTCGCGCCTCTGTGCAGCGGATGCTTGCCCCTGTTTATTCTGCTTCCCCGATGATTTCTTTGCCATGGCTCTATTTTCTAGCCAAAAGGCAGTTTTGTCAACGGTTTTATTTTTCTGTTTCCAACCCATATTCTTGCAGCAGGCACTTCATCTTTTGCAGGCCCAGGCGCATGCGGCCTTTGACCGTGCCAAGCGGAATATTCCACTGCTCGGCGATCTCGGCATGGGTATAGCCGCCGAAGTAGGCGAGTTCGATCACCTGGCGCTGTTCAGGTGGAATCTGATCCAGTACGGTGCGAATTATGCGATGTTGTTCATCTTGCCAGGCCTCTTCCCACACATCCGGTTGCTCGCCTGGAGGGTCCTGCTCGTTTTCGGTTTGCAGCGGCACCCACTGCTGGCTGCGGTGACGAGCCTCGCGAACTTTATCGATGGCGCGGTGATGCACGATGGCCTGCAGCCAGCTGCGCACATTGCCTTGCTGGGCCTCATAGGAGCCGGCTTTGCGCCAGATGGCAAGGAAGGCCTCCTGCACGATATCTTCGGCGATGTTCGCATCCTGGACGACACGATAGGCCAGGGAGTAGGCATAGCGATGATAGCGATCGTAAAGTAGCTCTAAGGCCCATTCTTCGCGATTGCACATCGCTGAAATAAGGGCCTGGTCGGCGAGTTGTGCCGGGGCCTGCACCGTCGTCTCCGGCCTGGTGGCTCTGATTCTGGCCGGTACCGGAGTTTTCGCTACGATTGGGAGGAAAACAAGCTGATTGATGCTGGCTGTGGTTGTTGGCGCTTCCAGTGCTACTGTGGTCATGGCTCACCTCATTTACTTTTCCAGGGGCACAATTCCGTGCGCCCATCCTGCCGGTGCTTTTGAATTTTCACCTTATCTATTCATTGGAAGTAAGTGTACCGGCGGGGTATTACCCACCCTTTGCCAGCGGATTACCCGGGGATTACCGCAATTATGCTTAGGCTATTGACTTGATTACCCACACCGATGATAATAAGGTTCAACCTGCAAAAATCTTTGATGAAAGCAGTTGAGCTCTATTTTTTTAGTGGATATTACTTCTTTTAGTAGATATTGCTTCTTTCAGCGTAGCTTGCGAAGCAGGTTATAATTTCTGGGCAACCCGAACTGCTCTATCGTGGTTGCCTTGTCGATAAGTTTTGACGACAACGTGTGATCCTCAGCGCCCGCGAGGCTATGAACACCTTCCGCCTGACCATTGATGCTTTGATGGGCAGGGCGATGGGAAGAAGGAGGTAGAGAGATGATAGGAGTTACCACTTCTCTTTCAGTCTCAACCCTTGGCCGATTTGAGATACGCCGCAATGGCGAGCAACTGGCGGGTGGGAATTGGAATCGTCGTAAAGTCGTCGAGCTTTTCAAATTGTTGCTTGCGGCAGAGCAACACCGCCTGCATCGCGAGCAGGTGCAGGAGATTCTATGGCCAAATTCTCCGGCTGAACAGGCCACGAACTCTTTCGGCAAGACGCTTTATTTATTGCGCCGCGCGCTCGAGCCAGACCTGGCTGCTGGCAAGGGCAGTTCTTCTATTTATGTTCTCCTCGATCACGATACGCTCATGCTTGTTCCCAATAGCATGGAGATCGACGCCGATATTTTTGAATCTTCCGCTAAACAATTGCAGTCCCGAATACGTAGCTTCGCCCTTTCTGATGCAAGCTCGCGGCATTTAGAGGATTTTGACAGCGTACTGGGCCTCTATCAAGGTGATTTCTTGCCGGAGGACCTGTACGAAGATTGGACGCAGCGGCGACGCGATCGACTGCGCCGCATTCATAGTTCGCTGCTGGAGCGCGCGGCAGAAGTGGCGCTGGCGAGCGGAAAAGGCTTGCGTGCCTCTGAATACCTGCTGGAACTCCTCGAAAGAAATTCTGCGGACGAGCAGACTCATCGTCAATTGATGCTCGTCTATGCCCGTATGGGAAGGCGCAGTGAGGCGCTTAACCAGTACCTGCTCTTGCGCCGGACCTTGAAGGAAGAATTACGCGCCGCGCCCTTGCCTGAAACCAACGAACTCTTCCGGCATATCCAGATGGGCCAGGTTCCTGTTGATCTCCACGAGTCATGGCTCGATGATAAACCAACGCCAGATACCACGACAACAGCCGCCACACCCCCCGATTCCGTCATCACTCCTGCAGAGGCAGGGGAGGCCGGGAAGGTCGAGAGCGGGCCCTTGTCGCCGCCCGCCGTCGATTCCCACATTATATCGGGCGCGAATCCCATCACGACACCCTTAGAGGTGGGAGCGGAAGCGGAGGTGGAGAGCGCGCGTCAACTCGACCCGGAGCGCATTTTGAAGGCTGAACTGGTTGGGCGCGAAGAGGAACTGGGTCGCATGCAGCGCGCATTTCAACAGGCACGCAATGGGCAGTGCAAGGTCATCTTCGTCTCCGGCGAGCCGGGGATAGGCAAATCACGCCTGGCACGCGATTTTACTGCATGGAGCGAACAGGCGCAACAGGCCACCGTATTGTGGGGCTACTGCTACGAAATGAGTGGGGCGCTCCCTTATCAACCCATTGCGGATGCTATCACTTCACATGTCCGCACCTGCAACCCGGAAAAGCTGCGCGCTATGCTGGGCAACAGCGCTGCCGACCTGGCGAAGATCGCGCCGGAAATTGGCTACAAGCTGCCGGACCTGCCACAACCGGAGCCAATGGGTGCCGAGGCTGACCGGCGCAATCTCTACAACGCCGTCGCTCGCTACTTCAATGCGCTTGCCGCCGAAGGCCCCTTTATTTTGATCCTGGATGATTTGCAGTGGGCCGATGCCGCGACCCTACACCTGCTCAACTTCTTAACCTTACAGCATCTTGAGCGCGGGCAGCAGGAGAGTACGAGCAGTCCAGGAAAGGCTCCTGGCCTTCCGCTTTATGCGTTGCTTTACCGGCCAGACGAGGTGCATGAGGCGCACCCGCTGCGCGCTTTGATCGCCACACTCCTGCGCGCAGGCATAGGCGAAGAATTGCGCCTGCAGCGTCTCTCAGAAGAGGAGGTGCATCAACTCCTGGTCAATATGGCAGGGCATCCTGTTGGCCTGAGCTTTGCGAGCGAGGTGTTTCGCCAGACCGAGGGCAATCCTTTCTTTGTTGGAGAGGCGATTCGCTCGCTGGTGCTTGAAGGCAAGATTAAATGGGTAGGAGACCGCTGGCAAAGTACCGTGGAGGTCAGCGAACTGGAGATACCGCATAGTGTTCGCATGCTGATTGAACGCCGCCTGGTGCATCTCCCGGCTGATTGCCGCACAACGCTCACCGTTGCCGCTGTTATAGGCCGGCAGTTCAGTTCGGCATTGCTGTGCCAGGCGCGCAACTTAGCTGAGGATGTTGTCGCAGAGCATATTGATACTGCCATCCAGCTACAGATAATCGCATCGTTGGCCGACTTTTACAATGAGCGCAAGGGCGGTTCTCCAAACGGGCAAGAAGCCGACCTTACCTTTACGCATGATAAAATTCGCGAGGTGCTTTACCAGTGGCTCAATCCCTTGCGTCGGCGCTCGCTGCACCGGCAGGTGGCGCAGGCTATCGAATCCGGCCACGCGGCGCACTTGCAGCCCTATTACAGCACGCTCGCTTACCATTATTCGATGGCGGAGGACGCTACGCGAGCGGTGGATTACCTGCTGAAAGCCAGCTACCAGGCAGTAAGTGTGTATGCCTTCGCGGACGCGGCGTCGGCTATGGAGAAGGCGCTTGATTTGCTGGTAGGCGAGGAAGAACGCGTGCGCCGCGCAGGTGTGCTGCACCAGTTAGCCAATATCTACCTGTACCTGGGCCGCACCGATGATGCTATTTCGGCAGGGCTGGCCTCAAGCGCGCTATGGCGCGACCTTGGCAACCCGGCGCGACAGGCCGCGGCCTACCTGGACGTGGCATTCTTCAGTCATTGGCAGGGACGCGAACTGGAAGCGCTCAAGCATATTTCAACCGCGCTGGAATGCCTGGCAAGCAGGCCGGAAGAGACGACCCTGCTCGTTAAAGCCTATACCCAGTGGGGGCTGGCGGCTACGGTGATGGGCGATGTTCCCCAGGCGTTGAAGATGCTGCGGCAGGCAGATGAACTGCTGGCAAAGATCGATGATGCGCCGGAGAACGTAGCTAATACCTCTACTTTCAGCGCGGCAGAACGTAGGGAACACTTTGCATTTATTGCCGTGGTGTCGTTGTGGTCAAAGGCATGGTGCGCGTACCTTGCAGAAACACCGCGGCAGATGCTGAGTTATGCTATGCAGGGCGCGGAAATGTGCCACAAGTACAACAAACCGGACTGGGAGCCAATGATGACCTATTCAGCGGCATGGGCTTATATGCAGCTGGGGCAAATTCCCGCGGGCGAACAAACGGCTCGCGATGCCCTTGAGAAGGCACAGCGGCATGGTGTCTATGGCGCGGCGGGCTGGGCCGACCTCGTGCTGGATTTCCTCGCCATCCAGGCCGGAGCCTGGGGTGATGCGCGGCAAATGGGAGAGAAAGCCAGCGCTATAGCCACGATGATCCACGACGCCGATCTGCAATCGCGCGTGCTATGGAGCTATAGCGTGTGCGCGGGCTGGCAGGGCGATTGGGAACAGGCCATCGCCGACGCGTTGAAAGCCCTGGAGGTCGCAAAAGAGGAGGGTGAAACCTCGATGGTGTATCCACACCTGCTGGTGCAGGCCGCCAAAGCATATCTCTACGCAAATAAGCCCGAACAGGCGCAGGCCTACCTGGATGAGGGCATGCAACTGGCGGCGCAGCGCGATTACCGGCAGCTTATCAGTATCGGCCAGCGCCTGCAGGGCCGCATTTTGCAGGCACAGGGCCGATTCGAGGAGGCGCAGCCATATTTCGAGCAATCGCTGACCGGTCTGCTGGCAATCGATGACGTGGTGGAGCACGCGCGCACGGAGGAGGCCTACGGGCTGTTTTATCTGGAGCGCAATCTGGAGGGAGATATGGAGCGCGGACAGGAGCTTATACAGAGGGCAAGGGAGACATTTGGGAGGTTGGGGGTGAATGGATGAAGTGTTGTCACCTTTTCAGTGAGTCGAACGTGTGACAATTGCTGGCTACGTTCGTAGCATGTTTTGCTGAGTACATAGTTCGACAAGGAGGCAACACTATGTTATGGTACTGCGCTTTCTCGTGGTATCCTGATACGACTCGCCAGGAGGTTGCCAAGCGGATTCTGCAACAGCACGAGGCTGGTTTGCATCGTAGCGAGCAGATTCGGGGCTGGTATAACCTGGCAGGTGGGGGTTCCGGCTTTTTACTGGTCGAGACTGATGATCCCCAATCCTTGACGGCGATGCTGCAACCGTATATGGATCTGATGAGTTGGGATGTGCGGGCAATTTATCCCCTTGACTACAACCAGCAGATCGAGCAGATGCGGCAAGTAGCGATGCAGACCACCTGAAAGTTGGACTCGTAGCAGCGGTGTATCACATGGCAATGCCCAGTTTGTCTAAGATAAACTGGGCATTGCCATGTGATACTACTCACCTCGCCGCTTTTCCAACCACTTCTTAATGCTGGCCTCTTTTCCCTGATGGCCCGGCTCGTAGTAGCGTTTCCCTTTCAGGCTCTCCGGCAGGTATTCTTGCACTCTGGTGGCCGGTGGGCGCTCAGGGTCCTCGATCTGCATATCCTTGTAATAGTCATGGGCGTATTTGTAGTCTTTGCCGTAATCGAGGTCTTTCATCAGCTGCGTGGGGGCGTTGCGTATCTGTAGGGGTACGGGGTCGTTGCGGGTTTTTTGCACGTCTTCCTGCACGCGACTGTAGGCTTCGTATAAGGCATTGCTTTTGGGCGCGGTCGCGAGGTGAACGACGGCCTGGGCGAGGGCCAGATTTGCTTCGGGCAGGCCGACGAAATGCACGGCCTGCTGCGCGGCGACGCATACAAGCAACGCCTGGGGGTCGGCCATACCCACGTCTTCCGAGGCGAAGCGGATGAGGCGGCGCACAATATAAAGAGGGTCTTCTCCGGCTTCGAGCATGCGCGCGAGCCAGTAGAGCGCGGCGTCGGGGTCGGAGCCGCGCAGGGATTTGTGCAGGGCGGAGATGGTGTCGTAGTGCTGGTCTCCGGCTTTGTCGTAGAGGAGCGCGCGGTGCTGCATGATGTCTTCGACGATGGCGAGCGTGATATGGATGCGCTCGCTATCCTGATCTGCATTGCTACTCGTGCGACCGGGCGGTGGAGGCAGCTCCGCCCCTCTTCCACCACCGCTGCCCGCGCCCCTACTGGATGCGGCCAGTTCGAGGACGTTGAGGGCGGTGCGAGCGTCCCCGTTGGCGAAGATGGCGATCTGCTGGAAGGCGTCTTCGTCGATGGTGATGTGAAGCTGGCCGAGGCCGAGCTCTTTATCTTGCAGGGCACGTTCCAGGATGATGAGAATTTGTTCTTCGGTCAGGGCTTTGAGCGTGAAGACGCGGCAGCGCGATAAAAGGGCGGCGTTGACCTCGAAGCTGGGATTTTCGGTGGTGGCGCCGATGAGTGTGACAACGCCGCGCTCGACATGCGGTAAAACGGCGTCCTGCTGCGCTTTGTTGAAGCGGTGAATTTCGTCGATGAACAGGATGGTGCGCTGCTTTGAGAACTGGCGCAGCTTGCGAGCATCCTCTACTACCTTGCGCAGGTCGGCGACACCTGCTGAGACGGCGCTGAGGGAGACAAAGTGAGCATGTGTCTGGCGGGCAATTACTTCGGCGAGGGTGGTTTTTCCGCTGCCCGGCGGTCCCCACAGGATCATGGAGGGGATACGGTCCTCTTCGATGCTGCGGCGCAGCGCGCGCCCGGGCGCCAGCAGGTGTTCCTGGCCAATGATCTCGTCGAGCGTGCGGGGGCGCATACGCGAGGCCAGAGGTTCCGCAGCTGCCGAGGTAGCGGTTGCTGGAGATGCTGTTCGTAGCTGCCTCTGTGAGGTTGAATTATCGTCTGACCCAAAAAGTGATGTTTGATCTGGCATGATTTCGGACTCTTTTGCTTACTTTGTTGCCGCGCCTGGTAGCATTATAGCATGGATGACGAGCCTTATAAGTAATCACCGTTATGACTCTTTTCTCCGGTAATTACCGATCGACTCAAGCCGTCAACGAAAAGTTGGATAAGCCAGTAAAAACTTGCCTCCGTATCTACCGGTATGCCGAAACCGCCCGCCATCTCCAACGTGATAAATCCCTGTACAATGCTGCGCAGGCCGCGAATAGCATGGATAGCGTCTTCGTCTCGGAGTTTGTAGGCTGCGAGAACGGCCAGCACAACTTCCACAACCTGTTGTGCTGCCGCCTGCGCTTCCTGGTCGCCGGGAGGGGGCGCTTGCAATGTAAGCGCATAGCGCCCTGGTGTCTGCTTCGCATAGGTACGATAGGCACCGGCAAGCGCAATAATAGCTTCTGCGCCTGATTTTCCGATGGTTGCCAGGCGAACACGGTCAAGCAAATCTCGCATACAATAGAGCATCAGATCATGTTTAAGGCCGGATAGCCCCGCGACATGATTGTAGAGGGAAGGTGTGCGAATGCCCAGGCGCTCAGCCAGATGGCCTAGCGTGAGCCGTTCAATGCCCTCCTCGTCTACTAGCCTGGCAGCTGCCTCTACGACGCTTTCGTGATCCAGTCCTATTCTATGCGACACGCGACTGTTTCCTTTCCGCTTTCACCAGGGATTGCTCCATGACGCGAATCGCACGCTCCATCTCCGCCTGAGGCTGCTTGAGCATCCGCCCGTGTCCGACAGCCAGCACGGAAGGTGAGAGCGCCAGCAATTTGCGTGCGCTTTCCAGGGCCAGCCCTTTATGCCAGGTAGCCATCGCTGGCAAGGGGAAGAGCAGTTCTACGGTACCGGAAACCGCTACGCCGCCCTGGGTCTGAAAGGCATCGCCAGCGATCAGCGCCCGGTCTCGACTATCGAGAAAGGCAATATGGCCAGGAGTATGTCCTGGCGTTGCAATCACCTCGAGCGAGCCAACACGGTCTCCTTCATGTAAAAGGCGTGTCGGCTTCGTCGAGACCACAGGATAGCCACCTTTCAAGGGTACCTGGGGCTCGGAAGCATCCAGGCTCTTATCGCCGGTCAGAAAACGTGCATCACGCTCGCTTATCATTACCGGGATATCGGGTAGTGCATTATGTAAGGCGTCGAGCGAACCAACATGATCGATGTGAGCATGAGTCAGCAGAATGCGTGTAATGGGGAGACCCAACTTCGCCGCCTCCCTTATAATGGCCTGCGCCTGGCCACTCATATTCGTATCAATCAACGTGAAGCCGTCATCCTCGCGCACGAGGTAGCAATTGAAGGCAACTAAACGGGTTAATTGGAAAAGATTGTTGCTAAAAGCCAGTACTTTCATGGTTTGATATGTCCTTTCTACTAATATATTTAGCAAGCAAACTAAATATATTAGCATAATATACTAATGCCTTTAGTTTGTCAAGACCTTCATGTAGGGGCGCTAGACCACCCATTATGAAAACGACGTTTTCAGAGGAGAGTGGAGAGGAACAGGTGATTCCCATAAGTGTGTGAGATTCTTCGCTGCGCGAACCAGACTTTATGTAGTCTTGAGTTTACCGGTAATTACTAGAGTTGCAGGGTCGCACATTTTGCAACCCATGATAGAATATACTCGTTTTAGCGATAGGTGAGATTACTCTTGCCGGAAATGTATGGAGTTGAGGGTTAAATGATGCCGGCTAGGACGCCGAAATTATGAATAACGGTTGATGACGATACGAGTCTGTGCATCTTAGAGGAGAGGCGCGGAGAAACTTTTCGAACTGGTCGATGGCAACCGGGCGCATTTACGAGCCTTGCTGCCATGGGTAGATAGGGAGTTTTACACGATGGGGAATGGCTGTACGATTACTATGTTGACCTGGCAGTCTATGGGATGCTGGCGAGGGATTGGCACGGGTAGGGCAAAAAACTGGTAGTTACATCGTCTACTCTTCTTAGACCATATGATGTATAATGCAGTGATTAGAGGGTTGCTATTCTGTAGCAGGATAGGAAAAGATAGATGATTAGAGCTAGAGCCACATCAAAGAGCAAATTTTATACATCCTGGTTATTCCGGCTTGTGTTCGTGGCAGGGATTCTCTCTCTCATGTTCATGGGTGCGCTGGGAGCCGCGCCCGTTGCACGTGCCGATGCGCCAGGGGGTGATGTAACCGATCCTTTTGTAAGGCTCGTCGATATTGCGAAACCGGCTGTTGTACGCATCATTACTGTTATAAACGGTCATCTCACCGTTGATTTTCCGAATGGCAAGGCGGTGACGTTCCCACAAAATGATCCCAATGGTTATCAATTAGGTTTATCGGGCACCGGTACATTCATTTCGGCGCATGGCGATATCTTGACGGCGGATCATGTCGTGAATCCACCACATGATGCCAGCCTGGATCAATACCTGCAGCAGACAGCAGCCCCGGATGTAGCAAACTACTACGATACAAGCGTCAATCCTGGCGCACCTCTTTCGCCTGACCAGGTCGCTACGGACCTGGCCGATGGCCAGCTGCAATCCACAACAAGTTATGGCACGCCCAGCAGCCAGGTCTTCCTGAGTACTGATTATACGGGTCCATTGAATGCTACCAGCGCGCAGGACCTGCCAGCTTATGCTCACGCGCCGGTGGATCGTATCGAGGCGCAAAGCAACTTCAATGATAGGGATACGGCGATCATTCATGTCAGCAACATGAACGATATGCCGCTGGTTGCGATTGGCGATTCAACGACGGTTCAGGAACAGGATCAACTGCGCATCATTGGTTTCCCCGGCAATGGCGACGTGAATATGAACAACATTTCGCAGTTGCTCACCTCGTCGATCAATCAGATTTTTGTCAGTTCAATCAAGACGACGGATACCGGAGCGCCGGTTATTCAGGTCAGTGGTAATGTGGAGCATGGCGATAGCGGCGGCCCGGCTTTGAACAGCAGCGGCCAGATTGTCGGCATTGTTAGTTTTGGTACGGGCACTGATGGCAGCACCAGTTTCTTGCAGGCCAGCGCCAGCGCGTTGATGCTGGTGCAACAGGCAGGCGTGAATACAACGCCCGGGCCGTTTGAAAAAGCCTGGGTACAGGCCTTCAACGATTACGCATCCACTGCGGCAGGTCACTGGCACAAGTCGCAGCAAGAATTCCAGCAGATTGCTAACCGGTACCCCAATTTCAAGGCTATCGCGCCCTACCTGGCATATGCCACGCAGCAGGCAAAGAATGAAAAAACTTCTTCGACACCTACTACTACAACGGGCTCCAGGCAGGGTACAACATCGCTGACGAGGTGGATAATCATTGGCGGTATAGTTGTTGTACTGCTCGTGGTGATACTGATCGTAGTGGTAGTTATGCAGCGCCGCCGTGGAAGCTCTGCTCCATCACAAGCGACAATTCCCGGAAGTTGGGGAAACACGGCCAATGGGTCTTTGCCCGCGGGCGGTACAGGTTTGCCGGCGCAAGGTGGGGCAAATATATTCACTCCCTATAGCTCAACTCCGGCGCAGGGCGGGGCAAGTATACCTTCCCCCTATACTCCGGCGCAGGGCGGGGCAAGCACCCCCTCCCTCTACAACCCAACTCCCGCCCCTACTGCGAGACCTGTTAATCCACAGGCTCCTGCACAGGGAGGATATGTAGCTCCGCCGCCGGGTACTCTATCGCCCTTTGGAGCGCCATCAGGGCCATCGTGGCAGAATCCGGCGCCGCCCTCGCCTGCTCCCGCGTCACCTCCGGTGTCTCAAGGTTTGCCGGGCAATCAGTCCTGGATGTCGCCACAAGCGGCCAGCCAGCCAAACCTGCCGGGTAACTCATTTGCTCCCAGTAATGCGGCTAACGGCAATGTCTCCGGCCCGCTGGTTGCATGGCCTTGCGGCCACATGAATCGTCCCATTGCGCGCTTCTGTAGCGTCTGCGGTGAACCGGCTCCCGCACGTCCGATCATGCGCCAGTACGAGCAGTAAATTTCTTTACGCTCCCATAATGTTGTAGCCGGCGTCGACGAAGAGGATTTCGCCGGTGATGGAGCGGGCGTGTGGGCTGCAAAGGAACAGGGCTGCGTCGCCGACGTCGCTTTGTTCGATATTGCGGCGCAGGGGTGCCGCGACTCCCATATGTTCGCGGAAACTGGTAAAGCCGGAGATGCCGCGCGCGGCCAGCGTGTTGAGCGGCCCGGCAGAAATAGCGTTGACGCGAATATTCCATTCTCCAAGTTCGAAGGCCAGGTAGCGCACGCTGCACTCCAGGGCGGCTTTGGCGACGGCCATCACATTATATTTGGGCATCACACGTTCGCTGGCCATATATGTCATGGTGAGGATTGAGCCGCCTCCTCGCGCCTGCATGAGCGGCCTGGCGCGATTTGCCATGGCGATTAACGAGTAGGCGCTGATATCAAGGGCGGTCTTGAAGCCTTCGCGGGTCGTCTCGTAAAATGGATTTTCCAATTCGCGTGGGGGAGCGAACGCAACCGAATGGATGAGTATGTCAAGCTCGCCGCCGAAGATTTCGCTCGCCTGCGCAAAAGCGGTATCAAGCTGCTCATCGCTCTGTACGTCGCATGGAATGACGGGGGTATCTGGAATTTTCGCCGCCAGGTCGCGTACGTATTTTTCCATGCGATCCTGGTAGGTAAATGCCAGTTTTGCGCCTTCATTGGAAAGGGCCTGGGCAATCGCCCAGCCAATAGAACGATGGTTGGCAATGCCAAAAATAAGGGCCTTTTTTCCTTCTAATAGAGCCATATCTGTACTCCTCTCTGCCTGGGTTCACAAATTTGATTTCTTCTCATCTCAACGTTCGACCGGATAACGGCGGCCAACCCAGCCGTTCATGCCGTTTGCCAGGTTATAGACCTTTTTGAAACCGGCGACCATGGCGATTTCAGAGGCGGACGCGCTGCGCTGTCCCATGGCGCAGGTGAAGATGATCTCCTGATCTTCCGGCAGGTTTAAATCTTTCAATGCCTTCGCGAATGAATAAATGCCGTTCAGGGGAACCAGAACGGCCTGGGGAATGTGGCCGCGATCCCATTCATCCTGCTGGCGGACATCGATTACGGTAACGCCGGCATCGATCATACGTTTGGCTTCATCGGTGCCAATGGTCGTGTATGGAAATGCCTCTTCCTGGTCGTCATATGCCATATTTATCGCTCCTTCTTTTCTGCGTCGTATTGCTCCAGCCAGAGCCGGCCCACTAATGTCGGCGTGATGACGTACTCATCGCCGACAAACGTCATGGTGAGATAACCCTGGTCCTCCATCTCGCGAAAGTCATCTGTAATCAAGAAGAAGTCGTGTACCAGGCGTGACAGATCACTCTCCGGCAACTGCTTCCAGATCAGGAGGGTACGCAAAACAGCAGCATATTTGGGACTGCTGTCATCAATTGCTCGCATCTGTATCCTTCCTCTTCACTTCTCGACATGGGGCAACGAAAGAAATATTGTGTTGTACCGCATTCTACCACGAATCCCGGCGATGTGCAGCCCGTAGTCTATAACAATGGTACAAATCTGGTACTCGACGATAGGGCTTTCCTGTGCTATAAAGTGGGTGATGAAACCTTTTGTTGAAGGAGAACTTTTGTTATGATGCCGGACCCATCTCTATCTCAAGTCAAAGCCAGTACCGTTATTCGCAATATAGGGCAACTTGTGACCGTTGCCCAGCAACCCATAGCCGGGGCATCCGGCCCATTGCAGGTCATCCCGGATGCGGCGCTTGCCGTTTATAAGGGAATGATCAGCTGGGTAGGCCCTGATCATGGAGCAGAACCTTTGTTCCAACAGAGTACGGGCGCCTACAAGGATGGCATCACTATTATAGATGCGCAAGGAGCCGTTATTACCCCTGGCCTTGTTGATTCGCACACCCATCTTGTATTTGCCGGAGATCGCGCCGAAGAATTTCATTTGCGCCATGCCGGAACCAGTTATGGCGAATTACTGGCGCAGGGTCGCGGTATCCTCTCCACGATGAAGGCTACGCGAGGAGCGGACGCGGAAACATTGACACAACTGGCGCAGGCGCGTTTGAATACCATGCGAGCATACGGCACCACTACGGTCGAGGTAAAGACGGGCTACGGATTGGATAAAATCACTGAGGAGACCTGCCTGCGCATCATCAATAATCTCAACGCGTTTGAGACCAACCCGGCTCACCAGCACGACCGTGTACGGGTTGTGCCAACATTTCTGGGCGCGCACAGCATTCCACCCGAATATAGAGATAAGAGAGATGCTTACGTGAACCTGATTATTGAAGAGATGCTGCCGTCATTTGTCGGCCTTGCCCGCTTCTGTGATGTATTTTGCGAGCGCGATGCCTTCACGTTAGAAGAGAGCCGTCGCATCCTCACACGCGCTAAAGAACTGGGCTACGGACTGAAAATCCATGCCGATCAACTGAGCCCATCCGGCGGCGCGCAACTGGCGGCGGAATTAGGGGCCACTTCCGCCGATCATCTTGACTTCGCCGACGATGCAGCCCTGGATGCGATGCGTGAAGCCGGTGTGGTGGCAACGCTCTTGCCCGGTTGTTCCTATACTTTGAGAAGCCCCTATCCTGAGGCGCGCCGTTTCATTGATCGAGGATTGCATGTAGCGCTGGCAACCGATTTTAATCCGGGTACATCGTACTGTGAGAATATGCAGATGATGCTGGGGCTGGCTATGTCGGCCATGGGCATGTCACTGGAAGAGGCGCTGATGGCCGCGACCATCAATGGGGCGCGCGCGCTGGCATTGCAAGATGCGATTGGTAGCATCGAACCGGGCAAGCGCTGCGAACTGGCTTTCTGGTCGATTCGCGACTATCATGAAATCGGCTATCACTTCGGCGTCAACCTGGTACAATCTGTGCTCGTATCGGCGTGATCATTCATGAGCATGTTTCACGTGAAACATCCGTCGTTTTACAGAAGCGATGTTTCACGTGAAACATTTCATTTTCTACTGCAATTTGCCTGGCTAAAACAGCGTCGAAGAAATTGACCTGATCTTACAGAAATGAATCTCCGAAAGAGGAAGAGATGGCTCGTATTGTAATCACTACTTTTGGCTCAAGCGGTGATCTCAATCCTTGTTTCTTGGTGGGATAGTCCTGCGCCGCATCGTCGACAAACCGGTGAACCAGGTCCGGCGCAAGTTCCACGTGCAACCAGGCGCCAATCTGATGTGGACCGGCAATCTATCACCCACATTCACGGCCCTGGCGGTTTCTCCCGCGTTTATGCCTCGCCAGGACGACTGGCCGGAGTATATTCGAGTGACAGGCTTTTGCTTCTGGGATGGGTCGGTAGACTGGCAGTTTCCTGCAAAGCTCAAAGCATTTCTGAATGGGAGAAAGCCTGTGGTGACGGTTACTTCCGGTACCGTTGCACCTGGCGAGCGCACACTATTCGCTCCTTACTACCGTACCAGTGCAGAAAGCATTCTCGCGTGTGGCGCACGGGCGTTATTGCTCAATGAACCCGAAATGCCCGGTTCCATTGAGGATAATGACGATGTTCTCAATATCTCCTTCGCGCCCTTTTCTCAGATTTTTCCATCGTGCGCGGCAGTGATTCATCATGGGGGTATTGGAACAATTGGGCAATGTTTGCGAGCCGGGGTTCCATCCCTGGTAGTGCCAGGAGGCATGGATCAACCTTTCAATGCGGCGCAGGTTGCGCTGCGCAAAGCCGGGATATGGATATCGCGCAAGCACTATACAGCCAGGCGCGCCAGGCAAGCCTTGAATGCACTTCTATATACCCCGACCTATCAAGAGCAAGCCCGTAAGGTACAGGCCAGAATCATGCAGGAAGATGGAGTGGCAACATTGCGCGTGGCGATTGAGCAAATCTTGCGAGATAAAAGACAAGAATAAATTCGTGTTATGCTGGTGAAATTTCATTATCGGCGGTGGGCACAATCAATCGACCTGTTGCCGGGTATTTTTGAAAACTTATTATTGGGTCTCAGATGCTTTTACATGACGCTCGTCTATCTGTTACAATGCATATACAGGCATCGTAGCCAGAAAGGACGACTTCTCCGATGAAGATAGACACACACGTTACATTACCTGCCGGCGTGACTCTTAATGGGCAGACCTTGACGGTTCCAGAAGTGCTGGCCGTCGCCCGCCACTACGCGCCGGTTGTTTTAGGCGCAGAATCTCTCGATAGCATTCTTGCAGCCAGGGCGGTAATCGATAAACTGGCGGACGAGGATCAAAAAGTATATGGCGTAACCACCGGATTTGGTCACTTGAGCCGGGTGCGCATTCCCCATGAGCAACTGGTAGATCTGCAGCACAATCTTTTGCGCAGTCACGCGTCAGGGGTTGGAGAGCCTCTGAGCGAGGAGGTCGCGCGAGCCATCATGCTGCTGCTGGCGGCAAGCCTGGCACGCGGCAATTCCGGCGTCCGCCCGGAAGTTGTGCAGCTGCTCATAAGCATGCTCAATACCAGAATTTATCCTCGCATTCCCTCGCGTGGATCGGTAGGTGCGAGCGGTGATCTTGCCCCGCTTGCGCATCTTGGCTTGATCATTATAGGAGAAGGTGAGGCATTTTATGACGGCCACATTGTTACGGGAATGGAAGCTTTGCGGCATGCTGATCTCGAACCGCTGCAACTGCATGCTAAAGAAGGTCTCGCGCTGATCAATGGAACGCACCTGATGGAGGCGATTGCCGTGCTGGCGCTTGCCGATGCGCAGGTGCTGCTGCGAGCGGCGGAAGTTGCAGCTGCCATGAGCATCGAGGGTTTGATGGGCAGCCACGTGCCTTTTGATGCCCGCATCTCAAAGCGCCGTGGTCAACTGGGACAGCAGGAGAGCGCCGCACGTTTGCGCCATTTGTTGCGCGAAAGCGAAATCAATCTTAGCCATCGCGATTGCCCGCGCGTGCAAGACCCTTACACGATGCGCTGCGCGCCGCAAGTCTTCGGAGCGATACGCGACGCTATAGAGTATTGCTCCAACATTTTTGAGCGCGAACTGGACGCCGTGACCGATAATCCGCTCGTTTTCCCAGAGGATGGCGTTGTGTTGAGTGGGGGCAATTTTCACGGGCAACCACTGGCGATGGCGCTCGACGTACTGGCTATCTCGCTCGCCCAACTGGCAAGTTTTTCCGAGCGCCGCATCTTCAATCTATTAGGCCCACACGATTGGGACGAGGGTGGCGCGCCGCTCTTTTTGACGCCGAATCCCGGTCTGAACTCCGGCTTCATGATCGCGCAATATGTCGCGGCGGCGCTGGTCAATGAGATCAAAATACTGGCGCATCCTGCCAGCATTGATTCGATACCGACCTCTGCCGGTATGGAGGACTTCAATAGCATGGGAGCAACGGCAGCGCATAAGGTTCAGCGCCTCATTGAACAGGCGCGCCAGGTTGTCGCCATCGAATTGATGTGCGCCGCCCAGATGCTGGAATTTCGCAAACCGCTCAAACCCGGCCAGGGCGTACAGCAGGCATTTGAGATTGTGCGCTCATACGTGCCAAAACTGGAACATGATCGCACGCTGGCGCCAGATATTGCTGTCTTAGTCGAAGCAGTTAAGGTGGGAGCATTTGAGAGTATAGGGTAAGAATTGGTTCCACAAATATGTTTCACGTGAAACATGGTATTACCTCAGCTTGTTTTACCCTTCCCAATATGCTACACTCTGTAGTAGTCGCCGGTCAATGGAGACCGGCATCTAGCAAGCTACGCCGGTGTTGCGTAACCGAAGGGAGTAAAACTGGTGATTACCCACGATCAACCACCTGTGGATTCGCCCGACTCACTTGATGTATCGTCACCCTCGTTTCAAGAACAAGCTGCTATCATCCGGCAGCTCCGCCAGCAGGCAGTTCCTCACTATCGCCCCCTTGTCCAGGAAGGCTCGAGTCCCATCCGCGTAATGGCTCGCATGGTGCATGAATTGGAACAGCATTGTCGCGAACTTCACCTCTCGGAGGAAGTTATCCAGTCTGAAATTGTCAACCGCACGATAGGCGACGTGAACCTGCGCAACATTACGGAATACGAAGGAGAGCCAGGAGGCCCGCGCGATTATCGACTCCTCGCCGACGAGCTGGGAGTCGCTCTGCCGGGCGAACCACTGCATGGCTACGTGGCCAGCGGCGAAACCTACCTCTGGCTGCGCGAACAGATGCAGGTATGTGAAAGAGAACTGCTACAACAAGGCATCGATCTGCGGATTTACGATATATATGGCAACGGCAATATCGTCCTGCGTGGCTGGCTCGCCGGGGAAACGCGAAAATGGGGCATTGCTGCTACAGCAGAACAGCTATACCTGGGGTTAGGCGCGATGGACATCATCGACAAAGTTTTGCGCGGGCTGGCCGTACTCTTCAAAGATCAACGGCATAGCGATATCGCCGTGCTGTTCCCTACTCCAGGCTTTAATGTACCGGAGTGGCAGGCACAATCGTATGGCTATCGCCTGCACAAATTTCATACAGATGCCGCCAATTACTTCAAACTTACGGCGCAGCAACTCGATGACATACTCGCGCAGACGCCGGATATTCGCGCATTTTACCTTACCGTTACAAACAATCCGACCACCTTTGCCTATACACCGGATGAACTCAACCGGATCTTCGCTGTGCTGAGAAAGTACTGGGAATCAGGCCGTGAAATTTATATCCTGGCGGACCTCGCCTATATCGGCACCGGCATACAGGAAGAGGACCAGGCCCGCATGGCTACCTTCAACGTTCCCGATGTCTATGCGCATACCTTTTTTATCAGCAGTTTTTCCAAATCGTATACGCTGACAGGCGAGCGTTTCGGCTGGGTTACGATTGGCAGTCCGCAGGTCGCATCGAAAGTGATTGTTTGTTGGGCGAATAGCATGGCATCGCTACCCGCCGAATGGCAACTACGCTACATGGCATATACTCGTTTGATACAGGCGCGTCCCTGGTTGCTTGAAAAGTTGCGAGCTTTCTATCGCCTGCGACGCAACCGGCTGATTGCACAGCTGCAGCGCCTGGACGAAGAATTTCAGATTTTCAACCAGATACATGTTGGCGACGATGCGACCGTTTATAATTGGAGCCAGTTGCGGCCAGGAGAGGATGCATTCTCCGCTTTCGAAAAAACGGGTATCGCAGGAGTTCCCGGCAGCGGGTTTGGCTATACCGATGACTACGTACGTTTCTCAATTGGCGTCATACCTGTTCCGGTTATCGATAATCGACCTTGACCGTCCCACAACTGCGGTGATACTCTTTCTTTGTAAACCCATTGTGATCTTCCTTCTCATTTCTGTGATCGTTTTGTGACTTCACAATGCTACCCTGGGAGGGAAGAAAAAGGTTGGAAGCAAGTGAAAGGCGGGCGACCAGGACAGCGACGAGCCGCTGTCCCTACAGATGGATGACAGAGTCCTATATATGTTTCACGTGAAACATATATATTTTTCGCCTCATACGGTCAATTTCATCTTAGCAAAAAAGGAGACTACGAACTATGACTACTCGCGTAGGCATCAATGGTTTTGGACGTATCGGTCGGCAATCTATGAAGGCCATGCTTGAGCGCTATCCTCGCGACCTCGAAGTTGTCGCCATCAATGACCTGACCGACACAAAAACCAATGCCCATCTATTAAAATACGACTCTACCTACGGACGTTTCCCAGGCGAAATAGAGACGACACCTGACTCGCTGATCGTCAACGGACACAGTATCAAAGTGCTGGCCCAGCGCGATCCTGCGCAAATTCCGTGGGGCGACCTGGGAGTGCAGATCGTCATCGAATCAACCGGATTTTTTACCGATGCGGATAAAGCCGCTGCGCATCTCAAGGGCGGTGCAAAAAAGGTGATCATCTCCGCGCCTGCTAAGGGCGAAGACCTCACCATGGTGCTGGGCGTCAATGATAATATGTATGACCCGGCCAGGCATAATATCATCTCCAACGCTTCCTGCACCACTAACTGCCTGGCGCCCGCGGCCAAGGTCATCAACGATACCTTCGGCATTGAATATGGCTTGATGAACACCATCCACTCGTATACGAATGATCAGCGCATCCTCGACCAGGTTCACAAGGACCTGCGCCGCGCCCGCAGCGCCGGAGTCAATATCATTCCTACCACCACGGGAGCAGCTCGCGCCCTGGCGCTCGTCATTCCCGAACTGAAGGGACGCTTCGATGGCATCTCCTTGCGTGTTCCCACCATTACTGTCTCGGTCGTCGATTTTGTAGCCACCGTGCGCCAGCAAACGACGAAAGAGGCGGTCAACGACGCCTTCAAACAGGCGGCAGTCGGTTCGCTCAAGGGCATTCTTGATATTACCGAGGAACCGCTGGTTTCGATGGACTTTCGTGGTGACTCGCACTCGTCAATCGTCGATGGGCTTTCAACTATGGTGGAGGGCGGCAATATGATCAAGATACTTGCATGGTACGACAACGAGTGGGGCTATTCCTGCCGCGTCGCCGACCTCACCCATTTCATCGCCGAAAAAGGGGTGTAATGAAGGAATAGCCATGAATAAGAAGACTATTCGTGACATCGATGTTAAGGGCAAGCGCGTACTGATGCGCGTCGATTTCAATGTGCCGTTGGACGCCGAGCAACACATCACGGATGATACGCGCATTCGCGCAGCCCTACCCAGTATTCAATACCTGCTCGACCTTGGCGCGGCTGTCATCCTCATGTCGCACCTGGGCAGGCCGGATGGCAAAGTCGTTCCCAAAATGAGCCTCAAACCGGCGGGCTATCGCTTGAGCCAGTTATTGGGCAAACCAGTATTGCTGGCAACCGACTGCACCGGGCCTGAGATCGAGGCGCAGGCCAGAACTTTGCGGCCCGGCCAGGTACTGCTGCTCGAAAACCTGCGCTTCCATAAAGAAGAGGAAAAGAACGATCCAGAATTCGCGCGCCAGCTTGCGTCGTTAGGCGAAGTCTACGTCAACGATGCCTTTGGTACAGCACACCGCGCGCATGCCTCAACCGAGGGTGTTACTCATTACTTGCCCGGCGTGGCAGGCTTCCTGATGGAGAAGGAGATCAACTTCCTTGGATCAGCGCTCGAACATCCAAAGCGACCTTTCGCCGCCATTATCGGTGGCGCCAAAGTCTCCGACAAAATCGCCGTTTTGGAGCGCCTCATCAGCATGGTCGATACGCTGCTCATCGGCGGGGGTATGGCGAATACCTTCCTCAAAGCCGAGGGGTATGAAATCGGCGACTCGCTCTTTGAAGAGGGTAAGCTCGACGTGGCACGCGATTTGATGGCTAAGGCTCGCCAGCGCGACCTGAAATTTATGCTGCCTGTAGACGTGGTGATAGCGGACCGCTTTGCCGCCGATGCCAATTCCAGGGTGGTTTCTATCAAGGATGTTCCCACCGGCTGGCGCATCCTCGACATCGGCCCCGAAACCATTTCGGCTTTCGACCAGGCCCTGGCGGACGCGCAAACTATCGTGTGGAACGGGACGCTTGGTGTAGCGGAAATGTCGGCCTTCGCCAAAGGTACTGATGCCATCATCGACATGCTCGCGCAGCGAACGGCAGCGGGGGCTACCACCATTATCGGCGGCGGTGACTCAGCCGCGGCGGTTGAACAGGCACACGCAGCGGAAAAAATGACCCACGTCTCGACCGGTGGAGGCGCGTCACTTGAATTTCTTGAGGGCCGCGTCCTTCCCGGAGTTGCAGCCTTACAGGATAAAACGCCATGACTACTCCAACGCGTACCGCAATCATTGCCGGAAACTGGAAAATGCACTACGGCCCGCGGCAGGCTTCCAGTTTCGCGTCCGAGATTGTGCCGCAATTGGGGATGCTGCTACGGCAGTACCCCAACATCCTTTCTATTCTCTGCCCGCCCACCATCTCGCTCATTTCAGTGCGAGAGGTGCTGGATGCTCATCTCTTCGAACGCCTGGAACTGGGCGCTCAGAATATGTATTATGAGGAGAAAGGAGCATTCACCGGCGAAACCTCTCCAAGCATGGTACGCCAACTATGCAGCACCGTCATCCTCGGTCACTCGGAGCGCCGTACCTACTTCTGCGAAACCGACGAGTCCGTGAATAAGAAGGCCCTCGCGGCTTTCGATCATCGCCTGCGTCCCATCATTTGTATCGGCGAGCGCGAAGATGAACACGATGCCGGAAAAACAGAAGAGGTTATTCACTACCAGGTGCAGCATAGCCTGGCGAATTTTCCGCAGCAGCACACGAAAGAGGTCGTGATTGCCTACGAACCAATCTGGGCCATCGGCACCGGCAAAGCAGCCACTCCCGAAGGCGCGGGAAAAGTAATCCAACTTATTCGACAGCTCTACGGTAACATGTATGGTGTAGAGGTTGCCTCCGCCATACGCATCCTCTACGGTGGTAGCGTTACTTCGGAAAACATCGCAGAGTTTATGGCTCACCCCGATATCGATGGAGCGCTCGTTGGGGGGGCGAGCATCAAACCTGATTTCGTGGAGATTGTGCGTAAGACAATTGAGGTGATGCAACAGTAAAAGTGTAACACTAGCTATGTTACGTTTTTACCGTAACATAATTGCGTTTTTTTGTAGAAGCATCTTTCTTTATTGGGGAAGAGGGTTTGCGACGCTCCAGGGACGTGTCATTCTGAGCGCAGCGAAGAATCTCTGCCGGGGCACCGATTCTTCGCTGCGCTCAGAATGACAGGCCTGAGCGACAATGACAGGCTCCTTTTGCCAGTTCGCCAGCCATCCTTGACAGGTTCATCTTTCTCCCCGTATAGTAGTAAAGTATTCACTCGTTTTTTGAGGAGGTTTTGAGATCTATGCCGGTGTGCTGCTAACTCCATCCTGGTTCCTGTTCAAACAGTGAAACAGATATAACCATTCTTGCTTCCATCTCTCGCGTGTCTCTCATCAGGCATGGGCGCTGAGTTGTTTTGTGCCGGGAATGCTGTAGGGCCTGCTTCTTGCTCGACAACCTTTCTGACAAAGCCTGCGCGAGACGGTGGATAGTAATAGCGCAAGCAACAGGATGGTGCGAAAGTGGCATGGCATATCCGATCATGATGCAAGCGATGAGCCTTTTCTCTCCGCTCCCTCTTTGTGCCCCATCGTGTCCTTGCGCTTGTCGATACGATTGTGTTGTTTTTTCTCTCAGAAGAAAGCAAGGAATACCTATCATGACAGAAGAACATCAGCTTTCACTTTTCCCTTTCTACAGCGGATGGGGTATCTACCAACAGCGTCTCGTCGCGGCCATCGCGCCTCTTACCGGAGAGCAGCTCGCCTTGCGCCTCACGCCACAACACTGGTCGATTGGTATGTATGTGACGCATATTGTCGCCAATCGCGCATGGTGGTTCCACGCGCGGATGGGCGAGGGGGGCGACGATCTGACTTCCCTTGAATTATGGGCTTTGGGAGTCTGTGAGGCGGACGTAGATCCATGCCACCCGGCGGCAGAACTGGTTGCCGGACTGGAGAAGACCTGGCAGATGATCCAGCAGGCACTTGCCCGTTTGATCCCTGCTGATCTTGAGCAGGTCTACCCGCCTCTAGATGAGGCGGAGCGGGTGCGTCACGCGAAACAGGTCGAGCCTGCGCTCCAGCCATACGCCCGGATGTGGTTGGAGAGGGAGCGGCTAGCAGGAGAAGTGAAACCGACACGTTCGCGCCAGTGGATCATCTGGCATGTACTCGAACATGACATCCATCACGGTAGCGAAATCTCCACCACTCTCGGTGTCTACGGCCTGCCAGTAGTCGAGTTGGATTAAGAACAGGAACATCTTCAGTTTGCCTGTCTCATGAGTGGACATGTTGAAATGATGCGGTCGCTGAAGCTTCAAGGTCGCTTCTGGAGCTTCAGCAGCAGCATGAGTACGAGCAGCGGTATACGCAAGAGGGCGGTGGCCAGCATCAGTCCGCGACTATACGAGGCGCGCGAGGATAACAGCGTACCACTTGTAGGAAAGAGAAAGTCCATTATCAATCGCACCAGCGTCGATTTGCCGGCACCGTTCTCGCCCAGCAGGCCAAAGCTCATGCCGCGCTCAATCGTCAGCGTCAAGTCCTGAAGCGCAGCTGCGCCCGTTTCATAGACTTTAGTCAGATCAAGGCATGCAATTGCCGCCGTTGTATCAATTTTTTCGGTCATACATTCGCCTCTTTCATGCCGCAATCAATCCTCCGGCAATTCGGGCTGCAACAGGTCCGAGGGAGACATTTCTTCTACCAGGAAGCGGCGGAATATGGCTTCGCGATCCTCCTTTTGCAGCCATGATCGCACCAGTTGCCTGCCATAGTAGTAGGTAAAAACATAGCACTCGTGCCAGGAATCATCTAAAAGTCCTAGATTGGTCCCCTGCAAATACTTTGCCATGTAATCCATGATCTCATCTTCTGGCCGTCCCTCGCGCATCATAAACAGGGCATTGCAGCGCACGCCCTCCAGTAAGTCTCGTGCCCTGTTCAGCTTGATTGTATCGACTTGCGTGATTTTATTCACCTCGATGCCCACTGCCGGGTAAATGTATTCGGCAAGCCACTGGTCCATCTCGCCGGGCGCAAAAATCATCTCGCCGGCGTTGTTCGCAATCCCCTCGCTGATCATTGCTTGAGGACTGATAATCATCCCAATTGCCTGCTCCATATATCCACGCTGCCGGTACAGGTGCCGCTCTTTCAATACATACTCTGTGTGATGCCCCGGATATCCTTCGTGACACAACAGGTCCGGCAACGAACGCAAATTGCTGAAGGCATTGCTAATCTCGATCTCTGAGCGATAGCCGCCCTTGTACCAGCACGCCGCACCCATATCCGTCTCCACATTCACCCGGACTTCTATTGTCTCTTCGGGCGGAAGCTCCACCAGGCGCTTCGTGCGATTGCGCACCCCGGCAAATACGCGCTCTACCAGTTGCGGCAGCATGTCCAATTTTTGCCAGGGAAGTTGATACTGCCTGCGCCATTCGAATAAGCGCCGCGCTAGCGTACCCTTGCCGGGAAGCGCCTCATTATACAGCGCCAGCGCCTCCTCAAACTGCTCTTCCAGTATCCAGGATGGCCGAATATCGAAACAGCGCTCCACCTCATCTTCCAGGGAGAAGCGTTCTCCATTCAGCTTGCGGCTCATCGTCTCCATCGCTCTTATGTGTTTATGAAGATACCGGCTTCGTCGAGCCTCAAATCCCTGTTCAGGCAATGCAGCGGCCAGAGCAAGAGCGTTCTCCACAAGCTCACCGGCAGGAACTTCCGTCTCTGCCTCAACCCTCTGTTTCAATCCGGCAGGACCGTAATAGTAATCGATATAGGGCATATCGCTCAACCCACGCAGCAGCTTATCGATGCGCAGGGCGAGCAGCATATAATCTTCAAGCCAGGAGTTGTACATTAAGAAGCTTCTTCTTCAATACTATTTACGTGAGCCATAGGGGTAGTATAACACCATCTATGGTTATCATCAAAAATCGGGACCAGGGTGATTGCCCTGGTCCCGATTTTTGATGGCACTCCCTCTACCTTGCCGATGCCGCTACCGTGAAGCAGGCGGGGTGAACGCCTTGCGGCTCAAAGCTGCCCCGGAGCTTGCCCGTCTTTTCATCAATTCCCATATCAACATAGTGATAGATGCTCTGGAGCTTCACCCTGTCTCCATCATCTCCCTGTACGGCCACAATTTCAAGCACTTTACGCGATCTGTCGCTGGCAAATCCTGTGTGGATGATCAGGTTCAGGCACCGGGCAACCTGTTTTCGTATCGTCGCGAATGGCAGGTGCGACTCCTCCATGAGCCATAGCATTTCTAGCCTGCCGGCGCAATCCTGTGCGTGCCTGGCGAAGATGGTTGTCATAGAACCATCGTAGCCGGAATGCATGGCAGAAAGCAGCACCGCTGTTTCAGCGCCGCGGCACTCGCCAACTATTATTCGCCCCGGCTGCATGCGCAAGGCATTCGCTACCAGGTCTCGCATCGCGGACTTGCGAGAGTTCTCTTCCTCAATTGAATGGGCCTCCAATGTCACGACGTGTTTCTGGTTCAGGCGCAGTTCCGCCAGTTCCTCAACCGTCACAATACGTTCGTTTGCCGGGATGCACGTCGCCAGGGCATTCAATAGCGTCGTCCGCCCGGAACGTCTTTCGCCACAAATGATAATGTTCAGCCGCGCTCTTACGCAAGTGGCAAGAAAGTCCGCCATCTCCTGAGACATCGAGCCGAGCTGCGCCAGTTCGTTCAGCCCATGCCGCACACGGGATGGTTTGCGCATCGTGATCGCGGGTCCTTTGATAGCGGGTGGTGGCATCACGATGTTCACCAGCGTACCACCGGGCAGGCGCACATCCAGCGCAGGGCGACCAGGTTCCATAGAACGGCCCGCGTGTCGCAACATGTTTCCAATAATGCGCATCATATGCTGTTCATCTTCAAAATGGCAATGTACCTCTCGAATCTGCCCTGAACGCTCAACAAATGCCAGGCGAGGTCCCACAACCATAATCTCTGTTACCTCGTCATCGCGCAGCAATCCCTCCAGCGGCCCATATCCCAGCACCTCGTCCACTATGCCACGTAAAACCTGTTCTACCTCATCGAGATTGTGCATGTGGCCGGCCAGAGGTGGTTCATTACGCAAAAGCGCGAGCGCGCGCCTGCGCACAAAATCTACCATACCGCGCCTCTGGCCCGGCACCTTGCCCTGCACGTGCATGATTTCCTCCCAGATACGCGTGCTGAGTTGCAGCACTACGGGCCAGAGGCGGTGCCCGGGGCAAATACCGGTTCCTGGTTCGGGACTATCTTCAGGCTCGCGCACTTGCGGAGATTGCTGGTGAGAGATTGAGGTATCCGGGGGCATCTCAGGTTCTGCCGGTTCTGCTTCATGCTGGGGGCGCTTCAATGCGGAGAGCGGTGGCATTACATCGTTAAGCCACGCATCTTCCTCACCAGGCTCTGAGCGCCGTGACTCCTGTATCAAGGTGGGAAGGGTATCTATATCCTCAGGTGAAGCCTTCTCCTCTTCTCTCTGCTGAAGAAGAATGCTCTTATCTTCTGCATTGCGAGCAAGAGGCGGCATGGTACTCCGGTTATCGATACGTAGAGCAGTGCGCATACCTGTTCGCGCGCGCGGTGTATTGAATGGTATGGAAGAAGCTGAAACTTCAGCATTCAGTTGATCAACTTGCATAGACATCTCGCTTTATGGACTATGAATGTTCGAATAATTTCCTATGTCCAGTATAGCGAGTAGGCAATGAGGGCCAAAAATAAGGGACGCGATATCGACTATCGCGTCCCTCTCTTTACTACGTTAACGCTTAATCCAGGTAATCTTTCAGCTTGCGGCTGCGGCTGGGGTGGCGCAGCTTGCGCAGGGCCTTGGCCTCGATTTGCCGGATACGCTCGCGCGTGACGTGGAACTCCTTGCCGACTTCCTCAAGCGTGCGGCTGCGTCCATCGTCCAGGCCGAAGCGCAGTTGCAATACCTTACGCTCGCGCTCCGTCAGGCTGTCGAGGACATCCTCCACCTGCTCCTTGAGGAGCTGGTGGCTGGCTGCATCGGCAGGCGCCAGGGCGGTGTGATCCTCGATGAAGTCACCCAGGTGGCTGTCTTCCTCTTCGCCAATCGGCGTCTCCAGGCTGACCGGTTCCTGGCTGACCTTGATGATCTCACGCACCTTCTCCGGGCTGATCTCCATCTGAGCGGCGATTTCCTCGGATGTAGGCTCGCGCCCCAGGTCTTGCAGCAGGCGGCGGCTGATACGAATCAGGCGGTTGATGGTTTCCACCATATGCACCGGAATGCGAATCGTGCGCGCCTGGTCCGCGATGGCGCGCGTGATTGCCTGGCGAATCCACCACGTCGCATACGTGCTGAATTTATAGCCTTTTGTATAGTCGAACTTCTCCACGGCCCGGATAAGGCCGATATTACCCTCCTGGATCAGGTCCAGCAGGCTCATGCCGCGCCCGATATACTTTTTGGCAACGCTCACCACGAGGCGCAAATTCGCTTCTGTCAGGCGCCGCTGCGCCTCCTCGCCGTCATCGATCAGGCGATAGTTCCGGCTCGTCACCGGCTTCAGCAGCTCAGCGCGCCCGCGCTCCATCCGTTGCGCCAGGCGAACCTCCTCCTCCGCAGAAAGCAGGGGAACGCGCCCGATCTCACGCAGGTACATGCGGACGGGATCGTCCAGGCTGCTCTCCAGGTCGGCAACAATAATACCCATACCATCGTGCAAGTCATCCCACCGTGAGTGCCCCATTTGCTCCACATCGACCTCATCTTCTGGGCCGGGCTCCCAGTCAGCCGGTGGCTCCTTGCTTGGATCCAGCGCATCCATACCTTCATCATCCTGTAGCTTCGCAAACAGGTCAAATGACTCAGGCGTATCGACAGGCGTCACCAGACTCCCGCCCGTTGTCGCGTGAACATCATGACCCAGATCGCCTAAATTGCCTGTCTCCCGCATATCACCCATATCCCCGATGTCGCCAATGCCGATAAAGCTATCATCCTTGCCTAATAGAGATTCCTCGAATGGCGCTTCAAACTCGTTCTGTCGCACACTGCGCGCTGCATAGGCGTCAACCTCATTTGCATACATATTTCTCAAAGGCTCCGTTTGTGGACGCTGCACATTCTCAATCAGATCTTGCATTTCTGAGATTTTGTTGTGGCGCCGGGTACGCAGCGTCGCCGCACCGGCGCCGTTCTTATTGGCTTCCATATTCACCATTCTGGCATCCCCCTTCAGAAAACAGGCGATAATAATAACGATAATTCCAGTAATTTCCTCTCGTCCAGATCATCCAGACGAGCAAAGTGTGACTACTTCCTCCTCACTTGGAAGAACGCCAGACACCCTGACGATATTTCCAAATAAACGTAATGGCTCGCCCGCTCCTGATCATTTCATTAACAGAAAAAATGATACCGCTCACTATTCTCTTCGACCGACCCATCCCAGGTCGCAAAGCCTCGCATCCCCACTATTAGCTACCATGTAGAGCGCGGATTCATCCAGCACCGCTGCGATTATCTGCTTCCCTACTCGTCCTCATCCCTGTAAATGTGTTGCCGAGTCAATCGTGCGCAACTGCCGGTAGCATTCCTGCAATTGCTCTTGATACTGCCGAGTCGTAGCAATATCGCGCGCGCTTTCCGCCTCTCTTAGAATGTTCCCAAGTTCTGTAATCTTTTTTCTCAGAGATGCGCGTTTGAGGCGAAAAGCGCATTGTTCCGCATCTCTAATCAACCCCTCACCATCTAAAGGCGATCCTGCTTCAATGTTCTTCCGTGCTCGCGCCAGCGTTCCCAGCAACACAGAAGGCACATATTCTTCAAAGGGTTGATATAAGGGGGAAGAACCACGTTGATACACCGTGTTGATTATGCGGTACAACTCTCGCGTGTCTGTCCCGGCAAAGTCACCATCTGTTATTATACCACAAATATGTTTACTTAGCCCAGGATTCTTCAAGAGTAGCCCAATCAGGTAGTCCTCCCATTGTAACCTATTACGACTATACCTGTCAAGTCCAAATGTTCTTGTTTTTTCTCGCTCTCGCTCCTCTCCCCTTGCTTGCCCCTTCGCCTGGCCTCCCTGCTCCTTTTGCCCCGCCGCCAACTCGTCTTCATCGCCCGCTCCATGCTCTGCCGGCTGCGCTCGTCCGTTCTCACTTCCCAGGTGCTGACCACCGCGCTCTTTAAACTCCGCCCGCACCCCGGGTGATCTCTGCCTGCTCAGGAGACGCTGCAACTCATCGTTGAGGCTGCGCTCGTCGATACTGATCATTCCCGCCAGTTTTCTCAGATATGCGTCTCGCTTGATGCGGTCAGAAATCATACCTATTACTGGTAATAGACGTTTCGCGGCCTCACTTTTGCCAGCCGGTTCGCGTAAATTCAGGTCCGCCGTCTTCACTACAAAGTAGTAATCGACCAATGGCAGTGGATGCGCTACCGCGTAGGACCAGGCCACGAAGTCACGCTGGATCACCTCATCCGGGTCTTCTCCCGCCGGCAGTTGCAGCACATTGATCTCCGCGTCTACCTGCTCTTCCAGCCGAATCATCCCACGCGGCTCAGCGCGCCGGCGCCATCGTGGCGCCCCGGAACCCTCCTCCGCCAGCGGCACAGGCACAACCTTGCGATCAAAGCCTTTCAAAGCCTCCTGTATGCCATGCTCGGTAGCTGCTGCTCCGGCGGCATCCGGGTCGAGCGCCAGCGTTACCTGCTTCGTCAGCTTCTTCAACTGCTGGATATGCTTCTCAGTTATAGCGCTGCCGATACAGGCTACTGTCTGTTTCGTGCCATACTGGTGGGCGATTATCGCGTCGACATAGCCCTCGACGATAATCACCTGCTTCTCAAGCTTGATGGCCTCCCTTGCCAGATCCAGGGCATACAACACCGTATTTTTTTCAAAGAGCGCCGTCTGGGGCGAATTGAGATACTTCGGCGGCTCGTCACCCAGGGCACGGCCACCAAAGCCAATCACTCTTCCCCGTATATCACGGATTGGAAAGATGATACGATTGCGAAAGTAATCATAGACCCCACCACTTTTCCTACTGCCGCCCTGCTCCGCTTCATTTTCTTCAGTCTCACCGGCTCTCTCGTTATGCCCATCCATCGGCTCCCACACACTCGTATTGCCGCGCACCCGCGCCAACCCACCATTCACCAGCTCCCGTTCGCTGTAGCCAAGGCCCAGCAGATAGTTGCATAAGCCATCCCAGCGGTCGGGCGCGTAACCGAGGCCGAAGGCGATCACCGATTCGGTCGAAATGCCGCGCTTCCTTATATAAGCGCGTGCCTCCGCTGCCTCCTTTGAACGCAATAGCAACTGGTGAAACCACAACTGCGCATCCTCATTGAGCTTGCGCAATCGCTCCTTCGCGGCGTGTGTCTCGCGTTCCTGCTCCGGGTCCCTGTCACCTTCATATCCCTCGACCGCGATACCGGCTTTTTCCGCGAGGTAGAGCAAGGCATCGCGGAACTCCAGCCCCTGCTGCTTCTCGACGAACGAAAAGATATCGCCGCCTTCGTTACATCCAAAACAATGCCAGGTCTGTGATTCTGGGAACACATAAAATGACGGTGTGCGCTCGTTGTGAAAGGGACACAGCCCTTTCAAGGATTTCCCTGATTTCTGCAGGCCTACAACCAGCCCTACCTCGTCCACCACATCTACTTTCGCTTTGATCTCCTCGATTAAAGATGCCATTACTGTTTCAATCCTCCAATCGGGGAATCGGCCATAGAGCCGACAACACGACCGGCGCCGAATGGTAAAATGTGGTGCTACAGGGTTGCTCTGTTTATCTTACAACACATATAACGAACCATATCTCAGAAAGTCGCGCTATTCTACATAATTCTACATGGTTACAAGTAATATTACGCCAAATGTACTACTCGTTACTAAATACGAACGATAAGCCCCAATAGTATTGCCATAGGCCATCTGGAAAAATCTCCTATAAGGCACTTATCCACATATCCACTTCCCCTAATTACTATGATTCTTTTTTCTTTTTATTACAAAATATAATCTCGTAGCAGTAGTAGGGAGCGTGGAAAAGTGGATAAGTGCCTCGTAACGCCGTTTTACTCTGATCTGGATTGCCTGCGCAGGAGCCTGGAGAGCCACTCGAACACACGTGGATAACTTATCCACCGGGAATAGCGCGGTGTATTCTATGGGGATAAATGCAGTTGGCGGGTGGATAAAAACCTGTTCATTGGGGATAACCGGTACCTGTTTATCCACCTGCGCCATGCTATGGGGATAAGTTATCCCCAACTGCTGTGGATAGTAATTTGTGGTTATCCACCGCTGCCCCGGCCTGGGGATAACTTGTCCACAAAAATTGTGGACAATAACTCATCCCTTTGGACAGGTAGAACAAGCAAAAGGTAAAGCAGGCACTTTTACACAATTTCGTGAAGTTGTCCACAATTTCGGCCCACTTATCCACTTTTTCCGTACTCCGGCGTGATTAACCCTAGAATATAAATGAGTTCCATAGTATCTATCTCTTCTATGTGTGTGGAAAACTCGCCCGCAAGAAATGGGAAAGTGGCGCGCCTGGATGTTTGCTGTGTGGATAGTGTGGAAAACTCGTCCACAATTTTTGTGGAAAACCGCTTACCTGGCCGCCTGGTGTGTGGATAGTGTGGAAAACTTATCCACCACAAATGTGGAAAACCAGAAGCACCTGTGATTACGATGTGGATAGTGTGGAAAACTTATCCACCACAAATGTGGAAAACCAGTATGGCAGGGCTATGATGTGGATAGTGTGGAAAACTCGTCCACAATTTTTGTGGAAAACTGCTTATCTAGTCGCTTGCTGTGTGGATAGTGTGGAAAACTTATCCACCACAAATGTGGAAAACTCGTTTACGGGGTAGCGCTCATAAATTGCGGGATTCATCAATATATGCTCGCTTTCATTCCCCTCTTCATGTGAAGAGAAGCGTGATTGCGTTCATCTTTTCAGGGGGTTCCGGCAGCCAAAAATAGCGAGTTATCCACAATGAATGTGGATAACTCGGTGGAAAATTGTGCAGAAGTACCTCTTCGAGGTACCACAAAGGCTCAAACCGAGAAAGCGGTATCGAGATGGCGCATTCCTGTTTGCGCTAACAACTTATAGACACGCAGGAGTTCGCCAGTACTCAAGGCCGAAGCCACAAGTTGTGTCCCATGAGTTTCAGAGTTCTCTTTCGCATCACCATCATAGATATTTCCAATCATGCCTAACATTCCGTGGTCAAGTTGCCTGCGGAAAGACTGGAGCGCGTGCAGCCCTTTATGCCAGGTCTGCTCCTTACGGGAGCCCGTGTCCTCACTCGATTGTTCGAGATGAAGCATTGCGTCCACATATGGCCCGACCAGCCAGGGCCAGACACTTCCCTGGTGCAGCGCTTGCTGTTGCTCGCGCGCGTTCGCCGGAATCTGAGCTGCATACCCGGCTTCATCCGGGGCCAGGGTGCGCAGGCCGAAAGGCGTTAGCAGTCGCTCCGTCACCAGTCCCATCACCAGGCGCGCAAACGATGTATCCAGCACCGGATAGCGCAGCGAGAGCGCCAGCAGTTGATTTGGCCGGAAGCGCGTATCATCACCTTCCGGTCCGTCGATTACATCATACAGGTAACCACCAAGCGCGTACTGGAAACGCCGGTTAAAGCTGTGCTTACAGCGCGTACTTTCCTCTATATAGAAGTCAGTAGTATGGCTAAGGCGGCCCAGCGAGAAAAGCCAGTGTGTCCACTCATCCATCAGGCGTAGCGCGTTGTACCACAAAGCATTTACTTCGACGGGTTTGCCGTAGCGTGGCGTTACCGGTTCGCCATTGTCCATGGCATTCATCCATGTCAGGGCTTTTCCGGTCGAGTGTGCCTGCAACAGGCCGTCCCCGCTATCGACGCGGATACCATTGGAAGTACCGCGCGTGTATGCCGAGATACAATCGGCGAGCCGGGTATAGAGATCATCCAGCAATTGATGGTCCCGCGTCAGCCGCAGGTAGGAGTCAAGAGCGTAGAAGTACCACAGCGCGGTATCTACGCTGCCATAATCCTGCTCTGTTAGTGGCGCGGCGCGTGTTGGCAGGTGGTCCGGCAACAATCCATACCGGAAATGGCGGGCCAGGCTGCGCAAGATACGCCGGGCATCGCTATAACGCCTGGTAGCCAGGGTCAATCCTGGAAGCGCAATCAATGCCTCTCGCGTTGAAGCGTGCAAGTCATAATAGCCGGGTACAATAACCGGAACGTGCTCTGTATTACTAAAGAACGCGGAATTGTTGCCAAATTCGTTGTCGCGGGGCAACGCGCGCTGCGCGATAAAACGATCTCCGGCCTGGAGCAGCAGCCGTAAGAACTCTTCGCCATCAATCTGCGCTTCGCGGGAAGCGGCGAACGGCAGCACCGGGAGAGTTTGCGCCGTTTCACCGCCCTCGCCAAAGTAGCGCTGCGGTTGTAAAAAACTGCGTGCCCGCTCAACGGCGGAAGTGCGGGAGCGTGCAATCTGGCCTGTATCGAACGTCAAAGACGACAATTCTTCGGTAGTCGCAATAATCGTCAGTGTGGCATCCTCGCCGGGCCAGAGTTTAGTCTTGATGACTCCCGGAAGGTAGAGGTCGTCTATCGCGGTCAGGCCTGCCGCCTGTTCCTGCCTGCGCAGGAAGTGCCAGTACCAGACTCCAGTTGGTAGAAAGGTCGTTTCGCTTTCCGGGTGGCCAACGACAAAAATCGAGAAAGGTACAGCTCCTTCCCAGGCGCGAATAGTACAGCCGATCACGCCACGGGGAAGCTGTAGGGGCCGATTGATCGCGCCCACCGCCGATTCACCGGCCCTTTGCGATAAACCGCTGCTATCCACTTCGTCGCCTGCTTCCGGCGCGTGCATTTGAAGCGAAAATTGCCAATCGAGGTTGCCATATTGCGGCTTATCATAAGGGCGGTAGGAGGTGAATGGCAGCAACGTCAGCGTCAGGGCAGACGGCTCCGTGGCGGCGAACTCTTGCGGGCGCCCGTTATTGCGCCCATATCCATACGACGACGTATCTTGTAAGAAGCTATTTCCCTGCATCCGCCCATTGCCGGGCGTTCTATGATTGTAGGCGCGCTCTTGTGGCATTGCGCGCAGGACGCGATACTGGATATAGGTCGTATGCAAACCTTGTGGCATCCAGATACGTTTCTCCAGCGTAATGCCATGAATCCCGCCCACGCGGTAGGTGAAAACAGGGAAGCCTTCTTCAAGATGGAATGTTTCAAGATGGACAAAACCCGCGGGGTTGAGCGTTCCATCCTGGTACTCGTTAGTGCCAAGATAGTAGGTGCGCTGATCGAAGACGACCTCTTCGTCGATCTTCGCGAGCAACACATGAGGTATGGCTTCGTCATGGAGAGGCGCTACCAGGAGGCCGTGTTGCATGCGTGCCAGCGTGCCGGCGACCGTGCCTGCAGCGTAACCTCCCAGGCCGTTGGTGATCAGCCATTCCCGTGAAATTGTTTCGTTGAAATCGCAACAAATACTGCGATCTAAAATAATGGGCATAGCTCCTCGCCCTCTTGTTCATTATCAATGGAGGGGACACGATGAATCCCGGACCCCTTTTTTAAGCGTGCTACGCGGACGAATTTCGCTCTTTATTACAAGACTGTCACAGGGTCTTGCCCTTGCCAGGCAACCTGATTTATCAAAGGTCATTTTCTCTCCCCCACAAGTTTATCATAATGCAAATGGAAAAATATAGTTCTTTCTATGGATTTTTATACACCGGTGCGTAATTGCGATAAATTGTCAGGAAGTGTGACCAGATTGTGATAGATCGTTCAAAATAATAAAGAGATCAAATTCGGCCAGCGGACGTGATATAATAGGGGGCAAATTTTTTTATCTGGCGAGAGAGGAAACGCAATTATGGCAATGTTTGAAAGCTTATCAAATCGTCTCGAAGGGGTCTTCACAAATCTTAGTGGCAAGGGCAAGCTGACCGAAGCAGACGTTGATGAGGCAATGCGCGAAGTGCGACTGGCGCTGCTAGAAGCGGATGTCAGCCTGAAGCTTGTGCGTCAATTTGTTGAACGGGTGAAGGCGAAAGCCGTTGGCACGGATGTCCTGGGCAGTTTCTCGCCGGCGCAACAGGTGCTTCAAATCGTCAATGACGAACTGATAGAGATGCTGGGTGGAACCGAGGGCAAGAATAAGCTGGACCTTGGTGGAACGCCCCCGAACGTGATTATGCTGGTCGGCCTGCAAGGGTCTGGTAAAACTACGACGGCAGCCAAGCTCGCGAACTACCTGCGCAAGCAGCAGGGGCAGCGCCCGCTGATGGTCGCGGCCGATATGTACCGTCCCGCTGCTGTTCACCAGCTGCAAACGCTAGGCAAGCAGCTCTCGATACCGGTTTATTCCGAGCCGACGGGCGCCAACCCGGTCGATATCTGCGTACACGCGATTGACTATGCGCGCGAGCAGGCCGCGACGGTGGTGATCCTGGACACGGCTGGTCGCCTGAACATCGACGAGCGCATGATGCAGGAGGTCATCAATATTCGCAACCGCGTGCGCCCACGCGAGGTGCTGCTGGTGGCGGACGCCATGACCGGCCAGGAAGCAGTGCGCGTGGCCGATGACTTCAATAAGGCCGTCTCATTGACGGGCATGATCCTGACCAAGATGGATGGCGATGCTCGCGGCGGCGCGGCGCTTTCTATTCGCTCGGTGACGGGCGTGCCAATCAAATTCATGGGTGTGGGCGAAAAAACGGATGCCCTGGAGCCGTTTTATCCTGATCGCCTGGCCTCGCGTATATTGGGAATGGGCGATGTGCTTTCGCTGATCGAGCGCGCCCAGGAGACCATCGACCAGGAAGAGGCGCTCAAGGCCCAGGCCAGGATGCAGCAGGGCAAGTTCGACCTGGAAGATTTTCTCACCGCCATGCGCCAGTTGAAACGCATGGGTCCGTTGCGGTCGGTGATGGAGATGCTGCCGGGTTTCAACAAGCTGACCAGTATGCCTGAGATGGAGGAGGCGCTGGAAGGCGATCACCTGAAGCATATCGAGGCAATTATCCTCTCGATGACGAAAGAGGAACGGCGTAATCCCGATATTATCAATGGCAGTCGCCGGAAGCGTATCGCTCGTGGCAGTGGCATGACGCCGCAGGATGTCAACCAGCTGCTTTCTCAATTCAATGAGATGCGCACGATGATGCGCCAGGTTAGCACCGGCAAGGGCCCGTGGGCGAGAATGGCGCGGCAATTCGCCGGAAGTGGAGCTCTACCCGGAGGCTTACCGGGGATGGAGGATATGCCCGACATGCGGGTACCGGCTTTGCCGAGGCCAAATGGGTCAGGTGGGAAGAAGACGGGCAAGGCCGCACGTAAAGAGAAACGCAGGCAAAAACAGAAATCACGCGGTGGCCGGAGGTAATCGTTGACATTGCCGGCAACGGCGTTGACCTGACAAAAACAGAAATCACGAGTTGGACGGAGGTGACCCTCTATGCGCGCAAAGCGTTCTATTCACCTGGCTCACTCCCTACTGGCGGCGATGCTGGTTGGCTTTATGCTGGTGACGAGCGGCTGTGGAGGCTCCAGCCAATCGCAGCAGCAGGCCAGCCAGAACAAATCGCAGCTGGATACCGCGCTGCAACATGCTGAGGCGAGCGGTGTTCCTGCTTCACAACTCGCACCTATTGTGAAGCAGGAACAGCAGCTGAGTTCCACGAGCGCGCCCTTTACCCTCTTCAATGACCAACCAGATACGGACTATTATCTAAGTCAAGCCAGGCAATATCACCAGCTCTATATTCAATTGCAAGGTATCATCAGTTCCGTGACCGATCAGTATGCGACACAGGCGCAGATGGATATGCAGGATTTCCAGCAGACGCTGGCGGTCCAGGCTACGAAAAAGGCCGGCAATATTCAGGCTTTTTTCGAGCAATATAACAAGGATAACGCGCTCTTGGCCGCTGCTGTGACGCCAAAGGATTACATCGCCATCAGTCGCGACGCCGGAAGCGCGATCCAGGCTCTGCACTTGCTGGCAACGACATATACGCAGCTTACGACGTTCAAGGACACTATCAATCAGATGCAGAAGGCGCGTCTCGATGTGTCCGCCATGCAGGTTCAATACCAGGGCGACCTTGTCACTTTCAACAACGCGGTGAGGCCGGCAGATTTCCAGAATCTCAGCAGCCTGGTTGACGCGCAGTATTCGATGGCGGTGGCAAACTCGATGCTGGCCCTGCCTTATGCAGGCGCTGCCAAGCTCAGCGAGTTCAAGACGCAGCTCGGCCTGTTGAAGACCTATGGCATGGATGCGAGCGCTTATCAAAAGCTGTATGCGGCTGACCAGGCAGCGATGAAGAAGGTGACCAACATCGCGGAATACCTGTCTGTGTCCGCGAAGATCGACGCGGATATTGCCACTATGCATGATGACCTGGTGCAGGGCGCGGCCAACTACCTGGTCGGCGAACTGGACCGCGAGGCGCGAGCATGGGGCAAAGCGCACCTGTATCACGATACGTTCGATGGCAATAACTACATTCTCGATGCCGGCTACACCTCGGATGGCATTGGCTACTGGATCAGCCGCGACCTGAGCTGGGCTTATGCTCCATCAGACTTCCAGGCCGTAGTCGATGAGGAGAACAACGAGTTCTTCAACCTGCAGATGCTGGAGCAGGATTATTACGATCACACCCCCTACAACAAGGTGCATCAGACCGACCTGGAAATGTTCCAGCATTATCCGAGTTTGAAGCAGGGTATGGTGTTGATGGTCTCATTCGTCGAGCAGGCGATGCGCGTCTACGATAACGGCAAGCTGATCAATGCTTTCCTGGTGACGACAGGCCGTGTCGAGCGTCCGGCGCTGCCCGGTGTCTGGACGGTACAGGATCGCAAGTCGCCGACGGAATTCAAGTCCGATGATCCGCCGGGTTCGCCTTTCTGGTACCCGCCGACGCACATTAATTATGCCATTCTCTATCACTGGGGTGGTTTCTTCGTGCATGACGCGTGGTGGCGCGTGAACTTCGGTCCCGGCACGCAGTTCCCGCACTATGATGTTGGCGGCGATGAGGCTTTTGCCGGCAACGGCAGCCACGGCTGCATCAATATGCAGGAAGACCAGGCGGCATGGGTATACGCCCATACAGATTGGAACACGCAGATCGCGGTGTATTAGGGGCCGCGTAGTTCAGGATTTTACGCAATGAAAAGCCCATCCATGGATGGGCTTTTCATTGCGTAAAATCCTGAACTACGCGATATTCTCTTCTTCTTCAGCCTCTTCCGTTGGCGGCAAGGATAATGGCGGCAGCAGGTCGGGGCGCACGATGGGCAATTGCCGGTAGATGTCCGCGCCTGTAAGCGAGCTGCGCCAGCTTCTGGCCGCGCTCAGGTCGTTGACGAAATCCGGCTGCAGATCGATGCCCAGCGCCTGCCAGGTGAGGCTGATGGCGCGGCGGGCAAAAGCGATGTTGTTGCGCGGCTCGATGCGGTCCAGGTCTTCAAAGAAGAAGCCGCAGCTGGTGAAGCTACACTGTGTGTAGTATTGCGCCTCGAGCAAGAGCAGGGTGCGCTGTTCCATCAAGGGATCGGCCGGCGGGCCGGAATGCCTGCCCTGGTTCGCCCAGAAGCTCTCCGGCGTTTCCCAGCCGTTGCGAACGGGCAGGTAAGCGTTGCGAGCGGCCCAGGGGTTGGCGAGCGTTTTAGAGGCGTATTGCTCGAAGAGCTGGTCAATATGTCCGGCCAGGCGATTCAAGGCCGAGCGCAGTTTCGCTTTCCAGCTGCTGTCGCCCTCGGTACATTCGCAGCCAGTATCCCAGCGCGCTACGCCATGGCTGCAGCTCCAGGCGCTTGGTACGCGCAGCTCAACCTCTTTTGTCGCCGGGTACATACGCATGTAGCGTTCCAGCGTGCAGACCTCGAAGCCGTAGGATGGCGCGCCGGTATGCACGAGATGCTCCAGAAATTTATCGCGCCAGGGTTTGTGATGTCCATAGAGCTCGCCATCCGTGGCGATCAGGATCAACTGCGCCTCTCCGTTCTGGCGTTTGCTCTGTACCAGATTTTCGGGCAGGTAGCTGGCCGCGAAGAGGTCGGCATTGCTGGTGGTGTCCCAGTCGAAAGAGACGCCGCCGGACAGGGGCGCATTGTAGAAGAAGACGGTGATGCTGCGCCCATCCTTCAGGCGCACGATATAAGGCTCGCTGGGATCGATAGGCGCGGCCGCCTGCCAGGGAGCCAGCACGGTATAGCGGACGCCGTATTGCGCCAGCAGGTCGAGCGTTTCGATGTCTACGGCCGTTTCCGCCAGCCACATGCCGGTGGCGTCGCGCCCGTAGCGATGGCGAAAGTCGCTTAAGCCCCATTCAATTTGGGTGCGTTTATCACGCGTATTGGCCAGCGGTAATATGGTGTGGTTGTAGGCCTGCGCCATGGCATTGCCTACGCCATAGCGGGCCATGTGATGCCGGTCGGCATCGATGATGCGGCGGTACACGTCGGGATGGGCGTCTTCCAGCCACGCGGCCAGCGTCGGACCAAGATCATAGTTGATTTCATCAAAATTGCCGGCCTCGGCATTGGGACGATAACATTCGGCGGTAATCTTCTCATTGAAGTTGGTATAAGGCGTGGCTCCGGGTTCAATGGGGAGCAATTCGGTAAATGGGTCCTCGCGCGGAGGCTGATAAAAATGCCCATGCAGACACAGGTATGCAGGGCCGAGTTTTGATCCCTCGCCAGGATCGGCAGTGTTCTTTTGATCAAGCATAGAATCTAATCACCTTTACTGGTAAAGCAAACAGCAAAATCAGCACTGTCACTACCAGAACGACACACAAATTCCTCTCTACTTACTGTAACGGTCTAAGCATAGTATTCCGTTCCAACGCAAGCTAATATAAATCACGACAATGACATACAGTTATTATACCTCATCAGAGTGGAACTTGCTAAAAGCGCCTATTGCTGGTGATTACCTATAAGGGGCGAGAGATGCTTCGTTCCACTCAGCATGACAGGCCCTATTGGCCGTCTAAGGGGCGAGAGATGCTTCGTGGCCCTCAGCATGACAGGCCCTATTGGTCGTCGTCTAAGGGGGCGAGAGATGCTTCGTTCCACTCAGCATAACAGGCCTTATTGGCCGTCGTTACTGCACCGGTTCCACTCAACTGGCGAGAGATGCTTCGTTCCACTCAGCATGACATGGTGGAACATGTCATGCTGAGTGGAACGAAGCATCTCTCGCCCCTTTTATTCACAGGAGCAATCAAGATGGAGACCTGAGCAAGTTGCAACGGGTCGCGACCTTTCGGGAGTTCAGCGCTGGAAACAGCCTGTTGAAAGGTACTCGAACCTATTACGCGCTCAATTCCTGCCTTGTGCCTGTGCCGACCTGGGCACTGAGCAGGAATTCCTCGTAGGCTTCGCGCAGCTTGGGGTAGCGCAGCAGGAAGAAGCCGGCATATTCCTGCGTGAGCGGGCGAGGTTGACGCAGGAGGCGCATATTCACTTCTTTGAGCAGGCGGTTGCCCTTTTTTCCGTTGCAGGCTTTGCAGCAGGCTACCAGGTTCTCCCAACTCGTTGTGCCGCCGCGCGAGCGCGGAATGATGTGATCGAGCGTCAGATCGCGGCTGCGCTTGCCACAGTACTGGCAGGTCTCGTCATCGCGCAGCAGGATATTTGAGCGTGTAGGCTGCAGCGCCACGCGGGGCACGCGCACATTGGCGAGCAACTGCACAATGACGGGTCGTTCCAGCTCGAGGCGCCGGGCTTGAATGCTCTCCTCGATCAACTGGCGCACGCTATCATCGACGAACGTGACCTTCTGCTTGGACAGCAGCACGATCAAACGGCGCTCAGGAATGACCGATAGAGGTTGGAGTGAGGAATTCAATACAAGAACTGCCATGAAATGGTTTCCCTTCCTCTCTGTCAGAGCCGATAGCGAGAGCAGACAGCGAGGAAGAAGCGTGAGGTGCGGACAGGGGGAAGGGAGCAACTCCCAATCCCTCAGCTTCTACCGCCGCCTGCGACGACGACTGGACGGATAGGGACGGAGGCGACTTGCACGTCCAGGTAGATTTGGCCCGGCGGGTTGTCCTCTGCCTGCCCATTGGTCGGGTTGTTCCCATTGGGAATCTGGACAGGGAGTGGTCAGACTGCGGCACCCGTTTAAGCCGGATGCCTGTAGCTGAAGTGCCCGCATCAATGTCTCCTCTAATTACCTGTGAATACTGTATGTGCGTGTGCCATCCTGGTCGGGGTGAGAGGACTTGAACCTCCGACCTCAGCGTCCCGAACGCTGCGCGCTAGCCGACTGCGCTACACCCCGGTTTTTACGATCCGTACAAATGGACTCTATCGCCCTATCCTACAATGAACCGCATTACAAACATGTGTCAAGTGTCCAGTTTTGCTCAGTTCGCCTATGAGCGTAGTTGTCAGGCGTTTCTAAGCGCATCCGCGACACCTCCCCTGTTTCATCCCTAGTATAGCATACGCAAGCAAGATTTGACAATAGGAATTTTTTAGGGATCAGCATGCTTAGAGGGATGGGATCGGCTGATCCAGAACTGACGCTGGTATGGCTTCGCGACTACCCACAATCCCACCCTCTTTTCCCATCCTTTGATGGGTCATAACCCACCCAGGTGCCGGGTATAGTTGTCTCAACAAGACAAGCAGCCTCTCTTCGCTCGCGTTTGTCTGTCTAAAACGGCTCGATTACATCAGACCAAGGATTCACCTACAAATGAGAAAGGAAAATCGTATGCATCACCTCCGCCTGCGTGCTGTTGTCCTGCTGAGTGCGTGCTTGCTCATGCTGCTGCTCGCCTCTGCTCCCAGCGCGCTCGCCAGCAGCTTTCAAAGCGACCGTGCGGCAAGTTGCCCTTCGATTACCAGCTTCAGCCCCACCAGTGGAGCGCCCGGAACCAGCGTCGTGCTGACCGGTTGTGGCTTGACCGGCACGACCAGCGTTACCTTTCACGGCGTTGTGGCCAGTTTCGTCGTCAATTCGGACACCCAGATCACGGCCATGGTGCCCGTTGGGGCCACCAGCGGCGTGATCGCCGTTTACACCCCAACGAAGACCGTCAAGAGTCCTGGCAAGTTCATCGTGCTCAAGACCTCGGCCTCGATCACGCTTTCGCCGACCGCCGGGCCGCCGACCAGTTCGATCACCGTGACCGGTAGTGGCTTCAGCAAGAATAAGGCGGTCGATGTCTACTTCGACACCTCTGACGAAGCGCTAGCGGGGACCGACGGCCAGGGGGCGTTCTCCATCACCATCACCGTGCCGGCTGATGCCGTACCCGGCACGCACACGGTGAGCGCGGTGCAGCGCTACACGGGACTCACGGCCCAGGCCTCGTTCCTGGTGCAGACCAACTGGGACGAGTTCGGCTACAACCTCCAGCACAGCGGCACCAATCCTTACGAGAACGTCCTCAACCCCTCCAACGTCTCCAGCATGCTGCTCGATTGGACTGCCCCGACCACCTATGAGATATTCTCCTCACCGGCGGTGGCCAATGGGATGCTGTATGACGCTTCCGAGGACGGCAAGCTGTATGCCTATACCTTACCGCTCCAGGATCGGGTGCAGCCGCCGGCGCGGCCCAATCCGTCCCGGTTGTATCCCAACCTCAACCTGCCGCTCTCGCATTGAGTTGGCAGGTTGGAGAGCGGTGCGAGTGGGGAAAGACGGCGGGCAGACGGCCTCTCACATTTTGACGAGTGGCCTTTCTGAAAGGCGACAAGCAGGGGACGCACTACCTTGCAGGCCTTAGCGGGGGCGCGCTCGCACAGTCTCCCTGAGAGGGATGAATTAACGCTGCATCTTCTACAAGGCTCATAGCCGTTGCGCCTACGCCTTGTGGTCGCCCTGAAAGGGATGATGAATTACCCTCCCAGTTCCCGCACGAGCCTGTCCGCCAGCGCGAAGGAATAGTTCTGGCCGCGATCATGTGGGTAGACCTGAAACATATTGGCGACCCACAGGCCCTGCAAAGGCGTGCGCAGCGGGGGGATGTGCTCGCGGTAATCAGTCGTCACAATCGGCTGGGCGAATGGGGCCTGGAAGAGCCAGCTTTCCGAAACCCATTCGTTGCTACAAGCCGGGTTGAGGCGTTTGAGGTAGGGCAAGAACTCGTCGATGATCTGCTCCTTGCTCATGCTGAAGAGTGGGTCGTCCATGGGGCGGTAGTTGCCCAGGTAGATGAGGTGGCGCCCTCCATATTCGGAGGGCGGGCGGTAGTTCGTATGCTCGACCAGGCTGGTGAAAGGAGAGCCGGGATCGCAGGGATTGATCCAGTAGCTATCCGTCAGCTGGTGAGTGAGCGCGAGGATGAGGCATTGCGCGCCATAGGCCTGGCCCCAGTCATAACGCTGGCGATAATCATCTGGCAGGGCCGGGATGAGGCGGCAGGTCAGGCGCGTTGGCAGCGTGGAGATGACGCGATCAACCGTCCAGCTTCCCTTGCCGGTTGTGATCTCCCAGCGCCCGTCGTCGCGCGGCGCGGCCTTTTCCACGCGCGTGCCGAGCAACACTTTTCCTCCGGCCTCGCCGATACGCTCTACGAGTCGTTCGTAAAGCAACTGGAAGCCGCCGCGCAGGTAGCCCAGGTAGGTTGTGCGGTCGTGGAAACGCGCCCAGAACCAGGGGAGCGCAACCTGGTCATGCATGGCGCCGAACTTGGCCTGAAAGAGGGGCTGAAAGACCATTTCATAGGGGCGTTTGCCCATCCAGCGTGCGAGCCATGGCTCCGCCGTTTTGCCCTCGAATATACCTGAGCCACTCAATTTGAGAAAGGCGGCTACGGCGGCCACGCGGACGCGCTCATCGATTCTGAGAGGGGAAAATTTGAGCAGCGTCATTGGCGAATCCAGTTGTTGGAATTTGCCATCGATGAGGCAGACGGTGCGTGGGTGAGACCATTCGAGGCGGTCGCCGAGGCCGAGTTCCTGGATCAGTTTGATGATGGTGGTATCGGTGCGAAACAGGTGATGATAAAATTTCTCCAGCCAGGTGTCGCCGACGCGAAAGCCCGCGGCCAGGCCACCCGCGATGGGTTCCTGTTCAAAGACCATGACCGAATGGCCGGCCTGAGTCAAGCGATACGCTGCCCCTAAGCCCAACGCGCCTCCTCCAAGGATGGCATATTCCATGTGATTGCTCCTGAGTTCGTTTGTCAAATTCATAAAGTCTTCAGTAAATCGAGTACTTGCTCAGATTGAAGCAAAACAGTCATTGTAAGACCGGCTAAATTGGGGACAGTATCGTCATAATCTGCTTTGTTTCGCGCCGATCGTAGATCGCGCAGAAATTGCGCTATCATTTGACGATCTAAATCACTGCTTCTATTGAAGTGATTAATGACATTCTGATGTGTATTTCCCTGCAAGAGAACATTAAGAGGCAAGCCATCTTTATCACGTAAGTGGTTCCGCGCCATGCGAAAAGCAGCATAGTAAGCCCGACTAATTGCGCACCGTAATTTTGCCTCATCAAGAGAACGTTTACGTACTTTTTTGAAAGAAATGTTGTATATTCGCTCAATAACTTTGATTAATACCAAGTTGATTTGTCTTTGTGCTTTTGAGGAGGCAGTTGTCTGGCTTACAAGTTCTTGTGCTACTAACAGGTATTCTGACCAATCAAAACTCATACACACTCCAAATTAAAGCTGAAAATTTCTTTAAGTTTCGGAAGAACTGGAGTTGTAAGCCACCAATCTTTATAAAATTGTTTCAGCCTCTCGAGAGCTTCACGAGGTCGCGAATGTGTCACAATAGATATAACCAGGCTTTTACTCTCACTGTTTCCTTCCAGGTAATCATCAATGTCGGGATCAGTAATAGCTGCCAGAACAAACTGAGCATTGGGAAAGTAGGGTACAATTTGTTTATGTATATCTAACAATAATGTGCCAAGCGTGGTATATTTCTCGAGCAACCGTACAATTTCATCTCGTCCTCGCAGGTTATATCTTTGCTCTATTAGCTGCAATTGCAGAGTGAATAGAAAGAATTTTTTCGCTTTATTTTCCTGCCATGGGTATGTGCTTGTAGAAATTCGTGGCAATTCTATGCTGGAGGCTATCTCCATGCTATCCTGTACAGCTTCTTGTAGGTGTGATGAATATTTGCGCACGTTTCCTACAGAGGCTGCCAGGTCTAAAACAACTCTCGGTGTTTTATCTGTATCCCTGGGTCTATCTTCATTAAGAGAATGGGTCGATGGGCCTTGAGAAGCCGAGAGAGTTGTGTGATCTAGCATTTCTTTACCTCCTCGAACAGGTTCCTCAGTTGGTCACTAATACAGGCTTCAAAAGCGTTTTCAATATGATTATGCGCGGTAGCCAACCATTCAATGAAGCTATCAACTTTAGTATCTTCTAACTTTGTCCAGGTGTAGGTGAGATCGAGCATCATAGCAACGCTATTTGGAGACCCACTATCAATACTTGCCAATTGGATACTCAAAATATCTCTTGCCTCTTCACGTGGTAACTGAATATTTAGGGTAAATGCGGAAAGATCCTGGAGTATTTTTTGCCCTGTAAAGGGCCGAAATTCAAAATAATCTTCTAAGCGAATGCGATTGCTGGCGAATTCAATGCGGTTAATATAACGTAAGGCAATACGATGAATGGCCTTCGGCTTTGCAACTTCTTGATATGCATTAAAACTCATTTCAATTAATGAAGAGAACTCTTCCCATGAAGTATATGGCCTTAATTGGTTGATAGTTAACAGATTTTGACCTATTTGAACGAGCGATTGTTCGGTAGCGCTTTCAAAGCGCACTAAGGGAAGTAGCTGCTCGATAATCTGGGGAGTGCCCGCATTATCAACGTTGATCTGGGAGGCCTGAAGTTGTAACCGGTATTTTTTAGGGAAGTTAGCCTGTATTTTCTCATAGAAAAGATTTACCAGGCTATCAAAATCTTCGGCCACCGGAGCAAAATAAAACTCGCACAGAGCTTCAATGAGTGGAGGATTCTTATATTTTTTTCCCATTAATAATTTCCTTCTCCTCAACCTTCTAATCTGGGCTTAACAATATCATATAGTAATTAAAGTTACAAGGTTTCTCTGCCGCAAGGCCTGGACTTGTTTTAAGTTTATACTTAAGAAGACGATAAGCCAAAACCTATCTTGTCTCCCACCTGACCTTTCATTCGTACACCAAATAGAACCACCTGGCAATTTCAGAAAGCTGCCTGTACCAATATATAGCCAGCATAAGGGGCTGTGTTGAAGAGGAGGGGAAATTCTCTTCTGGCTCAATGCGATACTTTTGACAGCAATGAAACTACCCGCGCAAACCACAGATCGCAAAACATCCTGGAAAGTTTTTTTAGCATGCCTGAAGAAGAGTATCAAGACAGGACAAGAGCGCAAGAAATAGATGTAAACGAAATCAAGCCCGGCATGGAAGTGATAGATACAAAAAACTTGCTGGGCCAGAGCGACCTTACTAAACCGCGTGTGGAAAAGGTTATCCACCATAGGACAGGCCCCATTAAAAGCCTGCTCGTTCGTAAGGGGCTGATTTTCAAGAAAAAGGTCGAGTTACCGGCTGACCTTATCGAGATTGAGAAGGTTGAAGAGAAATTGGAGCAGGGGAGAGAGCCGGGGGAAGTCGTGATTGAAATGACTCCACAGGCTGAAGAGGTACTCGCGGAGCAGGGCCTGGATATTCCTGCTAATGAACCGGAGCCATCCCAACCTGCTGAAACCGGAACCGGAGCAGTGGAAGAGCCGGAAAAGATTACGGTTCGCCCGCGCTTTTTGCAGATGCTGCGCGCAATCGGCCCTGGTTTTCTGATGGGTATGTCGGGCAACGATGCTACCGCCATCACCACTTACGCCATCGATGGAGCGACAACTGGCTTTGGCCATCTCTGGCTCATGGTGCTGACCACCCCTATGTACCAGGCGGTCGAATATACCTGCGCTAAAATTGGCCGCGTGACAAAAATGGGGCTGGACGATGTCCTGCGGACGCATTATAGCCATTGGGCGGCTATCTTTGCAGCGGTTGTCCTCATTATCGCCAATGTCGCGCTGATCGCCGGAAACCTGGTGGCTATCGGCAGCGGCCTGCAACTGATTACCGGTGTCAACTGGGCCTGGTTTGTGATTCCGGTAGCCGTGATCCTGTGGTACATTACGGTCTTTAGCAATTTCAATATGATCAAGAAAATCTTTATCGTTATGAGTGCGGCCTTTATGACGTACATCATTACGGCTTTCATTTCGGGAGCCGACTGGAGAGCGGCGCTCATCAACTCGTTTGTGCCGCATTTGAGTTTTGACTTCAACGGTATCAGCGCAGCGCTGGCCCTGCTGGGCGCGACGATTTCTCCCTATAGCATGTACTGGCAGACGAGTTCAGAGGCAGAGGAGAAACGCACAGGGACGATTACACAACAATTGCGTAGCGCGACGACTGACGTTGCCAGCGGCACTATCGGCGGCAACCTGGTCTCGTATTTCGTCATTATCACCACCGCCTCAACCCTTTTCGTTCACCGCCAGTCCATTCAGACAGCGGCGGATGCAGCCAACGCCCTGGGTCCGCTGGTCGGTCCTTTCGCCAGGTATCTCTTTGCCATTGGACTAATCGGCTCTGGCCTGATCGCTATTCCGGTCATAGCTGCCAGCACCGCCGATGCCGTGGCCGATACCTTTGGCTGGCCCGCCGGACTGACCGACCAGCCCTGGCAGGCCGAAGGCTTTTACCTGGTGCTGAGTTTTTCACTGCTGGCCAGCCTGGTGCTGGCGCTGCTGCGTATCGACCCCATCAAGCTCATCTTCTACGCCAATATCCTTGTAGCCGTCCTCGCGCCAATCCTGGTCATCTACCTCATGATCATCGCCAATACGCGCAAGATTATGGGTATGCACAGGGTTGGCTGGCTCACCAACTTCTTCCTGGGTCTGACCGCGCTGGTGCTGATTGCCGGTTCTCTTCTCTTCTTCATCGCGCTGTTTAGCGGCCAGGGAGGAAGTTGATGGGTGAGACAGGTTGAGCAGGAACGTACTTTAGCTGGTATAATAAAGCCGGAGGAGCCATCTACATGCAACAATGCAATGAAAGCTCAAACGGGCAGGAATTAGACCTGCAAACCGGCCAGAAATTTGAAGTTCGCCTGCCTGAAAATCCTACCAGCGGTTTTCGTTGGAAATTGGTTTCCAGCGGTGAGCCGGCCTGCGAAGCGCTAGAAGATGTATATGAGCCGCCTGATCCTGGTATACATGGGCAGGAGGGTATGCATTACTGGCGCTTCGAGGCGGTGCAGGCTGGTTACGGGCAGATTGAACTTGCGTACCGGCGATCATGGGAACCCGCGGAAAATGCGGCGCGGCGATTTACGCTGGAGATCAGAGTTAAGGAATGAGTGGGCGCCCAGGAGTGCTTTACCCCGTAGAGGGAGACCACAAGAGCTTGCACGGGTAGGGTTTTTGAAAATGGCAGCACGCGCTTGCCTGCACCCGCTCCTACTGAACCCTACCCATGTTTTTTACTGTACGAGGTTGACTACCCAGAAGTCGCTGGCCAGATTGCTATTCGTCACGTAGTCATAAGGGAGCGTGAAGTAGCCGGCCATGCCCCAGCTTGTTCCCCAGGAATTGCGCACAATGAACCAGCTATTGGCGTCGTCATAACCAACCGCCATGACCGCGTGCCCGCCAAGTACCGTCTCATCAGGCCCAGGCATGGGCGCGTGACCGGTCTGGGCTACCGCCGGGCTTTCGAAACTCTGGTAGACGGTGAAACCAAAGACGAACGGAAGGCCCGAGGCCAGGCAGCCTTTCATCTGGTCAATATCCTGCACAACTCGCTTGTAAACAATGGCACGATGCTGGAGAGCCTGCTGGTAGCAGGTATCGGGCGGCTTCTCCTCGAATCTGGTGATATCGTAGGGCCAGCAGTCTTCGGAACAGGCCCCTAGATTTCCTACGCTTTTCATGCCATCGCGAATCTGCGCGCCGCTGTCCGAGTTGACGGTTCCTTCGATCACACGCTCATTGTAATAAATGAAGAGGCGCGATGGAACGAAAATCGGATTCTCGTTTTCTTTGATCTGGTCAAATTCGAGGGCAGCGGCGATGGCGTTGGCTGTACAACTTCCCAGCTGGCCCTGGTCATAAATCGGGGGGCAATACGGACGCAGGTCGACGCCTGGGGGAAGGGGCTGCCCCACCTCAAAAGGCGCGGCGTAGAGTAAGTCACGCCTGTCGGGTAGGTCCGGTATCCAACCGTAATGTTTAATCTGGTAAGGCATCTGCCAATCTCCTTCTACTTGAAAGAATTTTTTCTCTGTTTCTCAATCTGTGTCTAATCGCTAAGACAGTGTAACAGGTTAACCCTACAATTTTCAATATAATAAGAAGCGCTACGATACATTTTTCATTGTTATCTTTCAGGTTTTTGGACGCGCAATGATCTGTTTTTTGGTAGGTGAGTTTTGGAAGAACTAATATTGAGAAGGCAGGAGATCGCCAGGCACAACGAGAGCGCAGCCCGGGCTGCGCTCTCGTTGTGCCTGGCGATCTCCTGCCTTAGTGCGTTACCTCCTGCCCCGGCGTCCAGCGGAGGTTTGGCTTGCGGGCCGCGAGGGCCTGGTCGAGCCTGCCAACCGGGGTGGTATGGGGAGCGGTTTTAACGATTTCGGGGTTGGTGCGCGCCTCCTCCGCGATTTGGTGCATGACGCTCACGAAGTAGTCCAGCGTCTCCCGCGTCTCCGTTTCGGTTGGTTCGATCATCAGCGCCTCGTGAACGATGAGCGGGAAGTAGACGGTTGGCGCGTACATGCCAAAGTCGAGGATGCGCTTGGCAACATCGAGCGCGGTAACGCCCGATTCCTCTTTCTGCCGCCGGGCAGTGGCGACGAATTCGTGCTGGCATATCTGTGGGAAAGCAATCTCATAGTCGGCTGCCAGTTGCTGCTTCAGGTAGTTGGCATTGAGGATGGCGCTCTGCGAGACATGCAGCAATCCATCCGGGCCATAGGTGCGAATGTAGGTATACGCTCGCACCAGCACGCCGAAGTTGCCCTTGTTAGCGCGCACCTTGCCGATGGACTGCGGCCCGGCATCTTCCCAGTAGTAGCCGTTTTCGCCTTTTGCCGGCAGCGGCCCCGGCAGGAACGGTACGAGATGCTCTTTGACGCCGATGGGACCGGCTCCCGGGCCGCCGCCGCCATGCGGGGTGCTGCACGTTTTGTGCAGGTTGAAATGCACCACGTCGAAGCCCATATCGCCGGGGCGGGTAATGCCGAGCACGGCGTTGGCGTTAGCGCCGTCATAGTAGAGCTGCCCGCCTACCTCGTGTACCAGCGTCGCGATCTCGACGATCTTGCTGTCGAAGAGTCCCAATGTATTGGGGTTGGTCATCATGATGGCGGCGATATTGGCAGCATTCGCGTCCAGCAAGGCTTTCAGGTGCTCCATCTCGATGCCGCCCGTCCTGGGGTCGGTCTTGACCTCGACGGCTTTATAATCGGCAAGCGTGGCGCTGGCGGGGTTGGTGCCGTGCGCGTTATCGGGAATCAGCACCAGGTTGCGATGTCCCTGCCCGTTGCTTTCGTGAAAGGCCTTGATCAGCATCAGGCCGGTCAGCTCTCCATGCGCGCCCGCGGAGGGCTGCAAGGTGACGCGGGTCATGCCTGAAATCTCGGCAAGATATTGCTCAAGCTCGTAGACGAGCTGGATCGCGCCCTGCACGGTGCTGTCCGGCTGCAAGGGATGGATGTGGGCGAAACCGGGCAGCGCGGCCATGTCCTCGTTGATCTTGGGATTGTATTTCATAGTGCAGGAGCCGAGCGGGTAGAAGCCGGTATCGACGCCGAAGTTGCGCTGCGACAGGTGCGTGTAATGGCGCACGATCTCTATTTCGCTGACCTCCGGCAGTGGCGCAGGCTCTTCGCGGATCATGCCTGCGGGTATCATGCTCTCCAGCGATTCCGCCGGCACATCCATGGTTGTCATGGTGGCGGCCCTGCGACCAGGCGCGCCCTTCTCAAAAATCAATTTCTCGACGCTCATGCCTGCACCTCCCTTAAAACTTCTACCAATCGATCAATGTCTTCTTTCGCGCGCGTCTCCGTGACGCAGAACAGCATGTCGTTCTCCATACCGGCGTAATGCTCGCCCAGCGGATAGCCGCCGATAATGTCTGCCTGCTCTAAATGCCGCGAGAGCCGCTGTGCGGAAACGGGGGCTGTGATGACGAATTCATCGAAGAACGGACTGCTGAATTTCGCGCTGAAGCCCGGAATGGCCGCGATCTGGCGGAATGCGTAATGGGCTTTTTGCAGGCAGAGCTCGCCGAGTTCGCGGAAGCCCTGCTTGCCGAGCGCCGCCAGGTAAATCGTCGCGCCCACGGCCAGCAGCGATTGGTTGGTGCAGATATTGGAGGTGGCACGCTCGCGGCGGATGTGCTGCTCGCGGGTTTGCAGCGTCAGTACGTAGCCGGTCTGCTTCTCGCCGCCCTCTTCGACCGTCTGCCCGACGAGCCTGCCCGGCAGCAGGCGCATATATTTGCTGCGCGAGGCCATGAAGCCCAGCGCGGGACCGCCATAGCTCATGGGATTACCGAAACTCATCAGCTCGCCCACGGCAATGTCCGCTCCATACCCGGCAGGAGGGGTCAGGATGCCGAGCGAGGCCGGTTCGGTGATGGTGGCGACGAAGACGGCTTTGCCTTTGTGCGCGATTGGTTCGATTGCCTTCACGTCTTCGATGCAGCCGAAGAAGTTCGGTTGCTGAATCACGACGGCGGAGGTGGTTGGTGTTACGGCTTCGTTCAGCGCCTCGATGGAGGTGACGCCGTTCTGAGTCGGTACTTCCTTGACGCTGAAGCCGCGCGCGTGCGCGTAGGTGCGCAGGACGGTGCGATACTGTGGATCAACACCTTCTGAGATGACTACCTCGCCGCGCCCGCCGGGACCGACGGCCAGCAGCACGGCTTCAACCATAGCTGTGGCGCCATCATAAAGCGAGGCGTTCGCGATGTCCAGTCCCGTGATCTGGCAGACCATGGTTTGAAATTCGTAGATAGCCTGCAACATGCCCTGGCTGACTTCGGGCTGGTAAGGCGTGTAGGAGGTGACAAACTCCGAACGTCGCTGCAAATGAGGCACGACACTTGGGATAGCATGGTCATAGGTGCCGGCGCCTAGAAAAGATATGACGGTATCCAGATTTTTATTTTTAGCGGCCATACCGCTGATAAGACGTTTGAGATCGGGTTCAGGAAGGGCAGGCGGCAGATCGAGGGGACGCCTCAGGCGCACATTCTCGGGAACCGGTGCCAGCAGCGCTTCCCATGAAGAAAGCCCCAGCGTCTCCAGCATCGCCTGCTGGTCTTCAGGTGTATTTGGAATATAGCTCATATAAAACTCTCCCTTGAGTTTACGTGCGGGACAGTAAACGGTAGATAGACATAGGGGCGCAATGAAATGTCGATTCATCGCGTCCCTACATTTTAGCACCTCTGTGCGCGGTATTGCCAATGAGAAATAGGATGCAGGTGGCTCTTTATCTCCCCTGTAAATATGCCTTGTACTCGTCAGCGCTCATCAGGCTATCCAGCTCGGCGGGGTTGGCCATCTTGATGACGACCATCCAGCCATCGTCGTAGGGTTTGTCGTTGATCAGCTCCGGCGTGTCCTTCAGGGCTTCATTGACCTTGATGACTTCGCCGCTGATCGGTGAAATAAGTTCTGAGGTGGCCTTGACCGATTCGATGTCGCCGAACTTTCCTTCATGGAGGATGTTCTGAGATCCGTCCCAGGGTAATTCGACGTAGACGATGTCGCCCAGCTGATCCTGGGCATAGTCTGTGATGCCAATGGTGGCCTGGTCGCCTTCGACGCGCACCCATTCGTCGGTCTTGCTGTACTTGAGGTCGGAAGGGTAGTTCAGGTTTGCCATAAATACGAAAGTCCTTTCCTTGTTTGTAGAGACGTTATGAGGGGAAGGGTACATAAATGGCAGGCCGATACATCGGCGGTGGGCGTGATCAATCGGCCCCTACGGCAGAGCCGTGGCGATGGCATGCTCATACCTCATTCATGTGTTCATCCCCCCTGCTCCTTATTTTTTGCGTTTATAAAATGGCAGCGCGACGATCTGCGCCGCGGTGCGTTTTCCGCGGATGTCGATCTGGACGGGTTTGCCAATGACGGCGTCTGCCGCGTCGACGTAGCCCATGCCGATATTTTTGTTCAGGGTCGGGCTGGGCGCGCCGCTGGTCAGCGTGCCGATCTGGCGGTCATTGTCGTAAATCGCGTAGCCGCCGCGGGGGATGCCACGTTCGATCATCTCGATGCCGATGAGCTTGCGTTTGAGGCCTTCTTCTTTGACTTTCAGCAGCGCGTCGTGGCCGATGAAATCGCCCTTGTTGAGTTTGACCGTCCAGCCCAGGCCGGCCTCGAGCGGATTGGTCTGCTCGTTCAGTTCGTGGTCGTACAGGCAGTAGCCGGCTTCCAGTCGCAGCGTATCGCGCGCTCCCAGGCCGGCGGGCAGCAGGCCCTTGTCTTTGCCGGCCGCCAGCAAATCTCGCCACAATTTGACGACATCTATGGGAGCGCAGTAGAGTTCGAAGCCATCTTCGCCTGTATAGCCGGTGCGCGAGATGATGCAGTCGACGCCGTCGACGACGCCCGGCTCGAAATGGTAGTAGCGAATGCCGGCAAGGTCTACTTTGGTCAGTGGCTGCAAGATGGATTGGGCGTCGGGACCTTGCAGGGCGAGCAGGGCGGTGGTGTCCGATTGATTGATGACCTGGACATTGAAATTTTTCGTCTGCTCCTGCACCCAGGCGAAGTCTTTGTCGATGTTGCCGGCGTTGACGACCAGCATGTAGTGGTTTTCGGCAAGGTGATAAATAATCAGGTCGTCGACAGTGCCGCCATTCGGAAGACAGAGCTGCGTGTAGAGCGCCTGGTGAATGGCGAGGCGGGAAACATCGTTGGGGACGAGGTGCTGCAAGAACGCAAGCGCATCCGGGCCTTCGACTTTGAATTCGCCCATGTGACTGACATCGAAAAGGCCAGCATGCGTGCGTACCGCGCGGTGTTCTTCGATGATGCTGGTATATTGAACGGGCATCTCGAAGCCGCTGAACTCTACGATGCGCGCGCCTAGCGCGCGGTGTTCATCATAGAGCGGGGTGCGTTTCAAGGTGGTCGAGGCCGCTGCTGTGTCGTGTGCTGTCATAGTTGTTCACTCCGGTGTGATGGTAGGTAGGTAGGTACGTTTATGCCTTTTTACTATATCAGATTTTAGGGTGAACGACAATGAGAGCAAAGCCTGCTGACACGTTTTCTCCTGTTGAACGTACCATTTATTAGGTGCAGGTAAATCAGATTGAATACTACCATGAATTCTGGCAAGGACTGTGAAATACATAAAAGGAGGGAAACTGTGCCCAAAAGACATCAACAACGACCCGCTGAAGAACGCCGTGGCCGCAATAATCCAGATAAAAGCACGCCGATTACGACCGGCACCTATAAGAAACAAGAGACTTACGAAGAACAGGCGCGAGAACACAAAAACCCGGGTAAGTTGCCGCAGAAATCTAAAGTTCCGCCTGAGCGCGTGATGCACCCGGAGGCGACAACGAATAGAGAGCAATCCGAGGTCATGATGGAAAAGGGTGAGCGCCGCTCGGGAAGCGATTCGAACGCTTCCGGTGGTCGCAAGAATTCTCGCATGCATGAGAAGGCACAGCGCCAGCCAGAAGGCCATTCCACCCAGACCAATGATTTCGAAGAGGACTTGAGGCCGGACGATTTCGCGGGCGCGAACTACGGCCTGCGCTCCGAGCCGGTCGATATCGGGCTGCGCGCCAGCGATATCAAAGAACTGTACGGCAAGCTGGGCGACCTGACCGACGACGAACTGCGCAACATCGAGATCATTCCGCTGGGAGATCGCCTGGAGCAGGGCGCGAAATATATCGATCTAATGCACCTGGAGCAGGGCGAGTTCGTCGCCACGGGTGGTATGGTTGCTGACGAGGGCCATTACTACGTGCCCAAGAAGCATACCGATTACGTCCTCTGGAATCGCCTGAATCAGGTGGATAATCCGGCGCGGCTCGATGAGTCGGGAACCGGGGGCGAATAAGTTCATCATCACCTACAAATTGGCCTGAAAAGTGTCGATTTCGCCTCTAAAATACAGATCACAGATGCGATGTGCAAATCCGATCCACATGGCCTGGGTCGCCTGTTCGCTAAAGTTGTCGCTCGCTGCCGGGTTGATGACGATTGAATTGCCAGCAGGCTTGACAATTCTCCCCTCTTCGCTGTTATACTTAAGAGGAGAAGTACAATACTTCCAGTTTGTCATAGACAAGGATAGATTCACGATGGTTAGTCTCGTATTTTCCGGTTCACCTCTTCATTGTTCTCCTCCTCCCGTTGCTCTTCGCTAGGGCAGGGAGAATGATTTTATCCTCTTTCTAACACACTCTAGAATAGTTTGTGTGTTGTTTGTGTGTGTGCTTATCCTGCCCTCTTTGCATTGTTTCAACGTTTCTCTATGTGCATCTGAGGAAAGGATACGTTCATGTTCTCTCAAGATACATCTCGTCGTGACTTCTTGCTCATTGTTTGCGCCTCGATTTCCTGGGGCACGGTCGGCATTGCGAACCAGGCGCTGTATACCTCTGGTGTCACCAATGCCCTATCGTTGAGTTTTTTACGCCTGGCTATCGCAACGCCCCTGTTTTTTCTCGCGTGTTGGACGCGCCTTGGTCGCCGCCTCTTTCGCATGAAGCGCCGTGATCTGGGGGTGATGATGCTCATGGGCAGTATGATAGCATTCTCCCAGGCCTGTTATATTGCGGCTCTTGCTTCCGATGGTGTAGGTGTCTCAACACTGATTGCCATCTGTGTGGCTCCCGTGATTATCACTGTCTTCACTACCTGCATCGCACGGGAGCGCCTGACATTGATAACCCTCATTGTCCTCGTCGCCGCTCTGAGTGGAACAGTGCTCCTTGTTGGGACGCGATCTCACACGGGTGAAGGAATGGCCTCACTCGTTGGGACGGGACTCGCGTTTCTCTCAGCCTGCGGCTATGCGGGATTCATCCTATGCGGACGATTACTCACCGGTAGGTGTCATCCGTTGCAGATAAGCGCTGTCGCGTTCGGAACTGGAACGCTGGTGTTGCTTGTCTGTGCTGCATCAACCAGGTTGGTACTTGTGTATTCAGCATGGGGATGGTTGATATTGCTGTACCTGGGATGCGTTCCCACCGCTCTTGCCTATGTCCTCTTTGACACCGACTCATATGATGGGTGACACATATTGAAAGTATCCATTGCGATAAAATTGTGACTTCGGACAAATTTTCCTTGTCTGTACAACAGAAACCGTGTAATATACTCTTCAGGGGGAGTTCATCATATCTCTGCAACCTGAGAGGGATCTTCCATGCCCAGACGCCGATATGAGCGCCGCGAACCCACCCATGACTGGCAGCAGATCCAGCCACTACTCAAGGAACCTGGCAGGTGAAACAGTCCAGGTCGATATCTTTCAAGATGTGCTTACTCTTGACTACCACCAGGAGCGGCTCTCACGGTACTCTGTGGAATGGCAACCGGACGACCGCCACTTTAGCCGTGTTGGTTCCCCTCGTCTCTATGATCACCGCTATCAGTCTGTACAATTAGAGCTGTGGCAACCCGGCGAAGTCGAGTGGTTTGTGATCATTCGCGAGTCGGCCCCTGTGCACCAACGGAAACGCAGAAGTCGCATTGTGGTTGTGCAGATCCCGCTGTTTCACGACGGCATACAAGGATACCCCCCACTTTCTCCAGGTTTGACCCGGCCCAGGCAATCTTGTATACTGAATAAGAAGAACTTCCACACAAGAAAGTGAGAGAGACAGATGGCTTGGCTCCAACACCCTCATTAACTGCTTCTAAGGCTGCCAAGAATATCTCTGCTTCTCCGTCTCATCACAAGAAGTGATGAGCTATCTATTTGTACCAGTTTTGCTCCTCTCCACGCTTGCAAGAGTGCAAGTGCTCGTTTTCCTCGTGCCCCTCCATACGTTGTCATTCCCTGAAAAAAGCGTTGTTGACAAGAATCGCAAATTATCCATGATTTCTGATGCAGAATAGATTGGAACTGCCATGAATGTAGAACGACTCTCCTTTGCAACTCGTCAGGAGTACGCTCGCTGTTTCACGAACCCTTCCTATTGGCAGGCGTATGTGGCTGCCATTTGCACACGTCACGAATTGGGGGAGTGTACCACTGTACGCGCAGGGTTTCCAGGTACGAATCCTGTCTTTATCGTTAATGAAACCTATGTTATCAAACTCTATTCCGATCTCTTCGATGGAGAACGGAGTTTCCTCGTTGAGCACGAAGTCTATCGCCTCATCGCCACTCAGCCAGACCTTCCAGCGCCATCTCTGGTCGCCTCTGGGGAGCTCTTTGATGCACACGATGGCTGGTCCTGGCCCTACATTGTCACACAGATTATCCCCGGTCTGAGTATGAGTGAGTCGGAACTCAGTGATACAGATCGTTTAGCAATCGCTACATGGCTGGGACCGGTGGTACGTCGTCTTCACGCTCTTCCACTGGTGGAGGCTGGACCATTACTGCCAAGATGGGAGCCGTTTCTGCAGTTTCTCGCGGAACAACGGGCAGAGGTGGTCAACAACCATGTTCGTTGGGGCGTGCTACCCGCTCATCTCGTCGCACAGATCGAGAGGTATCTGCCAGATCTGACAGAATTGATTGACACAGATGAAACGCCTGCTTTGATTCACTGTGATCTCACTAGTGATCATGTGCTAGGAGAGAGCATTACTGGGCACTGGCAACCATCTGGCATTATTGATTTTGGTGATGCCAAAGTTGGTGATCGCATGTATGAGCTGGTGGCGCTCCATCTGGGTTTGTTTGACTCGAACAGGCAATTACTTTGGACATTTTTGGATGCCTATGGGTTTGATACGGCCTTACAACGCGACTTTGTCCGGAAGGCCATGAGCATGACGTTACTGTTTGAGTTCAACGTGTGCTCACACATTTTCAAGAACATTCCTGCTGCGGCCTCGGCTAGCACACTTGAAGAACTGGCTGAGTTACTATGGGGGCGTGCTCTCACGTCCTGCGGGTGCTCTGAAGTTTTCACTGTATGAGAGGGATACTGGCTCTTGAGAATGAAAGGACCGCATTGTATCCCGGTCCTTTCATTCTCACAAGCCAACTTGCGGATGAACTTCTATTTTTATCGCAATGGATACTTTCAATATGTGTCACCCATCATATGAGTCGGTGTCTGCTCGCCCCAAATAAGCCTCTCGCGAAAGGAACATGAAATATTCCTTCCTCTTGACAAACAGTTGTCGAACGACTATACTCATATCAAACGAAAAACTTCGTTTGATATGAGTATAGTCGTTCGATATGGAGAAATGGTATGCCCGGACAGAGCAGAACTGATCAGCAAGCTCCCCTGGTCGCCGAAATCGAGGTCAGCGCGGCCCATGAATGCCTGATGACGCTGTATGTGCTGAGCGATGAGGCGAGACGGGCCAGCTATGAAGCAGGGCCCGGCTGGTTCGACAGCGTGCGCCAGCTGGCTTCGCCCGACCTGCTGGCAACCATCGAGCAGTTCAATTTTCGTACCAACCAGGTGTGGGAACATCTACTCAGTCTCGTATACGATTGCCCGGAGCCGCGAGACGTTCCTACCTTTCTTGGCTTCCTTGAGCAGACCGATGCCCTCGAAATACGCCTGCACCTGCTGGGGTATTATGTACGCGAGCATCGCCGCGTCACGCCGCCTGATATCATCTTCCAGGCGGCGCAGGGAGATGCTGGCGCGCAAAAGCAATTGCTCAAAACGTCGTTCCCCAACGATGCCGACTGGCAAAGAACGCTGCGCTGGCTGCTCGCGCTCGACATTGAGGCCACGAAGCGCCTGCTGATAGACATCCTGCGGCGCTGGTACGACGAGGTCTTTCAGAAGCAGGAGCCGCAAATCTTGCCTATCCTGGCGCGAGATGCCGAGGCCAAACGTGCTTTGCAGGCGAGTATGGCGGCGGAACAATTGATCGAGGCGGCTACCGGGTGGGAATACGTCCCGGAGCCGGGCATCCGGCGCGTCGTACTCATTCCTTCCTATATCCTGCGTCCCTGGAGCACTTCCGGTGAGCGAGCTGGCACGCGCATCTTCTGTTATCCCGTCGCCGATGAGAGTATTACTGCCGATAGTGAGACGCCCCCGGCGCGGCTGGTGCGTCTTGTCAAGGCGCTGGCCGACGAACGACGCCTGCGCGTGGTAAAGCGGCTGGCGACGGGCAGTTATACGTTGCAAGAAATCGCCGATGAGTTTGGTGTCCCGAAAACGACTATGCAGCATCACCTGACAGCCCTACGCCAGGCCGGCCTTGTTCGCATGCGTATGAGCGATCACCGCTACAGCCTGCGCAACGAGGTGCTGGAGAGCGTAGGTGGGTTGTTGAGCGAGTATGTCAAAAAAGTATGATTGATCGGCCCCTGGCACATAACATCACGAAAAGGAGGTCATTCATGAGCAAGTTACTTTCCGCGCAACAGGAGCGTGTCCGCTCGCCGTTGTATCGTCCCGCGTTCCTGCGTTTATGGCTGGGGCTGATGTTTTCGCGCGTGGGGGATCAACTGACCGTGGTGGCGCTGATCTGGTTCGTCTTGCAGTTGACGGGTTCAGGTATCGCTATCGGCCTGATCGTGCTTTGCTTCCAGCTTCCCGCGGTCGTCGCCAGCCCGTTGATGGGCAGCCTGCTGGATCGCTACCAGCCGCGCACCATTATGGCGGTGGATAATTTTGGCCGCGCCTGCATTATTGCCGCCATTCCTTTGCTCTACCTGACCGGTGCTTTACACCTCTGGATGGTCTATGTACTGGCCCTATGTTCCGGCGTGCTTTCACCTGCCTCAAGCGTAGGTCTGAACATCATCGTTCCTAAAATCGTACCTGATGGCGAGCTTGAGCGCGCCAATTCGCTTGCCGCGATCAGCTGGGACTTCTCGGCGCTCATCGGCCCGGCCATCGCGGGCTTCCTGATCATTTTCATGGGAGCGCCGCTCGTTCTGCTTGTTGATGCTCTGTCCTTCCTCTTAATGGGCGCGATGGTGCTGGCGCTTCCTCGTATTCAGCGTTCCCATACTCAGGATGAAGGGGTAGGGGCGGGTAAACGAGCTGGAAATCTCTTCGGCTTCGGCACGCTTTTCCGCATGCAAACTGTCTTCTTGCTCTCTACATTGACGCTGCTCTTCCTCTTCATGCAAGGACTGACCGAGGTTGCCATTCCGGTGTATAGCCAGAAGACGCTCGGTGCGGGTTCAGCGGCCTATGGCCTGCTGATGACCGCGTTCAGCGCTGGCTCATTGCTCTCGCTGGCCTTGATCAGCCAGCGCTGGACGAAGAGTCGCCGCCAGGGCATCACGCTGGCCGCGATTCTGCTGCTCAGCGGCCTGACACTTGCTCCGCTGGTCGTTATACATACACTTCCTCTTGCCCTGATTGTAATGGGCCTGGCGGGACTGGCAGCCGCGCCCTATTACGTGATGGAACAATCGATCACGCAGCGCCTGGTTCCCGAACGGGTGCGCGGGCAGATCTTCGGCGCTCGTGGGGCATTGAATGTCGCGGGCTATCCGCTCGGAGGGATGGTTGGCGGTGTATTACTGGGAACGCTGGGTGTGCCGTTCGCATTTGCGACGGCTGTGCTGCTCTGCCTGTTGATGGGAGTGATTTGCCTTATAGCGCCTGTGATTCGAGGGCTACGACAGCTGTAGCAGCTGATTGGTTGTACCCACCCCTGACAATGAATTTTCACAAGGGGGATGGCCTCCCATTACCAATGGCTCAGTAAAACTATCTTGTTCCGGTTACATGATAAAGATAAAGAGAGGAAGTACAGTGCATGAGAGTTCTCAGGCCTGATTTTTATCAGGTTGATCTGGAGGTAGCACTTTATTGAGCCTCGGAATTATACTCCACCCATAGCGGTCCTCTATCGCTTTCAGCTCTTTAGACGTGATCTCGCCACGCATATAGCGACGCGCCGCCGTCCATAAAATGGCTTCGCGCTCGGCATACGACAGCTCTGATGGTGGTAGTTCATTCAATGGCTGCATTTGCATTGCATATCCCTCCTCATTTGTAACTTAAGTATAACAGCACAATGACGTAAAAATCAATGCACCCTCCTACCAATCTCATCACAGCTATTTGATGGCGTTAAGTTGCTGGTAGATCAACAGTATCGAGGCGATGCGGGCGCCTAATTTTAGCAGCATGGCCTGGACCTCTGGTGAATCAAAGGCTCCAGTATTCTCACTATCGAAGCACATGACTCCCAGGCAATCGGCAGGATTCTCCCCAATAATAAGCGGCACACTTACCAGAGCGCGATAGGGTGGGAAAGGCCGTTTTTTGTCAAAGTCTATGTAGCTGTCATTATCAGCGCGCCAGGCATGACTTTCCTTAATGATATGACCAACCAGAATCTGGTGTTGAATGAAAGCTTCGCCCGCCAGTCCTCGTTTCCTATCTACTTCCTTTGTTCCCACATAGAATCGTGTTCGGAGGATGCTCTCCGGCGGCATCTGGTAGCCCTCCCAAAAAGTCAGGTATTCGTTGCCCAATTTCGGGTCGGGGAGGTAGAGAGAAGCGCGATCCACATCGCCGGCGAACGTTCCACAGGTGTCTTCCAGGAGCTTCTTGAGCAGCCTGCGCATCTCGTTCTCGCGGTCTTTCGCTGAGACCAGGTTGGGCAGTAACCGGAGTATGGAATCATCGAGCTTCACCACTTTGTCGAGGGTATCGAGCGTATCCCGTTCTTTGCTGAGGGCTTGAATCTTTGCATCTTTCGTTGCCACTGCGCTGCTGAGGCTTTCGCGCTGCTTACTCAGAGCGGCAAGCTGGCTGTTCATGAGCGTGGCGTTCTGTCGCCAGAGGTAAATGCAGGCAGCCAGCGCCAGGGCCAGAACGATGACGATGATCCAGGGCCAGGAGTTTGCCGTGAAAGATGCGCTGACTATCATCCATAGTGCGACGAAGAGCGCATCAGCGCGTCCCCCGATGATGCCCCCAACTATCATTGTTAGAATAGTACCGCCGAGAGCAATGAGCGCGCCGGTACGAATTTTTATGCCCCGCGACCGGCCCTTAACCATAGTGATCTCCGTACAAAGCAATGCTAGTTTTGTTGTTCTTGCCGGTAACCGGATAGATAAGCGCCAAACGTATAAAACGTGACAGGTTAGCAAAAAAGAGGTAACTGGCCTCAACAATAATAACAGAAGCGAATAGCTGTGGCAAGCTATTGAAAGCTTGCTGCTAATAGTACTAACGCAATGATTACGAGGAAATACAAGCTTTCATCAAAATTCGTCAAGGATTTGCCTGATTCAGGCTATTGTGTTGGCCGAAACCTGGCCCTTAATCATCCGTATTAATTAAAGAAAGACAGGTTATTATCTGAGGAGTTATGGCTTAGAGAACGCGCTATAGTGCGACAAAAGGAGGAAATATATGCCTGTAGGCCCGCTTGAATATATCGTGATCGGAACGCCGGGCAATCAGTTCATGAGCGAGATTTTGCCTGAACTCAGCGCCATTCAGGAAAACGGGCTTATCCGTGTCGTTGACCTGGTTTTTGTCAGGAAGAATCCTGATGGCACGATCTCGGCACTGGAGGTACACGATTTGAACGATGACGAAGTATCAAATCTCGGCTCCGTTAAGGAAAATCTGATGGGGTTGATTACGCCGGAAGATATCGTGACGCTCAGCAATGCAATTCCCACGGACACAGCGGCAGTGATTGTACTGCTGGAGCATCCATGGATCAATCGCTTGCAAGCAGCTGTAGATCGCGCCAACGCGCAGGTCTTTATTGGAGGAATGGTGCCGCGTGGTTCTATAGAGCAACTCGAACAGGAACTGGCGGCGGCCCGGCAGCAAGCGCAGCAACAGTAGGATCAAATTGACAAAAAATAAATAAATCGGAAGGAGGAAAAAGCATGTATCATCACAGGCATGGAGGGTTCATGGGAGGCCCATTTATGGGAGGGCCGTTCATGATGCGCAGGAGAGGTTATCCATTGTTGCCTATTGGTGGTTTAGGGGGTTACGGCCTGGGCGGCGGTATGGGTGGAGGATTGGGTACCTTGCTGGATAGTGTGATGGCGGGCGGCCTGGGCTACCTGGTGGGTAGAAACACGGGAAGCTCCGCGCAGCAGCAATACCAGCAGCAGTATCCGCAGTACCAGCAGCCATATCCTCCGCAATACCAGCAGCAACCCTACCAACCCCAGTACCAGCAGCAACCGGCCCAGCAATATCAACCATACCAGGCGCCCGCAAACAGCCCGGCAGACAATAGAATCGCGCAGCTCAGGCAACTCGGCCAGCTACGCGAATCCGGCGTCCTGACCGACGAGGAATTCCAGGCCGAAAAGCAGCGCATTCTCAATGGGATGTAGGTCGAAGTGGTGATCTTATGAAAGGAGGACAGCAGCCAGAACTTGCTGCCCTCTTGAAAGGTAATGGTTGTGAGTTTATAGAGAGCCAGCCAGCCGCTGCTTACTCAGAGGCGGGCCAGGTGACGGAAATCGGGACGCATGGACGACCTGGGACGAGAGATGCTTCGCTGCGCTCAGCATGACATGGTTGGGATATGTCATGCTGAGCGCAGCGAAGCATCCCCCGGCCTGTACGCCTTGCACGCCCGGCCTTGTCTACTTCTGGGGAATCAGCGGCCAGCTACCTCTTGACACATGTGATATTATATCTATGCATGGCGGTGTAGCTCAGTCGGTAGAGCATCGGACTCATAAGCCGAGCGTCACAGGTTCGAATCCTGTCACCGCTACTCTTCCAGTTCGTAGTCTGAAGCTAAATGTACTCCCTTTTTCTGATTGTTCTTCGAGGGGAGCATCTGTCCCCGTATGGAAGCAGGATATTGTAGCCTTTCTCAAGGAGCCTGGCTATTACATGCGCCTGACTCAGCTCTCCCAACTTCTTCTTATCAGAGCTAAGCTGTTCCATTGATATCCCACCTTACTGTTGCCCGCCGCTTAACAGATGTATTGGGGATGAAAGATATCCTCCAGATAACTACACAAAGCAAAAGTTGTGTTGCTATCAGCAAGGTATAAATCCCCTCTGGAAAGGAATACAGGGTAGCTTAAGGACAGGCGGGTCGCTTTTGCTCTGTAAGCAGAGCCAGGCAAAAAAAGTAGCGGGAACAGGATTCGAACCTGCGACCTCCGGGTTATGAGCCCGACGAGCTAACCACTGCTCTATCCCGCGTCATTAATTACCGGTCTTACCATCTTTTAGGGGTCTATAGTAGCGGGGGGAGGATTCGAACCTCCGACCTTTGGGTTATGAGCCCAACGAGCTAACCACTGCTCCACCCCGCGCCGGTTCTCATATCATACAACAACATTTGCGACTTGTCAACTCGATGGCACCTGGTGCAGGGCGATTGAAAAGTCCTGCGTGCAGCCTATCAGGGCCGGCGCGCCTTCCTGCGGACGTGGTATACTGTATTGATACGATTCATATACATTTTTCCAGTTCGCTACGTCCTATAATTAGAAGCATACGACATTGCAGGCTGAAAACGATAGGCGAATTAGCAGTCTCGCCCGGAAATTGCCAGAAGGGGTAACTTCTGGTAATCTGAAACGTATCTTTAACGTACCTATAGTATACATGCGGGATTTTCCCACTGCATAACAACTGTTGAGGTGCTCTGGCACATGCGATACAATAGAACATTACTATGGTTTATCCCCGGTGGTCTTCGATCACAAAGAAAGCAGGTCTGAATCTATGGATGCTCAGGCTCTCTATATGTACCAACGGAACCCCAATAATGGGGGGCCGAATCCTATGCCTCCCAATAATGGGGGCAATAGCAATGGAAATGGCAATAATAATCCGCGCAAATCAAGCATGTCGCTTATTGTGCGTTCGCTGATTATCATTGGCGTATTACTGGTAGGCTGGTATCTGTTTCAATACTTCTTTAACTCAGGCCCCAGCACGAGCAATCCCAACGCGATTGAAATTCCCTACAGTACCTTCTACCAGGAGGTGCAGGCGGGGAATGTCAGGGACGTGACTTTCCAGGGGCAGGATGTCAATGGCGATTTTAAGACGGCGCAGACGATCACGGATGCGAGCGGTGCGCAGAAGACAGGGACCAGCTTCCACTTCACGCAATTGCCTAACGGCGACCCCAACCTGGTCACACTGTTGAACAAGTATCACGTGAGTTACAAGGCTGTTCCACAGCCTGACAATTCAATCCTGTCCAACATCTTGATCGATGTCTTGTGGATTGTCCTGTTTGGCGCTGTCTTCCTCTTCCTCTTCCGTCGCGCCTCCGCGGGGCAGCAGAACATCTTCAGTTTCGGCAAGAGCCGGGCGAAAGTTGTGTTGGAGGATAGGCCGGGTACCACATTCGCGGATGTGGCGGGCGTGGATGAGGCGAAAAATGATCTCATCGAGGTCGTTGAGTACTTGAGGACGCCCAACAAATTCCAGCGGCTCGGCGGCAAGATTCCACGCGGCGTGTTGCTGGTAGGCCCTCCGGGAACCGGCAAGACATTGCTTGCGCGCGCGGTTGCCGGTGAGGCAGGCGTGCCTTTCTTCTCCATCAGTGGCTCCGAGTTTGTAGAAGTGCTGGTGGGCGTTGGCGCCAGCCGCGTGCGCGACCTGTTTGAACAGGCTAAGAAAGCGTCGCCCAGCATCATCTTCATTGACGAAATCGATGCCGTGGGTCGCCAGCGCGGCTCGAGCATCAATAGCAACGATGAGCGCGAGCAAACACTGAACCAGTTGCTGGTGGAAATGGATGGGTTCGATGTACGCCAGGCCGTAGTGGTGATCGCGGCCACCAACCGCCCGGACGGTCTTGATAAGGCGCTCCTGCGCCCAGGTCGCTTTGACCGGCGTGTGACGGTGGACCGCCCCGACTGGAATGGCCGGCTGGCGATTCTGAAAATTCATACGCGTAACGTGCCACTGGCAAGGGATGTTGATCTGATCACCATCGCTCGCGCGACTCCTGGTATGGTCGGCGCCGATCTTGCCAACCTGGTGAACGAAGCAGCTCTGCTGGCGGCCCGCCGCAATCTGGATGCTGTGACGCAGACCTGCTTTGATGAGGCCCTGGATAAGATCCTGCTCGGCGCGGAACGCCCACTGGTGTTGAGCGACCAGGATTTGAACGTGGTGGCCTATCACGAGGGCGGTCATGCCCTGACCGGCCTGCTGACGCAGTATGTCGATCCTGTCAGCAAGGTGACGATTGTGCCACGCGGCCAGGCGCTCGGCGTAACGCAGTATACGCCACTGGATGATCGCTATAACTACTCGAAGGAGTATCTCGAGGCGCAGTTAGTGACTGCCCTGGGCGGTCGTGCCGCCGAGGAAGTGGCAATTGGTCATATCACGACGGGCGCGGAGAACGACCTGCAGCGCGTCACCGCCATTGCGCGCCAGATGGTCACGCGCTGGGGTATGAGCGAGCGTTTGGGCACTATCTCCTTCAGCGAGCGCGAGGACCCATTCGCGGGCACGGCGCTGGCCAATGGCTCCCGGGAGTACAGCGAGAAGACCGCGGCGATTATCGACGAAGAGGTCAATCGTATCGTGAAATGGGCCTATGATCGCGCCGTCGGTTTGCTGTCGGAACACCGCGAGACGCTGGACCGCATTGCCCGTGCCCTGCGCTTGCAGGAGACGCTCGACGCGAAGCAACTGCGGCAGATCATGGAGGAGACGGGCGCCATCAACTCGGCCCCGGCCTCGTACAGGTAACGCAGGGTTGTAAAAAATCGCGGGCTGGTTGACCAGCCCGCGATTTTTTTATACACACCTGTCTTATGTGCTGCTGCCGGTCACCTGGGCAATAATCTCCTCGTCACTGACGTTTGATTTGATTGTTGCCTGACCAACAAAGAAGAGTACCGCGCCTATCAGCAGCGACAGAACGCCGATACCCCCAATCCACAGGTCCCACTGGCTGTTGGTGAGCAGACCAGTCCAGGGATTGGTAAACGTCACATAGACCCCGAAGCCCGTCGCGAACAGGCCGACGACCGAACAGACATAGAATACCCAGTCGGGCGCGAGCCGGATGCGGCTGAAAACATCGTGGTATTTGTAGCGAATGATGACCACGTCGATGAACAGCATCACCATCGATACACACCAGATGACTGTGACTGCCGCTTGCAGGATATCATAGACGACAGTTGAAAGATCAGCGGGTTTGAAGCCGGTCTTCAGAGTATACGGCATAATGATGAACGCGAGAGCAGTAAAGAAGGCGGAGATGATGCTCTGGATCAGTACTGCTACCCAGGGAACGCGGTTGGCATTCACTTTGCTCATGACCGTCGGCAGGCGGCGGTCCAGGCCGGAGACGAAGAGCAAGCGGCCAAACGAATAGTTGTAGACGACGGTGTTGAAGATGAAGAAACCGATGAAGATCAGGTTGACAAGCACACCAAGTACTTTACCGGCCCCACCGAAGCCGAGTTGCACGGCTTCCGCGATGGCCGACGGATTGGGCTGATCTTTGATGGGCACAGCGATTTGCACGCCGAATGTGCCGATCAGATAGGCGGCCATCACGACCACCGATCCCCAGAGCAGGTAGCGAGTGATTGAACGGGAATCGTTGATCTCAACGCCCATGTTCAAGGGTACTTCGATGCCCAGCAGGGCCAGGATGATCAGGCCGTAGAGCGAGGCGGTCGAACCGCTGGGCAGCCAGCTGGTTGAGAAGTTCGTATTTGAAGCGTGGCCCGTCACCAACCAGAGAACAGCTGCCAGGCCGATCAGCACGATCGCGCCCCCATAGGCGACGAAAACGATGTTGACGAAGTTCTGCGTGACCCGGAAGCGCAGCACGGACATAAAGAACGAGAAGGCGATCACCAGGATGATCACCAGTCCCTGCGACCAGGGGTCCGCCAGCAGGCTTGCGTTGAACTGACCACCAAGCTGCTGGATCAGTGAGACGACGACATCACCGGTGGCGATCATCACCAGCACGCCCGGCCACCATGCGCAGAATCCGGCGAAGAAGCCCAGGAACGCTCCGAAAGCTTTGTTCGTCCATACATAAATAGAGCCTTCGCCGGGGAACATCAAACCAAGTTGCCCGGTAACGATGGCGCCGGGGATGAGGAAAGTGATAAAACCCAGTATCCAGTAGACGTAGGCGGCTCCTCCGGTGGGAGACCCATTGATCGCGGTCGCCACTGCCGAGTTACTGATAAAAAGGACGATTGCTACGAAGATAGCGACCATGTCGAAGGAATTCAAGACCTTGGGGAGAATACCGCCTGCGATGCGCTCGGAACGCAGGACTTCGCCGCTGCCACTGCCGCTTTCAGCAGTTGTTGCCATGTGTGAAACCTCCTGAACAATTCCGTAAAGCTGACAAAATGTCATTAACGCTCAAATGAACGAAATCAATACACGCGAGATTGACACAGGTAGATGAAAAATGCGGGGTAAGGTTTTTCGTCTCTCCTTTCTAGCTAAGCTGACGTGTAAATGCTCCATTTCGACCGGTACCCGCCGGTCGAAATGGAACAGGCAGAGATATTATTCCTAATGGTAACTTGTGTACTCTTGTAAGTCAAGTAGCGACAGTGGCCTGTCCCTGTTCCCTGCCTGGTGCCTGTCCTGAAACTCCGGAGAGGACAAGGACAGGCCATTGTCCTTACAGTCCTGACGTAGAACCCCGAGGGGACAAGGACAGGCCATTGTCCCTACAGTATTCTCCTTGAGTCGGAAAATTTCATCCGCGTAGAGAACGGGGCGCTATTTTTTAGGTGTCGATGAGGGTTTTGGCGTTACAGTTGGAGTCGCCTGGCTGTTGAGGAGCGCCTGCTCTTGCTGGAGCTTTTTCTGTAAGGCTCGCAAGTAAGACTGGGCGCCGTCCAGGTCCGTATCCGTAGCAGCCTGCCAGTGCTGAGGCAGGTTGTGGGCTTGCTTGACCCAGCTATCGACGACCGTTTGTAGCGCGTCGAGCGTTGCGCTGCCGTAATTGATTTTATTCAACCAACCCCGGCCAGTCTGGAGCGCCAGGCTGAGGGCTGAAAGAAAATCTCCGGCGATGGTGGCGGAAAGCGTGACGATGGGAGAGACAAACACATCATACGCGGTGCGCGTAAGTCTGGCTGCTCCAATAGCGGCATCGAGGGAAACACCTTCAAGATCATCCAGGGCATTGATGAATTCTTTGCGCACTGCCTCTCCACCGGCGGCGACTCCACGATTGAAGGCATCCTGAATCTCGTGTTCAATATTTGTTCCAGCGTTCTCAAGTGCGGTAGGTATATGGGGCGCCAGTTCGTAGGCCGCGACGGCAGTCCCGCCAAGCGCGATGGCGCCGATCAGCAGTTTGCGCCTCGAGACTGACTTCTTTTTCTTTTTGCGAGGTGCTGGCCGGTCTTCTATCTCTTCACCGGCGTAGTCTTCTTCATACTCGTCGTATTCAACCGGTGCGCTGCGCCGTCTTCCTCGCTCGTAAGGCTCAGGCGCATACTCTTCATCGATGCGGCGAGAAGGTGTCCTGCTGCGCTGCGACTCAGGCCGCATCAGGCGGCGTTCAAGCGGATCTTCATCTCTATATTCGTCTTCTTCGATACCAAGGTCAGGGTCAAGATACTCAGGGACGCCAGCATCATACTCGCTCTCGACCATATCCTGCCTGGTCTCAACGTAGCTTCCGGCGCGAGGATGAGAGGGATATACCTGAGCAGAACGGGCACGGCGACTGCTATACAGCGTGTCGTCCTGTTCATCGTCGTACATATACTGATTATCATTCGGCGAGAGATGATGAGTCTGTATGTCAGGGACAAGCTGATCCGTTTCAACCAGCGGGGCCGATTTTGATTTGCTGGCGAGGATATTCTGGCGCAAAAGCTGGCGCGTGCGGCGCGGATCAGGACGGGGAGCCAGTAGTCCCGTTGTGCGAGGACCGGCGGAAGCGCCCGCAGCTGCCTGAGAAGACCATGCATCGCGTTGTGAGAGAACATCCGTGTGTTCTATTTGACCGGAGCTATTCTGCCCGGAAGAATGTAGTGGATCATACTCGTAGCCATATTGCCGGCCCGGACTTCTACGATACATTCTTCTCTCAGCGCGATCTCTAATCATGGGGTCCTTCTCCTCAGAGGTAAAAAAACAGCCAGTTGAAAGTTAAAATACGCTTTTTACGTATTCTACATTACTTCCGACAGAATTTCAACTGTTTGCCACTGAAAGCCAGTTCGGACTTGTCATTCTGAGCGCAGCGAAGAATCTGAAGCAAGTCCCTGATCGACGTGGCTCCTTGCAGATTCTTCCGCGTTCGCTGCGCTCAGGGCTTCGGCATTTTTCGCTCAGAATGACATGCCTGCGGCTGGTCGCGTGCCTGTTCAGGCGGTGGGATAGAGATTCTTCGCTGCGCTCAGAATGACATGCCCCGGAGACAGCCGGCTGTCTCCGGGGCATGTCATTCTGAGCGCAGCGAAGAATCTCCGGCCAACTTCCGTGTAACTAGCAGTTTAGCCGGATACATTTGTGTCTCGTGGCGAGAAGCATAAGCATTTCGTTACCTATTTTTCGCCTTAATCTTTGAAAAAAACCCTTGATTTCTCACTTGACTAAGCCGGAGAAGTCTGTTGATTGCCTCTGCCCGACCCAAAAAGCATACCCACACCTCCATTTTATATAATCTCTTCATTATGAATCATATAGCCTATTTCTCCTATTTTCAGACTGCTTCATTGTGTTTCATCGTGTGTATGCTACTATATGCAGCGTTGTCTATGCGACGCGATTGCGGGTTGTTGGAGTTTGTATCCTGTAATCGTGGAGCAGAAATGCAACAGCTTGCGGGTGCAAGTTGTAAATCAAAGGAAAGGTACAATGCAAAAATACCAACAATGGTTGGGGCTATTTGTCAATCGTAGTGCGTCGAGTTTTGTAGCAAAGTGTAGTGTAGCAGCTATACTGGGACTGCTGTTTCTGGGAGTCACGCTGGGTGCGAACACGGGTAAAGCGCATGCGCAGTCATTCGCGACCTGTGGCAGCGGTGATCGAACTTACATAGTCGTTGGGGGAGATACCCTTGCAGGGATTGCCGGCCGGTATGGCACGACCTATATGAATCTGGCGTCCTACAATCATATCTCCAACCCCAATCTCATATATGTCAACCAGGTTATTTGCATTCCTGGTGCAGGCTCAAATGGCGGAAGTTCCTCCAATCCGCCGGTCAGTCAACCTCCCACCTATAGCCAGCCGTCGAATAATAATCCGCCCGTGGGTGGTTCGTACAACGTTTTCCCCTATGGTAGCTGCACGTGGTGGGCAAATGAGCGATATCGCCAGATGCATGGCTACTACGTGCCATGGACCATTAATTCCGAAGCCTGGGAGTGGACGGCGCGCGCGTACCAGTTTGGCTGGCACGTTTCCAGCCTGCCCACGGTCGGCGCTATCGTCGATCTGCAGCCGTGGGTAGAAGGCGCTTATGGTGGCGGCCACGTGGCAGTCGTCGAGCAGGTGCTGCCGGGCAATCGTGTCATAGCCAGCAACATGAGCTGGGGCAGCGATCCCTGGCAGGTCGTCGATGTCCAGTTTACGCCAGGACCTGGCGTGACGTTCATCACCCGGTAGCGCAATTTTCTGACTCCATCTGAGCCAGAATCTCCGGCCAGTGAGATACTTACGTACTTGAGCAAGTACGTCCGGCATCCGTAGGGACCGATTGATCGGCTCCGGTAACCGGAATCTCGTCACAGTACATAAGATCGTTAAGCAGGCACCCGTAAGGCAAGGGCCGGCTCTCCATAAGGGGTAGCCGGCCCTCCTACATTTTTGGCAGAGGTACTATTAAGTTATGCAGCGTTTTCGAGTGAGGAAAGCATCCCTCATTTGAAAAAGAGCGATTGACTACAGTTGACAGTAAGCACATCATCAAAGAGCTGGGCGAATTTTTCAATTGGAAGTGGCTTTTTGAGTTGTCCGGCCTTTGGCTCCCAGAGCAAGAGACTGCCATCTTCATTGATTTGAAGGATGACATACTGGTGGCTGTCCTTAATCTCATACGCTTCATCCAGGAAATTAGTATCGTTCTTGCTTTTAATCAAACTTCCTGCGACGAGGATAGCGTCGGCATTCTTGCTGGCTTCGCGTAATACCAGCAAGAGGTCCGCCGGGTCTACATTTGGCAACTCCGCTTTCATCTTGTCTTTCATTTCGTCTTCTTGCTCTTCGAAAGCAAAGGTTCTATTATTCCATGTTATTTTTGCCTGCTTTGTCGAGGTGGGATTCCAGTGCAGAGAACGTGGCTCCAGGCCTGTGAGATGAGCAATCGCCCGTGAACAGGCCTGGTTATCTAAGCCCTTGTATCCGTCGGGGTCCCACTGAGCATATGCCTTTTCCAGAACGGCTGGCCAGATAGGAATGCTCGTATCGTGGATTGGCTTTGCGGGACAATAAAGAAATGTTGCTGGTTTTGAGTTGTCGCTACTGGCAAGAGGAAACCAGCTATCTACTATCACTGAATCCTCTTCCTGGTTGAGATACACTTTATTTTTAGAGTTGATGTTACAAAATGTGACTTGAAACAGACCCGGAGCCTTTGGTCGGAGCATGGCCATTATGAGTTTTTTCCCATCAAGCGTATTCGCTATTGCTGCCAGCGGAGCGAGAAAGTAGCAATCGCCGAGGTTCCCTTGCCGCACGTCATCCGGGTCGGGGGCACCATTCTTTCCGTAAAGAGGGCCATTGCTCTTCGACCATGTAATCTTTGTCTGTGCGGGTTGAGGTTGGAAGGCCACGTGTGCAACAGGCATCCATCCATTGAACTCTGGCCTTTGCACCTGGCACCATGCTTCCTGGATTTGCGAAACCTTGACTGCCTGTCCAATCGAAGCCTTCGTCGCTGGCTCTCCTTGTCGACGGTCATAGACAGGGACCTCTTTTGCTTCAGGGTGCTCTGCATCGCCCACTACAATGTAGTAGCCCGTTTGGGGAGGTGCGTGCGAACCTGATACTTTCGTTGGTTGCTGGTTGATGATGCCTTTCTTGTCGTCCATTATAGGTCTCCTGTCTATGCTCTGATAGCTGTTTCAATCATGGAAGTGGACAAATATCCTGATGACTACCTCGGCCTTTATTCCTTCATCAAGAGTATAACCGGGAATCCCAACAAAGATCAAGTAAAAATCAAACGAATAACTTGAGCATCTGAAAGAAGGTAGCGAGGTGCTTCGAGCAGTACTTGCGCATGCAGGTAGAAATGTGGATAAGTATGTGGACAAATGTTCTAAATTGTGGAAAAGTACACACATTGAAGCAGCGTTGACTTCTATGGTAAAATTGTGGTGCCGGGGCTGTAGCTCAGTGGATAGAGCAACGGTTTCCTAAACCGTGTGCCGGAGGTTCGAGTCCTCTCAGCCCCACTTGTCGAATCCAGCACTATACTACCTCGTTTTACCTTTGAGGCTGATATTACAAGTAGCGGCCAGACAATCTGGGATATCAAAGTTTGAGAAGCTGGGAAGATATGTAGCGGAATGTTGCAACCTTATTGAGCAACATCCCCATAAATAAAGGGTCGATGAGCGTTATAGAGGGGATGCGTTCACCGACCCGGTTATCGTAAATGAGTATGTGATAGTATTGCTTAAAGCTCCTCGTATTCAATCCGATTAACCACCTCCAGGACTTCCAACCCCGGTCTCTCCATCACGACGAACGACGGCATCCCTAACCCTTTCCAGAACGCAAACGACTCTATCTGCGCGTGAGCGGCCACGAACAGCGTCATCACGGTCCCGTGTGCCACAATCGCAACGTTGCTATCTGGGTACTTTTCAAGCACACCCTCGATGGCTCGCGAGAAGCGTTCCCGCGCCTGGGCAGCCGTCTCGCGTCCGAAGACCAGTTCCGTGGGTTGCTGGAAGAAAGTGGCAACCGATTGCTCGAATACCTGGGGAGAATAGAAAGGCACGTTGCTTCGATCATGCTCGTGCAGTCCTTCGACGATCTCGAAAGGCCTTTGTAAGCGTTCGGCAACGATCCTGGCGGTCTCTACCGCTTTAGGTTCGGTACTGGAAACGATCACGTCCGGCTCGTATGCCGCTAATTTATTCGCCAGTGTCCGGCAGAGCAGTTTGCCTTCTGGTGAGAGAGGCCATTCGCGCGCCGGCATAAAGGGGTCAATTTGTGGTTGGGCATGTTTTACGAGTATCAGTTTTGGCAATTTGCTCTCTATCTTTTCTTAGAGGGATACAAACCAGGGCAACCACCAGGGGCATCCCCTGGCGGTCGCCCTGGTTTCTGTCGACCTTAAGTATCATCAGGTTACAGGCAATAACTTTCCACTTTTCACGTCATAGATGAAGCCGCTGATGTCGATGTTCTGAGGAATGAACGGCGAGTTTCTGAGAAACGCAACGTCATCGCGCACCGACTGTTCCAGGTCGCTAAACGGCAGGAAGTCGATGTTGCCGGCATCGGCGTGCAGGTCCTGTTTCACTTTTGCCTGCAGGTCTGCATTGCTGAAAGTGAGCATACCACAGTCTGTATGGTGAATAACGACGATCTCGGTAGTGCCGAGCAACTGTTCGGAAATGATCAGCGAACGAAGCGCTTCTGAGGCACGCCCACCGGCGTTACGGATAACATGCGCGTCTCCCTCTTCAAGACCGAGGGCGCGGGCGGGATCGATGCGCGCATCCATACAGGTAAGCACCGCTACATGCCTGGCAGGCGGCATAGCTAAATCACCTTTCTGGAAATTGGCGGCATAAGATTCGTTTGCTTTCTGAAATTCCTGCGCTGCTGACAAGTTATTTCTCCTTTGCTAATCGAGACGAACGAAATAAAACAGCTTCCCGGCGCTATTCCACTCACGAAGAGGCCTGAAAGCCTGTCTTGAGATAGAGCCATCTCATTTACGAGGCCGAACTTCTGTGAAGAAGGCTTTGCCTCTCAGATAACAATACCATAGTCTGTTACATTCTTTCAAGTTATTGGTTATATTTATTTTTGTTATGGTTAAGATTATTCTTCCCTCACTATCCTCCCCTCCACCAGTTCCCACACTTTCCCCCCGAACCGCTGTATGAACCAGCGATCATGTGAAACCGCGATTACCGGACCGGGAAAGATCAGAAGCGCGGATTCGAAGGCTTCCAGCACGTCCAGGCTGATGTAGTTGGTTGGTTCGTCGAGCAGCAGCACATTTGGGCCTTCGGCCATCAGGCAGGCGATCTCCAGCTTGCGACGCTGGCCGGCGCTTAACTGGCCGACTTTCTTTTGCATGTCCTCAAGCCGGAACAGGCCATAGCCGATCAGCCTGCCTACGAATTCGGCCTCGTAACCTACCTGGCCGTAGCGATACGTCTCGATCACCGTTTTGTTGAGGTCCATCTCCGGGTCCTGGGGAAGGTAGCCGATGCGGGCGCTGTCTACTACACGCACTTCGCCGCCGTCGGGCTGTTCCTGGCCGGTGAGTATCTTGAGCAGCGTGGTCTTGCCCGCGCCGTTGGGGCCGAAGAGCAGGATACGCGCATCAGAGGCTATCGTGAAACTGACATCGCGGAGAATGCAGTTGCTGCCCCAGCATTTCGTGAGTTTCTCGGCGCTGATGACGACCTGGGATTGCAGCGGCTCCACGTTGAAGTTCGGGCTGACCTGCATCAGCTTCGGCGGCTTCGGGATGGGATTGGCTTCGATGCGCTGCAGCTGTTCCTCGGCGGCCCGCACGTTGCGCGAGATGGTGTTCTGGACGCGCCCGCCGAAGAAATCATAGGCCATTTTATCGCCATCCCGGGGTGGGCGATTATGAGCAACATTGCGCGCCGTCTCGCGGATGCGTTTGCGCAATTCTTTGATTTCTTCCTGCTGCCGCTCGTAGTCCTCCTCCCATTTCGCGCGTTCAGCCGCCTTCGCCTGTACGTAGGCATCGTAGTTGCCCTCGTACTTTTTCAGGTGGTGCGAGTATTCATCGATTTCGAAAATCGCGTTGACGGCGCGGTTGAGGAATTGCCGGTCGTGCGAGACGAGCAATATACCACCTTTGTAGCGCGCGAGATAGGACTCGAGCCATTCCAGGCTAGCGACATCCAGGTGGTTGGTCGGCTCGTCCAGTAATAGCAGATCCGGCGATCTCAGAAGTAGCGTTGCCAGTCCTACCCGGGCCTTCTCGCCGCCCGAAAGCGTCTGCATCTCGCGATTGCGCGGCAGGTAGGAGATGCGCAGCCCATCCAGGATAGTGTCGATCTTGTGGTCAAGTTCGTAGCCGCCGCGATCCTCGAAACGCCCTGAGATGAGGGCATATTCTTCCATCAAGGCGGCGAGTTGCTCTTCGCCGGCGGTGGACATAGCGGTTTCAAGCTCGCGCATGCGCTCTTCCAACTGGCGCAAATTGCCGACCGATTCCAGGATCAAATCCTGCATCGTGTGCCCGTAAAATTCGGGCGTTGTCTGTGGCAGGTAGCCAATTTCGGTTGAAGGCGCGAAAGAGAAGGAACCCGAGTCGGCGCTTTCCTGTCCAATCAAGATTTTGAGCAGCGTTGATTTGCCGACTCCGTTGGGGCCAACGAGACCGGTGCGCTCGCCTTCATTGAGGACGAAGGAGACATCCTCGAGTACGGTGATGGCCCCGTAGAATTTTGAGATGTTGCGCGCCTGCAATAGCATAGCATACCTCGCATATCAAAAAGTTCGTGCGTATGCCATGCTACTGCTGCTGAAAAACAACAAGGGTTTCCTGTTCAGGAAGCAGCGGGGGATGCGCGGGCCGGGGCAATTGGTCGATGAGAAAGGAAGGAGCCTGCTCAATCCCACGAGCACGGCATACGGCAGTAAAAAGAAAATCTCGCAAATTGCGGCGAAACTATGATCCGCTTATCTATAAAAGCGGTCTACAAGTTTTCCGCCATGAAGTGATAGCGTTACTGCCTGTATGATGTGCCCGTGTCTTTCAAGGGTGTCTCCTTTTTGGTGAGATGTGATTGTTTATGATTGGAGTATAAATCATGCAGGATGGGGAAGTCAATGAAACTTTGTTCTGCATGTAGCGTGGGGCGTGATTGTCAAAGAATGGTTCCCAGGAATTTGTGGGTGGCATAGATATCTCAAATTTTATAAGTTATTGCCAAAGAGTTACCTCTTGAGCAGGTAGCTCCTGTTGTACTTTAAAGCAGCCCCCCCCCATCTGATAAGATCAGTATCAATTATAGGGAAGGCAGAAAAATCCTTGAATAGAGAAAAAGTTACGATCTGGTTGAGATTAAATAGGAATCTTAATGGTTTGAGTGATTAGCCTGGGTTACCACCCGAATCATACAGCGCCCGCCCCGTCTTCGCCACAATCAATGACAGCAACGCGCGCAAGAGAAACCAGAAACGTTGCGAACGGAGCGTTGTTAGAGCAGGATTGGCAAGAAGTAGATTTCTATCACGAGGAAAATCTTTACTATCCACGTTTCACCGGTCCGCATTCAAAAACAAAATATACAGCAGAGGCAATATATGCTGCCTCTGCTGCTTACTACAACATTTAATCCATGCCAAAAATCACGCCTGGATTATTCGTCGGCGTGGCATTTGCTGGTGGGGTGATCGTCACGGGTGTGTTGAAGTTGCTCAGGTCGACGATTGTATCGAGGGTAATCGTCGCGTTCGACGGCAGTTTAACGCCGTTCTGGGTATCGGGAGTAGCCAGGGAACTCAGGTCGGCATTCGCGTTGACCTTCAGTTCCGTGCGATGAACGTAGAAGTGAGTCTCGTCAATCCAGAGGTCCAGGGTCGAATTGAACGATCTGGTGGAGTTGAGAATTTTATCGATGTTCTGCTTACCGATGGCATTGCTGAGCTGGCTGTTGGTGGTCAGAATCTGTTGCAGCGCGTTTTTGTCGAGTGTCGCGGTGATGTGGCGCAGGCTTTGCCCGTTTAGCATCTGATCGCCGTGGTCGGTAAGCTTGACCTGCTCTAGAATGGACATCAAGGTGTTCATGTTGAACAGATTGCTGCCGTTCAACAGATCGCCCGATTGACCTTTCAAATCGCTTTTATTCAGCACATACCACTTTCCCTGTGTATTCTGGACGTAGACCTTGTCGGCTGTCACGACTTCAGCTATGTTCATCATATTGTTCAACGAAATTTGTGCCTGCTCATTCGGAGACTGCTGGTCGCCGGTCGCCTTCAAGTTGACGGTGATAGCGCCTGGAGACGATGCGGATGACGATGATGAGCCTTGAAAAGAGGCCTTTGTCGTTGTATTAAAGTGGACGGACTTGAGATTCTGCATCGCCTTCGCGCTGTTCTGCAACACCTGCATTACAGTGAGCGAACTACTGTTACTACTACCGGTGGTACCGGGCGCGCTGCACGCGCTCACTACCAGCAGTATTATTGCCAGCGCCAGGCCGATAAAAATCGAAGAGATTTTATATGTTTTCAACGGAACCCTCCTTTGTTCTGCAAAGCACACAACAACAACTACCCACTACATGTTATACGAGCAGTCAGGGTTTCAAGTTGCTGAATTTGGTGGGAATGAGGAGCGAGCGGGGCGCAGCAAAAAATCCACCCGTGTAAGGCCCCATTGTGGCCCTCTATGAGAGAAAGCTAGCGGCCATGAATTATGCTCGTACTGTCTCCTTTTGACCGCGTTCTGTGGCTGGAGCATTCCCGCCAGGCGCAGGTGATGCGGGCGTTCTTGTCCTGAGCCGCCCTGTCATGTACACGAAGAAGGCCAGCATGACGAGCGCCTCCACGATATTGATGATCTCGTAAGCGGGTATTGGGTATGGGCCGACCGGCACGTTTGTGTTGTTGAAGTAATTGCCGATTGGCCCTGGGATGAGTACCAGGCCCCATGAGCCGTTCCAGAGGGCATGTTGCAAGACGGCATAGAGCCAGCAGAGGAAAGCCAGCAAGAAACGGCGGTTTTTGCCGTGGATCAGGTAATACCAGCCAAGGGTGACCATGGCGGCGCCAAAGCCATGCAGCAGTCCAGAACCGGTACGAATCAGCGCTACACTGAGCCAGTCATTGTAGCCGGAACTGATGTAGCCCGTTGTCTCGATCAGGTTAAAGCCAATGCCGCAGGCGAGACCCAGCGTGAAAGCTTCGGCAGCGCTGCGAATGCGGCCCATCAACACCAATGCTCCTATGGGCTTGACCGTCTCTTCGACGATGGGCGCGATGACTGCCACCATGATCAAGAGCAGCGTATAGACGCCTGGATTCTGGCAGCCGGGCGCGTTGGGCTGGTCGGCGCAAATTAAAGGATTTGCGGTCTGACCATGCACCAGCAGCACGCCTGCCACAAATTCTAGCAGGCCCGCAATGATAATGCTCAGAGTAGCCCCGCTGAGTAGTGCCAGCGTAAAACGCCGCCAGGTCGTCGGCCAGGCAGCGCTTCTAGGGAAATGCAGCCGCCTTACGCCAAGCGCCAGGACAGCGAGCGCGGGAAAGAGGCCCGCGAGCAGGATCAGCACGACGGTGAGCGCGGGATACGCTACATCCTGTTTTTGAGTATGCAGCAGGAAGCCGGCGCCAACGACTATCAAATACAGGATCACAAAAATCCAGAAGCGCGGTAGCGAAAAGTCCCGCGATGGTTTTCTTAAAAATACCTGGCGAATACTATGGTAAAGGCCGGCAATGCCACCGGCAACACCCGTGATGGCGAACGCGATGAACAGCACGACACTGGCGAAAATGCTGCTCGGACTCAAATTCTGCTTTGGCGCAATGCTGAACAGCGCGAGCAGTCCGAGGCAGCCAAGTCCGGCCAGCAATAACAGGCTTGAACCAACCAGGGCCGCGATGCCAACGCTTAAAAGATAGGGGTCGCGTTTTGGTTGCGGCGGCTGCCATGCATAAGGAGCATATGGATAATAGCCGGCCGGTGGATACGGTGGATAAGGCGCATAGCCGTTATAGCCCGGCGGTGGCCCATAGGGAGGCGCGTAGGGGCCATAACCTTGATAGAATGGATACTGCGGATTCCCCGGATATGCGGGATAAGCAGCTCTCTGAGGTGGATAGCCCTGCCCCTGTGGGGGTGGCGGCAACATGGGAGACGATGCCTGCGCAGGCGGATTAGCAGGCCGCTGTCCCTGTTGTAGCGGAATCATCCCTTGAGAGGGGGGATAGCCGGCACCAGGCGTTGGATTTGCCTGCGCCGGAACCTGCCTCTGTCCCTGGGCCGGATACTGATATCCTGGAAAAGGGGGATAGGGGGCATTCGCGGGCCGGAACAGTGGAGCTTCTGATGGATGAGAAGGCAAAGCGCCCGTCACATGCTCGCGGTGAGTAAATTGTGGATCGGCAGGATTAAATTGAGAACCACCTGGTGTTGGCGGTCGCCAGAATTGCGGCCGGGGCGCAGGCTGCCGCGGCCTGGTATCGTCCGGCGTCTCCCAGGCTCCCCATAATTCCGAGGTGGGCCGCTGCCGCTCATTGTCTGGCGATGGTTCCCTGTGCTCTGAACTCACGTCTTCTTGATGCCTTCTCTCAAACATGCTTGTGATGCTGTTGAACAACAAAATTGTTCTCAGACAGCATACAGCACAAATCCGAATTTGGGAAGGGTGAGTTTGTGAGGCACCTGTCCCTACAGGACGGGTGGCCCTTGCATTCCCTGATTCGATTGGCAAATTCATCAGGGCTTCTACTCGCTTTTCATGTTTCATGCGCAACGAAAAAGCAGGCATTGCGAAATGCAGAACGCGGAGACAACCCTGGCTCTATGCCTCTGCAGAAGTTGGCCAGAGATTCTTCGCTGCGCTCAGAATGACAGGCCCCGGACGTGTCTGGACATGTCCGGGGCCTGTCATTCTGAGCGCAGCGAAGAATCCCTGGGGAACAAAGGGAAGAATCACGCGCCCTATACAACCACCTTTGCCTCCACCATGCCGGGGCCGAGCACCTCTTCGAGCCTGGCATGGAGTTCTGGAGTGTAAAACATGGTATTATCGCTGGGGGTCAGCAGAGCGTGCCACTCGCCGTTGGAGACCAGGATCTCATAGTGGTCGCGCCCCGGGCGCTCGCGAATATAGCGATGGATGTCCTGCACCTTAATAATATCGTCGGAGATGGAGCGTTCGTCTTTGCCGCTGAGTTGTAGTTTGAGCCACACCTGGTAGCGCTTGCGGTCCATCTCTTCTTCTGCCGCGTGCAATTGTTCGACCGCGTTGCACAGAATGCCCGGTTCGTCGCGCCTCACCTGCACCTCGCCGCGCACGATCACCACCGTATCCTCGTTCCAGAGTTCCGCCGTCTCCTCGTAGACCCTGGGGAAGACCGTGACGCTGACGGAGCCATACATATCCTCTAACTGCACGACGCACATTGTATCGCCCTTCTTGGTCGTAATGCGCCGCGCCTCGCGAATAGTACCGCCCAGCACCACCTTTTGCTTATCAAGTTCCTCCGTAATCTGCGCCGTTGTATGCGTCACGCGCTCCTTGAGCAGGTCGGTGAGGTAGGCCAGGGGATGCTTGGAGATATAGACGCCCACCAGGTCTTTTTCCCATTGCAGCAACTGCTTGCGGGGAATCTCCTCGGCATGGGGATTGAGGGCGAACTCGAAGGCATTCTCAACCTCTTCGATCTCTCCAAACAGGCTGATCATGCCGCGCTCCTTCGCGGCCCGTTCGTTCTTGCCGAACTGCATGGCACGTTCCACGGCATCGAGCAACTGGTGGCGCTTGCCACCCGCCAGCGAATCGAGCGCCCCGGCCTTGATCAATGTTTCGAGCGCTCCCTTGCCTACGAATTTAGGATCGACGCGCGTGCAGAAGTCTGCCAGCGATTTGAAAGGACCGCCCTCGGCGCGCGCGCGCGCGATTTCACCAATCGGGCCTTCACCGATGCCCTTGATGGCGAGCAGGCCGAAGCGCACACCACCGTCTTCGACAGTAAAGCCCCGGTCGCTTTTGTTGACATCCGGCCCCAATACCTCAACGCCCATGCGCTTGCACTCCGCGATAGCGTTAGCAATCTTCTTCGTATCCGAAGCCTCGGTGGTCATGGTTGCGGCCATGAACTCGGCCGTATAATTGGCTTTGAGATAGGCGGTATAGAACGCGACGACGGCATAGCTGGCCGCGTGGGCCTTATTAAAACCGTAGCCGCCAAACGGCAAAATCAGCGTGAAGAGCTGTTCGGCCACGTCTCGCTTCACGTTGTTTTTCACGCAGCCCTCGATGAAATCGTTCTTGTAGCCCTCGACCTCGTCCATCTTCTTTTTACTGAGGGCCTTACGGAACTTGTTGGCCTTGCCCCAGGAGAAGTTCGCCAGTCCGACGGTAATGAACAGCACCTGGTCCTGGTACACGATGACGCCGTAGGATTCGTTCAGCCACTCTTCAAGGCGTGGATCAAGATAGGTAATTTTCTTGCGCCCGTGCTTGGCGTCGATGAACTCGGGAATGCTATCCATCGGGCCGGGCCGGTAGAGGGCGATCATGGCCATGATATCCTCGATGCACGTCGGCTTAAGTTGTTTGATATACTCGGTCATCTTCGCGCCCTCTAGCTGGAAGATGCCGGTAGTCTCACCGCTCGCCAGCAGATCGAAAGCCTTTTTCCGTTTAGCATCCTGCACGGGGTCGCCCACCGGGTCAAGCGGCACCTTCTCCAGAACCACCTCTTCCCCACGCGATTGCTGAATATATTTGAGGGTATTATCGAGGATGGTCAGGTTGGAGAGGCCGAGGAAGTCGAATTTGATCAGGCCGAGCTCTTCCAGATGTGCCTGCTCGTACTGCGTGATGCGTCCCTTGCTGGGGTCTTTGGGGTCGCGCAATTGCAGCGGCACGAAGTTTTCCAGCGCCTCGTTGGCGACGATAACACCGGCAGCGTGTACACCTGTGGTGCGCACCGCGCCTTCCAGTTTCAGGGCCTGGTCGATGATCTCCTGCGCGACCTGGTTCTGCTTGTACAGGTCCGCCAGTTCTTTGATACTATCAAGCGATTTTTGCAGCGTGACATTTGGGCCGGTGGGGATCAGGCGCGTGATGCGGTCCCCCATTTCCTGCTCGCCCATTACACGAGCCACGTCTTTGACCGATGCTTTAGCTGCCATGGTGTTGAACGTGACCATCTGCGCCACGCAGTCCTCACCATATTTGCGTGCGACATACTCGATCACTTCTTCACGGCGGTCGTCAGGGAAGTCCATATCAATATCGGGCATATCGGCGCGTTCTGGATTGAAGAAGCGCTCAAAAGGCAGCTGGTAGCGCAGGGGGTCAACGTTGGTGATGCCCAGTGTGTAGGCCATCAGGCTGCCGGCGGCAGAACCACGCGCCGAGCAGCGAATACCATGCGAGCGGGCGTAGTTCACAAAGTCCCACTCGATCAAGAAATAGGGGACGAAGCCTTTTTCGTTGATCAAATTGATTTCGTAGTCGATCTGCTTCTCAATTTGCTCGGTCAGCTCGCTAAAACGTTCTTTGACGCCTTCCATACACAGGGCGCGCAAATACTCCTTTTGCGAGCTATATCCAGGGGGGATGTTATAGTTGGGCAATTGCGCTTTGTAGGCCAGGGGATCTACGCTGCACTGCTCGGCGATGCGCACGCTGTTCAACAGGGCGTCGGGCAATTCGGGGAAAAGTTGCGCCATCTCTCCCGGGCTTTTGAGGTAATATTCGTGGCTATCGAACTTCATGCGTTTGGGCGTATTCAACTGTTTGCCGGTCTGCACGCACAATAGCACGTCATGCGAGGCGGCATCGTGCGCATCGACGTAGTGCAGGTCGTTGGTGGCCACCATCTCGATCTGCAAGTCCTTGTGCATTTGATAAAGCATCTGGTTGAGCCTGCCCTGTGGCGAGGGCTGGCCATCGTCAAATGTACCGTGATGCTCTTGAATTTCGAGATAGAAGTTTTCAGGGCCGAAGACATCCTGGTACCAGCGGGCCATGTTATAGGCCTCTTCCTGGTGTTCTTTGAGCAGCATCTTGGGAATCTCGCCGGAGAGGCAGGTAGAGGTGACGATCAACCCCTCGGCATACTTCTCCAGGACTTTTTTGTCGATACGCGGGCGCAGGTGGAAGCCCTGGGTATTGGCGATAGTGGTCAATTTCAAGAGGTTATAGTAGCCGGTATTATTTTTAGCCAGCAGCAGCAGGTGATGGTAGTCGTCGCTGTAGCGTTTCGAGTGATCGTGCATATCCTCGGTCAGATAGGCCTCGATGCCGATGATGGGATTGATGCCTCCAGCTTTACAGGCCTTGTAAAACTCGATAGCGCCATACATGACGCCGTGATCGGTAATGGCCAGGTGATTCATTCCCAGGGCTTTGGCCTGCGACACGAGCTTCTTCGTGCGGCTAAAGCCATCCAGCAATGAATATTCGGTATGGACGTGCAGGTGCGCGAAATCGGCCCCCATGATATTCCCTCCAGAAGGTATTCTACATAAAGCATAAGAACGGGTATTCTATCTGTCAAGTGAATAGCCAGAAAATTTGGACATAAATCGGCTTAGTCCAGATATCTGCCTTTAAAACGATCCCGTTTTAAGCAACGCTACTGTGATGCTTTTTAGAGGGACTTTCGGGGTCGCCTGAATAACCGTAGAAAAACCGGCAAAACTCAGGTACAATTGCGACAGGAGGGTATTATTGATGTTTGAGACTGCAAAACGAGGAGGCATTATATGTTCAAACAGGTACTCGATCCGACGGGGAATCTTGGTCTGACAGTATTAGCCGCACTCATTCCGGTCATTGTGTTGCTCGTGATGTTAGCAGTATTCCGCGTCACTGCCTGGCTGGCGACACTGATTGGCTCCATTCTCACTCTCATTGTAGCCATCGCGTTGTGGCAAATGCCGCTCAGTAATGGTATCCAGGCGTATCTCATTGGGAGCGCCAATGGCATCTGGGCGGTCGACTGGATTACCTTCTGGGGGGTGGTGATCTTCAACACGCTGAGGCTGACCGGCCTCTTCGATACCTTCAAAAACTGGCTGGTCGAGCAGGCTACCGCTGATGTGCGTGTCCAGACGATTTTGCTGGCCTGGGCTCTCGGCGCGCTGCTAGAAGGTCTGGTTGGCTTTGGTTATCCGTGGGCAGTCGTTGCCCCAATCCTGGTTGTCCTGGGCGTAGCTGAGCTGGACGCACTGCGCGTAGCGGCGATAGCCAATAACGCTCCCGTTTCCTATGGCGCGTTGGGAGCGCCGATCATCGCGCTGGCTGCCGTAACCAATTTGCCGCTGATATCGCTCTCGGCCTCGGTGGGAAAGATTGTAGCGGTACTGGCCCTGCTGCCGCCCTGGGTGCTGATCTACCTGGTCACGGGCCGCAAGGGATTCCGCGATGGCTGGCCACTGGCGGTGGTAGGCTCGCTGGCCTACATCCTGGGCCAGTTTCCGGTCTCGCAATTCCTGGGGCCTTATCTCCCCGATATTGTTGGCGCTCTGGTTTCCTTTGGCGCGCTCCTGCTCCTGCTGAAGGTCTGGCGTCCCAAAACAGTGTTGGGCTACGGAGGGGTACCGCTGAGCGTGGAAGACCAGGCGATACAGCGTTCCTCTGGAATCGGCGATCCCAACCCGGCATCCCGGCACTCAGTACTGGAAGCCTGGCTGCCATTCTTAATTCTGGTAGTAGTGGTCGTGCTATGGACGGGTCCCTGGTCCAATTTGCCGAAGATCACCGCGCCCAGCCTGGCCGTCAAGACGGTCTCATCCATCAGCCATAAGACCACTTCTGTCTCCTTCGCATACGCGCCCTTTATTGGAGGAACGGCTATTCTGGTCTCCTGGCTGGTCATGTTATTGTTTATCCGTCCCAGTCTAACGCTATTGGGGCAGGTGTTTCGTGATACTTTCCGCCAGATGTGGGGGGCGCTGCTGGTTGGCGTCTTCATCTTTGGTCTGGCATACGTCTTCAATTATTCTGGTATGGGCGCATCTCTGGCATACGGCTTTTCCAAGGTAGGCCCGGCCTTCATCCTGCTCGCTCCCATTCTGGGCTGGATAGGCGTGGCGCTTTCGGGCAGCAATACATCTACCAACAGCCTGTTTGGGCTGGTGCAGGTGCAGGTTGGCAGATTGCTCGGTTTTCCTGTGCTATTACTGCCTTCATTGAACTCGGTGGGAGCCGAGGTCGGAAAGCCGGTTGCTCCACAGACGGCCAGCGTAGGCGTTTCAACCTCCAAGTTTGTGCGTGATGAAGGCGAGGTCATTCGCCATAACATGGGCTGGACGCTGGTCCTGCTGGCCTGGCTGATCCTCATTGGACTCCTCTATTACTTCTTCCTGCCCGGGCTGATGAAATAAATAGGCCCGCTCATACCCTCCTGACGCGGGGAAGCGCTGGTTGAGTTCAATTTTTGTACAACGGTAGAAAAAAAGGTGTCAATGGTCTTGCAAGGCCATCTGGCACCTTTTTAGCATACCTCCAGACATCGTGCTTCCATCTCATTAGCGTTCACCGATTGCAGGGATGAGCGAGTTTTTTAAATTTCTTTCCCGATACGTCTATTATTAGAAAACAATGCCTCATTTTGTGTTTTTGACGAAGAGATGATGATAGTAGAACATGATTGACTAGAATAACAGGAGAGCTTATTTTGCAAAGGAATCTCAATTTCGGCCCACACAATAAAACCATGGCGATTTATACTAAGAGTTTTTTACTGTAAAATCATTTAAAGGATTTACTAGACAAATCATTGACAAATTTATCTATATCGTTTATCTTAGGAGGTGGGTAGAGGGTATATGTAAGATTATTTTTTCGGACTCTTGACACAGGTTTCGCAGAGATGAGAAAGGGAGAACTATGACTGCACTTTCTCAACATGATGCGGCGCATCTCAAATTGCATCTCTTATCAGAAGGGGTTTCCTTTGATAACGAGTTTTTGGAGCAATTCGCCCGTGATCTAGAGCGTATGGAGAAACGGCGTGCCTATGATGACAGCGATGAGGCAGCGTTAGACCGGGCGAAACGCATACCTCAAGAATTGTATATCGGCGATGTTATAGTGGCAGTCAATTACAAGCAGCATTCTCCCTGGAAGCTGATATACGACGCCGGCACATATCGCCTCACAGGCAAGGATGATATCGATGTGGAAGTAACTTTTCCCCGGCGCCCTCATTTCTTTGACTGTATGACGCCCACCGGAATCCGCTGTGACAGGGTTGCCAATCTTTATGGCGGATCATCCCTGGCCTTCTTTACTCCCGCATCCTGTTACTACTTTAACGAAGGTCACGAATGCAAATTTTGCTCTCTCAAGCCGAACCGCAGTTCCCAGCAAATTTTCGTCCCTACCATCAGTCCCTCACTGGCGGCTTCTGTACTTGAGATAGCCCTGGAAACGGATGCCGACCTGCTGAAGCAGATCATGCTGGTGGGCGGAAACCTATCCGATTATGATCGAGGCTTCCAGAGACATTTAAGGATTGCGGTGGCACTTGATAAGAAGCAATCGTTATTAGGTATCGCACATCCCTTGCAGACGCATATTGCGACGATGCCGTCCAATGACTTTGGCCTGTTTGCGGCTTTTGAAGGTTTGAACGCTCGCGTCACTATGAATCTGGAAGTATTCGATGAACACCTTTTCGAGGTGATCTGTCCTGGTAAGACTCAATTGTATGGGCGACGCCGGTTGCTTGAAGCGCTGGAACGGGCTGCTTCTGTAATCAGTGGCAAGCGCGTGCATTCCATCCTTATCGCCGGTCTCGAGCCGGCAGAGTCGACCATTGCCGGAATCAGGTATCTCGCTGAAATGGGAGTGACGCCTATCATCAATGTTTTTCATAACGACCATGGCAGTCAGTTTGAGGATCATCCTCGCCCGTCTTATGACGATTTGCTGGAAATTGCTTGCGTGTTGCAAAAGGTATACAAGGAATATGAACTGACACCTTACTGGAAGGGCTGCGGACGTAATGCGCTGGACTATGAAGCGCAGCAGGGATGGTTTTTTTCGTAGCTAGCTCAGAAAGAGGGGTCTATGACATCTCATCGTATCCTGGCTCTTGTACGCGATGTCTGGCCTGAAATAAGGGCAGCATTAAACACGCCCTGGGAGACACCCAAGGCCATTTCTCATGCGATCTTCGCACAGTTGCGAGCGTCGCGCCTGTGGGAAGAGATGAAGTTCGATGTAGCGGTTGCCGGCTCGCCCGATCAACATATTCTCTGCCTTCAGGGTGATGGGCAGTTGATGCTGTGTAGCCCTGGTATCAGTCTAACCTCGCATCCATTTGTGAGCGAGCTGGTTGACGAGCTTGAAGTAGACTTTGAGGAGCATTCCCTTAGTGTGGCCGGTGATTGCCTGATCGCACCTTTGACAGAAGCCCTGAAAGCCAGGCTTGCGCTGCCCTCTGTTCTGCTGGTAAGCCTGTTCCATCCAGAGATGTACCCGGCGGCGCGCCTCACGCTTGGTATTGCCTATCTGGCTTCCTATTTACGATTACGCCATCTCGCCACCGTCAAGCTGATCGATTGCCAGTTTGATGCTACCGTGGATGACGTGCTGGCGGAGATACGCGAATCTCGCCCGGATTTTCTGGGGGTTTCGGTTAACTTCGGCCAGTTTGATCTGATGGAACAACTGCTGGATAAGCTCTATACAGAGAAGGCCGCCGGCGAACCACCTGTAGTCATCCTTGGAAATATACTGCCCGCTATGTGCTACCGCGAGATTCTGGAAGCGTATCCAGAGGTGGTGATTTGCCGCAAGGAGGGTGAACTTTCGCTGGCCGGTCTCGTCAGGGCCGGAAGAGATCGCTCGCGCTGGAGCCAGGTACCGGGTATCTACTACCTGAGCAAGCAAGAGAAGCTTGTCAGCACGCCTCCGACCTACCTGCCCATGGAACAACTGCCAACCCCCGCGCTTGATACGGTGCCAGAACTTTTCGCGCGAGATGGTGTCATGACGGCGGAGTTCAGTCGGGGATGCCAGTACAACAAATGTAGCTTTTGCCCGCGCTCTCACAAGGGTGGCGTGTGGAGATCGATTCCGGTCACGTCTATGTTACAGCAATGGGAGACCTTTATGCAGGTCTTCCGGCATTTTGGGCGCACTCCACACATCTTCCTGGCCGACGAGGATTTTGTCGGCGTGGAAGATGGAGACGCAACGGTGCGGCGTCTTACCGATTTTTTAGACGGAGCGCGGGAGCGAGGCTTACAGATAACATTCGATGCCTCTTGCCGGGCCGATCAGATCTTTCGCGAAGGTCGTGATAGAGACTGGCACCTCCAGCGAGGCAGGTTGTTCAATCGCTGTGTGGAAGGTGGCCTGTCCCGGCTCTTTCTGGGGGTCGAATCGGGAGCATCCGCGCAGCTTGAACGCTACAAAAAGGGCAGCACAGTAGATGAGATGATATCCGCGATCCGTTATTTAAGCCTGCTGGGCGCGCGCCTGCGTTTTGGCTTCATCTTCTTCGATCCACTGATGTCTGTGCAAGACCTGGTCGATAATATCGAGTTCCTGGGCAGAACAGATATTGTGCTTCCGGCGGCGCGCAATGCGAGTGTAGAGGAGATCTGGGATATCGTTTGCTCTAACCATGGCCAGGTTATGCACGAGGCCTCAGGTAGGCCCATCTATGAGGATGTCTCATACATGGTATCGCCGCTTGAGGTGCTTTCAAAGAGCAAATATCTCTATGATTTGCGCCAGCAGGCACCACAGTTGATAAGTAATCAGATAGATGTCTCTTTCGCGCGCTATCGCACAGACTATGCTATCCCGGAATTAGGCAATATCTGTATGGCTTGCCAGTACTGGGTGAATTACTGTTTTCCGATTGTGTACGCCTTGAAAGGGCTACAGAAAGTCTCAAGTGACGCGGAAAAACAGTTACTACATGAGGCGATTAGCGGTCATCGCTATCTCGGATACATGCTGATTCGCAGCCTGGCCCAGGCCTTTGCGCTGGTCGATGATAAAACTGTACAGCATTGGGAGCAGGCGCATGCCAGTATGGAAGGACACCAGGAAATTTGTGCTAATGCACGCAAGCTGGTTGGGGACGGACAAATTGATAAAGCCATCATTAGTATTTTAATGTGGTATGAAGAGCAAATGCGACGTCTGATGGAGACGGTTAACGAACATGCGTCAACACTGTCACCATCAAAGCAGCAGCACTGGCATTCGGCGTACAATGGCTGGGCAACCTCCTCCCTGGTTAATACGCAGGCGCTGAGAATGGCTTGAAAGCGAGAAGACAATGTTCGACCTGTGCGCAGTAGGCGACCTGAAATGGTTGATTATTCTCTCCGTTTCCTACTTCCCTCGCCAGGGAGAGATGACCTTTATCACAAAAACTGAGCGGCAGATCGGCAATGACGCCTCGATTGTAGCGCTGCTCGCCTCGCGGCTGGGAATGCGCTGCCGCCTGCTGCCCACTAATGCGATTGCTCGCCATGATGGCTCGCCGCTGCTCGACCTGCTGCAACAGAACGGGGTCGATATCTCTCAGATCGATACGAACGGAACTTCTACCCCGAATACCTTTTGTCTGTTGCCGGTTGATGCAGATGAGCGTACCTGGTTGGTGGAAGATTGCCCTTTTCGTGACTTCGCGGCTCTTGATAGGCCCGCCGATTATCGATTTGCCTACCTTGATCTTTACGAAGAATACCTGGAGGAGCGCCTGGCGCTTCTGAACAGGTGGTCGCAGTCAAATGTGCGCTGCCTGGTCAATCTCAGTTCGTCGCATCTTGAAGAGAAATTACAACGGCTTGCGCAACTTTCTTCTGTCGATATCATACAGATGAGGGGTAGTGGAAGCATCAAAGAGGCCATAGCATGGGGGCGGCATGTGCTTCAGACGTGCAGGGCACGAGCAACAGTCATCACCCTTGGGAGTTCTGGTGCAGTGCTGCTGGATCAGCATAATGAGCATGTCATTCCGGCTGAACCCATCCAACCTTTGAGGACAGTCAGTGCCGGGGCAAGCTTTGCCGCCGGGTTACTTTACGCTTTATCAAATGGTTCCAGCTACCTGGATGCGGCAACTTTTGCCAGCAAGCATGCCGCTTCGTTCTGTACGTCCGGCGAGAATCCAGTAGAGGTAAAAAGCATATGAGAGAAGAAATGCTCTTACCATTGACGAGGGCGGAAGAAGCCGGAAAAAAGCCGGTGCGCCTGGTGCGCGCCGCGGCAAGGATTGCGGTTATAGCGCCGTGGCCTGATAAATACAAATGCCTGTTTGTGCGCCATCAGTCAAAAGGACTCGAATTGCCTGGCGGGGCCATCGATCCTGGCGAGACGCCGTTAGAAGCCGGTCTGCGGGAACTTGGCGAGGAGGCCGGAATACAACTTCCCCAGGATCAAAACTTCACACTCATCACTATGACACCTATCAGGGATCATCGTGGCGGAAGCTGGTTGGACATCGTTTATGGGATATTGATAGCGCCTTCACAGATGACGCAACAGCAGGAGCCTGAGTTGCCGGTACGCTGGTTGACAGCCAGCGAGATTGAGAAAGAGGTCAACCGGCAAATGAGCAGCTACGCGGCGGCGCTAGCAGCGTTAAAGGATTGCTCACGGTGGAACAAATAGATGCAATTTAGAACAATATTAGACATCTTGAAAATTTGTACTGTTTTCCAAATCCTTTGCATGGTTTGCTCTAGCATTTGTAATTACCTGTGCGGTACTCTTCTCCATAACGGTAATTCGATGGTGCAGAGTGCCGGACGAAGAGTTAGCAGCACCGGGGCAACCAAAGGAGAGCAGGATGGATACTCAAACAATTATCATTATCGGACTCAGTTGTTTCCTTGCAGGATTGATTCTGGGATTATTGATAATGCGTTCGCACAACTCTTATCCACCCGGATCACGATACTAGTGAGCAAGGCAGAACAGGCACCGCTACGGCAATGGTCTGTAGTGGTGCCTGCCTCTTGTGAGAACAATATTGTATTGACATAACCATGGATTGATTTCGAATTATTCCAAAAAATTCGCATCTTTTTCGAGATAATACGATGTTTCACACTTGTACTTGCAGGAAGAATTATATTAATCTTAATTTGGTATCAACTTTCTCGCATTAGAATTAGAAGATTTGTAAAGAAGGAGAATAGAATGAGCCGTCGCTATCCGCAAAAAGATCTTTTTACCGATGCAGGCAAACTTATTGTCTTGCTCACACATAGCGTGGCAAAGACGCAGGACTGGACGTTGAAACGAACAATGAAGCATATAGGCGAACAAACCGGGCGCAGCAGCGATATGGTGTATCGCTGGCAAGAGGGGCATACGCTACCCAAACCTGAGACTATCAAGGTGCTGGCGCAACTCGGTCACAGCAAAGGCGGTTTATCGCGTGAGTGGTGTGAGGAACTGCTGGATGCAACGCATTATCCCGATCCAATTACCCTGTTAAACGAATTATACGGAGCAAAAGAACTCAAAACCATTCCCCATCGATTGCCGAGTCAGGAGCATACACGCCTGATCGGGCGCGAGGAAGAGATAAAGAAATTATTAAAATATCTCTCACCGCATCATGCAGCCCCCTTGATTCCAGTAGATGGAATCGGAGGCGTAGGTAAAACATCTCTGGTGCTGGATGTAGCATATCAATGTTTGCGAGCAAGCACAGGCGAAATCGTTAATCCGAATATCCCCATTTTTGACGCCATTATCTTTGTTTCCGCCAAACAACAATTACTTACTGCTCAAGGTATACGCGAGCGATACCATACACATGGAACGCTTAGCAAAATTTGCAACGAGGTAATAGTCACGCTAGAACGATATGGTATTAAAGCGAATCCATCGCAGGATCAACTGGAATTGGTTCGGGAGGCGCTAGCCTACCAGCGGACATTACTGATTGTTGACAATATGGAAACGATGGAAGATAAGCAGACAATTATGTCTTTTCTGTATGAGCTACCTCCATCAGTCAAAGTCGTGGTAACAACGCGAGAGCAACAGTCAGTCTATACACCCATCCGGCTTGAACAGTTGGAAGAAGAGGCAGCGCTGGAATTGATCAAGCAACAGGCAGAAGAGAAGCAGGTGAAGCTGAGTCCAAAAGAAATCGCGATGCTCTATGAACGTATTGGCGGAATACCGGCAGCGCTGGTCTATGCTGTTGGTCAGCGAGCAGCAGGCTACTCGATAGAGACTGTGTTGAAAAATGTACCAAAAGCCGGCGGCGATGTAGCCCGCTTTTGTTTTCAGAGTTCGGTTGAGACTTTACGTGGCCAGCCAGCACACGCAATGCTCATGGCATTTGCGCTGTTTCCTCGCATGCCTTTACGTTCGGCTGTGAGCTACGTAGCAGGGCTGGAAGATCCACTGATCGCAGATGAAGCTCTTGCCCAGCTACAGCGCCTCTCGCTGATTCGTGAATTCAACGATCGCTTTCGCATGCTGTCGCTTACGAGGGAGTATGCAATGGCAGAGTTGATGGCAAATCGGGCCTTTGAGGAACAAGCGTATGAACGCTGGATCGAGTGGTATCAGAAGTTCACACGTCAGTATGGAGGTCACGATATGGGAGAGTGGCATCTGAAATATGATCACCTGGATGAAGAGTGGGAGAATCTGCTGGCAGTCTTTGATTGGTGTGCTGCTCATGATCGATATGATGAGATCAAATCGTTCTGGTGTGCTGAAGTGCCTGGTAGTGTCGTTGATTTCACACATCTCTACGGCTATTGGGATGATCGCCTCGCCTGGTTGGAGTGGTTGAGGGATGCGGCAGGAGGGCGAGGAGACTGGCCAACTATGTTGGATGCCATTGCCAGTATTGTCAATACCCACGCGCTAATGGATCATAATGATGATGCTGAAGATCTTTTCAAGCGCGGTCAAAAGTTAAACAGTTATGGGGATCCAACAGTACAGGTCAGGCTGCTTGTCAATCATACCTACCTGTACATTTTCATGGAACGCTTTGATGAGGCGAAACAGTTACTTGACCAGGCGAGGGAACTGGTACCTAAATTGCAGGAGCCCTTGCGAACACGCTACACGGTTAATATTGATTACAACTATGGCGCGACGCTTTATTGGGAAGGCGATTATGCGGGGGCAAGGGCGGCTTTTACCCAGGCCATGAAGGAAGCAGACAGTTTCGGCTGGCAATCGCTGGCGAATAACGCGCGGAACTACCTGGCGGATATTGAGAGGATTGAGGGGCACTACGATGAGGCAGAGCGCCTGCTGGAAGCCGGCCTGACATTGTCCGAGCGCAACAAGGATAAGCGACGCACCAACGCCTACAAGCGTTCATTAGCATACCTGCGCCAGAAGCAGGGTAGGTGGGAAGAGTCGCTTAAATTCGCACAAGAGGCCCGCGAAGGCTTTGAACGCCTGAGTATGGAACACGAAGTGGAGCGAATGGATAAGCTGATCAAAGAGTTACGCTCACATTTTAACTCCCATCGTAAGGAAAAGGAACCTGTTGGTTCGACCAAATAAGGCTAGAAGCGAACGAGGAAGCTGTACGACAACCTCCTCGCTCGCTTCTATTTTTCTACTCTGCTATCTTCCCAATAATGCAATCTGGCCTGCTTCATAGCATTCCACTGGTCCATCCAGGAATCCATCTTACTGGCAAGGTCATGTTCAGGTTCGGAAATAATTGAGAGCGAGGTAATTTTCTCTATATAACCATCGGGAAGAAGCGAGGGGGAAGGTAAAGACTCTTGGCAGGGATTTTGTTTACACAGGCAGCGTAATGCCCCATAGAGATCATCGTTCTTGACCCAGACGACACATTTGATGCGAGCTAAGAGGATTGCGCCGCAGCACATCAAACATGGTTCCAGCGTGGTATAGAGCGTGCAGGCATTATAGTTCGGCTTCTTCATAAGCCGGCATCCTGCATTCCTGATTGCCTCCATCTCGGCGTGCGAAGTATAATCTCCATGATGATAGACATGGTTATGACCTCGACCAATGATCTCTCCCTCCGGATTAACAATGATCGCCCCAACCGGGTATGTAGTGGCTTTAGAAGCCTCTTCTGCTTCTTGCATGGCCTTTTCTAAAAAGTACGATAGCTCTGGATCTGAATCCACAATACGATACTCCCTTACTTCAAAGAACAATGAAAGGATTTGGTTGCTGGATGAAAACAGAATTGCCCAACTCGGGCAGTTGTGGAGTGGCTGATTCCCCCTCGGCCATTCCGGTACCGTAGAAAGCCCTGCCCTTCCACCTGAACTGTATTAAGAAAAAAAGCTCGAAGTCTTGCGTTAGTAGACGAATCGACTGAGCTTTTACGAAGCCGAAGAGCTTATTCTCTCACTCCTGGCTTGTGGCTGGTACTATCAACTATCCGTTCACTTACTCGCTCCCTTCCTTATTATTATATTTACTATACAGTATACTCTTCACGACAAGCTATCTGTATTTTTATTATTCTATTATTGAAGGGATACTGTATAGGGGCCTTTTGTATCATAGGCTCTTATTCAAGTAGTGTCAAGGAAAAATCCCCCCAAGTCTTTTGAAAATGATGCGAATTTTTTGGAATAGCATCATGATCTCCGTTCGCCTGTTTCAATTGTGCTCAGCACGTTTCAATTTGTTCAAGAAAGTTCGCATCATACCAGCAAAGATTTGATCGTATCCCGCTAGCTTCTACTTACTTAATTGCTTAACATTACATCAAGTAAGTGGTGATCAGAAGATTTTTGTGACAGAGAGCGAAAGGCATTATTGATAGGAGTACAGCGAAAACAAGACGAGGAGCTAGATTATGCAATACTACAGCAGAAAACCTGACGGTCGACGTAAGCAACGATTACGACGCTGGTATAGGTACACACCGAGAAGGCGAGTTGATACCTGGCAGCAACCTCCAACTCCAATACGAACACCTACCCCGCCATCCCCTTCTGAGAGCAGGTATGCGGCGGGCTATGCACCTGCCCAGAGGCAGGAGCCAACTACCGCGCCGCCCCTCAGACGAAAGGTGATGGACACGGACCCTGAACTGCCAAGGATAGCCGCCGGGCAGAGCCATGTACCGCCTCGCGCCAATCAGGTACATACACAGAGGTTACCTCCTGGAGAAAATGATGAGTCTTCTTTGGGGACGCAGCTGGAGCGTTTTGCTCTTGAAATCGAGCGCGCTTTCAAGAGGATGGGGTCTAGGGCTCGTTTCGTGACTATAATCATCCTGATTTGCCTATTCCTGGTCCTACATCTATGGTTGCAAGTGTTCTGGCTCTTGTTTCAAGCTTTATGGCAGGCACTTGCTTCATGGATCAATCCCATTTACCTCCTCTTCGGGATAATCGCGTCGGCTATCGTTATCTACGAATTTGTGAGACAATTTTTTGAAAAGAAATAGCGCATCCTTACCTGCCCTTGCTCGGCTGGCCCTATCGTACTTGTACATGAAGAGCAGCCCTCGCGGCTGCTCTCGTTTTTCACCCTCTCATAGGGCTTGCTTCTACCCTACCATCCTATGTTATAATGCCGGAAACGGAAACCTGTTCTAATTTGCCTGCGCAGGGACGGGAGCAGAGAGATGAATATCGGCAAGATCGTCAAATCGGATTCGCATATCAATTATGTCTGTCAGATTTATGGGCCGCTTGAATGCGAGCAGCAGCCGGACCCGGCCGATTACGCCTTCGGTCGCTTTGTGCGCATCGCCATCCGTTCTGAACAATCAGAAGAGGCTGACGATATGCTACCATTCTCGGCCGGTAACCGCTCCGAAAGCCAGAAGTATGCCGTGGGCGTTATTTATGACACCATCCTGGTCAATCCTGCCTTCGGCTCGCTGGGGCCGCGCCTCTCGAATGAGACGCAGGTAGAGCTGTTCTCGCCCGATTATATTTCCGAGAAAGCCGTTATCATCTACATCATGGTGCTGGGCATGATCGAGCAGGTCGTGAGGCCAGCAGGCAAACCTGAAGTACTTTCGGTCATGCATGGCGTGCCGCTGCTGGCGTTGGAACTGGGCAGCGTGGTCGAGACGATGACCGATGACGAGGTCTGCGTCTTCCACTACTTCAGCGATCCCGAATCCACCAGGAAAGGGCCGTATTTGCACATGGGCTACCTGCCGCATATTATTGCCCAGCGCAGCAGCCTGTTGCCCATGGTCACACTGCAAATTATCGACCAGCTAGAACGTTTATTTCCCCAGAATCTCTCGCTGCTCTCGATTGTCAAACGTAACTTTGCCTGGCGGCTGAAGGTGGAGACGACCGGGTGAGGCCGAGTGATGGAGGCATTTATTTATGCTTGATGCAACAGATCGCCGCACAACTTTCAAACCGGTCGGTATTACAAAAGGGCCAGGCGAAAACGCGCACGAATATACATTTGTCTCGCGCGACGATGACCAGGTGCTGAAAAATGGTGAATACGTGTATTATGAACTCGACCAGCAGGTAAGCGAGGGACAGGCGCAGAACGGGGCGATGAGAAGCGTATCGACCCGCAGAGTGCTGGGCCGCATTATCCGCCGCCTGCCCTTGCAGTTGTACCCGGATACGTTCCTGGCCGAGCCGGAAATACCTCCCTCGGATGTCGCGGCCATGGTCGGCTACGATGCGCGCGCCAACGAACTGTTTGAACTACACGTTGCCATCATGGGCTATTATGATGCGCCAACCGCCTCCTTCATCAATCCCTGGATTCCGCCGCAGTCCGGCAAGCAAATTTTTCTGGCCGACGACGAGATGCTGGCAAACATCCTGAGCCGCAAACGCCAGGGACAGCCGGGGTCCGCGACCATCGGCTCGCTGCTGACACGCGCGCCTGGCGCCGTGCCGATTGTCCTCTCCGTCAAAGACCTTGTCAGCACGCATCTCGCCATCATCGCCAGCACCGGCGCGGGCAAAAGCTATCTCGCCAGCGTGATTATCGAGGAGTTGATGCAGCCGCATAACAAGGCCTGCGTCCTGATTATCGACCCTCACGGCGAATATGGTACCCTCGATCAAATCGCCAACTTCCCCCAGTTCGCCGAACAGTACGACGGCACCCATCCCGGTCGATTAAATGCGCTCGATAGCGAACAAAGTGACGATTCCCGTAGGGGCCGATTGATCGCGCCCAGCGCCGATTTATCGGCCCCGGCGCGCCCTAGAGGTGCCAGCTACAGAGCCGAGGTGAAGGTCTATAAGCCCGAACAGGTGAAGGTGCGCATCTCGACGCTGGATATGGGCGATATGCGCCACCTGCTGACCGAAATGACGGAGAAGCAGCAATACCTGCTCAGCCGGGCGCTGCGCAAGGTGAAAGATGACAGGAAAGGCGCTCAGTGGGGTGCGAACGACCTGAAAAATGCCATCAAGGCCGTTTCCAAACAAAAAGGCGACGAGGATAGCGAGGGCGCGGATGACTCCAGTACGGTACATGCCCTGACCTGGCGCATCGAGCAGCGCTTCGTCAACAGCTTCACCTTCGATGATACGCAGCACCTGGATTTGCAGGAGATCTTCAAGCCAGGGCAATGCACCGTCTTGCAGCTCAATGAAATCGATGAGCGCGACCAGCAGGTGATCGTGGCCACGCTGCTGCGCCGCTTATATAAAGCGCGCATGGATACCGAGCGGGGGAAGGTTCATGCGGGCGAATCTTACCTGCCTTACCCTGTCTTCGTTCTGCTGGAGGAGGCGCACCATTTTGCGCCAGGAGGGACCGAGGTCGTTTCAACCTCGATTCTCAAGCAGGTGCTGGCGGAGGGGCGCAAATTTGGTATCGGCGTGGGTTTAATCAGCCAGCGCCCGGGCAAGCTGGATGCCGATGTGCTGAGCCAGTGCCAGACGCAGTGTATCATGCGCATCGTGAACGAGATCGACCAGAAGAGTGTGGCCGCCGCTATCGAGGGCGTCGGTCGCGACCTGCTGGACAACCTGCCGGCGCTTTCCAAGGGCCAGGTGATTATCGCGGGGGCCGCGGTCAATACGCCGGTGATCTGCCGCGTGGGTCAGCGCATTACGAAGCACGGTGGCGAAAGCAAGGATGCGCCCGATATGTGGCAGCAGTATTTCAGTTCCGAAGCCCAGCAGAGCCGGCGCCGCAGCGAGGCCCCATTGAACGGCAATCAGGGCTTTAATTTGTTCAGGTAATCGATGAAACCAGTTGACCAGGTACGCACACAACCACAGAAAATTCGCCGCACCGGACGCCGCGTGAGCAGGCGTACCGCGCTCTATACGCTGGTGGTCATTGCGCCCCTGGCCTGGATTGGATTGCTGCTTTTCACACGCTTTGTGCCCCCGCGGACGACGACGGCTTTTGTTACCGTGTTTGTTCTCCTCTATGTTGCGCTTACCAGTACCATCGCTCCCCTCGCGTATGTCATTAGCCTGCGTTTCCTCTCCTCACGCCTCTATCGTGCGACCGTGCGGCATTCGCTACGACAGGGGGCGCTGCTCTCGCTCTGGGTTGTCTTCAACCTGGCATTACGCGCCTGGCACAGCTGGAGTATTTTCACAGCAATGGTGAGCCTGGGCATCGTCGCTGTGATAGAATTGCTGGCGCTGGCACGCAAATGAAGCAGACTCGTATCCTCGTTATCCGGACCGGCGCCATTGGTGATGTGCTGCTCGCATTTCCTGTGTTGCAGGCGTTAAGAGAAGAATATTTCAAGCCACACGTTACATTGGTGAGCAATGCCGCTGTGCTGCCATTGGCGCAGGCATGGGGAGTCGCGGACGAAGTTTTTGATTACCAGGATATGTGCTGGAGCGAACTCTTCGCTGATGGTGGTATTCGCTCGCCTGCTGTGCGCGAACTGCTGGCCGAAATCGATCTGGCTATTTGCTGGTTGCGCGATCCCAATGGTATCGTTGCAAGAAATGTGCGTGAGGCCGGCGCGAGGCAGGTGATTATAGCCCCAGGACGCCCACTGGAGGGTGTGAGTGTGCATATTGTGGAGTATCTGGCCGGGACGATTGGGATGCGGATTGGGCGGGGAGGGGCCCATAAATCGGTGATGGGCACGATAAATCGGCTATCACGGGATAATACCATTGCCATCCATCCCGGTAGTGGGGGTGCGACAAAGTGCTGGCCGGTGGAACATTTTGTTGCGGTGGTTGAACGTCTATGGCGGCAAGATCGCCCTGTGCTGCTGCTCGCGGGGCCGGCGGACGACAGGCGGTTGGAAAGTATGTTGGGGCGGATTACTCGTGCGCCAAAGGCGGGACTATTACAGGTGCTTGCCAACAGGCCATTATTGGAGGTTGCAAGCCGGTTGCAGGCCTGCCGGTGCTACCTGGGCAACGATTCGGGCATTACTCACCTGGCCGCGCTACTCGGCGTTCCGACCATCGCGCTCTTCGGCCCGAGCGATCCCGCGATCTGGCACCCGGTTGGACCAGCTGTTAAGGTTATTCAGGAAAGGCCTTTAGAGCGGCTCCCGGTGGATACGGTAATGGAGGCAATCGAAGCGTTTTATAAAGATACATAGATAGAAATTCATGGAACTTCTGGCCTATATAACTGTACATAAGATTGAAGATGAAGTATACTCCGTATTATTAGAAGTTACTTGCTTGTAGGAGTACATGTTAGGAGTACGTGCGATGATGCAGTACCCGGGTAATCAAGCGGAAGAACCAGGAGGTAGCACGCCTGCGGGAGCTCAGCCACCACTTGTTTTACCTGCGCCACCCGATTCAGCATATCCTCTGCCTGGGAATAAATATCCTGATTTGACTTCCAGCGGGAAATATCCGGCAAAGATACGTCCTGAACAGCTTGTTCGTCCTGAGCCTGAAGTGGTTCCTAAAGGCGGCCCGCTTAAAAAACTCGGTTATTTCTGGCGCAAGGACCCGGCATACAAGGCGTTCATTATAGCTATCGCATTTGTGCTGGTCGCGGCAATCTTTTTTGTATCACTGGCCGGCATCGCATTTTTCGGCAATGCCGGATTGTCAGGCAATTATTCGCTTTCTCAGAATCCGGCAGGCGGTCCATCTCCTACGGCTACGGTCGATCTGCATCCTGTCTTTCCCACTCCGGGAGGGGCTAACGGCAGCACGCAGAGCAGCCAGCCCCCGGCACAGCAAACGCCTGTGCTGCAACAGACTCCCAGCCCGGCGCCTTCACCAAGTCCAGGCCCAGGCGGACTTACGGTAACGATCACGAATATTCCGAACCACGTCAATAACTTCAGCTTAGTACAGGTGAGTGTCTCCACGAATCAAGGAGGGGTGAACGTCAGAATACATGTCACCTACAATCCACCTTCTTCTCCTTATACGAGCATGACCGTCCAGACCGATGACAATGGAAATGCAACTCTTCCCTGGTATGTGGGAATTTTTCTCCGCGGTAGAAATAGTATCGCCACCGTTGTCGCAGTCGCTATAGATCCGAATGGGCAGGTAGTACGCTCCACTCCCGTTACAGTCATAGTAGTGCCCAGGGGCGGTTGATGGCTGGCTATAGGCGTGAAATATTGTTGACGATGTGCGTATAATTCAATACAATACCACTAGAGTCGGGGCGGAAGTACTTGCGCCGCCTGGAGTTGGGTGCCGGATACTAAAGGGCTTGATTTTTTATGACACAGATAACGGATGAAATCCGCCAGGTGCAGGAGGCTGCTCGCTCCCTCAGGCAGAATGTCAGCCGCGTCATCGTGGGCAAAGAGGCGGTTATCGACCTGCTGATGGTTGCTTTGTTATGCGAGGGGCATGTTCTTTTTGAAGATGTGCCGGGCATCGGCAAAACAACGCTGGCTAAATCCCTGGCTAAATCGCTGGGATGCTCTTTTCAACGTATTCAGTTTACCCCTGATCTTCTCCCTTCAGACATCACGGGCATTACTTTCTTCAATCAGAAAAAGGGAGAATTTGAATTTCGCCCGGGGCCGCTGCTCTCGCAGGTGGTGCTGGCCGATGAGATCAATCGCGCCACGCCGCGCACTCAGTCAGCTCTGTTGGAAGCGATGGAGGAACGCCAGATCAGCGTCGAACGCGAGACGATGCTCTTGCCGCGCCCTTTCATCGTGATCGCCACGCAGAATCCCATTGAACTTGAAGGCACCTTTCCTTTACCCGAGGCGCAGCTTGACCGCTTTTTAATGCGCCTGCGCCTGGATTATCCCAATCGAACGGAAGAGCGCCTGATTTTGCAGCGTTTCAAAGAAGAACAGCCATTGGCTGAGCTGCGACCCGTCCTCGCCGGTGAGAGCTTGCAGGCATTGCAGGCGATGATCCGCCGGGTACGCGTCGAACCGGAAATCGAGAGCTATGTCGTTGAACTGGTTAGAGCGACGCGCTCACACAACGGCGTTGAATTGGGCGTCAGCCCGCGCGGAACACTGGCTTTGTATCGAGCCTCACAGGCCTACGCGGCCATCCATGGACGTTCTTACGTCATTCCCGATGATGTGAAAAATGTCGCGCGTCCCGTGCTTGCTCACCGCATGATCGCCACCAGCCAGACGCGGCTGCATGGTCGCGTGATGGAACAGATCATCGATGAAGTGCTGCATAGCGTGTCGGTGCCGGTAGAATCATGAGCAAACAATGGTATTACATATCCCTGTTGATCTTCCTGATCAGCTTTCTGCTCCGCCAGCCTTTATTGCTGGTGATCGGGCTGCTGGGCCTGCTGGTTGTGGGGATGGCCGATATCTGGATCAACTATTGCCTGCGCAACCTGCGCTATACGCGTCAATTCAGCGAGCGGCGCGTGCTTTTTGGAGAGGACATCACGCTGTCGCTCTCGGTTGAGAATGCCAAGTTGCTGCCATTGCCATGGCTGGAGGTCGAAGATAGCGTTCCGAATTCGCTGAGCTTTTCTGATCCACGCGTGCGTATCAGCTTAACGACTAACAGGGCGCTGTTGGAAAATCTATTCAGCCTGCGCTGGTATGAGAGGGTGACCCGCCGTTACACGGTGCGCTGTACGGCGCGAGGCGTGCATTCATTTGGGCCGGCAACGCTGCGCAGCGGAGACGTGTTCGGGTTTCAGCATCGCGAAGAGACGATGGGTGACCGGCAATACCTGCTTGTCTATCCGCTGGTTGTTCCGCTGACACGATTTGGGCTGCCCGCGCGTTATCCCTTTGGAGACTATCAGACCCCTCGCCGGATTCTGGAAGATCCCTCGCGTGTAATTGGAGTGCGTGATTACACCTATGGCGACGAGCTGCGGCGCGTGCATTGGAAAGCTACGGCACGAGCGATGAAGCTACAGAGCAAGGTGTACCAGCCAACTACCACCTATACGCTGGTGCTTTTCCTCAACGTCATGGCGCAGATGGATGTCTGGTATGGATTTCACCCGGAACTGACGGAACTGTCAATCTGCGCCGCCGCTTCAGTAGCCGATTGGGCGCTCGATCATGGATACGCGGTTGGACTGTACGCGAACACGGTTATGTATATGCCGGAATTGTCTACATCTCTTTCCGCTGCCGAAGTGCAGGCGTTCTCCACAATAGAGGCAGCGGCAGGCGGGCAGGGAGCGACGGCAAGAGAACATAATGTGGATGCGGTCATTGCCGAGCAATTGAAGCGGCGCCGCATTCACCTGCCGCCCGCAAGCAACGAGGAGCAAAGAAAGCGTATAATGGAGACCCTGGCACGCATCCAGACGTATTTTGGTAATGCCATCGAAGACGTGATTCGCACCGAACGCTCGCGGCTGCCTGCAGGGGCGACAGTGGTTGTAGTAACGGGTACCATCAGCGAGGCTTTGTTGGAGACGTTGGAACGAGTCAGACAATCTGGTCATGCTGTCACACTACTCTTCGTAGGTGATGGTCCCGCGCCACGCAAACTGGCGGGCGTGAGTGTCTATCGCCTTGGAGGAGAGTCCACCTGGCAAGAGTTGGTGGCAGGATATACCAGGATGCCGGTGGGTACAACACCGGCGGAGGAAGATGCGGACGGTACGCGTCAACCATTGCCGGCCGGCTTCAGGTTGTGAGGAGAGGCTGGATGCACAATCTCAAAAACAACGATGAGATGGATGATGATTTCAATTTCAAGGACGAGGATAGCAAGAATATACATTTATGGTCTCACTCAGGAACAGGCGATTTTGACGGAGAGAACGAAATAGATGCAGCTGAATTAGACGGCGATGATGATTTCGATGTGAAGATCACCGATCTGCCGCCGGATGGCAAGGTTGACTCCTTGCTGGCTAATTTCAGGGCATGGCGAGGACGGCCCCATCCTGGACGCGATCAATCTGGTTCCTACACCCCACCTGAATCCGGGGAGAGCGATGACGATTTTGAGCTGGAGATTAGCGACCTGCCGGAGGGTGAAAAACAGCCATCTTTTCTGGTGGCGAGGCCTCTTACATCCCTGGTTACTCGCTTTTCACCTCGGGAACGCCGGAGACAGGCTCTGTCGCTGATTACGGCGGTATTTGTCGCAATACTGGTAATTATGGTTATGCTGGAAGGAATGCCATCAGCCTGGAATGGCGCTTTGAGCTTATTGACCGGATCAACTGCGACCCCTACTACAAACAGCAATGCAACGCTGACATCTGGCGGCCCTTCTGCCGTAAGCGGCTCCGGCAGATTCATCGGCTCCTCGCCTGCCAACAAATTTACCTGGCACCAGGGAATCTATTCATCACAGGTAACACCCATTCAAGACCCGCTAGAGGCTGCTCCCCAATACTGTCCCGGTAGTACCGGGTCAAGTTCCAATGCAGGGCCTGAGCCTGGTGCTATTGGACGCCCACCTCTCTGGATCAGCGGTCTCGATAAAAATGGGGCAGCTTTGACGCAGCTCAAGCGCTCACAACGGAGCAGCCTGGGCTGGTACGAGCCAATCACGCTGCTATTGCAATCCAACTACACAAATGTTGTCGTGCTGGAGGGCGCCAGCAACGACAACGATGCGCCGGTCTTCCTTGATAGCGTCCCCTCGGGCCAGGGAGTGACCGCTCTTCTCCTCTTAGATCCCTCTGATCCAACCCTCTCGAGCCACACTATCGATAATGGGTCATGGATCATCATAAACACGAATGTGTATATTCCCGCGGCCGGCTGCTACTCGCTGACGGCGGAATGGGCCGAGGGCAGCTGGACGGTTTTCTTCGCGGCGGGAAGATAATCCGAACGCTTGAGGACCGCGGGGGCCATGTCATTCTGAGCGCAGCGAAGAATCCCTCCCTCCTTACATTAAGCTGAGTCACTTCATCCGAGCTAACGAACTTCTGGTAACCTCCGCTGATGTTCCTCTTGAAAATTCCCCATTTATATGGTAATATTTACTATTATGTTGATCATAATTATCAAGTCGGATCTTTTTTATTAGAACAAAAGTAATAGAGCCTTTGAGGTCGTTGAAAGGATTTTTGTATGCCTGCTACCAACGAGGAACTGACCGGGGCCGAAGAGGTGAATTCAAAACGTCCGAAATCATTGTGGTTAAACCTGGATTATATGCTTTTGTGGAGCGGGCAGATGGTTTCCAATGTGGGCACACAGGTTTCCACGCTGGCCTTTCCGTTGCTGATCCTGGCATTGACTCGTTCTCCTGCCGATGCCGGTTTTGCGGGCGCGCTGCGAGCGTTGCCATATCTCATCTTCAGCCTGCCTGCCGGCGCGCTCATTGATCGCTGGGATCGCAAACGGGTCATGATTCTCTGCGATACGGGTCGCGCAATTAGCCTGGCAAGTATTCCGGTCGCGCTCGTGCTGGGGCACCTGACAATTTTCCAGATTTACCTGGTGTCGCTGATCGAGGGCACGCTCTTCGTCTTCTTCAATATCGCCGAAGCTGCCTGCTTACCGAGGGTAGTGCCGAAGGAGCAGTTACCTGCTGCCACAGCACAGAATATGGCGACCGATGGCATTACGCTATTGCTCGGCCCGTCGCTTGGTGGCGCGCTCTACTCGGCGGGGCGTTTGCTGCCGTTTATGGCTGATGCTGTATCATACGTGGTTTCAGTGATCTCGCTTTTCTTCATCAAAGTGAAATTTCAGCAGGAACGGGTTGCCGCGCGGCGTAATCTGTGGATCGAGATTCGAGAGGGATTGAGCTGGCTGTGGCACCAACCGCTCATTCGTTTCATAGCGCTACTGACCGGCGGAAATAATCTGATAAACTCAGGTTTTATCCTGATCATCATCGTGCTGGCACAGCAGCAGCATGCCTCTTCCTTCACGATTGGCCTGATCTTTGCCGTTGCCGGTATCGGCGGCATTGTAGGCGCTTTGATTGCGACTCCGCTACAGAAGCGTCTGAGTTTTGGACAGGCGATTATTGGCACCTCGTGGATCTTCGCAGTATTTATACCGTTGTATATCATCGCGCCGAATCCGGCTGTCCTGGGCATTATCACGGCGGCAACCGTGGTAGCTGGTCCCGTCTATAACGTGGTGCAGTTCAGTTACCGCAGCGCGATTATTCCCGACGAGTTGCAGGGGCGAGTCAATAGCGTGTTCCGTTTGATTGCATTTGGCGGTCAACCCCTGGGGCTGGCGCTAACCGGCCTGCTCATTCAATATATCGGCGTCATACCAACGATCCTGGTAGATACAGCCGGCATGACCATCCTGGCATTAGCTGCGACGATGAACACGCATGTTCGCAATGCGAAACCCCTGTCAGAAATTGAAACAGTGTAATATTTTGGTTGCTACTTGCGATGTAATGAATTTTTCACAAACTAGTCCGGCGGTGGGCGCGGGCCGATCAATCGGCGATGGGCGCGATGAATCGGCCCCTACTGCTTCGCCGGGGCGCCGATTCATCGCGTTGTTGCCGGACTAGTTTGTGAAAACTCATCATTCGCTAAAGAGCATTTCTTTACAGTAGAAAGGATTGAGGGCGTGCTATGCCCTCAACAAGGGGGGATACGACGAAACAAGAAGTGCTGAAACAACGTGCAGCAAAATCTTTATGGCGCAATCGGGATTACATGCTACTATGGAGCGGGCAGGCCATTTCCTCGACCGGGTCGGGCGTCTCGCAGCTCGCGTTTCCGCTGCTGGTGCTGGCATTGACAGGCTCTCCAGCACAGGCAGGTCTTGTGGGCGCGCTACGTCAGTTGCCGTATTTCATCTTCACATTGCCGGGCGGTGCTTTGATCGACCGTTGGGACCGCAAAAAGGTGATGATGCTGTGCGACACGGGACGGGCGCTAAGTCTCGGCAGTATTCCGCTCGCGTTTGCTCTTGGGCACCTGACCATTCTACAACTTTATCTTGTTTCGCTGATCGAGGGGACGCTGTTCGTTTTTTTCGACCTGGCGGAAACAGCTGCTCTGCCCCAGGTCGTCTCTAAAGAACAATTACCGGCGGCCACGGCGCAGAATCAGGTCGCATTTGGCATCACTTCGCTGCTGGGTCCGCCGCTGGGTGGCCTAATGTTCAGCTTGCAAAAGATATTGCCGTTCCTGGCGGACGCTCTTTCGTATGCAGTATCCGTGTTGTCGTTGCTCTTTATTCGCGTCAGATTCCAGCAGGAGCGGGTAGCCGGGCGGCGCAGGCTGGTGGCTGAGATTGTCGAAGGACTTCGGTGGCTGTGGCATCAACCATTATTGAGGACGATGGCCTTTCTCAATAGTGGTTTGAGCGCCATCGGTTATGGCACTCCATTGATTGTGATTGTGTTTGCCCAGCAGCAACATGCCTCGCCGGCAGTAATTGGTGGAATCTTTGCCGTTGGCGGCGTTAGCAGCATTACCGGCGCGCTCACCGCGCCTCACATTCAGAAGCGCTTTCGTTATGGACATGCGATCATCGGACTGTGGTGGCTCTATACGCTGACGTTGCTGCTGTACGCGCTGGCAAGAAGTCCCCTGGCTCTCGCCATAGTTCTGGGGGCATTTGCCCTGGTTGATTCCAACTACAACATTATACAGTTCAGTTATCGCCTGGCGCTTATTCCTGACGAGTTGCAGGGGCGCGTGAACAGTTCTTTTCGCCTGATTTCATATGGGCTGCGGCCCGTGGGAATTGCGCTGGCAGGCGTGCTGTTACAGGATATCGGCGCAATTTCAACCATACTGGTATTCGGCGGCTGCTATATAATGCTGGCTTTGTGGGCGACTTTGAGTCCGCATATACGTCACTCTGGCCGGCTGAGCGAGGTGACTGAACGATGATGAATTTTCACGATCAAAACCGGTCATCCGACTGGTTCAGCCGTGTCATTCTGAGCGAGAGCGAAGAATCTGTGTCCATTGCGCCAGAGATTCTTCGCTGCGCTCAGAATGACACGGCCTGGAGTACTTTCCGATTGTGGTGATAAACCCTGGTAATCCCGCAAGGCCGATAAATCGGCCCGGCGTCCATTGCTATAATAGTTTGTCAAAAACCATCATTATGTATATGGAATCCAGTCCTCGGCGAGCGGGATTTCGGTGAGTTTTCTTTGTGGCGCGGCATCATCTCTGGTCTGCTTTGGAGGAGTCTGCGGCAGAGGAACATCGCTGGGACGCAGGCGCAGTAAAGCCTCAAGCTCGGCCTGCTTGTAGAGGCGCTGCCGCTTGATGCCCTGTTTGTAGCTTTTGAGAATCCCCCTGCTCACGTAGGCGTAAAGCGTCGACATCTTCACGCCCAGCAAGCGGCTGGCTTCGTTACCATCCAGGTAGTTTTCACCGTCTAGCTCGATCATCGTCTGCCTTTTTCCTGCAAGTACATCATGTTCCTGCTATCTAATCTTCTATCTACATAATAGGGAAGTACAGGCAATTTTGTCAACCATTTTGGGTATCGCGTCGAATGAAATCAATATAAATCAAGTATTATCGATTATCATCAATAACCATTGACTTTCATAGAAATTCATGGTAATACCTAAGTACAGCGAGTTAAATGTAAACCGTTGGTTTTCCGCAAAAGCAAAGGAGCAAACTAAAATGACAGCGGAGACATCGACAGCGATTCAAGAACCGAGGCAAAATCGAGGTGGTTTAGAGGGGGTGGTCGCGGCAACAACGGCGTTGAGCAAGGTGGAGGGAACGGAGGGACGGCTGATTTATCGTGGATACAACATCCATGATCTCGCCCGCACTACCTCGTTTGAGGAAATCGCTTACCTGCTGTGGTTTGGACAACTGCCAAACAGGACGCAGCTGGTGGATTTGAAAGTGCGCTTACTGGCGGAACGCAGCATGCCAGCAGACGTTTTGCAGGTGTTGAGAAATTTGCCGGCGACAACCGAACCGATGGACGCGCTGCGCACAGCAGTCTCGGCGTGGGGCGCGGCCACGATTCATGGCCAGCCGTCGCTTGAACAGGCAATCGCGCTGACTGCTCGCTTTCCGGTCTTCCTGGCCGCTTTCCATCGCCTGCGCAATGGACTGGAACCACTGGAATCGCACCCAGAGCTTGGCTATGCCGCGAACTACCTCTACCTGCTGACCGGGCAGGTGCCAAAGGAAGAGCATGTGAAGGCGCTGGATGCCTACCTGGTCCTGCTGGCCGATCACGGTATGAATGCTTCGACCTTCACGGCACGCATTGTAGCGAGTACGGGTTCGGATATTGTTTCAGCAATTGTGGCGGCAATTGGAGCGCTGAAAGGACCATTGCATGGTGGCGCGCCTTCGAAGGTGCGCGATATGCTTCAGGCGATTGGGACGCGGGAGCAGGCTGAAGAGTGGCTGAAAAACGCGCTGGCACGCGGTGAGCGCCTGATGGGCTTTGGTCATCGAATCTATAAAACGGAGGACCCGCGAGCAGAAGAATTACGCGAGCTGGCACGTCTGGCCGATCCACAGGAGTTCGCGCTGGCACGGCACGTCGAAGAACTGGCGCTGGCGTTGTTGCACGAGCAGAAGCCAGGCCGGCGTCTCTATACCAATGTCGAGTATTATTCCGCTGTGCTGCTGGCCTCGGTTGGCTTGCCGGGCGATATGTTCACGCCGACGTTCGCCGCGAGCCGGGTGGCAGGTTGGACCGCCCATATCCTGGAGCAGGTTGGCAACAATCGCCTGATCCGCCCAGAATCCGAGTATGTGGGGCCAATGAATTTGCGGTTCGTGCCAATTGAGCAGCGATGAAAGCAATAACAAGACGAATGCAGATACATTTCCCGCGCCGCGCGGGAAATGTGTCTGCATTCGTCTTGTTACCTGTATATTTTTTCCGCAAGGATCAGCTATGACCGCATCACAACAACTCTTACCTGAGAGGCTTGCGTGGCACTTCAAATACTTTGCCACGCGTGAATTACCAGGCATTTCGCCGCTCTATGAACGATTATGCGCGGCTATCTCCAATGATACGGAGATGCTGACATATGCAAGAGGTGCCTGAAGAGCCTGTGCTATGCCTCTACCACACGTTCGTGATCAACCAGTTCGCGCGTGAAGCCCGCGAACGATTTGCCGCGCTCATGGACGCCTATGGCAGGAAACGCGACCTTTATTGCGTTTCTATCGACGCCATCAGCACTGAAGGTCCGCGATTGAGGCTGCTGGCATACGAGAATGGAGCGAAAATCGAGCGGCTGCTTGCTTACTGCAATGGACATGCAACCTGGCTGGAGTGGTTGGGGACGTAGGGGCAACAGGTCATTGTTAATCTGGGGATTCTGCCCTATCATATACTTCCAGGTATATCAATTAAAGGAGTCTCTTTCATGGAATTACAGGACCCCAGACCTACGATATGGCAGCTTTTTCGTATCTGGGTGGGCATCGGGTTGCAGTCTTTTGGTGGTGGGGCATCAACTACCTTCTTGATCCAGCGTACTTTTATTGAGCGGCATAAATGGCTCACGATGGAAGAGTTTTTGCACCTGTGGAATTTATGCCTGCTGACTCCCGGTATTAATCTGCTGGCGCTGACAGTGCTGCTGGGCAGAAAATTGGGAGGAACACGCGGCATTCTCGCATCTCTGGCCGGATTACTGCTGCCAAGCGCGGCGATTACCTGCTTGCTGGCAGCGCTTTTCCAGCAAATAGAACACATCGCGGCAGTGCAGGCAGTGTTGAGGGGAGTAGTTCCGGCTACCGGCGGGGTCATGCTGCTGGTTGGGCTGAATTTCGCGCTGCCTTTGATCCGCAAGGGCTATAAAGAAGGGATGATCTATTTGCTGGGCAGCGGCATTCTCATGCTTGCCTGCGCGGCAGCGGTCATCTTCTTAAAACTCTCGGTTGTGATTGTCATCATTGGGACAGTATTCCTTGGCGCGCTGCTCTTTTCACCACGTCCTGCGCCTTTACTGAAGGAAGGGCAGGAGGAGCAGCCGCATGATTAATCCCCTCATTTACTTCCTGCTGTTCTTGAAGGCATCGCTTTTTTCGAGTGGGGGATTTAGCAATTTGCCGAGTTTGCACCAGGATTTGCTGGCGAATGGCTGGGCAACGGAGGCGGATTTTGGGCAATCGATTGCTATCGGCCAGATCAGTCCCGGTCCGAATGGTTTGTGGGTGATTAGCCTGGGATATCTGACCTATGGCTATCTGGGGGCGCTGCTGGCCTTGATTGCGATTACGATTCCCGCGCTGCTGGTGCTGCTCATCTCTGCCGGTTACAGGCGTATCGAACATAGAACCTGGGTGCAGGGTGCGATGCATGGTATCTCGCTGGCGGTTGTCGGCCTGCTGCTCGCCGTGGTGTGGACGATTCTGCGCCAGCCCGGTGTGGATTGGAAAGGGCTGCTGATTGCAGCGGGCGCCTTCGGGCTGGCGCTGAGTCGCAAGGTCAATATCCTGCTGATCCTGGGACTGGCAGGAGTGGTGGGATATTTTTTGTATCGCTGAAACAGTTCCGTAGGAATAGTGGCTTGTCCCTGTCCTCTCCCCTAAAGATGTCCCCCGGTCATGAGAATGCCCAACTGCTCCTCTGTCGCATCGGGCGAGACGATGTCAACGATTTTGCCCTCGTACATGACGGCGATGCGGTCGGAAAGCGAGCGGATTTCATCCAGTTCGGCGGAGACGAGCAAGACGGCTTTCCCGGCGTCGCGCTGCTCGATGATGCGGCGATGGATGAATTCGATGGCGCCGATGTCGACGCCGCGTGTCGGCTGCGCGGCAATGAGGGCCATGGGATTGGCGGAAAATTCGCGCGCGATGATGATCTTTTGCTGGTTGCCGCCGGAGAGCGAGCGCGCCGGGGCCTCGGCAGAAGAGGTACGAATATCGAATTCAAGGATCAATTTTCTGGCCCAGTTAAGAATACGCTTCAAGAGAAGCACGAAGCCACGCCAGGTGAACTGCGGCCAGTTCGCGCGTCCCAGGATCATATTATCGGCGATGGAATCGGTCAGCACCAGCCCGCTGCCGCGACGATCTTCGGGAATATGCGCCAGACCTGCGCGGCGTTCCGCTTTCGCATCCATTGTCGTCACATCATATGTCCTGACGGCCTGCCCATCTTCGACCTCGGTGAGCGTGATCTTGCCACTAGTGATCTTGCGCATGCCGGTAAGAGCTTCAACGAGTTCGGACTGGCCGTTGCCTTCGACCCCGGCGATGCCGAGAATTTCACCGGCCCGCACGTCGAAGCTAACGCCATGCAGAATCTCCAGGCCGCGGTCGTCCTGCGCGTGTACATCTTCTACGTGCAGGACGACCGGGCCGGGGTGAGCGGGGGTTTTATTGACGCGCAGCAATACCTCGCGCCCGACCATCAGGCGGGCGATTTCGGCCTGGTTGGTTTCGCGGGTGATGAGTTCGCCCGCGTTTTTGCCGCGGCGCAGCACGGTAACGCGGTCGGTGAGTTCCAGCACCTCGCGCAGTTTGTGGGTAATGAAGATGATGGTCTTGCCCTGGGCGACGAGGCCGCGTAAGACGCCGAAGAGTTCGAACGTCTCCTGCGGAGTCAGCACGCCGGTGGGTTCATCCATGATGAGGATATCGGCGGCGCGATAGAGAACTTTCAGGATTTCGACACGCTGTTGCAGGCCGACGGAGAGTTTTTCGACACGCGTATCGGGATCGATGGGCAGGCCATATTGTTTGCTGATCTGCAAGATCAGCTCGCGAGACTTTTTGACATCATAGACCGAGGCTGGACTACCGGGTTCGTGGCCCAGGACGATGTTTTCGGCCACGGTCAGGGGCGGGATGAGCATGAAGTGTTGATGCACCATACCGATGCCAAGGTGGATGGCGTCGCGGGGGCCGGTGATATGCGCGCGCTGGCCATTGACAAAAATCTCGCCGCTATCTGGATGGATAAGGCCGTAGAGGATATTCATCAACGTCGTTTTGCCAGCGCCGTTTTCGCCAACGAGGGCGTGGATTTCGCCCCTACGGACGATGAGATCGACGTGATCGTTGGCGACGACCCCCGGCCAGGTTTTGGTGATATTGCGCATCTCTACGGCGATGGGCGAAGATTGCGCTTTTGTTGGCTCAACCATTGTGCTTTCTTGCATAGGTGTATCCTCCTCACGAGGCCGATCAATCGGCCCCTACGGTGTTATTCCGAACCTGGGTCATAGGGTATGCCATCGGCGGCAGGTGGGATGGTACGCCCGACGAGGCCAACCAGCGCGATGATGGTCAGTATATATGGCAACGTGCTGAGCAGGTTGGGTGAGATGCCGGTATCTTGCAGGCGCGTGCTGAGGGCTTCGCCCAGGCCGAAGATAAGGCAGGCCCCACCGGCTCCTAACGGATTGTATTTGCCGAAAATCACGGCTGCCAGCGCGATGTAGCCCGCGCCCGCGGTCATATTCGAGTTGAAGATACCGGCGATGCCCATCGCCAGGAATGCTCCTGCCAGGCCGGAAAGGAAGCCACCGGCGATGACGCAGAGATAGCGCACGAGCCGGACATTGACTCCAGCTGTATCGGCGGCCTGCGGATGCTCGCCCACGGCACGGATGCGCAGGCCGACGTTGGTGCGGAAGAGGATGAACTGGGTGGCTATCAAGATCACGATGGCCACGTAAAAGATAATATTCTGTTGAAACAGGACGGGACCCAGGAAAGGTATATTGGCGAGCGGCCCCCAGGTGACAATCGGCAGGCGCAGGGCATTCACCAGGTGTGGCACGCCCTGACCGTTGGTCTGTACAAGCAGCAGATAGTTCGTCAATCCTAGCGCGGCGATATTGACGGCCAGGCCGCTGACGATCTGGTTGGCGTGAAAGTTGATGGAGACGACGGCATGAATGAGCGCCATAACACCTCCGGCGATCATAGCGCCGAGAACGCCGACGAAGACGTTATTTGTTGCCAGCGCGCTCATTACCCCCACGTAAGCGCCGGTGAGCATCATGCCTTCCATGGCGATATTGACGACGCCACTGCGCTCAGAGATTACGCCTGCCAGGGCCGGTAGGACGAGCAGGGCTGCGAACTGTAAGGTGGCCTGCCAGAGGTCGCTGGAGCCGAGGACGCGAAATAGCACTTGAAAGAACATGATTAATCCTCCGCAATTCTATTTGAATCATCGACTGCTGTAGAGGCCTGGCCGGTTGATTCAATTTCGCCAGGGCTGCCCCTGACAACGCCGGGGGGCCCGGTTAGCGCTCCCTCCTGCAGGGTACTGCCGTTATTTTTGTCATTTTCGGGAATGTCGCTGATGGTTGCTCCTTCAACGGGTGGCACGAGGGCGGGTTTGCGGCTGGCGAATATTCCCCTGGGCAAAGCACGCTGGATGGCGGGCAGAAACTCGGCTGCGATGGTGAACAGCACGAGGGCCTGAATAATATAGACGAGATCACCAGGCACATTGGCGAATAATTGCATGTATGACCCACCGTACAAGAGACCGCCGAAAAGTAGTGAGGCGAGTAAGACACCGATGGCAGTGGTGCGGCCAAGCAGGGCCACGCCGATGGCATCAAATCCGGTTGGATCAATACGGAAGGTGGAACCAATCAGTTGGTAAGGGAATTGCCCCATCAAGTGCAGCGAACCCGCCAGACCGGAGAAAGCTCCGGCTATAGCCATGACGAGAAAGATGTTGCGCTTCGTGGGGATGCCGGCGTACTTAGCGGCTTTAGGATTCTGGCCGATCACGCGTACCTCATAGCCAAAGGTTGTGCGGGAAACGATAAACCAGTAGACGACGAGGGCAAGCAGGGCGATAAAGATGCTGATATCGATAGGATACTGCTGGGGATTGGTGATCTGTGGCAGAAAGGTGCCCAGGGTATGATTATAGGCGCCGGCAACGGTGGGAAAGGTAGCCTGCTTAGGCAGCGCATCGGTCTGGTCTGCCTGGTTGGGCGCCTTGAAGGGCCCTTCTATCAGGTAGTCGGTCACATAAAATGCGATCCAGTTCAACATGATGGTGGTGACGACCTCGTGGGCGCCGCGCCACGCTTTCAGTATGCCCACGATACCACCCCAGATGGCGCCGGCCAGCATACTGGCGACGATCATCAAGGGGATCAAGGCCCAGCCTGGCCACGTGGGAGCTTTGAAGGCGATAATAGCTGCCACCATGGCGCCTACGGCCAGCTGTCCCTCGGCTCCAATATTAAAAAGGCCGGCGCGAAAAGCAATCGCAACGGAAATACTGGTAAGAATGAGCGGGGTAACTGTGACCAGGGTAAAAGAAAAATTCTGCGCGTTTCCAAAAGAACCAACAAAAAGGTCTTGATAAGCAGTGAGCGCCGCGCTCAATCGATCTCCGGGAGAGCCTTGCGAGGTGATCATAATGACGATGATGCCGGCGATCATCGCCAGGATAAATGCGAAGAGAGGACGGCCGACCGCGGAAGTAAACTTGCGCAGCCATGGTGTTGGCCTCAATTTCGGAGCAGGCGGCGATTGCTTTGTTTGCACGGCCATATTTATTTCCTCCTACTTTGTTTCTCATAATCATAACATTCATGTTTACGAGAAACAAGCATAGTACAAGAGGGGAAGGTAAGGAGATTGTTGTAAGATAGGGCGACCCTCACGGTCGCCCTATCTTACAACAATCTCCTTACCTCAAGCAGCGAAGCCTACGGGATCGTGGTGGGCGGAACAAGCGTGCCGGCCTTGATCTGGTTTTCAAAGTCCATGGCCTTGGCAGCAGCATCGGCAGGAACAGCGCTGGTAGGCGTTGCATAGCCGACACCATCGTGAGCGATATCAAACGCTACTGAAGCCGGATTGCTGTTGTAGTTGCTGACGAAGGTGCTATAGGTGCCTTTCTCAGCATCATCGATGATATCATAGACGGCAACATCAACCCTCTTGAGAGCGCTGGTGATCACATCGGGATGCACATAGCTCTGGTCAGCATCGACGCCGATGCCGTAGACATTCTTCTGGTAAGCTGCATCAAGGGCGCCGACGCCGCATCCACCTGCTACCTGGAAGATGATATCGGCGGAGTGCTGGTTGATCTGGCTCAACGCCACGTCTTTACATTTCGCCGTATCTGAGAAATCCTGCGAGTAGTTGACCAGGACGTTGATACTGGGGTCAACCTTCTGCGCGCAATACTTGTAGCCGGCAATGTAGCGGTTGACGGGCGGAATGGAGAGGCCACCCACGGCAGAGATGGTATTCTTGCCGAGGAGATTCGGTACCTTGGCCTTGCCATCGACTTCCATCTGGCCGGCTATTGCTCCAACCAGGCACCCGGCCTCTTGCTCTTTAAAGAACAATGGAGCAACATTGGGGAGATTCTGGCAGGCGCCGGTATTCGGGTTCGGTACGGCGCAGCCATCAACGATTGCAAACTTCACGTTGGGGAACTGCTGGGCAACCTGGTAGAGCGGGGTTTGCATCAGGAAACCCACGGCAATGACCATTTGCGCGCTCTGAGCTGCCAGAGTCAGGTTATGCACATAATCATTCTGCGACTGGGTTTGAATGATGTGCGAAGCGAAGTGATACTGGTTCATGGCCTTGGTGTAGCCTAAGTAGGCCAGGTGATTGAAGCCCTGGTCATTCAAGCCTCCAATATCCGTTACCAGCGCCACTGTTACGGCAGGGGCCGTAGGAGTGCTGCCACCACCACCTGAACCGGTGTTTGTGCTGCTGCTGCCGCATGCAGAAAGCAACGCGGCAAATAACATGAGGAATGTTGCGATGCTGGCATAACCGCCTGTTTTTCGCATGTGAGCTTCCTTTCTCTCCAAAAGAAAATAACCGCCACAATACCATGTGATACATGAACAGCGGAACTTATCAAGATAAACGTCCTGCTCTCACCAAATAGAATAGATTCGGGGGAACCGGGAACATTTCTCTCTAGCTTTCAGTATACCATGAAAGCTACGGCAAGGAACGCTATTCCATTGTACGGAACAGTTTATCCAGGCAATCCTTGCCCTGCAATACATACGTAAGGAAGAGGGTGTTTCTCACAGAAAAGGAATGGCGAAACGATGCCGCCGGTATCGTTTCGCCATTCCTTTTCTGTGAGAAACCCCGAGCTTATGCCCGGATTTCGTCTAGCATGGCAAGGTTGATGAAGAGATCGCAGCTCTGCCGCAATGTAGCGGACATCGACTCATCGAAAGCTGCCACCTCGACACGCACCCCGTGGTCGGAGCAGTAGTCAAGCATGGGCATAAAATCGCTGTCGCCGCTGACCAGGACGATGCAGTCGACGGCGCGGCCATCTACGAGACGCACGACATCCATACATAGATCGAGGTCGAGGTCGGCCTTTTTCGCGCCGCTCGAGAAGGTCTTGTAGTTCTTGGTCGTGATGCGATAGCCGAGTCCCTTGACGGCCTGCAAGAACATCTGCTCGTCGCCCGGCTGCGGGCTGGTGGGACAATAGGCATGCGCCCTCACCAGGCGGCGATTGCCGCGCAGGAAGTCAAGCAGCTTGCCGAAGTCGATGGTTAAGCGCTGCGTGCGCGCTGAGTACAGCAGGTTCGCAACATCTACGAATACGCCCACGCGCTCCGTCGATGGGAACGGCGGGAAGGAGACGGAGACGTTTGTTGGAACCTGGTTTGCGCGCCGCAGTTCCGCTACGATGCGGTCTGTCTGCGATTGAAACGCCTGCGAGATGACGTTCGCCAGTTGGCCGACCGAGGCGGGTGAAGCCATTGATTCGCCATGACGAGCAACGTGTGACGCTCCGCGCTGCGTTTCACGAATGGGTCGCGATTCTCGTGATATCGTGCTGCCGCGAGCGGGAGATGGCTCGGGTCCCATGAATGGGCCTGTTCCATCGTTTCCTTGATTCATCTGGCTTACGGTGTAGCCGGAGATGATATTATACTGGGGCGCGGCGCTAGCGGGTGACGATGCATTACGCGGCACCGCTACAGGAGATGCAGGCATCGGTGTTGGTCCTTGCGCCAGCCCCGACGTTGTACTCCCCAGAGATGGCTGCTCGGATGGCGCCGGTTTCCCTGCTACACCAGAAGCAGGAGTAGAGGTTGTACTGGCAGCCGGCGAGCTCGCGTTGCCAGAACGGCGGCGGCGGCGGCGGCGCGAAGTGGCGGCCTGCAATTCCGAGTATTCCAGCGGCGGCAGTTCTTCAGGTGGGACCTCCTGAGCAACAGGAGCAGCAGATTCCGCTCCTTCGGTAGCAGGTGTCATATCGGCCTGGACCGCGGATGCAAGAGATGGCTGTCCCTTCTCCTTTTCATGCGGGTGTTCCTGCGCGTGGCGTCGTCCATGAGCCGGAGTGGGAGCTGGCGTTGGAGTCGCGGCAGCTTCGCCATTGACGGCTGACGGCTCCTGAGTGGATGGCTGTTTTGCAGTTTGTTGCTCGGTATGCTGAGCAGCGCCGCCATTTTGCCGGGCTGCTTGCGCTTCACGCTCGAGAGCCTGTCCATTTTCCGAGCGAGCGGGTGCGCGGTTCTCTTTGCCTTCTTCCGGGCGAGGCTGCACGGAATGCTGTGTTGGAACAGCAGGAGAAGTGGGTGCCGGTCGATCAAAGCGATAGCGGCGAGCGGGTTTGGGCTGTTCCTCTGCCGGTACTCCGGTAGTGGCGGGTTCCTGCTGGGGAACACCAGGCATAGCAGGGGCGGATTCTGCCGCCGGGGATGTTTGCGCATCTTGCGCGACTGAACTCAAATCTCTTTCCTCCTGAGTACCCTGACCGCCTCGGGCAGGCCTCGCGCCGGCTCGTTCAGGAGTTGCGGCAGCGGCGCTTTCTCGCTGCCGGCTACTGCCATGACGTGAGCGCGTGCGCGTGGCGGGGCGCAATAAAGGCGACACCGGGCGCTCTTTGTTGGTGACAGGTTTCGCTTCCTGGGCAGGGGCCTTCTGCTCTTCCTCCACTGTGGGCGGCTCAGGTACAAATGCTGTAGTGCCCGCGGCCTCGTCAACCGGTGGGGATTGAGTTGAACCAGGTTCGGCTATGGAAGGAAACGCCGCAAAAGCCTCTGCGCCGGGTTCTTGTCCGAAGGAGCCAAAGTTTACTTCCGTCTGGCGGAATTCTTCAATGAAATCGGTGAAAGGGCGCACAACCCCTTCAGCCATCGAGAGAGCCTGGTCAGGATAAGTGGTAGCGAACATCTCTTCAGCCATCATCTGTGCCGCAGGTGTAATAGATGGCTCGCTGCTGCTCGCTGTATCTATGGCAGGGGTTTGATGTTCAACATCTGAACTGCCTGTGCCGGCAAATTCACTTTGAGTATGCCTTTCATCATGTTCCGCTGTTGGAGAACCAGCGGCCTGGCCTCCATGCTCCGGCACGCTATCGGATGTGCCGGACTGTGTTGCGGCAACCTGTTCCCCGCCGGATTCTGCAACATCTGAAGTTGGTGGGGTTTCAGAGGCAGGCAATTGCTCAACGGCGGAAGCCTGCATGTCGCCGTTGTCGGGATGAGTATTTTCTGTTGTCACTAAGGTCTCCAGTCTCAAATTTCCAGGTTATCGACCGGAGCGCGGGCTATTGCCAAAGGAGAATAGTTGATCGAATGTATATGAGGCGGATTTTGTCTCCTACCATCTTTATGCTCAGAGTTTAGCGGCTATGCCAGTCCCCATCCGGGCGGTCCTCGCTGGTCGCCATGCGATGGGTCTATTCCCTCGTCACTCAAGTTCATGTGTATGAGGCTGATCAATCAGCCCGCGCCGTCCCCGGCAAGATGGATAGGCAGTATATGTACGCCAATCGTCTCATTCTAAGGCAACGGGTGTTCGGGAGCATGCCATAGAAAAGGCACACCTTCACCGATCCGCGTTGCTGGCCGGCAGTTGAATCACCTGCCGCTCTTGTATTCTCGGAAAGGCTTCCACCTGCATCTCACGCTGTTGCAAGGCGAGACGAACAGGTAGGCATAAGCCACATGCACGATCCGGTTTGATAACACTTGTCTACGCCGTCATGTCACACTGAACGCACATTACCAGTGGACGGCGGACTACTGGTATGTACGGTAAGCTATTCCTCTGCATTTACCCGGTGAGGGCCACCATCAACATTGCTATGGCTCCCTGGATTCCAGGTGTTAGCAAGAGGGATAGGAGCCGGTTCCAATCCATCTGAGGCTCCGGTTTGCATCGTATCCAGGTGGAAATGTGATACCTGTCCATCTCCCCCTGTGCTCCCGGATATTTGTACAGGTTCGCTCGTTGCTACGGGCTTGCGTAGAGTGATGCCCCATACATGGGCGATACGCTCTATCGCTGTCACATTTGAAAAGACCGCCAGCAGGATCAATGCCCAGATAGTGGTACCGGTTAATAATCCAAGCGCCAGAATGACGACACGTTCGGGACGAGCGAGCAGTCCGGTTTTACACTCCAGTCCCAGCCCTTCGGCGCGCGCTTTTGTATAACTCACCAGTAATGAGCCGACTACTGCTATATATATCAGCGTAATCATCCAGGGTTGCTCAGAATGAAAGGGCCAGAGCGGGTCTTGCAAGGCTGGCCGCTGTAGAGTGTAATAGAGTAACCCAAACAGGATGATACTTTCCGAATAGCGGTCAAGCGTCGAATCAAGGAAAGCGCCAAAGGTTGTGGCGGCATTACGGATACGGGCTATCGCTCCATCGAACATATCAAAGATGCCAGCAAACAGCATCAGCAGGCCACCGGCCAATAACCAGCCCTGAGCTATCACTACAGCCGTAAGTATACTCAGCAGCAAGCCCAGCAAGGTGAGCGTATTTGGAGTAACACCTGTCCGGGCAAGCGGCCGCATAATCAAAGCTACTAACTCTCGCGCTCGTTGCTGTATGCGTCTGCTAAACATATGCCTATTGTATCACACTTAGAATGTTTTGGATACTACTTTTGCCCTGCTGTTTCCCCAAAAGTTGGGCGAGAGATTCCTCCCCTTCATTCCTCAGGGCTTCGGCTCATTGTGCTCAGAATGACAGGCCCCGGACATATCTTGTATGTCCGGGGCCTGTCATTCTGAGCGTAGCGAAGAATCTCTCGCGCCATTCTCAGACTACGTGGATCCCCCCTCGTTCTGACAGCTTCTGGGAATCACCAGCTTTTTCGAAAGCTGCATAGGGCCGCTTCATTGCAACAAAAGAAGAAAATAGTCAGGCGGCTGAGTTCGGATGCGCCTGATTCAAGGGTGTGTCCTTATGCATGTCAATGCGCATGGTGACGCCGGCTATCGCGTCATTCACGTTGTCCATAAAGGCCTGCACTTTATACGCCAGCTTCTGCATCTCTCGTTTTAGCCCAAGGATGTTTTCGTCCACCTTGATTTCTACATTGCGCTGCGCGGCCTGCAATTCATTGATGTGCGTCGTTACTTCGTCGAGAACGGAGATAACCTGAGAAAGGTTGCCCTCTACCTCGGAAAGACCTCGTTTCAGTATGGCGTTATCTTTTTTCAAAAGCAGGAGATCATCTCTGAAACCGGCAAAACTTATTTCCAGCACCTCAACTCTTTTTTCCAGATTGATGAGTTGTGTTTTGACTGATGAGACATCTGATTTGAGCGATGAGACATCTGATTTGACGGATGAAAGATCGTGTTCGATGCGCCCCAGGGTGTCGCCCAGGCGCTGCTCGCTCGAATAGACTGCGGCGTTGACCTCCTCGCGCAGGAGCAGGCGAAGAGCGTTGAGATCAGCGTTATCCATTGTCCTCTCCAATTTAGAATGGCTGAGAGGAGTATACCACCAATACGAGCGATTTTCAATGCATTTGTAGGCTTTATCTCAATGAACAATCAGGCAATACGCTGGCGGTGCTTGTTAATATGGTGTCCTGCCAGCACCAGGTAATCATTCATGCGCCACAATTTTCCACCTGGAGCGGTAAGCCCGGCCTCGATAGAGGCGCGCACGTCCTGCGCGTTGCTGCCTTCGAACCAGGTGCAGCCGCGCCCGATGGCTTTGAGGGTATGGGCATCGCTATTGCCAAGTTCCGGCCAGCCAAACACCTCGCGATTGGCGCTCATCGCCAGTCGATTCGCGTAAATGCCGCAAAAGCTGGCGTTCCAGGTTTCGATGCCATCCAACCAGACATCATCTGAGGCGGCGATACGATCCAGTACCTCGCGCTGGCAGCTGTGCCGGAAGATGCGATTCAGCGGGTGCGCTACGATGGCCAGCCCTCCCTGCTCATGCACAAGTTCAATGCTGCGCTCGATACTCAAACGCGGTGGAATGCGCTTCTCAATGAAGAGGGCGAGCATGTGCCCTTCCCTGGTGCTGATCTCTTCGCCCACGATAAAATCAAAACGGTAGCGGCCTTTTGCCCAGAGATCGCGCGCGCGCAATGCTCCCTCGATCACATCATGATCGGTAAGCGCAATCACATCTAAACTCGTCTGATGCTCTACATAATCGAGAATCTGCTCAATCGTACCCATGCCATCGCTGTAGGTGCTGTGCATATGCAGGTCAGCCCTGCCCAGCTTGCCGGATGAATGTGCCTGCTGCTGCGTCATCTGCCTGCGCCTTCTCAGCATCGCGGTACCGCTGCTTGCATTGCTTGATAGCCTGGTTATACCCTCATTTGTGTTGTTCGCCATTGTTTTCCTTACTAGACACTGCTCGCACATCTACCTGTATTCAG